>Ga0247833_1006580_pt1 | contig 12832 bp, 11 predicted proteins | sample LaCruzMarch2015__7_FD_187117 | JGI IMG/M metagenome (GOLD analysis project Ga0247833, IMG submission 187117) | Freshwater microbial communities from meromictic Lake La Cruz, Castile-La Mancha, Spain - LaCruzMarch2015_8m | ecosystem: Environmental > Aquatic > Freshwater > Lake | place: Spain...
CGAGGCTCTGGTACTCGGCGATGGGCAGCGTCGAGACGTCGATCGCCACCGCGTCCGTCACCGCATCGGCCACCGCGTCCGTCACCGCACGCTCGGCAGGGTCACCCGACCTCGCGACGCTCGCATCGTCCGCGCTTGCGTCCGTCTCGGTGACGGCGTCGGTGGGTTGGTGGGTCGCGGCGCGCTGGCGAGCGGCATCGTCGAGACGCTTGGCGATCTCCTTGCGGCCCTGCTGGACGGCCAACTGGCCGATGAACCGCGCCAGCTGGACCCGGTTCTCGAGCGCCTGACGACCCTGCTTGATGTGCTTGGGCAGATCGTCGCGCAGGGTGACGAACACCCCGACGGGCGCATAGACCGCCAGGTCGAGCAACCGCTCGATGGACGGCTCGGCCGTTGCTGACTGCCCGACCTGGTCCACGTCGGGTCAGACGGCGAAGAGCGGGCAGTCGTCGTCGCCGACGGGGCACACCGGGGCGGTCTGGCGGACCAGCAGGAAACAGCTCGGGCACAGCTGCTCGTCGGCGCGCTTGGGCTGCAGGCGGTCTGCCGACTCGCCGCGCTCCTCGGGCTCTTCCTCGTCCTCGTTGACCTCGTCCTCGGTGGCGACGAGCCGATCCTTGAGGATCGTGTCGAGGTCGGCCTCGACGTCGTCGGGGGCGATCATGTCGTCGTCCTCGTCCTCGTCCTCGGCGGCGGCAACGGACTTCCGGACCGGGCCGGCGGCAGGCGCGTCGGCTTCGTCGTCGGCCTCGACGAAGTCATCGTCGAGGGCATCGAACTCGTCGTCGTCTTCTACGACCAGCTCGTCCGCGTCGAGCTCGTCGACATCGAGGTCGGGTCCGTCGAGCTCGGCCGCGTCGTCATCGACGTCGAGCTCCAGCTCCTCGTCGGGCTCCATGATCTCGTCGTCGGCCATCTCGTCCTCTTTCTCGGCGGCGGGGTCGCCTCTCCCTGCTTCCCCGTAGGGGCGCGGATGATACGAGCCGCAACCCTCGGGTCGGCCGGAGGGGGATGTGACCTAGGTCACACGTGGCAGGCGACGCTCTGATCGGGGGCCAGACGTTCGCCCGCCGTCACTCACCGCGTCGTGTGGCGGCGCGCCGCTCGGCCTCGAGGCGCTCGAGCTCGGGAGCGGCGGTGGTGATGTGCACCATCGACTCGGCGACGGCGCGGTGGCCGGCCTGCTCGGCGATGAGGCGGTGCATGTCGAGCGCGACCCGGCGGTACGCCGGGTGTCCCTGCGGCGACGACCGCAGTTCGAGCATGTGGATCGCTTCGCGGGCGTTGAACTGCATCGAGTACCGCAACCGATAGGCCATCGCGACCGCCGACGACGCCTGCTCGGGGAACTCGTCCTTCAGCGCGTCGTAGAGCGCCGCCGACCGGGCCATCGTGTCGTCGAAGACATCGGCCATGCCGGCCTCGTCGACCAGTTCGGGTCTGACGTAGCCGTGGTTCGGCGTGAGCTTCTGCCACTCGATCGTGAGCATGCGGTGGCGCTGCATGTCGCGAAAGGCGCCGTAGTCGCTGAGGACGTCGAAGCGGTAGTCGACCCGCTCGAACGCCCGGCCCGGCTTGTGCCGGCGGTTCTCGCGCTCACCGACGTAGGCGCGGATGAGCGCCAGCCGCTCTGCCGGCCCCATGGTGCGGACGCGTTCGGCGATCTGGTGCTCGGGCAGGTTGCTGTGCGGGTAGCAGATCGCCGTGAGGAGCTTGTCCTCGGCATCGGGGTCGAAATCGACGAGCTCGACGGTGTCGGCCTGGTCGACCGGTGTGTCACCGAACAAGGACCGGACGAGCTCGGCCGACCGGTCACGAGTGGTGGTGAGGTAGCTGACCGTGCGGCCACCGCGGTCGGGCATGTCGACGCGCTTCAGGAACGACGGGATCACCTTGCGCAGCTCGTGCAGCATGAGGTCGGCGTACTGGCGCGCCTCGGGCAGCGGATGCGACCGCATGCGCAGCAGCAGCGCCTCGAACGCCTGCCCGGTGCCGTAGATGCCGACGTTCGACAGCGACGCGGCCGGCAGCACGCCGCGCACTGCGTCGAGCGCCTTGGCGCGCGTGGCCTGGCGGTAGACGAAGTCGGAGTCCTGCGAGTCGCGAGGCACGGTGGCGCGCACGTGGTCGGTGACCTTGCTGAGCAAGAGGCTGTACGCGTCGAACATGCGGTCCATGTCGCCGACGTAACGGGTCCCGAAGCGGCTCGAGAGCACGGCCGGGTCTCGGTAGTACCGGTAGCGGCCACCGAGCCGGGCGTCGTAGGCGATGTAGCGGGTGCTCTGCTCGAGGTAGCTCATGAGCCGACCCCACTCGAGGATCTTCGTGAGCAGGTTCGACGCCTGTTCGCAGGCGAGGTGCACACCGCCGAGTTGCGCGACCGAGTCGTCGCCGTATTCGAAGAACACCCGTTCGTAGAGTTCCTCGGCGCGCTCGAGGCCGATCGTCGCGTCGACGGTCTGGTCGCCCTCGATGTCGAGGTCGCCGACGAACTCGTCGAGGAAGAGGCGTCGGAGGCTCTTCGGACTCCGGCTGTAACGCGCGAACAGCGCTCCCTTGACGACCTCGGGCAGGTTCACGAGCGCGAACACGGGGCCGTCCAGGTTCGTGAAGTAACGACGGAGGACGTCGGCTTCGCCGTCGGTGAACTCTTCAGGGACGTAGACCGTCACAACACGAGAGCCTATGCCCCGGCCCCCGGCCGAGCGGGGATGGACGCGTCGGACGCTCCGGTCACAGGACCTCGTCGGAGGTGGGACGTCCGTCGAACGAGCGGCGGACCTCGGCGAGCATCGCCGCGTCGGTCCAGAGATCGATCACGGTCATCGCCATCGCCTTGGCACCGTCGAGCACCGCCAGGTCGCCGGCGTCGCTACGCGCCCACGCCGCGAAGTCGACGGTGTGGATGGGCGTACCGTGCTCGGCCACCTTGATCATCGGGTGGATCGACGGCACGAGGTAGCTGACATTCCCCATGTCGGTGGAGCCCACCACCGGATGCCCGATCGCCCGCGGGTCCTGCACCGTGCGGCCGAGCCGTGCGGCATTCGCGACGTACGACTCGACCATCGGCCCGTTGTCGATCATGTCGGCGTACGTGACGGCCTGCCACCGCGTGCTGCACGAGCAGCCCGTAGCGGCGGCAGACGCATCGAGGCACGACAGCACGCGGTCCTTCAACGGCTGCAGGGAGGCGATCGTGGGCGATCGCACCATCCAGGTCATCGACGTGTGCGCCGGCACGATGTTGGCCTTGTCGCCCGCCTTGGTGAAGATGCCGTGGATGCGCTCGGTGGGCAGGATGTGCTGACGCAACGCAGCGACGTTCATGTACCCCAGCACGGCGGCGTCGAGCGCGTTGCGGCCCTCTTGCGGGGCGGCTGCGGCGTGTGCGGCCCGACCCTCGTAGTCGACGTACAGCTCCTGCACCGCAATGGCGTTCATGCGGATCAGGTCGGCGTCGGCCGGGTGGACCATCATCGCGGCGTCGACGCCGGTGAAGGCGCCGTTGCGAGCCATGAGGATCTTGCCACCACCGCCCTCCTCGGCAGGCGTGCCCATGATGCGGACCCGGCCGCCGAGCTCGTCGGCGAAGGCTGCGGCGGCGAGGCCGGCGCCGAGACCGGCGGTAGCGATGACGTTGTGCCCGCAGGCGTGGCCGATGCCGGGCAGCGCGTCGTACTCGCACAGCACGGCGATGTCGGGCCCGGTGCTGCCCACCCGCGCCTCGAACGCGGTGCCGACGCCGTACGCGTGGCGCTCGGGCGCGCGGCCGAGGTCGTCGAGGATGCCGGTGAGCAGGTCGTGCGCGAAGACCTCCTCGTAGTTGAGCTCGGGGTGCGCATGGATCTGGTGGCTGGCGTCGATGAGCCGGTCGGCGAGTCGGTCGACCTCGGCGCACACCCGGCGCTTCAGCCCGTCGATGTCGATGCTGGTTGTGTTGGAGTCGATGGTCATGGTGCTCCCTGCGCGTCGTGCTCGAGGACGATCTTGCCCAACTGCTCACCCTCGGCCAATCGCGCCAGGGCCGCCTCGTACTCGGTCAGCGGGTACACGCGGTCGACGTGGACCGGTACGCCGGCGGCAACAAGGTCGGTCACCTCGGCGAACTCCTCGTAGCTGCCCATGGTCGAGCCGATGATCTCGATCTGCTTGAAGAACAGGCGAGGGAGGTCGAGCTGCACCTTCGGACCGCTGGTGCCGCCGCAGACGACGAGCCGGCCACCCGGGCGGAGCGAGCGGACCGACTGCTCCCACGTGGCGGGGCCGACCGACTCGATGACGACGTCGGCCTGCACGCCCCAACGGTCGGCTGCGGAGTCGAGAACCTGCGCGGCACCCATTGCGAGCGCCTCGTCCCGCTTCGCCTGGCTGCGGCTCGTGGCGATCACGGTGCACCCCATGTGGCGGGCGAGGGCCAGCGCTGCGCACGAGACGCCGCTGCCGATACCCACCACGAGCACGGTGTGGCCGGCGCGCACGCGTGCCCGACGCAGCATGCGGTAGGCGGTGAGGTAGGCCAACGGGTAGGCGGCACACTCGGCCCAGGTACGGCCGGCGGGGCGGGGTACGACGTTGCGCGCCGGTGCGACGGCGAAGGTGGCGTGGCCGCCCCAGCAGTGCTCGCCGTAGATCATGAAGCCGGGGCCCATCGGACTGTCGTTGCCGAGCGCCACGATGTCCTCGACGGGCGACACACCCGGATTGACCACGACCTCGTCGCCGATCGCCACACCCACCACGGCCGGACCGATGGCCTCGACGACGCCGGCGACATCGCATCCGGGCACGTGGGGCAGCGTCGGACGGGGCAGACCCTTCGTGACCCACAGGTCCATGTGGTTCAGCGCGCTCGCCCGCACTCGTACGAGCACGTCGTCGTCGCGCAGCGGTGGCGGATCGATCTGGCCACGGCGGTAGCTGCCGGGCGATTCGTCGAGGATCCAGGCGTCCATGCGACGACGTTACCCCGGCCCGCTGAGCTCGGCCCACGAGGCCGCCCGGTCCGACCGAGGGTCTCGGCGCACCCGTCGCGCACACGGACACTCCGGTGTGCCCGGAACCCTCGGTCACCCGAGAATGACTCGGCTCACCGGGGCGGGCGTTCAGACGCAGACGGTGAAGGCGTCGGGCTCGACGGTCAGGGTGAACGACGCCGCACTCCCCCACGGGACGCCGTCGAGCCACAGCCGCACGGGTGCTTCGAACGCGACGGTCGCCGTGGTGACCTGACGGACCGAGATCGACGGGTGCGGCACGTGCGTTCCCTGCTCGATGCGTCGACTCGCCCGCCAGCGGTCGCGTGGTGTCATCGATGCGGCCACATCGACGAGGTCGACGCGGCCGTCGTTGGGATGCGACCGCGGCGCGACGTCCCAGGTGCCCCGGTGCTGCGCGTTCATCGCGGCGACGATCCGGCTTCGCCACCAGCCATGGCGGGCCAGCAGGTGGGCGGCGAACCATGCGGTGCGCCCGTCGGCCTCGACCCGGACGACGTCGATCGGTAGCAGCGCCACCCGTCCATCCAGGCGATCGCCTTCGGCTGTGCCCCCGAGCGCCCTGCGGAGGTCGCCGCCGCGCAGCACCACCGGCGGGATGCCGACGCCGTCGTGACGGCAGGTGTTCACCAACGTGTGCAGCGCAGCGTCGTCGGCCACCGTGACGGCGTCGTCGGGCAGGGCACCGATCGTGCCCCACTCCTCACCCTTGCGGATCGTCATCGCGCCCCGCTGCCGGTCGGACGTCGATGGATGCGACGCCGTCGTCGACCTCGGCGTCGCTCTCGACCTCGACGGTGCTCGATGCCGACACGACGCCCCGGAACAGCGCCTCGGCTGCACGCTCGGCGCAACGCCGGGTCTCGGGCACCGGGGCGATGAGGGCGAGTTGGCGCAGCACGTCGATGAGTTGCTTGGTGGTGCGCACGAAGTCGCCGCCCGTCAACTCCTCGGCCTCGACCACCTCGGCGAAGCCCTCGCCCGCGGCCCACGCATAGGCGACGGCCGCGAACGTGGGGTCGGGCGCGCGGTGGACCGTGAGACCGGCCTCCTCCTCGATGCCCTGCAATTCGCTGCTGATCTTGGCGATGCGGTTCCAACGCTTGCGAGCGTCGTGCGAAGGGAACCACGGGGGCGGCGGCGCGTCGGGGCGGCGATGCTCGTAGACGAAGACCGACACGAGAGCCGCCATCGTCGCCGGGTCGAGATCGTCGAGCAGGCCGCGGCGGACGCACTCGACGATGAGCAGGTCGCACTCGTGGAAGGTGCGAGCGAGGATGTCGCCGGCGTCCGTGAGCGACCACCCGTCGACGTAACCCCAGTTGTCGAGGATGCGGAGCACGCGGTCGAAGTCGCGCGAGATCGACTGGCTCCGCCCCCGCATCCGCTGACGCAGTTCGTCGATCTCGCGGCTGAGCCGCTCGGCCGACGCGGCGGCCTTCAGCCGGTGGTCGAGGTCGGGGTCATCCTGGACAGGGTGGTCGAGCGGGTCCATGTCCGGCCGTCGCCCACGACGGCCGTGTGGCAACACCTCGGCCTGCCCGAGCCGGGTGACGATCAGCTTCTGGGCGTCGTGGCGGTTCGAGGCATGGTCGGCGGGCAACTCGATCCGGCCGATGGCGGTGGGCGGCAGGTCGAAGTCGTCGGCCGACAACTGGATCGTGTCGCGGCGCATGGTGAGACCGCTGATCCGCATGCCGCCTTTGCGATGCGCCGACGAGAGCACGGCCACTCGTCCGGCGTAGCGGCCCTTCTCGGCGTAGACGACGTCGCCCGGCTTCAGCTGCATCAGTGCCATCTCGACCGGGTCGTCGCGGCCGATCGATCCGTGCCTGGGTGCCGGCTCGCGCTGCTTCAGCAGCCGTCGGTACTCGTCGACGTCGCCGAACGGGCTGGTCGCCTCGGTGAGCAGATCGCGGAGGTGCTCCTGTCGACGCTCGAGGCGCGACTCGATCTTCACGACGTCTCGGTCTGCCTGGTACTGGGCGAACGACAGGTTGAGGAGGTGGTGCGCTCGCTCGCTGGTGTACGAGCGGACGAGGTTCGCCGCCATGTTGTATGTCGGACGGAACGCGGAGTTGAGGTGGAACGAGCGACTGCTCGCAAGCGCGGCCACCTGGTCGAACGGGACGAACGGGCTCCACAGCACGATCGCGTTGCCGAGCTCGTCGATGCCCCGGCGGCCTGCCCGGCCGGTGAGCTGCGTGTACTCGCCGGGCGTGAGGAAGGCGTGATGGTCGCCGGTGAACTTCGTCAGCTTCTCGATGACGACGCACTTGGCCGGCATGTTGATGCCGACGGCGAGCGTCTCGGTGGCGAACACGACCTTCACGAGACCCTCGACGAAACATGCCTCGACGACCTCCTTGAACGGGGGCACCATGCCGGCATGGTGGGCTGCGACGCCGGCCTCGAGCTGCGCCAGGAACTGCGGGTACCGCAGCACCTCGAGGTCGGCTGCGTCCATGCCGCCGAGGCGCGCGTCGACGATCGCGCGGATGCGGTCGCGCTCGTCGGGGTCGGTGAGGTGGACGCCGGCGGCGACGGCCGACCGAGCCGCCTCGTCGCACTGGTTGCGGCTGAAGATGAAACAGATCGCCGGCAGCATGCCCTCGCGATCGAGGACGTCGACGACGTCGAGCCGTGACGGTGTGTACAGCCGTCGCCGGCCTTGCGTGCCCTTCACGCTCTTGCCCCGCATCGAGCCACGGGAGGCCTCGCCGTCGAGCCGGAGGGCCTGCTGGTTCGGACGCCCACCCACCATGACGGGTAGGAGGTGCATGCGGTCGTGGGTCTTGTCGCCGGCGAGGTACAGGTTCTCGAGCCGCACCGGCCGACGGTCCTCGACGATCGGTGTGGTGGGGCCGCGCACCGTGGAGATCCAGTCGGTGAGCTCGTGGGCGTTGCTGACCGTTGCCGACAGGCACACCAGCGACACCGACGTGGGCAGGTGGATGATGACCTCCTCCCACACTGGGCCGCGGTAGGCGTCCTGCAGGAAATGGACCTCGTCGAGCACGACGACGTCGAGGAGGTCGAGGGCCGAGCTGCGCGCGTAGATCATGTTGCGCAGCACCTCGGTGGTCATCACCACGACGGGTGCGTCGCCGTTGATCGCGTTGTCACCGGTCAGCAGACCGACGCCGTCAGCGCCGTAGCGGTCGACGAGGTCGTGGTACTTCTGGTTCGAGAGCGCCTTGATGGGAGCGGTGTAGAACGCCCGTCGGCCGGCCCGACGTGCCGCCTCGATCGCGTACTCGGCCACCACCGTCTTGCCGCTGCCTGTGGGGGCGGCGACCAACACCGACCGGCCGTCGTCGAGCGCGTCGAAGGCCCGGAGCTGGAACCCGTCGAGCGGGAAGTCGTAGTGGCGGATCAGCTCCGACCGGTCGGGGCGCACGTGTCGGTCGACTCAGTCACATCAGTCGACGGGGGCGCGACGTAGCTTGCGGCGCTGCACCACGTACCCGATCAGAATGGACACGAGGTAGAAGAGCGACATCGGTAGCGCGAGCGCCAGCATGCTGTAGGGGTCGCCGCTGGGCGTGATGACCGCAGCGATGAGGAAGCACGCCAGCAGGGCAAAGCGCCACCCTTTCAGCAGGGTCTGCGGCGTGAGCACCCCGACGAGTTGCAGTGCGACGAGCAACACGGGGAACTCGAAGGCGATGCCGAATGCGGCGATCATCAGGCCGACGAGCTTCACGTACGTGTCGACGCCGTAGGCAGCCTGGACGTCCTCGCCCGACCACGCGATCAGGAACTCGAGCGCTTTCTCGAGGGTCCAGTACGCGATGTAGCCGCCGAGCAGGAACAGGCTGACGGACGAGAACACGAACGGGATCGCGTACTTCTTCTCCTTGGCGTGCAGCGCCGGGACGACGAAGCGCCAGACCTGCCACATGATGACCGGCAGGGCGATGATGATGCCGCCGTAGGTAGCGATCGAGAGCCGCGTGCTGAAGCCCGCCAGCGGTGCGAGTGAGAACACGTTGCCGCCGCTGACGGCGCAGAAGTCGGGACGGCGCGCGCACAGGTCGCGATACGGCTGCAGCAGGAAGCCGAGCACCTGGTCGTAGGCCGCCAGGATGACGATGATGCCGACGACGACGGCGAGCAGGCTGCGAATGATGCGCGTGCGCAGCTCGGCGAGGTGCTGGGTGAGCGTCATCCGGTCGTCGGGCGTGGCCACCGTCGGTTGTTCGGAGTGCTTGAACGGCGTCTTCATGCGGGAGATGAGCCATCGTCGGGTGAGGCGGCCGGCTGCGGCCACACGGGCGCAGCGAACGGCGGCGTGTCACCGGGGCCGGACGGTGACGGCAGCAGCGACGGCGCCGGTGGCGGCGGTGCCGGTGGGGACGGTGCCGGTGGGGACGGTGCCGGTTGGGACGGTGCGCCGTCGGCGGGCCGCGGCGGCAGGACAGGGGCAGCGGCCGGGGGGCGCGCAGAGAGCACGCGGGTGAGCGGCAGCGGCGTCGACGAGATCGGCGGCTCGGGCATCACGGGCTCGGGAACGATCGGCTCCGGCTCGGGCGTCACCGGTTCGGGCGTCACCGGTTCGGGGATGACCGGCTCGGGGATGACCGGCTCGGGCGTCACCGGTTCGGGGATGGTCGGCTCCGGCTCCGGCTCCGGGATCATCGGCTCCGGATCGGGCGTCACCGGCTCGGGGATGACCGGCTCGGGATCGGCTGCATCGGCCGACATCGTCGCCGCCATGATGGGCGGAACGGTGACGTCGGCGATCGGCTCGGGCGGAACGGTGATGGCAGGCGGGGCCGGCCGGATGGGTGGCGCTGCCGATGACGGGTCGGCCGACTGGAACGGCGAGAGCGTGGGCGGGGCATCGCCGGCCGGCTCGGCAGCAGGGACGGGCTCCGGGGCACGCGTGGAGCTACCCGTCCCGTCGAAGGTGGCCGCCTTCTTCAGCTCGTCGGCGGTGGCCCGCATCTCCTTCATCGGTTCGTCGAGCGCCGACTTCAGCTCCGTCTGGAAGCCCGTGGCCGCCTTCTTGAACTCGCCGTAGGTCTGGCTGAACTTGCGGATGGCGTCCGGCAGCTTCTCGGGACCGAGGATGATCAGGGCCAACAGGAGCAGGAACACCATCTCGCTGCTGCTGAAGTTGAACACGCCGGAAGTCTAGAAGCCCCCGTGGCAAACTGCCTGCTGTGCAGCAGCGCCTCCCTTCGATGCTCGACGACCCGATCACGTTCGCCCATCGCGGCGCACGTGCCTACGCACCGGAGAACACGCTCGAGGCGTTCGCGCTCGGGCTGAGGCTCGGCGCAACTGGGCTCGAGAGCGATGTGTGGCTCACCGCCGACGGCCACGTGGTGCTCGACCACGACGGCGTCGTCACCTCACGGCTGCGCAAGCGTCCGATCGCCGAGCTCACCCGAGCGCAGCTGCCAGCGCACATCCCCACGCTGGCCGAGCTGTACGCGCACTGTGGAACCGCCTATGCGCTGTCGCTCGATCTCAAGGACCCACGGGTCGGCCAGGGGGTCATCGACGTCACTCGCGAGGCGGCGCCGGCGATGGTCGAGCGGCTCTGGCTCTGCTCCCCCACCTGGCAGAGCCTGCTGCCCCTGCGTGGCCAGGGCGCGAAGCTCGTCGACTCGACCCGGCTGTCACGCATCAAGGAGGGCCCCGAGCGTCGGGCAGCCACCCTGGCCAGCGAGGGCATCGACGCCGTCAACATGCACTACACCGACTGGAACGGCGGTCTCGTTGCGCTGTTCCACCGGTTCGAACGCGTGACGTTCGGATGGGACATGCAGTTCGAGGACGTGCTTCGTCCGGCGCTCCGCATGGGTCTCGACGGGGTGTACAGCGATTGGGTCGACCGGATGATCGACTCGTATCGGGCCGAAATCGGGTCGCCGGTGCCACCTCCGCCGGTGACTGGTGCCTAGAGCCAGGCCCAGTCTCTTGTCGGCCAGATGATGACGAACGCCCGTCCGATCAAAAGGTCGTCCGCCACCGGGCCGAACACGCGGCTGTCACTCGATTTGCCGCGGTGGTCGCCCAGCACGAACACCGAGTCGTTCGGCACGGTGACCTCGGCCTGATCGGAGCCGCAACCGTCGCGCTGCTGGATCTCGGGGTCGATGTACGGCTCTTGCAGCGGCTGGTCGTCGATGTAGACGACGCAACTCGAGAAGCGGACGCGCTCGCCCGGCAGGCCGATGACCCGTTTGATGAGGTCGCGCTCGGTGGTCGTGCTGTCGAAGCGCTTCAGCACGACCACGTCGCCGCGCCGCGGGTCGTGGAGGCGGTAGCTGAGGCGGTTGACGAGCACGCGGTCGCCGTCGTGCAGGGTGCTGAGCATCGACTCACCCTCGACGGCGAACTGCTGGACCACGTAGGCCCGGACGATGAGCGCTGAGGTGACGGCGACGGCCACGACGATGAACCACTCGACGACCGGGTTGAGCTTCTTCTTCGCCGGGGCCTCGGGGGGCGTCGAGGCGTCGCCGCTGCTCATCAGGTCGCTCATGCGGGCGCAACGGTATCTGCCCGGGCCAGCAAGTCGACACCACGCGCTGCGGCGGCACCGGCGGCACGGAAGAAGCCCGGATCGGCGTCGGGCCCTCTGCCCATCGTGGTCACGGTGAGCCGCGCGGCATCGAGTGCCGCCACCACGTCGGGGGGCTCGATCACGAGTGCCCGATGATGCCCGAGGTCGCCCGCCTGCTCGGCCAGCTCGGAAGGCACCGGGACGTCGAGGCCGACGGCCACGAGTGCCAACGCCGACCGGGTGTGGTGGCTGATGCCACGGTGCCGTTCGCGCGCATCGGCGCTGCTGGCGCGCACGATCGGCACCGGCACACCCCCGAGCCGTTCGACGGCCGCCAGCACCGCTGCCGTCTCGACCGAGGTCGTGCCGAGGGTCGTGTCGGTGCCCACCACACCAGGTCCCATGGCGCACACCACGATCTCGGCACGCTGCAGCTCGACCGCGAGTTGGAGCGCCGACGGCACGTTGACGGCCTCGAGGTCACCGCCGAACGCGTGGCCGGCCGTGATCGTGCCGCACAGCAGCCCGCGGTCGCGCAGGTCGGCGACGAGGTCGCTGAGGGCGAGCGGCAGTGCCGCTCCGTCGGTCATCACGTAGCTCACCCGCGTGCCCGGGCGCAGGTGGGCGATGACCGCCGCGACCACGCCGAGCTGGCTGTGGAGGCTGCCGACGAGCACGGGCACGCCACCGAGGTGGGGCATGCCTGCGTCGGGCCGCATCGAGGCAGTGGGCATCAGTTCCTCGGCGGCACCGGTGTCGGCCTGGAGGCTGGTGTACCGAACCTTCATGATGTGGCCGGGGCCGGGCTGTGACAGCTCGCGTCGGGCGAGGTTCCAGTGCACAACGTGCCAGCCGCCCGTGCCGAGGCCGAGGTCGACCGCCGTCGTGTTCACCACCACCTCGTCGCCCACCGCCACCGTGCCGATGAGCTGGGTCAGGGCGTAGGCACGACTGCCGTCGTCGAGATGGACGCGCTGCAGGCCCGAGCGTTCGGACACGATTTCGGTGACGCGCAGGGTCCTGAAGGTGGGCATGCGGTGCGGGCCGTCAGAGTGACGCGATGAGCTTCTCGACCCGCTCGTCGCGGCTCTTGAACGGGTCCTTGCACAACACGGTGCGCTGCGCCTGATCGTTGAGCTTCAGGTGCACCCAGTCGACGGTGTAGTCGCGCTTGCGTTCCTTGGCCTTCTTGATGAACTCGCCGCGCAGCCGGGCCCGTGTGGTTTGCGGCGGGACGTCGATGGCGGTCTCGATGTCGGCGTCGGTGCAGATCCGCTCGACCATGCCGCGGTCCTGCAGCTTGTAGAAGGGG
>Ga0247833_1006609_pt1 | contig 12787 bp, 10 predicted proteins | sample LaCruzMarch2015__7_FD_187117 | JGI IMG/M metagenome (GOLD analysis project Ga0247833, IMG submission 187117) | Freshwater microbial communities from meromictic Lake La Cruz, Castile-La Mancha, Spain - LaCruzMarch2015_8m | ecosystem: Environmental > Aquatic > Freshwater > Lake | place: Spain...
GAGCGAAGGATCGAGCGCCACTTCCGGCCCGAGATCAATGACGGAGTTCTTTCCGCTGTTGCCGTCGTCCGTGCCGCGCGGATTCGCGGGATCGGCAATCCAACGAGTGCCATCCAAGATGAACTTGTAGCGGCGCGTTCCGGGGGCAATATCAAGGACTGCCGAAAAGCTGCCGTCAGAGGCGCGCGTCATAGCCGCTGCTTGCCCCTGCCAACCGGTGAAGTCACCAGCAACGGTCGCTGACTGCGCGTTGGCCGCATGCGCGGCAGAGAGCGTGAACATCACTCGCCAACGACCGTCCGCAAGCGGTTCGGCACGCATGTTGGGTGGAATGCGACTGTCCGCTTGATTGCCTGACGCTGCGGCGGTCGGAAATGCCGGGGGAAACACGTCCTCGGCTGCACGTGCGCCACCCGCAATGCCCGTCACAGTGCATGCCAACAGTGCCCGGAGCAGTGCTGCGCGCGTGACGGGTGCTGATCGTGTGGTTGCTATTCTTTGCTTCATGGCGCGTGACGGCATCGCGGTGAATGTGTCAAGGATAGTTGCAAACACCGTGCGCTGGACGCTCGGAGTGGCCGCCGTTGCACTGGTTGTTTGGGCGTTTGCGCGCGTTGGATGGCGCGAACTGGGACGATCGCGCACCGATGCGGGTGGCACCACGTTGACCGTATTGCATTGGTCGGGCGAAGGCGGTCCGGAAGAGGACGACATTGTGGAGTCGAGCCTCCGCGCCTTTGAGGCTGCCAATCCGGGGCTGCACGTCAAGCGGATCAATCCGGGCGACGCCGGGAGTTTCTATACAAAATTGCAAACCATGATGGCCGCGGGCGAACCGCCGGACATCTTCTACGTTGGCAATGAGCGAATCCCCAGCTTTGCAGCACTCGGGCTGATGGAGCCGCTGGACCGCTTCGTTGCTGCAGATACCGCGTCAACGGAGCCGGGCGTACTGAAGATCGCTGACCTCTATCCGCAAGTGGTTGATGCATTCCGCTATGACGGCCTCACTGCCGGGCGCGGCACGTTGTGGGGCATTCCCAAAGACTTCACTACGGTTGGTTTCTATTACAACAAAGACCTGTTTCGGAAGGCGGGCGTGCCGCTTCCGAAGGACGATTGGACATGGGTTGACTTCATCGCCACCGCCCGCGCCATCGGCGCAGCGAAGGACGATGCCGGCGAGCATTTCACTGGCGCGGAATTTGTGACGTGGCCCGCCATGGTGCGCGCCTATCTGTTCACTGAAGGGCGCGATGTGGTGGGCACGACGTTCGATGATGTGACCATCACGGATCCAACGGCCATGGCCGCACTGGAACGACTGCGCGCGTGGCGCCATGATGAGGAACATGCACTCACCAGTGGTCGAAGCAAAATCGCCACGGGATCTGCGGTATTTAGCACTGGTCGCGTTGGAATGGCGGGGCCGTTTGGGCGTTGGGTTGTGCCGGAATACCGGCGAATTCAGGCCTTTGACTGGGACTTTGCTCCGCTTCCGCGCGGCAGCGAACGAGCCAACATCATCCTGACCGTTTCGTGGAGTATTTCCGCGCAATCGAAGCACAAAGATGACGCGTGGAAGTTGGTGCGCTGGCTGACGAACGTCGAGGGTCAGAAGGCGCAGGCACGGCTTGGGTTGGCTATTCCATCCAATCGCGCGGCGGCAGAGAGTGATGCATTCATCGATCAGGCCAAGCCAGCAAATGACCGAGGCTTCCTTGATGCGATTCCAACGTCAAAGGTCATCAACTGGCCACCCAATGCAAAGTTTGAGCAACTGCTGGGAACGAATCTTGATGAGGGGCTGAAGACGGGCAACAAGCCGCTCCCCGAGGCGGTGGCTGCCTTTGAAACGCTCTGGAAACAAGAGCGAGACAGCCCACTTGGGCGCGGTGGATTTCCAGCCATGCCTTGGCGCATGCTGACCACCATCATCCTTGCCATTACCGCTGCTGGTGTAGCCGCCGTCGTGCTGTGGTTCCGAAAGCGCCCCCTGCCCCGTCACGAAGCGCGGGAGGAACGCGCGGGGTTCCTGTTTGCATCACCATGGATCATGGGATTTGCAGTGTTTATGGCATTCCCAGTGGTGCTTTCGCTGCTCCTGTCCTTCACCAGTTGGCGCGGACTGGCCACGCTTTCCGAAGCGAAGTGGGTGGGGATTGGCAACTATCAGCAGTTACTGCTTGAAGATTCACGTTTCAAGACCAGCGTGGCGGTGACCCTCTATTACGTTCTGGTTGCAGTGCCACTTGGACAATTGCTGGCACTGGGCGCTGCCCTTCTCATGAACCAGAAGGTGCGCGGCATTCCGTTCTTCCGTGCGGCGTGGTACTTGCCAAGCGTGCTGGCCGGTGTCGGCGTGGCGGTGTTGTGGCGCTGGGTGTTCGATTCGGACGCTGGCTTGATGAATTCCGTACTCGCGCCGCTCCTCTCGCCGTTTGGACTCGCGCCGCCACATTGGTTTGGGGCGGACGCCAAGACTTGGGGTGCACCCGCGTTTGCCATCATGAGTGCATGGTTTGTTGGTGGATCAATGATGATCTACTTGGCAGGGTTACAAGGCATTCCGGATGAACTCAACGAAGCCGCCGAAGTGGATGGCGTTGGCCGGGTGCGTCGCTTTGTGGGAATCACGCTGCCCATGCTTGGGCCGGTGATTCTCTTCAACGTGCTGATGGCGGTGATCGGTAGCTTCCAAGTATTTACGCAGGCGTTCGTGATGACTGGCGGGGAGCCCGGCGACCTGACTCGTTTCTATGTGCTGTACCTGTACAACCAGGGCTTTGAGTACTACGAAATGGGGTACGCATCCGCGATGGCGTGGATACTTCTTGCGGTGGTGCTGATGGTCACTGTGGTGATCCTGCGCTCAAGTGCGCGACACATCTACTACGAGGCGCTTAAGAAATAATCATGCGCAGTCGCACAGGAAATGCTCTGATTTACGCACTGCTCATTGCTGGGACAGTGACGTTCTTATTCCCCTTGTGGTGGATGGTGGCGGTCAGCCTGATGACGCCCGAAGCGGCGCAGGCAGCCACGGTGCGCGGCGGATTGACGGCGCTCGTTCCAACTGATCCGCAGTGGCACAACTACCCGGATGCGTTGATGCAGATGGGAAGCGTGCGTTGGACTGGATTTCTGGATGCCCTCGCCAACAGCGTCGTGGTGACTGTCGTGGCCACCGCCGGCACGGCACTGAGTTCAAGCTTGGTTGGCATGGCGTTTGCGCGCATGCGCTTTCGAGGCAGTCGACCGATGTTCTTGGTGATGTTGGGCACCATGATGTTGCCCGCGCAAGTCACCATGATTCCGCTGTTCATCTTGTTCCGCAACCTGGGATGGATTGACACATTCCTTCCGCTGGTGGTGCCGGCATTCTTTGGAAACGCATTCTTCATCTTCATGTATCGGCAGTTCATTGCGCAGATTCCGGAGGCACTCCTTGAAGCCGCGCGCCTTGATGGACAAGGTTGGTTTGGAATCTGGTGGCACGTGATTCTGCCGCTCACCCGGCCGGTGACCGCCATCACTGCGGTCTTCACATTCATCTTCACGTGGAACGACTTCTTGGCACCGCTCATCTATCTGCAGAGCGACGATCAAGCGACGCTGAGCGTTGCCTTGAACTCGTTCCGAAATCAATACGGCGGAATCACCAAAGTAAACTTACTGATGGCCGCAAGCCTGACCACCATGGTGCCGTGCATCTTGCTGTTCTTGGCTGCGCAGAAGCAGTTTATTGAAGGTCTCGGTAAAGGTGCGGTGAAGGGCTGACGCGCTGCGAAGCCAGCGGCATGCTGGCGATTTGCGAAGGAAACACATGGCAACTATCGAACTGAACCACGTCTCAAAAACTTACTCCGGCGATGTCCGTGCTGTCAGCGAGGCGACGCTTGCCTTCCGAGACGGTGAGTTCATTGTGCTGGTGGGACCATCCGGATGCGGTAAGAGCACGCTGCTGCGGATGATTGCTGGCCTCGAGGCGATTACAGGCGGAACAGTGGCGATCGGCGGTCGAGTGGTGAATGACTTGCCACCGAAGGATCGTGATGTCGCCATGGTGTTCCAGAACTATGCGTTGTATCCGCACATGACGGTCGAGAAGAATATGGCGTTTGGACTACTGCGCCGCCGCAAGTACAGCGGCCTTTCTGGTCTGCTGTTCCATGCCGCGGAGCGACGCGCGGAGCTTGCTGCTATTGACCGAAAGGTGCTTGATACTGCGCGGACACTTGGCATTGAGCCGCTACTGGCACGTCTGCCGCGCGCGCTCTCGGGCGGGCAACGGCAGCGCGTAGCGTTGGGGCGCGCGTTGGTACGTGAGCCGCAAGTGTTCCTCTTTGATGAACCGCTTTCGAACCTTGATGCACGTTTGCGGATTGAAATGCGCGCGGAGATCCGGGAACTGCACCGGCGCACCAAAGCCAGCATGGTGTATGTGACGCATGACCAAGAAGAGGCGATGACGCTGGCGGACCGCATGGTGGTCATGAAATTCGGCGTGGTCCAGCAGTTTGGGACGCCCGGTGAGTGCTATGCACGACCAGCAAACCGATTTGTGGCTGGATTTGTAGGTACGCCAGTCATGAACTTCATTGAAGGCCGCGTTGACGGCGGTGTGTTCGTTTCTACTGACCTGCGTGTGACTTTGCCGGCGGCGCGGTGGCCACGCATGCCCGCTGGCCCTGTAACGTTGGGTGTCCGACCAGACCAATTGCGCGTCCTGCACAGCGCGGACGCCGGCGCGGGCAGCACGACTGCCGACGGTACTTCGGTCCCCGCCACCGTGCGTGCCATCGAGCGACTCGGAGACCGCATGGACATTGCTGTCATGATTGGCGGAACGCGGCTGACCGCGCGCATTGAGAATGATGATCGCCTGGTGGAGGGCGGCTCGGTGTTGGTTCACATTGGCCTTGGCGCCGCACATCTCTTTGCCTGTGGCGAAGATGGCGCGCGGCTCGCTGATGCGCATGATGTTGCATGACAAAAGTAGAACCGCGGGTCCGGCACAAAGACCGGACCCGCGGATGTTTCATGCATCAGCAATCACCTGTACTGGCGATGGCGCCAGAAGGCATCAAGCATCAACCGGGGCACGGTCCCCAAGCGCCAAGCATCAGTCCCAGGTCCGATCCACTGACGGCGTTGTCGCCGTCAAGATCAGATGGGCACGGCGCCGCGCAGGGTCCCCACGCGCCAAGCATCTGTCCAAGGTCTGAGCCCGTGACGGCGTTGTCGCCGTCAAGATCAGCCGGGCATGGATTCGGAGGGGTGCCGCCACCAACGATGAAGAACTGATCGCCAGGGACCACGGATAGGTCAAGCACGCGCGGTTCGCCCATGTTTCCGTACCCAGCAGGTAGCGGAGCAATGAACTGGTTGGATGCGTAATCATGCCCGCCACCGTTAATGAACGCGCAGACCTTGATTGGACTCACGCCGTCCCAGCCGAGCACGGAGATCGGAATGCGGAGTTCGATACCAGTAGCGACGCCAGCTCCGGTCGAGGTACCGGCTGGATCGCCATCCACGCCAAGGATGTTGCTGTTGTCGATGGCCGCCTGGATGCCATAGGTCACGTCATCAATGCGAATGACCCCACTGGTTGGATCGGTCACGCTTTGACCGATGTATGAGCCGATGCCGCCGCCCTCGGTCAGCACCTGCGCAAAGTTTGCGTACAAGGTGTATGGATCGTTTCCGCCGGTACAGGTGAAGTAGAAGTCTGCTTCAAATCCGGCGTCAAACTTCAGACCAGGGGCTTTCGCGTTAGTAGGGTCGGCACCCATGCGATTCAGACCGTTGAAGTCAACGTCGACGTTGTCGCTGCGCAGCTGATTCTGACCAGCACCCGCCTTGCAGTCGATAAAGAGTTCAAACTTATTGAAGTTGCTCTGCATGTTGCCGGCGAACGTCAGATACAGGTAGCCGCCGACCGCATCGAGGCTCGCAAACGCGCCATCAAGTTCGCTGCCGTTGCAGGTGCCCTTGAGGCCGTCGGTGCTGTTACCGAAGCCCGTGCCCACTGACTGAACGACCGCGGCTGGTCCATAGGCCGCCTCGGCAGTGCCATCGATGGCGATCTGAGCGAAGGCGGACGCGCTGAGTACCAACGCCGACGATGCAACAAAGTGGTAGTTCTTCATGTGTGGTGTAGCTCCTGCCTGAGTGCACGCATCCGCTGAATCGGGTGCTGAGTATGGAATCTGCTCGGGCAACTCGCCCGTGCGTCAATGAATGTAGAGGCAACACGCAATTTGTCCAACCTTAGTTCGCGAACGATCCCAATTCCGATGGCTAAATGCCACATTTCCTGCCGTCCATGCAGTTGAGCGTGCCAACTTCCTCCAAGGCAACCGGCGTTACCGCCGATAACTGCAGCACGGCCGCATCCCCCCTATCCTGACACGATGCCGCGTTTCCGACTGGTCGTCGCCTACGACGGCACCCATTTCCACGGTTGGCAGCGCCAAGATCCACCAGGCGCGCCGTCACTGCGCACCGTGCAAGGCGTGCTGGAGGCTGCTGTTGCCACCGCCGTGAAGCGCCGAGTGATCGTGATGGGCGCCAGCCGCACCGATTCGGGAGTGCACGGATTTGGACAAGTGGCGGCCTTCACCGCTGAGACGCGCATTCCGGTGGAGCGCATGGCGTTGGCGATCAATGCGCGCCTGCCGCGCGATGTCCGTGTCCGTTCCGCGGAAGTGGCTGACCCACACTTTAATCCGATTTCTGATTGCGTGAGCAAGTGCTACCGCTACTCGATTGCACATGGCGACCTCGGTACTGACGGAAATCTGCTGTTTGAGAAACGGTACGTGTGGAGTACCAGACACCCCCTTGATCACACACGCATGGCCGCCGCAGCAGCAGTGCTGGTGGGCACGCATGACTTTGCAGCGTTTGCACAGGCAAGTCACGGCCGCGAAACGACGGTGCGATCCATCTATGGATGCACGGTGATCTCTCCGCAGCCTGGGCGCATCACCATTGAAGTAGCTGGCAACGGATTTCTCTACAACATGGTGCGGATCATTGCGGGCACGCTCGTTGAAGTTGGCCGTGGAAAGATTGATGTTGCGCATGTACGCGAGGCACTGGCGACATGCGATCGCTCGGCCACTGGTCCAACCATGCCACCACATGGTCTTCGACTGGAATGGGCTCGATACGGCTCTCTGCCAACCGATGAGGCCGATGCATGATCCGGGCGGTTCGCGCTGCCTGCGCACTGCTTTGCGCGCTCGGAACGCTGCACTTGACTGCGAGCGTTTCGGCACGAACGATGCCGCTGCTGTCCGGTGCTGCTGCGCTTGAATTACCGCGTTCCCTGACGGATAGCAACGCCGCACTTGATGCGGCGCGCACCTTGCGAACAGAGATGGACGCACTGGCGACGCAAACTGCGGGACTCACCCGTGATGCACGGGTGAACTTTCGCCGCGTGGCGTTTGATCTGCTGTTTCACGGTGCGGCAGCTCCATTTGATTCGCAAGCGATGGTGATCGCCGGACTGCGAATGGCGGCCGTGCGTACGGAACTTGATCAGACACTCAGCAATCCACTGGCTAAGGGCATTGATCGCAAGGCGGTCGATGAAGCACTGCTGCGCTTTGTTCAAGCAAGTGCCAACGGGCTTGAGCCGCTGCCGACGCCCGATCATCCAGAAGTGACCCTTGCGCCAATTCTCTTGCCATTGGAGCAGGCGGTCGCACTGTTGGAATCTCGCATCCCTGCACCATCGCCAACGGCTTGGCCAGCACGCATGGATTTGAAGCTCCCAACCCTGGTCACCACGCGCGACCCCAACGCCGTCTTGACCGCAGCCACGTGGATTGATCCAGAAACACGCCAGGCACTTGCCGCGGCGTACCAGCGCGCTCAGGGCGCACGCGACGCTGCCAGCATGCAGGCGATCACTGAATGCACGCGAGCGATCGAAGGCGGGACGGTCTTGTCACATCAACCTGATGGATGGACGAGTGAGGCCGTGTGCCAAGGCCTGCGCGCACTGGCCGGCGCATTCAACCGCGAGAATGCACAGCGATTTGCTGATGCTGTTGCAGCCGAAGCTACCTGCGTGGCGTTTCATCCTGCGTCACTCAGAAATGACCTACGTAACGTGGCAACCGAATTGCGCACGCGTGCCATTACCCGCGGCGTTCGCGTTGCGGCGGGACTGCCTGACCTGGCACGTGGTTCGGACGCTGACACTGGTCTGGCGGTCAAGTCACTGCAGGATGATGCCACCGATTTGCTGCGAATTGCGGCGATACAAGGATGGGTCGATACGATCGGTGCAGTGCGCGCACAGTCGCGCGCTGCATTCGAGTCAGTCACAAAAGGATGGGCAGCGGCCCTGCGCGACCCCGCTCGCGGCAAGGCAGCGCGCGATGCCATGGACATGTTCGCTACCGAATCAGATCTGCTGGTGGCCGGAAGGTTCGAACGCATGGTCAGGCGCGGAGACCCAGCGGCCATCAATGCGTGTTCGGGGCGCTCAAGTGAATTGCTAAAGGAACTCGACCGCCGAAGAAGCACATGGGCGGGCGCATGGGCGAGTGGAAAGGCAAACACGGAAGCGTCGCGACGTATGTTGCAAGGATCACGAATGACAGAAGTGTTGGAGTGGTCCGCAGCACTGCAGATCCACGAAAGTGCAGAGCGCCAACTCAACGCATGGGGAGGCTTTGCAGCACCTGCTGACGGATGGATGCCGCACCCGAAGGCCATTGCTGCGCGTGGCGCGTTGGCGCTCGAAGCATTTCTCGCCGGGCAGGATGAAGCTGCGGAAGCGGATATTGCCAACGTGGAGTCAGATGTGCCGCTCATGGTTGTCGTGGCGCGGCTGGCGGAAACACTGGAGCCGTGGCTGGCAACACGCAACACACTTGGGGCACGGCTTGCGGCAGTCCGAGACGCACCGGTCGCTGACGCATACTTGGCTTCCGACCGCACCCTCCTGATGCAGCTCGCCCGCTGTTTGACGGAAGTGACGCGAGCGCGCTCGCTCCGCCAGGCTGAAGTCACCAAGGAGTTGCAGTCCCTCACAACCGTGATTTGCGCTGAATTTGCCGGGCGACTTGACGGTGATGTGGCACGATTGGCTGCACTCAAGCGCTTGGCAGCAGAAATTGCCGCCCGCCCCGCCACTCCGGCAGGCACCTCCCCAAAGCGCCGCTAGGCTTTGTGCATGAACATTCTTGTTGCAGGACCGCATCCCGACGATCAAGAACTTGGCATGGGCGGCACCATTGCCCGCTTGGTATCGCAGGGACATCGCGTGCTGTTGTTGGACCTGACTGATGGCGAGCCCACACCCTTTGGTGACCGGGCTACCCGGGCGCGCGAGTCGGCGGAAGCCGCGCGCATTCTTGGCGCAGAGCGCATCACGCTCGACTTACCGAATCGCACCGTGACGCATTCGATCGAAGCGCGGCACAAAGTTGCTTCGGTGATCCGCACCTTTCGCGCCGAGATGATCTTTGTTCCGTACTACGAAGACGCGCACCCAGATCACATTGCTGGGACCCGTATTGTTGAAGACGCGCGCTTTGACGCCAAGCTCACCAACTGTAGCTTGGCCGGAGAACCGATCTATCCGAAGTGGTTGTTTCACTACTACGCGACGCACTTGCGCATCGTGCCGCAGCCGTCATTCGTGTTTGATACTACGGGCTTTAGTGAACAGAAACGCAATGCAGTGTTGGCGTATCGAAGCCAGTTTGTGGACAACCCAGGAAACAGACGGGTGGTGGATTGGCTGGATGCGGCCGGTACATACTTTGGCAGCCGCATCGGTACAGCAAGCGCGGAGCCGTTCTTTGCACGCGAGCCCATTGGGCTCACGGGACTTTCTGCGCTGGCGTGAAAGACGCACGCGCAGCGAGACGACCGGTAGATTGGGGTGAACGCTTGAGCGCTCAGGCGAGTTTCTTGACCGTTTCTACAACGCTCTCGGCAACCCAGTGGCGCTGCGCTTCCGTGAGCTCGCCGTAAATCGGCATGGCAATCGTTTCAAGCGCGGCGCGCTCCGAATGCGGGAACACGCCCTGCTGATATCCCAAGAATTTGAAGCACTCTTGCATATGCAAGCAGAGCGGGTAGTAAATCTCGGTACCAATCTTGCGCTTGGTGAGCTCATCGCGCACAGCGTCACGGATGCGCGCTGGCACGCGGATCACGTACTGGTTGTAGATGTGACGACCAGCGGTCGGCGCCTTCGGGAAACGAAGCGGAAGGCCGCCCGCGTCCACCGCAACTGAGCTGTCGGTGGCACCATGCGCGGTAAAGAATTCGTCATACCACGCGGCATTGCGCTGGCGCGCGTTACTCCACGAATCAAGGTGCCGGAGCTTGATGCTAAGTACCGCGGCCTGCAGCGCATCCAGGCGCGAGTTCATGCCGATTTCTTGGTGGAAATACTTTGGCTCCATGCCGTGGTTGCGCAGGCGCTTCATGCGGGCAGCGTGAACATCGGAGTTGGTGGCCATGATGCCGCCATCGCCAAATCCACCAAGGTTCTTCGATGGGAAGAAGCTGTAGGTGCCAATATCGCCAACGCTTCCAACGCGGCGGCCGTGCACATCTTCGGTACCGATGGCTTGCGCGCAGTCTTCAACCACCGTCAGGTTCCGCGCCTTGGCGATCGCCATGATGCTGTCAAGATCCGCAGCTTGACCAAAGAGATGCACGGGCATCAAGCACTTCACCTTCTTGCAGCAGCCAAAGGCTTCTTCGATTGACTTTGGGCAAATGTTGTAGGTGGTGGGATCGATGTCCACAAAGACCGGGCGTGCGCCCAGGCGATGCACGCTGCCGGCGGTGGCGAAGAATGTGAACGTCGGCAGAATCACCTCGTCGCCAGGACCAACATCAAGCGCTTGCAGCGCAAGCAGAATGGCGTCGGAACCGTTGGCGCATCCGATCGCATGCTTGGCGTGGCAATAGGCGGCCACTTCCTTCTCAAGCTCGTCGATCTTGGGGCCGCCAATGAAGTACTGACTCTCCATCACGGCGAGCACTGCCGGCTCGATTTCAGCACGGATAGTGGCGTACTGAGCTTTGAGGTCAAGAAGCGGGACAGTGACTTCACGGGCGGTCGCGGTGGTCATTACGAGATGATACGGAGCAGCGCGTTTCCGGTCAGCGCGCGGGTCAACAACATTCCAAAAGCTAGGTCCGCACAAAATCCCTCAAACACTGAGCAATTGCCCGCTCAGTGCCCGGTGCTGCCGAATCCGCCCGCGCCGCGCGAGGTTCCATCAAGTTCTTCGACCACGCGGACCGTCGCACGCGCGACCGGCGCCACCACCATCTGCGCGATTCGCATTCCGTGCTCCACCGTAAATGCTGCGCGCCCAAGATTCACCAGCGGCACCTTCATCTCACCGCGGTAATCACTGTCAACGGTGCCCGGAGAATTTGGCATGCCGATTCCGTGCTTCGTGGCAAGACCCGACCGCGGTCGAACTTGCGCTTCAAAGCCATGTGGAATTGCCATGGCAAATCCGCACGGAATCATTGCGATGTCTCCCGGCGCAAGTGTCACCGGCGCTTCGATGCAGGCGTGGAGGTCGAGGCCCGCCGCGTGCTCGGTTTGGTACGCGGGGAGCTGCGCGCCTTGGTGGAGGCGGAGGAAACGGATTTCGACGGCGTGCATGATGCGGAGCCTAGCGCGGCGGCGGCGGCAAGGATCTCGTCAGCGTGGCCTTCGGGCTTGACCTTGTCGAAGCGTGCGGCCACTTTGCCGTCCGGACCAATCAGGTAGGTGGTGCGCGCAACGCCCATGTATTTCTTGCCGTACATGGATTTTTCTTGCCACGTTCCATAGGCGGTGCACAACTTCGGCGCCTTGCCGGCGGTGGGCTCGTCGGCGAGTAGCGCAAACGGCAACTTGTATTTCTTGATGAACTTCACATGGCTCGCAGTGCCGTCTGGGCTCACGCCGAGGACCTCGATGCCTGCCTTGCGCAGCTTCGCCCACCCGTCACGGAAGGAGCACGCTTCCACGGTGCAACCGGGCGTGTCATCCTTTGGATAAAAGTACAGCACAACGGATCGACCCTTGAATTCGGCAAGCGTTCGGAGCGTGCCGGTTTGGTCGGGAGCGGAGAACGCGGCAGCCTTGCGGCCAGGATTCAAGAGGGGCATGGCGGGAAATGTACGCGCCACGTCTGCTTTAGACCAGCACAAATTTCATAGCCGCCACCAGAATTACCACTCCCAGCAATACCCGCAACGTCCGCTGCGAAGCGCCGCGAATGCTCCACTGCGCACCGATCCACCCACCGACGGCAACGGCCGCACACGCCCACCAAATCCAGTGCTCACAGTGAATTCCCTGGGTCATCATTCCAGCAAGACCGGCCATCGAGTTGACCAGAATGAACGGCGCAGACACAGCAGCGGCCTCGCGTGGTGTTGACCAACCCCACAGGATCAGGAGCGGTGTGAGAAAGATGCCACCACCCACACCAATGAGACCCGAGAGTACGCCGATGACTGCGCCGACAGCAAGGGCGATCGGCAGCGATAACGTTCGAGCCGGTCGTTGCCGCGCAGGAACAAAGAGCCGCACCGCAACGAACACCAGCACCACGGCCATCACGATCCGAAAGCTGCTGTCCTGCAGCGTGCGCGTCCCTCCCAGGAATGCCATAGGAACTGAGGCAACAATGAATGGCATCAGCATGCGCCAACGAATCTGCCCCGCACGAGCGAACATCACCGTGGCGAGCAGTGACACCAATACGTTCAGTATCAGTGCAGTTGGACG
>Ga0247833_1006612_pt1 | contig 12783 bp, 10 predicted proteins | sample LaCruzMarch2015__7_FD_187117 | JGI IMG/M metagenome (GOLD analysis project Ga0247833, IMG submission 187117) | Freshwater microbial communities from meromictic Lake La Cruz, Castile-La Mancha, Spain - LaCruzMarch2015_8m | ecosystem: Environmental > Aquatic > Freshwater > Lake | place: Spain...
GGGTTGGCCTTGAGCCAGGCGACGAGCTCGTTCAAGTCCTTGGCGGGCACCGAGGGGTGCACCACCAGCGCGATCGGGTTCATTGCCACGATGGCCAGGGGCGTGAAGTCCTTGATCGGATCGAAGGTCGGGTTGGCCGTGAGGAAGGAGTTGGACGCGTGGGTGGCGTCCGTGCCCATCACGAAGGTGTAGCCGTCGGGTGCCGAGCGGCTCACAAACTCGGTGCCGATGTTGCCGCTGGCGCCCGCGCGGTTGTCCACAATCACGGTCTGGCCGATGTTGGCCGAGAGCTTCTGACCGACGATGCGGCCCACTGCGTCGGTGGAGGCGCCGGGGGGGTAGGGCACCACGAGGCGGATAGGCTTGTCCGGATAGCTCTGGGCCAGCGCCGTGCCGACCGCCGAGAGGGAAAGGACGAGGGTGGCCAGTGCAAGGCCGGCTTGGCGTTTGTTGATCATGTTGTCTCCTGTTGTGGGGTAGGCGGTGCCCGCTCGGACTGATAACGTCCGGACGTCCGCATGTTATGCTGATGTGCATCCCCAAGTCAACCGAAATACTCCCATGGTCACTGCCGCCAACACTCTCGCCCCGCTCGCAGGCCGCACGGCCCTGGTCACGGGCTCTGGCCGCAACATTGGTCGTGCCATCGCGCTGTCATTGGCCGCCCAAGGCGCGCAGGTGGTGGTGAATGGGCACAGCGACCGCGCCGCGGTGGATGGGGTGGTCGACGAGATCCGCGCCCAAGGTGGCAAGGCCTTGGGCGTCATGGCCGACGTGAGCGTCGATGCGGAGGTGGCCCGGCTGGTGCATGCGGGCGCTGAGCACTTTGGCTCGATGGATATCGTGGTGTCCAACGTCGGCATCCGACGCAAGCAGCCTTATCTGGAGATCACGCCCGAGCAGTGGGATGAGGTGATGCGTACCAACCTCTCGGCCGCCTTCTACTTGACCCGCCATGCCATTCCCCTCATGCAGCCGCGTCGTTGGGGCCGCATCGTGCTGATCTCCGGCTTTGACGGCTTCTGGGGGCAGGTCACGCACCGGGCTCACAACATCACCGCCAAGGCCGGCCTGCACGGTCTGTCCATGGCCCTAGCGCGCGAGTTCGGGGTGGACGGCATCACCGCCAACACCGTGGCGCCGGGCGCAATCGACACCGTTCGCGACTGGTCTCAGTACACCCACCAGCAACGCGAGCAACTCGAAAAAGAAATTCCGCTGGGCCGCTACGGCACGACCGACGAACTCGCTGCCGCCTGCGACCTGTTGTGCGGCGACCGCGGCGGCTTCATTTCCGGCCAGGTGATCCACGTCAACGGCGGCCACTACATGTATTGACCGGGACGCCGCCGTGAACACCTCGCCCCGTTACCAGCAGCTGTCCACCACGCTCGTGCGCGAGATCGGTGAGGGCCGCTACCCGGTCGGGTCGCTGCTACCGCCCGAGCCTCAGTTGTGCCAACGCTTTGCGGTGTCGCGGCACACGGTGCGCGAGGCGGTGCGCCACCTGTGCGAGCTGGGGCTGGTGTCTCGTCACCAGGGCGTGGGCACGCGAGTGCGGGCGCTGCGCAGTGGCAAGCAATACGTCGCCTCGCTGTCGTCCCTGGGCGACCTCATGGCCTACGCGCAAGACACACGGCTGGAGGTACTTGGCGCGCGCGCAATCGAAGCCGACGCCGAGCTCGCCCACCAGCTGCGATGCGGGCTAGGCGAGTCCTGGCTCGAACTCAATACCTGCCGCAAGACGCTGGACACCGACGAGCCTATCGTGCACATGCGAGTCTTTGTGCGCCCCGAGGCACACGGCCTGCAGCGCGAGCTCGAAGAGGGGCAGGCCTGGGTGTTCGGGCTGGTCGAGAAATACGGCGGTGAGCGCATCCTGGAGGCGCAGCAGGTGGTCAGCAGCGTCGCGGTGCCCGCCCAGAGCGCGCGGGTGCTGGGGGTCAAGCCCAAGTCGCCGGGCTTGCTGGTGCGCCGCTTCTACATCGGTCGCAACGATCGGTTGCTCTCGGTTTCCATCAACGTGCACCCGGTGGGACGTTTTGAGCTCACGACGCGCTGGCACCTGGAAGAAGGTGGCGGCGGCGGCGGGGGAACATGAGCGACGTGCCACCGCAGCGACGACCCTGGCTGGCCTTGCAGGTCACGCTGGCTGCGCAGGTCATGGCCAGCTTCGTGATGAGTGTCGCCCCCATTCTGGCGCCGGCGGTGGCGCCCGCGCTGGGGTTGGCCCCAGAGCAGGTGGGCTTTTTCGTCGGGGGCGTGTATGCCGTCGCGATGGTCGCCGGCCTCTCCAGCGGTCCGTTGGTGGCGCGCTTTGGCGCAGGTCGAGTGACGCAGGGCGTGCTGGTGGTGATTGCCGCTGGCACGATGCTGGGCGCCATCGGCCAGCCCCTGATTTTGTTTGGGTTGGCGGCTGGCCTGATCGGTCTGGGCTATGGCACGGTGAACCCGGCGGCCGCCGACATTCTCGGGCGCCATGCACCACCCGGCGCGCCCGGCCTGTTCTTTTCGCTCAAGCAAACTGGCGTTCCGATCGGGGTGGGCTTGGCGGGGCTGCTGATGCCCTTGGGCTTGGGCCTTGTGGGCTGGCGAGGCGCCGCTTGGGCCGTGGCCTTCGCCTGCCTGCTGCTGGCGCTGGCCTTGGGGCCGGCCGTCAGCCGGCTCGACGGCGCAGATCGCGCACGCACCGAGGCACTCGACAGTCCGAGCGGACTGAGCAATCTCTTCGCCGTGTTACGCCACCCGCCGCTACGGGCACTGAGCCTGGTGACTTGTGTCTATGCGTTGGCGCAGCAAGGCTTTCTCACCTTCGTGGTGGCCCGTCTCTATCTGGAGCTGGGACTCTCGCTGGCGCTGGCGGCTGGGCTACTGGCGGCGTCGCAGGTGGCGTGTGTGGTGGCACGCATCACCCTGGGCCATGTGGCCGATCGCTGGGTGAGCCCGCGCGTGCTGCTCGCCGTTGTGGGTTTGTGCATGGCGCTCAATTGCCTGGCACTGGGGCTGCTGCCACGCGACGCCAGCTTCGCCGTGATCACCTTGGTCGTGATCGCCTGCGGCGCCACGACCATGGGCTGGAATGGTGTCTTCTTCGCGCAGTTGCTGCGCACCGTTCCGCGCGAAGACCTGGTGGCCAGCAGCGGTGGTACGCAGTTTTTCATCTTCTTCGGCGGCATGCTCGGCCCGGTGCTTTTCAGTGCGCTGGTGCAGCAGGGCGGCAGCCATGCGCTGGGCTACCTGTGCCTGGCGGGTGTCACCGCATTGGCGGCTTTGGCCATGCTGCGCACCCCGGCGGATGCGGCGGTGACTATCCCATCTACCGAATCACGGGGCCGGTGAATCTGAAATGACCATCAGTTCAGATTGCTTCTAAGACAAGCTTTAGCAATTTGCCACCCGAAATAAACCCGTGTTTCTCGCCTTGCGCGCTACTGCGCTTGTGGCTAAATTGTTGAGCACAACAACCGTAGCCCCGCGCCCACACCCCACAGGAGACCGCCATGCTGACAACCGACGAGATGGAAAAGCTCATCCCCGCTGAAAACGCTAAATTTCGCTCGCCCATCCCCACCCAGTCGGTGTCCAGCGACGAGTTTTACCCCGCCGCCCAAACGCCCAGGCAGCGCGAGTTTGAAGCCCGCATCAAGCAAATCGGCAGCGCGCTGGCCAAAAAACAAGGCGTCTCGCGGCGTAAATTTTTCCAAGGTGCCGCGGGCATGGCTGCCGCTTATCTGGCCATGAACGAGACCTACGGCCCGCTGTACATGGTTAGCAGTGCCGAAGCGCAAACCCCCGAGATGGCCAATGCCCGGGCCAATGCGCTCAAGGGCCAGTTCATCATGGACATGCACACCCACTTTTTGCGCGACGACACGCGGCTCGAAGGCTTTGTGCGATCCCGCGAAGCAGTTGGCAGAGCGGGCTGGAACCCCACGCTGGTGAACAAACCGCAAACCCTGGACGACTTGAAGTTCGCCAACTACTTCAAAGAAATTTACCTCGACAGCGACACCAAGGTGGCGCTCATTTCTGGCTCGGGTTCGGAGGAGCCTCGCGACTGGTTTTTGACCAACGAGATGAAGGCGCAAACGCGCAGCAACGTCAACCAACAAGCGGGCAGCCAGCGCATGTTCTCGCACGCCATCTTCATGCCCGGGATGCCCGGTTGGCTGGAAAAAGCCGAGCAAGACCACGAGACTTTGCGGCCCGACTCGTTCAAGGGTTACACCATTGGCGACAACACCAACAAACGTTTGGCGCGCCACCCCTGGCATTTGGACGACGAAAAACTGCTCTACCCGTTTTATGAAAAATTGGTCAAATGGAGCAAAACCAAACCCAGCCTGGCCAATGTGTGTGTGCACAAAGGCCTGTTCCCGCCCTCCACCACCAAACAGTTTCCAAACTTGCTGCAATACGCTGACGTGCGCGACGTGGGCAAAGCGGCCAAAGACTTTCCCGATCTCAACTTCATCATCTACCACTCGGGCTTTCGCTTCACCGGTGGGGCCCACATGACGGGCTGGGAGCAGTTTGAACAAACCGGGCGCATCGACTGGGTCACCGACCTGGCCGAGATCCCGCAAAAGTACGGCGTCAACAACGTTTACGGCGACCTGGGTCAAATCTTTGCCCAAAGCACCTTGGCTGAGCCGCGCTTGTGCGCAGCCATGATGGGTCAACTGGTCAAGGGCTTGGGCGCCGACCACATCGTGTGGGGCTCGGACGCGGTGTGGACTGGCGCGCCGCAATGGCAAATCGAAGGCCTGCGGCGCTTGGAAATTCCACAGCAAATGCAAGAGAAATACGGCTTTGCCCCCCTTGGCGCGCCCGACGGCGCGGTGAAGAACGCCATCTTTGGCGGCAACTCAGCGCGCCTCTATGCCTTCACACCGCAACAACGCGCCGCGCTGGACGGCGACCCCTTGGCCCTGGCCCGCGCCGAATACGACTTGCACGGCGAAGGCCGCACCAACTTGCGTTACGGTTACATGCAAAGGGCTTGAGCGGTTTGACAGCCCTCAGCCCTGTAAGCGGCTGCGCAAGGCGGACAGAGAGCTGGTCTACCGCTGCGCCAAGCAGACCGGCGCAGGCCGAGCCAACCAGCACCGATGCAGGCGAGGGCGCACTTGGGGCAGGCAACCCACTCCCAACTCAGGCCGAGTCGGCCCAACTGGTGCCACCCAAGCGCCCGGCGCACTACCTGTGGGCGGTGTTGATCGCCCGCATCTACGAGGTGTTCCCGCTGGTATGCCCCATCTGTAGCGGGCCAATGCGAATCATCGCCTTGATCACGCACAGCGCCGACATTCGGCAAATACTGGAGCACATGGTGGTGGGTGCAGAGTCACCACGCATGCGTCAATTGGTGAGTTGAGTTGGTAAGGGGGGCAACAGCGGTTTTGCCAACGCTGCGGGGAATGGCGGTGCCTGGCGCCGCCCAAAACGGGTCATGGCGACAAATCTCGAAAAACCTCGGGCAACTGGCCCGGTGCAATCATCCAAGCAGACCCCAATGTGGGTCTTGATAAGTAACAATCATATGCCATACTTAATAGTTTTCTATCTTTTGATGAATTGACCATGATCAGCCCGCCTTAGCGGGAGGCAGATTGTTGACGCTGGAGTGTGTTAATTGTTAGTCGAAGGCTTTTACTAGTAAGGGAATGAACAATGGGCAAGAAATATCGAGTTTCAATGTTTGGGAGTTACTACCGCGGACTCAACTTGCTCAGTGAACTGCTGATAGGCGAAATCAGCGAGAAGGTGACGGTCGTTGGTGTCGCCACCGACGACCCAAAAGCGACCTTCATCAGCGCGGACAAGCGTGTTTGGCAGTATCCCCATACGGACTACGAAGAGGTCATGGTGGCCGAGCTTGCCAAAGAAAACGGGATTGACTGCTTTACCGGTCGAGTAAATGAAGACGCGTTCTACGAGGTGATCGATGGCTGGAAGCCCGATATTTGCGTGATGGCAACCTTTGGACAGCGCATCAAAGACCGCCTCATTAACACCCCGCCACTTGGGTTCTACAACATGCACCCCTGTATTGACGACAGTTGGCCATCGAAGTACGTTGGCGGTAACCCGTTCGATGCCCTTAAACGCGATGGCAAGACCTACTGCACCATTGCATTCCATTCAGTGGACCTGGGTTTCGACACGGGCCCGCTGCTGGGAATGTCGGGCAAGATCGCGATGCCAAAGGAAGCCACTGTGACGGACATGCACAAGGCGACCAGTTATGAAGCGGCTCAATTGGCCAGTCGGGAGATGCAAAAAATCTTTGCCAAACATGAGGCTGCGAGTTCATAAGCCTGAAAGCCAGGGGAGCCAACTCTCGCTCACTTCAACAAGCAAATCACCATGGTAAGTTCGCACACAAAAGACCTCTCTGTAATTGCGCCTGTTAATGGCGTCGTACAAGAGCAGGTATCAAAACTCGCGATCAAGCTTCACGTCAGCATCTCAACACTTTTTCTGTGCTTGATATTGCCGGCATTCGCGGTGTTTGTGGCCTTTATCTACAAAACCAATTTGGGGATATATAAGGAAAACGCGGCAGCGCTCATCACCAATCACAACACCCAGATGACTGACAAGCTGCTTGCGCTGCTTGACCCCATCGGTGACTCATTGCTGACTATTGCCAAACAAGTGCGTGATGACCCAAGGCTGTTTGACACTGATAACGTCAACGACACGTTGTTGCTGCACCTTGAGAACAACTCTAATCTGGTGTCTATATTTGTGGCGTCAGACAAGGGAAACTTCCGCCAAGTCCAGCGCATGCGGGAAGGCATGATTGTCGCCAATCGCGTGCCGTCACCGGACGCCGTTTTTAACTTCTGGAGCGTCGACCGTTCTGGCATGCCTGCTGACGCGTCCAAGACTGGAAAGCCGGTGGAGTCGGTCTTCAAGTTCTACAAGACCCGCGATGCCGCACCCATTGAGACGTTTGCGGTTCCGAATAACTACGATCCGCGTGGCCGACCCTTCTACAAGAGTTTGCTTTCGACCGTCGAAAAGATCCCCCAGGAGAAGCGAAATCGCTTCCTGCTGCTCGACGAGCCCTATGTGTCGGGCAGCACTTCTCAGGCCACGATGACTGTCTCTACGCCAATATTCAAAGACAATGTTTTCAAAGGAATGGTTGGTGAGTCTTTCGAGTTGAACTCCATCGCCAAATTCCTCAAATCGATTCAGATCAGCAAAAACAGTGAGTCCTACATCATTGATGTCGATGGCAATATTGTGGTCAGTACGGCTGCCGACAACGGCTACACGATCATTAAGTTAGGGCTGAAAAAGCAAAATGTGCGTGAGTCCAGCGGCAAGGCGGTCAAGCAGGCGTATGAAAGGTACTTGTCGACACAGGATCGCGCGTTTGAGTTCAAGAATGAACTGACCGGGGAGACCTACCTCGCCAGATTCACAGCGTTTCCCAACAATTTCAACAAGAATTGGGAAGTTTTGACGCTGGCTCCAGTCAGTGACTTTCTGGTTGGACTCAACGCGATCAATAGCAGACTCATTGTCTACGGCGGCTCAACATGCATTTTTCTGGTGCTGCTGACCTTCATCCTGTCACGAGCCATTTCTCGACCTATTGAAACCCTTACCGAAGAGATTCGTGATTTGCTCGAATTCAATCGGCCCAGGAAGGTTATCAAGTCCAGAATTTTGGAAATCACCATTCTCTATAATACTGTCAATAAACTGCGTAATACGCTTAAAGCATTTACCTCTTACGTGCCTCGGGATCTGGTCAACGATTTACTCAAAAATGGCAATGACATTGAACTCGGTGGCGAGAGTCGCTACCTGACGATTTTCTTTACCGACCTTCAGGGCTTTTCGTCCATTTCCGAGGTCACTCCATCGCGCGAATTGGTCCGACTCGTCTCGGAATACTTGTCCTTGGTCACCTATGCAGTGCGGGAGGAATCGGGAACGGTCGATAAATTTATTGGGGACTCGGTGATGGCCTTCTGGGGGGCGCCGCTCCTGGACCAGAATCATGCGTACCACGCATGCAGAGCAGCCGTGAAGTCTCAGCGCAGGATGGTTGAATTGAACCGCAAGCTAGTTGAGGAAGGACTGCCGCCCCTAACCGTCCGCATCGGTATCCACTCCGATGCGGTTCTGGTGGGCAACATCGGTTCTGCCGAGCGCATGAGCTACACGGTCATGGGGGACGGTGTGAACGTTGCAGCCCGCCTGGAGGGTATCAACAAGGAATTCGCTACTTCCATCTGTATCAGCCACGCGACCTACAAGGAGGCTGGCGAGCGTCTTTGGACGCGCCCAATCGATGTGATTACCGTTAAGGGCCGCAAGGGTGAGATCCCTATCTACGAAGTGGTCGCGATCTGCGGTGACGAACCCGAAATCTCGGCAACTGAGAATGATGTGCAACTGTGCAAGTTGACGCGGGAGGCATTCACGTTATACACGGCAGCCAAATACAAAGAGGCGGGTGACCTGTACAAGAAGATTATCGAGACCTACGACGACGGGCTGTCCAACATCATGATGGAGAGATGTCGTGAAAGGATGGCTACGTGAGCCTGTTTCAGCCCAGCACCAAGTTGTCGCCACAAGAAGCATTTACAGGAGAATCCGTGATTCCACAAAAACCCATGCGAGCTGAATCGGGCCGGCAGAGTTTGACCCAGCGCCTAGTGCGCGTTTTCGCTGCCATCGCTTTCTCGGTGGGCCTGCATGCACCGGCTTTTGCGCAGGCGACCCAACCCAAGCCAGTTGCATCTGCTCCACAGGCTGCGGTCCCCGCCAAGGCCGCAACGTTGCCACCGCAAGCGCTGCCTGTGAAGCCCACGACGTCAGCGCCGCAAGCAGTACCTGCAAAGCCGGCCGTCGTCGCGCCTCAGGCAGTTCCGGCCAAGCCAGGTGCCGCCGTACCGCATTCCGCCTTTGAAGTGCCACCGACATCTGTTCCAGCGCGCAAGTCACCCCTGGTCAAGGCACCAAATGGCAAGATGGTCGCCGCTGATATTGCCAGAATTCTGAGTCGAGGGGAGCTGGTGGTGGCATTCATCGGCACAGACTCATTCCCGTTTTTTTCCATAAATAAAGACGGCGAACACGTCGGATCGGATATTGATCTGGCGCGTTTGATCGCCAAAGAGTTGGGAGTGCCAGTGCGGTTTGACCGTACCTCAAAGACCTTCGATGCAGCCGTAGAGATGGCCGCAGACGGGCGCGCAGATATTGCCATGGGACGACTTGCAAGAACCCTTGCGAGGTCGCAGAAGGTCAACTTCAGTCAGGTCTACATCCGACTGGGACACTCGTTCCTAATCAACCGAGTGGAATTCGCCAAGATCTCGGGCGACCGGGCTGCGCCACGGGTTATCAGAAACTTCACCGGCAAGTTGGGCGTGATTGCTAATTCTGCGTGGGAAGAATTTGGGCGCAGAAACTTCCCCAAGGCCAAGATCGTGCCCTATCCAACTTGGGCCAAGACAGTTGAGGCCGTCAAGAAAGGGGAGGTCGTTGCCATCTACCGCGACGAATTCGAAATCCAGCAGATCATGCGTCCCAACCCTGAACTTGCGTTGACCCTGCGGACCGTAACCTTCAATGACCTTTATTCGCCAATCAGTGTAATGGTGGGAATCAATGATGTCTCGTTGTTGACTTTTATCGATGAAGTCATCGCCCAACGCACGGAAATTCCGACTGTCGAAGAGATGCTAAAGGAGCTGAAGTGAACGCAAATAATCCAGAAAACGCAATGACTTCACCCGCGCTTTTTCAGGAAACCGCCATGAAAGATGCCATTCCAAAGCCCATAACCCAGATGCAAAAATACAAAGTCTTTGCTACGCATCCACTGACCGTGTTGGGTTGTGTGATTCTCGGCGCCATTCTGGGTTTGAGCCTACCGAATCTCTCGAAGAACCTGGCTGTGGTGGGTGTGGTGTATGTGGATCTCTTGAAGATGATCGTTCTGCCGTTTATGTTGTCAGCGGTCATCTTCTCCCTTCAAAACCTGTTTCATGAGGGTGGGGCCGCAAAAATCATTGGCAAGGTAGTTGTCGTCTTTGCAGTCTTTGCCAGTGCATCCGCCTTACTCTCAGCAGGATTCTTCGCTACCACCAGTCTTGGTGACAACATGCCGGAGAGTGTTACGTCGGCACTTGGGAAGATTGTTGGTGCTGATACACAAAGTAGCAATCTTGAAATGTATTTGAGAAAAGCCGACGAAATTCCGAAGGAGACAACAGTGGGTGACGTTCTGACATCCCTTATTCCATCGAACATCTTTAGTGCACTGGCAACAGGCGACACCCTCAAGGCCCTTGTGTTCGCCATATTGTTTGGCTTTGCCGTGGGGCAGGTGCCAACGCATGTCTCTGATGGCTTGAACAGAACACTTGAAACCGTTTATCAAGCGTGCCAAACACTGACACATTGGGTCAATTTACCGATACCGCTTGTTCTGATTTGTCTTGCGGCCAGCCAGCTAGCAGAAACAGGTCTGGAACCTTTAAAGGCCATGTCAGGATTTGTTATCACGTTTCTAGCGCTGAGTACCTTACTGTTGGTGATTTCAACGTATGCGCTGAGTCGTCGGGCATCGGTTCCATTTTTTCGAGCGGCACACGCCATGCGCGCTCCGTTTGCGTTGGGCGTTGCAACGAACAATAGCGTTACATGTATGCCGGCGATGATTGAGTCTCTTGTTAAACACTTGGGTTTCTCGAAGACTCAAGTGGAGTTGCTGGTTCCATTGAGTGTTTCTTTGCTCAAAGTGGGGGCTGTTGCCTATTTTGTTTGCGCAACACTTTTCGTTGCGGAGTTGTATGACAGACCCATTGGAATGGCGGACATGGGTATCGTTGTAATTGTTTCTATTCTTTCCGGGTTCGCTTCTTCGGGCATGGCCGGAATAGTGACCATTACACTGGTTGGTACCGTGTGCGGATACCTCAACCTACCCTTTGAAGCGGCGTTTATCTTGTTTGTAGCAGTTGACCCGCTTTGCGCGATGGCAAGAACGGCGGTGACCGTTGTTGCCGGATGTGCATCAGTTGCCATCATCTGTCCTAAGCCTCCGCCACCGCCGCCGCCTGAACCCCTCGATTCCATCATGGCTTAGTCGCCAGCACTGCTTCTCGTGTAGTTTGCAGAAGGACATGCCTTCAGCAATGTCCAGGCAAACTCTCATTGGAGATATTCGAGGCGGCGTTGAGGCAGCTTTGATGGACTTTCGGCGTCTATAGTTTTGACGCCGATCCAATATCGAAACAGCCTGGGACTTACGGCATAAACCAGTCCAAGTTTTTAGCCGTACCCCCGTTGAGGAGCGAGACCATCAGGCGGGTGGGCAAGCGGGGACTGTTGCCGCTGACCGAAAACCGACCATCTGGGGTGCCAATAAGTAATCGCAGGTGAACTGCAGATCTACCAATCCGCTATTTCTTGCTCTTGAAACGCGCGATGGCCTCTTTCAAATCTCGAAATTCTTCGCAAGAGAAAACACAGGCTTTGTCCAAGCGCGCCAACATCTGTTCAGCGCCTGCAAGATCGTTCTTCATGAGCAAGAGTTCACCGTAATACTCCAAAGCGCCCCTGTGTTTGGGATCAATCTTGAGCGCTGCTAGGTAAAAGCGCTCAGCTGCGGCCAAATCTGGGGTGGATTTTTTTCGCTGTGCATAGCCCAGCAGGTTATTCCAATCGGCTGAGTTGCTTTGGTTGGCCGCCTCCAGCGTACTGATCGCTCCTGAATAATTGTTTGCCTTGATTTCTTTTTGGGCTTGAGCTTGCCAAGATGACGCAGGCTCTGACGGGCTGGAGTCAGCCGCATGCGCACCCACAACACAGGCAGCAAATGCCAAGGCTAAGATTTGTTTGGTTTTGCGCATGATATGAATCCAAAAAATTTTGATAAGTGCTATTGTGTATTCAAAAGGGGCAGATTCAAGGCTTGGTGGTTATTGGGCTCAGCGCTTGACGGCGCAGCGTTAACGCTGACGGACTAGTAGTGTGGCATGGCGATTTGACACGGCGCATCCACACCAACCCCAACATCCCCATCAAACTCACCAACAAAATCATGGCCCATTCGCTCAGGGTCGGGATGGGGGCGTTTTCAGTGACTAAAATTTCCGCCAAGTGCGCTTGCACATAAGCGGGCAGGGTGGCAGTGTTTTGACTGGCCACACCCAACAGCACCTGGTTTTGCGCTGCAGTTGCTGTGCCTGCTTTGTTCAAAACCACCCACTGGTCCAACACGCTGGCCGCTGACATCACGGCGGGCGTGCTGCCCGCCAGGCTTGTGCTGTACGACGTGGGCACCACCGCCAAATCAAGGCTGTTGCTGTTGTTCACGTTGTAAAACGCGAGCAACTGCGTGCCGCTGGTTAATTCTGCGGGTTGCGTCAACGTGGCAAAGCGGCCAGAGATGCCGCCCGCGGCAGTGGCCATGCGAAACACATTGCCCAGCACGGGTTGGTAATTGGGGCTGTTAAAGCCAGGTTCACCTGAGCTGAACAGGTTAGACAAACGCGGCGTTAAGGTGACGCCTGAATTGATCGTCAACTGGCCGCCCACATGGATGAAGGAGTAAAAACCCGTGTAGCCGACTGGCGTTGTGCTGCTCGATGGGGAGGTGCCGGCAATGTCTTCTTGGTAGCTTGAGCCAGAACTCAAATTAAGGCTTTGCAGCAGGGACAGGTAACCTGGTGAGTTACCTGGTTTTAAAACACCGCTGACGCTGAGATTTCCAACAATCGTACCGGTCCCCATCAACGT
>Ga0247833_1006615_pt1 | contig 12780 bp, 7 predicted proteins | sample LaCruzMarch2015__7_FD_187117 | JGI IMG/M metagenome (GOLD analysis project Ga0247833, IMG submission 187117) | Freshwater microbial communities from meromictic Lake La Cruz, Castile-La Mancha, Spain - LaCruzMarch2015_8m | ecosystem: Environmental > Aquatic > Freshwater > Lake | place: Spain...
GACGCCAAATCATATGAAAAAAAGGTACGAAACTAAGAAAAACATTTTTGACCACCAGCCTCTGGACACAACCTCAGTACCTATTTACGAAAGAGAATAATAAGATAGAGAGGACGATGGAATCAATCGGCGCTGCCTTAGATCATCTCCGAGTAACCGAAGGAGACGACAGCAGCAGCGATATTGCCGTCGTAGAGAGAGAGGAGCAACATCCTCATCATCAGAATCATCACAAAGACCATGTCTCATTTGTGACGCGTGGTATGGCTTTCCTGCTCAGAAACGGCCACGTAAAGAGAGGATTCATGCAGTTAGCAAGCAATTAACCAATTTCTTACAATGGCGGAGTCGAGCAGCAGTATCTACGTCATCATCCTACGAATGTAGCTCCTATTGCCATGTTTCCCTGCTCGGTAGTGAGGATGATATTCAAGCAGTGCAAAATCGCATGAATGAACTTACAGTTCATGCAGTTTCAGTTTCAGTTGATGGAGAAGAAACTGCTTCTGATAATGAAATTGATGATATCGAATTTCAATCCAATATCACCATTCATAAATTTCTCGAAAATGAAGGTATTGACATTGAGAATGAGGTGGTTTACCTATCACCGGATGCTCATGATACTTTATCATCCACTTCACCTCCGCCACGCATCGTTATCATAGGAATGCTAATTGATCGAAAAATTACTACCAATCGATCATTAGGACAGGCAAAGACATTGATGTTGAAGGCAGTTAAGTTACCCTTGGACGAATTAAATGTGCAAGAATTAATATCGGAAGAACCACTTAATGTTGATACTGTAATGGAATTGATACAACGATGGCACTGGAATTTTAGCAAAATGTCAGAAGAGCAACATGAATATTATGTAGAGAGAAAGAAGGCATTTATAGATGCGGCTGCTTGGGCGATGAAGTCACAAAGGGACCGTCATCCTAATCGAACAATACATTTGTCATGATTCTATGGTCAATATTTCTAGCGACGAAAGGAAGGGGGCAGATCGATAATGTAGTCTTGCAATGAATATTTATCTTAATAATCTCTCACTTATTTTCTTACGTAAAATATATAATAGCTCATTTCAACAGGCTCTGCATTGCATCTACAGTTCTTGTTAGGGCGCCATACCCTGGCTTCATCGTCTTCTTCAGCTGACGCGACATTGACTCAGTGTCAAAAGAGCTACTCGGAGAATGTAGATGCAGGCCAATAGGCGCAAATGGATAGCAGTCTGGAATAGACAAGATCATATGAAGTCTATCGCTTCTTCTTGACGTAGTGGAAAGATGGGCCGTGAAGTCATATCCATCCTTGACTGTGTCACTCGGTTGAAGGAAGGATGATTTACACTGTCCCAATGTAGCATCCAACTCCTTTGCCACACCTACAATTCGCGCCACCCGTAATTCTGCACAATGAATCGTGGACGCAATGCTTGATGGCTTTGTTATCCGACTTGTGTTTATGTCGTTACACAGTAAGTCCATCTTGCTTTTCAAAAATCCAGAGACTGCTGGATGGAACCTCCTATGTCGATACTCGGACAAGAAATCATTAGCACATCGTGGTAGACCACCGACCTTTGCAGTCATGGAGACAATCAACAATGAATTGATGGAGAATGATAAATGAATACTCGTGTCCACAGACGGACCTTGAAAGAGAAGGCAGATCGATGAATCACTCGATCCCATGACAACCCAGTTATGAAGGGTTTCGATAGAGAAGAACTTGTAGTACGAGCTATCAGCAGATGCGCGAAGTGCTTCCTCATCTTTACGAAGAGATTCCGACTTCTCATCCGATTTTACCACCTCTTGGATTCCATCATGCATCGATTGAAGTGACATTAGCCGACGCTCGGCGTCTTCAACTTGGGCTTCGAGTTGTGATACTTCATCCTCGCAACTTGCTGCGTCACGCTTAGTACGCTCAAAGTTCATCTTGTTTACACGTTGTGCTGATCGAATGAGCATGGGTAATGCGACCTTCTCTCTGTTATAATCGATCGAGTTCGACCTCTCACTGATATCTGCGATTTCCTGTTGTAATGGTGGCACAACATTTTCCAAGAGCATGCCATTGTACACAGCTGCCACTTGAGTCAACCAGGTATTCCACTCTACCAACTCGACCTTATTCTGCGACTGAAGGAGCAACCTCGCTTGGCGCATGACATTGTGATAATCATCACTAGCTACATCAGCACGAAGCTTCTGCTGAAGACTTCTCATAAGATCTTGGTTGCTTTCAAGTATTGACCTGAATTGAGAGTCGACATCTATGTCATGAACTTGTGCCTCAATCTCCTCGCATATCGAGGCGAGTACTTTCTTGGTCTCATCCTGGACTAAAGTGAGAGTGTTCGGAGATGCTGCAGTGCTGAGAGCCTCCAGGAAGATATCACTCTGGGATTCTACTTTACGTCCCCAGTCAACATCTCCCAATGCCAGGACCTCTTTCAACTCGAGATCAACCGGTTCAGGTGGTGCGTCAACTACCTTCTGAGCATACCCAGCCAACGACTCTTTTTCATGACGCAGTGTATGACTGGCAGTGTTCATCCCAAGCTCCGAAATCGTGTCATCGTTGCTGTTACCAGCTCCATCGCGCGAGACATGATGCGCGATAAACATACCAAGTTCAGATACAGTGTCATCACCGGACTCTTTGCTACTGTTGTTGCTTTTTTCAGAGAGATGATTTTGATTGCTCGACGATAACGACGGAAGTGTAAGATCAAGATCGGTTCTCCTACCCGGACGGTTGTCTAACAGAGATGCAAGAGTTCCTTCAAGATGCATCGTGTGAGTCTCTTCAACTGTACTCTCATCTCCACCGAGCATCGAAGCAAGCGTTCCCTCGAGCTCCATCGTTTGCGTCTCCTCCCTAGCGTGATGGTTACTACGTCCTTCAACAATAGATGCAACTGTGCTTTCCAATTGAACAGTCTGAGTTGGTTCCTCCAGCAGCATATCTTCACTAGTCTCCTCACGAGAACTATCATTCAAAGCTTTTCTTGCTCGACGAGATGAGGCCGATGAAACACTGTTGATAGATGGTAGTGAAAATTCACTGTCATCTGCACTCTTATCAACAAGGTGTAAAATATTTGTCTCCAAGTCCTCAGTCTCTTCTTCTACGCATTCGGACGGCATCCCGTCGCCACTACTACTTCCAGATACGTCATTATTGCCACCCAGCTCGTTAATCGTATCCATCAATATGGAAGAATCATTACCGCGGTAGATCAACCTTTCCATATCACCTTCTAATTCATTCGTTCGGTCATCCTCACCCACGGTCTCAGCCCATCGCTCACGAACTCCTTCTGAATGAGATTGTGACATACTGACAGAAGGGCTATCAATATTGTACTCTGCTACTTCTGGTGAGCCGAATCCGACATCTTTCCTCAGCCTTAGGCCGCCCTCCTGCTGCTGCTTGGCAGAACGGAGTATGCTCTTTGGAGTCTTGGTCGTGGTGTTGACAGTAGCCTTTGGGGTTGATTCTTCCTGTACAGCATCAGACAGCATGCCCATCAGTTCAGCAGTGTCGGCACTGTCATCTTTCTCCTCATCCCCTTCCTTGGCAACTGCAGTCTCAATACCTTGCATCAATTCATCAAACGCCAGTGTCTGAGTTCCATTCATTGTTGCCGTCAATGGAGAGTTACCATCTATTTCATTATATGGTTTCTTCGGACTAATTGACAAGAATGGATATTCCACCTCCAGATTTAACGTCTCACTGCGCTCAGATGATTCAGGGGACGACGTCGACATTCGTTTCGTGGGAGGATTGGACTCTGCAATACTATTCCTACGCTTCCTACCACTGAACGGGCCACCCTTCCTCTCTGGTGCAGTTCCTTTCACCTCATCGTTGCGATTAAACTTGGCATTAATTTCTTCGAAGATGTCAACATCGTTCGATGGAGAGTTGAACAAACTCCGTGCAGGAGAGGACTCAGTGGTAGACGAACCCTTGCATTTATTGGCACGAGTGTTCCTCGCAGGTGAATCCTTGGCAATGGGAGAAAGTGGGGTCGGCGATTTCGTCGTGGTGGTCATTCGCTTTGCTGGAGATACGGGTGGCAAGGAGAAGGAGGGTGACTTCATCGTCGTCCTCGTGGTGCCACGGGTATTCCTCGCAGGCGAATCAACGGGTGCCATCGCTACTGTCGCGAGACTTTTACGCGAGGGTGACTTTCTTGGGGATTTCCTACTCGCCCTAGGTGGGCTAGTGATTTCTTCTGATCTAGGTCGCTGATTCACTGCTGTGCTATTATTATCATCCGCGGCGGTCGGAAATGGACCAGTTAACGCAACTTGCTGTGGCTGTCTTACAACGGAAAGGGAGGGCAGACTCATACGACTTTGATTCTTCTTCTTCTCCTTCCGCAAACTGGCTGTGAGCTTTTGTATCTCCGACAGGTCACCGCCGAGACTCTTGCGTAGCATAGCCGCACCACTGGTACCCTGCTGCTTCTTTCCGGCAAGGAAGGACGGAGAGGGGCATAGACTGCCACTGCCGCTGATGATGGGTTGTGAGGCCAAAGGTGTCGACTCCGCGGTAGGAACCATCATCTCGGTAGTATAACCGAGTACATTTGTCAGGTCATTTAGCGATGCCGTCGACTCCACGATAGACGAATTTCCCATGCGAGGCTGCTTCGTTGCATCATCGCAAGACGAATCCGTTCCTCCTTCGTCGTCAACTTCTTTGCCATTGAGATTGACACCTCCCGCAGGAGAGTTCATCATCTTTGAGCTTTCCTCGATTAGCTTGGCCAGGTTCAAGGTCCTGGTGGCTTCCTCATTGTGACTCCCACCCTTGCGCGGCGTACGGCGTTGTGCAGAAGAAAATTCGATGTATGTTCCACTAGCCTCATCTTCGTCATTGTCAGCCATCGGCTCTTCGATAGGATGGAGTGGCTGGTGTTGTTGACCAGGCTTGGTGATGTAAGGTTGGTTAGGGTATGGGATGGCAGCGATTGTCACCTCACCTTGGAGATTAAGCGTCAGGTCTGGTAGAGTCAATGTCGCCTCGACTTGTTGGTCATCCTCTAACCCCACAAGCTGTTGCTGCTGATGCATTTTCTTGCCAGCGTCCTCCACCTCACTCTTCTTCTTTTCTGCTGCTGCTATCTCTTCGTCACTCTTCTTCTTCTTGGCAGCGGCTGCGGCAGTGCCATACAATTCCTTCGCCCGCTCGGTTAACACATTCCTCATCTTGGCATTATGGATAAAGTTACTTGTACTTAATTCGTGAGTGTCACTCATTGTTGTGCATGCAAGAACGTCATCCATATCTTCTCCCCCCGAGTATGAGGCAATGCCCGACGACTGACTCCCAAGGCTCAAGACGGAGGTATCATTCATTGCTGACAAATTATCTTCATTAACATTCACGGATCCACGTGCAATTGCGACTAAATCAACATCCCGCCCAAGATTAATGGTACTCTCCTCGACGGCCATAGCAGAAGCTTCGGCATCACAATCATCGTATCCATCACCTATTGATGTCGGGTTCTTCTTCTTACTACCACTCTTCGTGGCCTTTTTCTTCTTTTTCGTTGAGAACGGCGTATTGTCAAAGTGATAATCCCTTACCACATCCTCCTTCCCAGATGCAACGCCAGCGAATTTCTCTTGAATTCGACGTTGATTCTTCGTAGTGGACGACGGTGTACGTCCTCCTTGCTCGACGGCCGAGGTGGTGAATGTGGTGCCTGTCGTCGACTCGCGGCTGCTACGCCCGGGACTTTCGCTGCTCCATCGCACACCCTTCGCCGCCGAAGTTGCCACGGCGGTACTGCTACTGCCGGCAGCATTGCCAGCATTCTCAATACCCTCGCCGGCACCCGAGTAAGTGCTTCGTCGATGACCTCCACCGCCGCTCGGCTTGTTCTTGGCAATCGGCATTGCTCTCTCCACTCCCCGTCTCTCTCAGCGATGGCGCGACCGCGTCGTTGGTCTCACCCACAGGGAAACTAGTTCTCGTGCCAGACGATATAATTTACCCCTTTGGAGGTAGGGAATCGACTACGATACCCACAAGAAGTGAGAGGAGGAGGATGGTGGTGGTTGACTTGTGGAATTGGAGAGATACCTCTAGAGATAACAAACACAATATTCAAGCAAAGAAATTAAGGACAAGATCGAATTGTTGAGATAAGGGTTGTACTGTCTGCTGAGCAAACATAATCTTCAGTACATTCGATTCGGAATACGTAATGGCAACAGGATTATGCTCTTAAGTTTTCTATTGCAACTATTTTCATTCCACTAAATTTGTACATACATTCCCACCCTGAATCTTACCACACTCAGCTTGACCCATAGAAAAAAAAACACAGCAAATACCATCAATATGTCCTAAACAATTGCTTTGTCAGCAAGAGTGGGATTTTTATACTCCCCCGGCCTCATTTCAGTTACCGGACTAGTTGGATCATTATCATCATCCTCATCCTCATCACTATCATCATCAATTTCCATAATCTTACCATCTGGACCCACCACTGTTTCCTTCACACTACTGTCCAATGTTAATTTCATCAGATAGGCAAATAGCACAATGTTTAGTATCAATAGCAATGCCCATGTAATTTTCTTCAAACCCAGTAGACCAAAAATTGTTATAATAAGTATAAGTAATGCGAATATACCAAGGACGTGAGACTGTTGTAATCCCACAGACGTTATTGCTGCCTGTTCCAATAGTGCATCCTTATTTGACATTTTTGTTCTTTTCTTAATAATTGCTAGGAGCATACCAAAGCCGAAGAGACTTAATATGCTTAATAGTACTTTGTCGGCCTTATTCCATCCCTCTCGTGAACCGATGGGGGCGCCCATTTTTTGACATGTCGTGTCGCATGTTTGTTTATACTCCCACATGGCACTGCACAGTGGAGCATACATTTGATGATTGGTATAGTACTGATCATCAATGGCATCATCATTCTTATCATACCATGTGACACACGGGATACAGTAATCGAAAGTAATTGTAAAGTCCACGGCGAGGTTGGAATCATCATACCCATCAATGGTCGAATGGACGGTGCATTGTGCATCGGAGTATATATTCACGGCCAGTGCTTCCGAGTCGTAGTCACTACACCCCAGTTGGATATAATAATTCGTACCATCAATTTCCTTAAGTGTACAATCGAGGTAGTCCGCGGCCGTGGGGTAAGTATACTCCTCCCCCGCCTCGGCGGCATTGTCCGCCGCCTGCCCCAAGTAGGCATTTACGAACGTAGGCACGCTGGCAACATATGTCCCCGTTGGCGTATCAACGCAGTGATTGGCCGCCTTTTCGTATATAGCGTACATGATTTGATCATTGTTGTTGTATTTAACACATCGTTTGGGTTTGATGGCATAATTCGTCCAATATTCGATAGTGGTATCGCTCGATGCGAGTGCTGAAGTTATTATCCCAGAGGCAATAAAAAGAGACAGGAGGGTCGAGAGGATGCCAGCGACTCTCGGCGTCGGTCTCCCCGTCGTCGTCGGCATTGTTGTATGGCTTTGCGTTGTCTGACTGTGTTACGTTGGAGGAGGACGTCAAACCATTCTTGATAATGAGAAAAGTCTCTCAGCGGGATGTCCCTTTTTTCGTTTCGGCGAGGCTGGGGGGGTTCTCGGAAGAAGAACAATGACATGGAGAAGAGTCCAGAACATCATACCGTCGTAGCGTCGTAGTAGTGCAATACAATCATGGTGGCCAATGATCGGTCAAATCGGGCCAGGATGCTCCAGCGCTACAAAAGCGCAAAGGAGCGGCAGCTTCAGCGCAGCATTGGTGGAGAGGAAACTGCAATCGTCCGGGGAGATGAAATTGCTTTCGTAAGTGGTGGTGATGAAAATGCTATCGTCAGGGGGAGAGTCGGTGAAACCAGCAGCATCCATGATGACCGTGATGACAATGACGGTCAAAATTACGACGCTGAGAATGATACAAATCTATCTCCAAACAATCACATGACTACTGCGAGCAGTACGTCGCAAACGAAAGCTGCGATTACACTACCGAGAACGCCGACAATGAAGATTTCATTAACAACGCCATCAGCACAATCGCCACCGCAATTATTATCACCCAAATCTGCTGCACTAGCGATAAGGATAAAGAATTCAACAGCATCGAACGGGGTAAAAGATCGTGCTGCAACAATTGCAACTGCCAAGAGAAGACTGGCCGCATCCAGATTGGCAGCTGCTACTGCCGCTGCATCATCACCGCCTCGTGTAAGTCCACAGAAAGTTGTCGATATATTGGACGCGACCACGAAGAGACAGCAGCAGCATGAGCTTGAGCAGAAAAAGCTTGAGCAGCAATATCTTGAGCAACAGCAGCAGCAACAACAACAACAAGAACAGAAAGCTCTGGGAATGGTCTCACAGCGGGAGAGATTTCAGCGTTTAAGACAGAAACAACAACAAAATTTGTCAGCAGTAGAAAATGCAGTCAGCACAATGACCAAAGTAGGACCGCCCACGAAGTTGGAGGGATTTTTAATGCACACCGCACCAACAAGGATGGCATCGACGTTCTCCCTTGGTAGTCTCGCTACGTCTAATCCAGCTGGGTCGTCCATGTCACCTAGACCACCAAAGTCCCCAATGGAAAGGATGAGATTAATTTCATTATCATCACCGCAACATTCAACAACGTTGAGTCATCACATTGGTGACTTGTTTGCTGACGAAATTCAACCTCCCACGTCATGTAATACCTCTACTAGCGCATTCGTCAATCGCGATACCAATGTAGATTGTCGTGACGAATGTGTGGCTGATCACAGGACCGAAGAAGTGTATTTGTTGTCGTTAAGACAGCAGGAGGTTGATCAGATACCGACACAACAGCAGCAGCAGCAGCAGCAGATTTCGGGCGATTTGTTGCATAATGATATCGTGTATGATGATGGAGAAGTCGACAAAAACGAAGGGATTGTCCACCTTGAGGCTATGAATTGCAACCGTGATTCAAATATAGATGAATATATTGACCATCAATCGTCGCCGATACATGCTGGGGAGGGAGGGGAGTATGAATATACCACTTCGATTTCAGAGGATGCATCCGTACATGTTGAGCCGATGGAGGAGTATGTAGATGCAGAGGACCTTGCACAATTGCAAGAAATATCGACGCCGAATGAAGTTGGCAAAAATGTTACAGCAGTAGAAGTTGTAGATAATGTTAATGTCATCCCCAGTTGCGATCCATCGCATGTTGTGAACGGTCAAGCGGAGGAGAACAATAGTGGTTGGCCCGCGAATTTGGATAGTTTTTCACCTACTTCGTGGGGTACACCAACATTGCTTCAAAGTAAGAGCGAAAGTGATTGGTACCGGGGTTCGTGGGAAAATGATAATAATGTCACAGCTGGTTCCGTTCATAGTGGTGAAGACGAAAAGGTCTCAAAGGCAACAGCTACTGTCTCAAAGGCAATCAGTGAGGAGGAAAATTTGGTGTGGAGTGCCTCAGGTATTGACCAGGTGGAAAACAACGAGATAAATGCGGCAAATGCTGAGATGGTGGAGGCTTTACGTGTACTGGATGTCAAATCAGATTGCAGCTCCGCCTACGAGGGGTTCGGGTCTATGTTGGATTCTGGCATTAAATATTCCAAGGAGGATTCCAGATATGAATCATTTGTTCATCATGACGATGACGATGATGATGACAATAACAGTGTTGGGGCCGCAAGCGAAGGAACGGAAGGTACAGCTACAGCATTTGATCCTCTCTCTATGTTTGGAGAGGAGGAGATAATTGAAAACTGTGAAATCGATGGCAATGCGAATGCCGACACAGCATTTTCGTCGTCCCCCGGTTCAGCTGCTTTTGAACCTTCATTGACGAGTGGTATAAACAGTGAAATTGGCACCACCAATAACTCAAAAGCTCAGGCACTTTACCAACAGGGAAGCTCGAATGGTCGTGCCATCCCCTCGCCTGCTGGATCTGAGTCTCTAGAATCGTGGTGGCAGAACCGTTATGCCTCCACACAGAGCAATGATGTTAATTTGGCGGTTTTGGAAGCACTGACAAAGAGTGTTGTTGTTGTAAAAGAAGAAATACCACAGCTAGAAAAGATTAAAGCATTGTCAGAGATTTCTACATTACCGAGCCAGGCGATGGTTCTTCCTACGATGAAGTCGGTTGAATCAAAATCACAGTATCATCAGCTCAATCTGAAGAACCAATCTTCTTTGCTTTCTATGTCAGATGAAGAAGATAGCGTATTTGGCAGCCTCATTGACGATGAAATGCCGATGCCTTCATCACGCCCTTCAATCGATAAAAGCATCAGGGCCTCTTCTCCCGCACTCATAGTCAACACCACAACAGATGAGGATATTTTCTCTGGAGTCTCCGTATCTAGCCAGCAGCAACTGAGTACTCAACTCAGCAGCCTATTCCCTAGACTGAAGGAGTCTAACGCGATGAAGTCTATTCTTGATGACGGCACTCAATTCAGCAGCCAATTTCCTCGACTAAATAAGTCTCATGCGATGAAATCCCTCCTTGACGACGGCACTGTTGAAAGCCCCTCAAACCAGCAGCCACCAAAGTATGATGGGAATGATTACAGCAAAGTAGTGTCTAATTCACCGGCTGACAGCAGCGCTTCAGCCGAGAATAATCGCCTATTCATCTCGCCTGTTGAAGGATATGGCGTTATCAATTTACAACAGATTGAACAATCGCCCACGAACGAATCGATCACGTCTGACATAACATCCTCTGTTGTTTTTGGTTATAGTGATTTTGCTAGGAGAAAAACATCTCTGGGGAGGCAAGATATCCTCGAGACGCATAATGAAATCGTCTGTGATGCCAATGAAGATCACGAAGATGATGACGATGATGAAGAACAAATACTGCCTCATTCTGCCGTTGGTGATGGGAAGATCAACTATTTCAAGGATGCTAATAGAGTCATTTCATTGATAAGCCCTTCCACCGATGATATCACTTCGCATCTCAGCGCGAAAGCTGGCGATGGTAGCAACAAGCTTCCAGGTATTCACGGTGACATGATACAATCGAAAAAATCCCAGGACAGCGCTTTGTTGGCACCAAAATCTGTGAAGCCATCATTCTTGTCTCAATTATCGTCCTGTAGAATTTTTGCGTCATCCTCATTCGTCTACTGTGCAGGAGCAAGTGGTGAGTAATATTAGTTATATTCCTCGTGCAATTTTCTGTAAACAACTCTCACTAAATTCTACTCTTTCTGCAGAGGAACAAGTAAAAGAAAGCAGATCAGGCAATGGTCAAGATGATGTGTCCATTAAGAAAAGTAGTGAGGATGAACGATCTGGTCACGGAAGCGCTCCAAGAAAAAGTCTTGATTCAACTTTGTCTGTAGTATCGAAAGTATCGAATTACTTGCAGGCCAATTTACAGGGATCCGAAAGTGCATCAACAAACAGAACAGGCTCGCGGAGCGATAGTGACTCTGACAACGAGTCTTACAACAAGGAGGACAATCGCAGCTGCTATTCTGACGACAATGCAAGTGCAGCTACTTCGAATGATGATGATAATGACAGCCAAGTTACTGAAAATGAATCGCCTTCCTGTGCGAATGAAACTTCTCTTCGGCTTCAAAAATCGAACGATTCAACGCAGGTGGCATGCACAATTGAAGCCACTCTGAGTGGAGGGGTACAATCTCAATCCAGCCAGAAAAATCAAAGACAATCTGAGACAGCTGTTAAGGCCAAATTGGTTGAGTCAGAACACAGAATTCTTGCAGCACAAGCTGAACGAACAAGACAAATCTTTGAACGATTAAAGTATAGTGGAATAGAGGTTCTAAAGCTCAACCGAGAGAAGAATTGGCAACTGCGCTTTCTCACTGTAACTGACGAAGTTTTAGCATTTGAAAAGTCGGCTGTTGGTGGAATTGATTCATGTCCGGTGGGGTTGCTGTGGGTGAAAAAGTTTGACCATGGTAAACAACACACTCTGGCATCTCTTGGTAAAAATGGCAAGGGTGGAATGTTGTTCAACTGGATAGAGCATATGTCGGTTACGAAGGATAATCATCCGCTGAATAGAAAGCAAAAGAAAGGAAAGTTCAAGAACAGCATCACTGTAGCCTTGTATTTGAATGCCGACGGCTACAAACGTGAAGTGTTGTTTAGATGTGCTAACAGAGAAGATGCATTTGCGCTATCAACCGGTTTCCAGTTTATGCTCGATTGTATGAAAAAGGACGGCTTAACCGATCAGCAACGCACCCAAAGCAGTCTGACAAACACAGGAGTAGACTCGATTGGAGCAGATCGATGGGAGCTCTAACTTAATGTACTATATGTCAGTTTCATGGAACGAAACGATCTTTGCTTCATTTTGTAATCCCAACGTATCATGCCGCTCACTTCCTGCATCAGTTATAAATGACACGATGCAATATTAAAGGTGAAACAAACCACCTGTGATTGTATCTTACAGTATTTACGTAAAACCTAACTAAATCCAAAAACCGAGCAGAACCATGTCTCCAGCCGGCGGATTTGGTACAGCGCCGTCGTCTGCCGCCTCTGAAATCATCGATGCATCAACACCATTTATTGCCGCTGGCGATGGTGATCTCGAATTATTAAAAACGTCGATTGAACAATTGGGGCTTTCACCGAGCTATTCCGACTCAAGTGAGTGTATTTTGTATCTTGTGTCTGTGTACTGGTTGTAGATGATAATTTAAAATGAGTTTTTTTTTGTACT
>Ga0247833_1006621_pt1 | contig 12774 bp, 13 predicted proteins | sample LaCruzMarch2015__7_FD_187117 | JGI IMG/M metagenome (GOLD analysis project Ga0247833, IMG submission 187117) | Freshwater microbial communities from meromictic Lake La Cruz, Castile-La Mancha, Spain - LaCruzMarch2015_8m | ecosystem: Environmental > Aquatic > Freshwater > Lake | place: Spain...
CCCAGAGATTTATCGCGGTTGCGTTCTACGTTTTCTAATTCGCCTTTGCGCACCGAAACGCTCAAACCACAGCCCTCAGAGGCCTCGGCTCCGACGTCGGTAGCGCCAATTTTTTTGGCATGCGCGATGGCGTAGTCGACCAAGTATTCAAACTGTTGTCGTGTGTGGCTAAAACCGTGTGCGGGGTGGGCGTGCGATGACGCCGATGTAGGTGGTGTGTGATGCATAGCGAAGGCTATGATACTTGGGCAATCTCCCCCTCACTTCTCTATGTCACGTAAACCCAAAAAAGGTTATTTCGTCCGCGGCCAATTTGTGGCCGAAGGTAGCGAACTTGATCTCGAACTCAAACGCGAACTCAAAGGTACCGAAGGCACTAGCCGTACCGATAAAAAACGCGAAAGCGACCAATTACAAGAGATTGGCGTCGAACTTTTAACACTGAGAAACGAACTCGCCGAGCGCTTGAACACGCAAGGACACATTACCGATTTATTGCGCGATGCAGTAGCAGATGCACGACGTATCACCAACTTCGAAGGCAAGCGCCGACAAATGCAGTACGTCGGTAAATTGATGCGCAAACTCAGCGAAGAATCTGTCGTGGCTATTCAAGATGCGCTCAACGAACAAAAAATGGGTAGCACGCGTGACACCTTGGCGCTGCATTTGGCAGAGCAATGGCGCGACCGCATGGTGGCGGATGACGAAGCAGTCGCCGAGTGGATGACGCACCACCCACACACTGACAGCCAGCAACTCCGCGCCTTGGTCCGCCAAGCCCGTAAAGACGACACCACCTCGAAGGCCGATGTCGCTAAAGGCTTGCTACCAAGACAAGGCCGCGCTTACCGAGAAATTTTCCAGCTCGTCAAAACGCAACTCAATGCCTTAGAAGATGCCGCGCACATTACGCCAGAGGATGAAGCGGTTTACAAACCCTGAATAAAAAAACAGACACCATGAGCGAGATACCCAGCCCTGACTTACGTTGCGACATCATCCACATTGGTATTGTGTCGATCAGTGACCGCGCCTCCACCGGTATCTATGAAGACAAAGGCCTACCTGCATTGCGCAACTGGTTGGGTCAAGCGCTTTACAACCCCATCGTGTTCGAAGAACGCTTGATTCCCGATGAGCAAGCCACCATCAGCCAATCATTGATTGCCTTAGTCGATGCAGGTTGCCATTTGGTGTTGACAACAGGTGGTACCGGTCCTGCTAAGCGCGATGTAACGCCCGAAGCTACGCTGGCTGTAGCACATAAAGAAATGCCAGGGTTTGGCGAACAAATGCGCCAAATCAGTTTGCGTTTTGTGCCGACGGCGATTTTGTCAAGACAGATAGCAGTGATTCGTGACAGTTGCTTGATCATCAACTTGCCTGGTCAACCCAAATCTATCCAAGAAACTTTGGGTGGATTGAAAGACGCGGAAGGCAAGCAATTAGTTGACGGCGTGTTTGCCGCAGTGCCTTATTGCGTGGACTTAATTGGTGGGCCTTATATGGAAACGCGTGATGCATTTTGCAAAGCGTTTCGGCCTAAAACTGCGATCAACAGTAAACGTATTTAGCCTGAAAGCTGGTTGGTGAGGAACTGATTGGCTAGGCTTGGCTGCAGATTGAATCAGCCAGCGGACTTAATCCAATAGCTGATTTATTCGAGCCGCCTCAAAGTTTTCTTGCTTAGCGGCATCTGCAGGAATGCATTCGGGTTTAGATTGCGCAACAGACAATTCTTCTAAGACCTTCCACAGCAAAGCAATTTGATACTCTTGACTCGCGGCGTTGTCAATCAATCCGCGCATGGCTTGGCTGATAGGGTCGTCATTTTGTGTAACACCGTAGGCTGAAAAACCCATCTTGGACGCCGCTGCTTCACGAATAGCATCAGTATCTGCTTGAATAATGCGCGCCGGATTACCCACCGCAGTAGCGCCTGCAGGCACTGGCTTGACGACAACCGCATTGCTACCAATACGAGCGCCGTCCCCCACCGTGAATCCACCTAATACTTTGGCACCCGCACCGACGACTACGTCCTTACCCAAAGTGGGATGACGCTTCACACCTTTGTAGAGTGAAGTGCCGCCTAAGGTGACGCCTTGGTAAATCGTGCAACCATCGCCAATCTCAGCGGTTTCACCCACTACCACGCCCATGGCATGGTCAAAAAATACACGCTCTCCGATGCGAGCACCAGGATGAATTTCAATACCCGTGAACCATCTTGCAAAGTTGGATACGAATCGGGCCACCCATTTGAAACCAATATTCCAACAAACATGTGAGAAACGGTGCAACACAATGGCATGCAAACCGGGATAGCAAGTTAAAACTTCCCAGCCTGAACGGGCAGCAGGGTCGCGGTCCAAAATGCATTGGATATCAGAGCGTAATCGAGCAAACATAAGAGATGATTATCGTTTGACTGCCGCAGCTTGAAGTGCCGCCTTGGCAATACCCCGCAAGATATGGATTTCCTCTTGGGTCAGGCCTGCACGGTTCAAAAGTTGGTTGAGGCGTGGCATCAGTTTCTTTGGGGAATCAGGGTCTAAGAAATCAATGGCGGTTAAAGCCTCTTGCCAATGAGATAAGAGGCCGGCGATTTGTTGGGCATCTGCTAGTTCTGTCGTAGTCTCAACGCCCCCTTGTTCGCTAGTTGCAAAACCACCAAGCGCCAGCCGCCATTCGTAGGCCAACACTTGCACGGCAGAGGCCAGATTGAGTGAACCGAATTGCGGATTCGTTGGAATACGAATACACGCGTGGCAACGGTAGACATCCTCGTTGCGCATGCCGTAACGTTCGGACCCAAATAGAAAAGCTACGCCTTTTTGTGAATGCGCTTGCTGTAGAGCGCTGGGATCGTTTTCTAACAGAGCGGCAAAGTGCACGCGTGGCTCTAAAGTGGGTGGTCCAAAATCTCTGGGCGTCATTGCGGTGGCGCACAAATACGTCATACCTTTTAAGGCATCGTCTAATGAGTCAACCATGCGCGCGTTATTGAGCACATCTAGGGCACCACTTGCGCGCTGAATGGTTTCTTCGCGCCGCAAAACATTGCTCCATCGCGGTTGCACCAACACCAAATCATCGAAGCCCATGACTTTCATGGCACGCGCTGCGGCGCCTACGTTGCCGGCATGGCTGGTCTCTATCAAGATAAAGCGGGTATGCATCAAATGTGAAAGGTCAGGGGCGTAAAATAATCTTATTGTCGTTGCCTATATCTATGGGCGGCATTTCTGCCCTTTGGGCTTGCTCTTACCCACAATTTATGTCGTCCTCTACCCTCCACCCCATGCTTAACGTGGCCGTCAAGGCCGCACGCGCCGCTGGCGCCATCATCAACCGCGCGGCACTTGATGTGGAAGCGGTACGTGTTTCACAAAAACAAGTCAATGATTTTGTGACAGAGGTCGACCATGCCAGCGAGCAAGCCATCATCGAAAACTTGCTCACCGCCTATCCAGACCACGGCATCTTGGCCGAGGAGTCGGGTACCCAACACGGCAACCCTAACGCTGACCATATCTGGATCATCGATCCACTCGACGGCACCACCAATTTCATCCACGGATTTCCCGTCTATTGCGTGAGCATTGCATTGCAAGTGCGTGACAAACTTGAGCAGGCTGTGGTGTATGACCCCACACGCAACGATCTTTTTACCGCAACCAAAGGTCGTGGTGCCTTCATGAACGAACGACGCATTCGCGTTAGCAAGCGTGTGCGCTTGGATGAATGTTTGTTGTCGACAGGTTTCCCCTTCCGTCCTGAAGACGACTTCGACAAATACTTGCGGCTGATGGGCGACATGATGCAACGCACAGCAGGCCTGCGTCGCCCTGGTGCCGCAGCGCTTGATTTAGCGTATGTGGCTGCGGGCTTTACCGATGGGTTTTTTGAAATTGGTTTGCAAGCGTGGGACATGGCAGCTGGCGCCCTTCTTGTCACCGAAGCAGGCGGCTTAGTAGGCAATTTCACGGGCGAATCCAACTACATAGACCAAAAAGAATGTATGGCTGCCAACCCACGTATTTACGCGCAAATGGTTCCATTGCTCCACAAATATTCCAAATTTGCATCTGCTACTGAAAAACACGAGGTGTCAGAAATGACCAAAACCCTGCGTTTAACACCGGCGTCTGAAGCCAAGTAATTTTGATTTCAAGCACACCGTAGAAACTCAGTGTCGCGCGTGAATAGTTTTTATATGAACGTCAGCTAAGCAGCATGTCAGACTTCTCCGCCCACACCCCGATGATGCAACAGTACTTTCGGCTAAAAGCCGAGTACCCCAGCACGCTACTTTTCTATCGCATGGGCGATTTTTATGAATTATTTTTTGAAGATGCTGAAAAAGCCGTTCGCTTACTAGACATCACACTCACGCAGCGCGGACAGTCCGCCGGACAGCCTGTGGTGATGGCAGGCGTACCTTTTCATTCGGTAGAAACCTATTTGGCGCGCTTACTGAAGCTCGGCGAATCGGTTGCGATTTGCGAGCAAGTAGGCGACGTCGTCACCAGCAAAGGCCCTGTCGAGCGCAAAGTGGTGCGCGTAGTCACCCCCGGCACTTTGACAGACAGCGCTTTGCTGAGCGATAAATCTGAAAGCTTTGTGTTGGCGGTGCACCAAAGCGAGCGGGCGGGCATGGGACTGGCTTGGATGAGCGTGACGCAAGGCGTTGTGTATCTGGCCGAATGCGATAGCGCTGAATTAGCGCAGTGGGTTGCCAACGTGGCACCCAGCGAATTGATTTTTAGCGCCGAAGTTAGTCCACTCTTTGAAAAAAATATTCAAGCCTTGGCTGACAGCATGCACCTGCCTATTCAACTACGACCAGCTTGGCAGTTTGATTCTGCATTAGGTGCGCGAGAGCTCCTTACACATCTGCAAGCGGCATCGTTACAGGCTTGGAATGCACAAGAAGTTGAGCAAGCGCATGCGGCGGCCAATGCTCTTCTTGCCTATGCAGAGCACACCCAAGGCCGCGCTTTGACGCATGTGCACAAAGTAGTAGTGGTGCGTAACGATGCATTGATCGATTTGCCTTTGAGTACACGCCGCAATTTAGAGCTCACCCAAACCTTGCGTGGAGAAGAATCTCCCACTCTGTTCTCACTGCTCGATACCTGCATGACGGGCATGGGAAGCCGCCAACTCAAACAATGGTTGCTGTCTCCAGAGCGGGACCGCACCCAAGCCACCATGCGCTTAGATGCCATTGCTGCGCTCCAAGACACAGCACTGCATGCGCCCTACAAAGGGTTGCGCAATGCTCTCAAGGGTTCTGGTGATGTGCAACGCATCAGTGCGCGTATTGCCTTGCGTCAGGTGCGTCCCCGCGAGTTAGTGGCTTTGGGTATTGCTTTGCAAAAAGCTTTGCAAATACAACCGCTTCTTCCGCAAAGTCCTCTGCTTCAAGGCTTAGCGCAAGACATGTCCGTGAATCCTCAATGCGGCGCCTTAATTACACGCGCCTTGCTTGCAGAGCCTGCTGCATTGCTACGCGAGGGCGGGGTGATTGGAGACGGTTACGACAGCGATTTGGATGAGTTGCGCGCTATTCAAACCAATTGCGATGATTTTTTGCTTGCTCTAGAAACCCGTGAACGCGAGCGAACGGGTATTGCTAATTTACGTGTGCAGTTCAACAAAGTGCACGGCTTTTACATCGAAGTCACGCAAGGGCAAGTGAATAAAGTGCCGGATGACTATAGACGTCGTCAAACGCTTAAAAATGCGGAGCGTTTCATCACCCCCGAACTCAAAGCGTTTGAAGACAAAGCCTTGAGTGCCCAAGAGCGCGCACTGGCGCGTGAAAAGTTTTTATACGAACAACTGCTTGATATGTTGCAAGTATTTGTGCCAGCTTTGACCCAACTGGGTAGCGCTATCGCTACGCTTGATGCATTGTGCGCATTGGCAGAGCGCTCAATCACCTTACATTGGTGCGCACCCACTTTTGTGAATACGCCTTGCATTGACATCACACAAGGGCGTCATCCTGTGGTGGAAGCCAGACTTGCCGCGACCCATGGGCGCACGCATGACGGATCCGCCAAAACCTTTATTGCCAATGACACGCATTTAGGCCCTAACCAGCGCATGCAACTGATTACCGGACCGAACATGGGCGGCAAATCCACCTATATGCGACAAGTCGCTTTGATTGTGTTGTTAGCGAGTATGGGTAGCCATGTGCCAGCGAATGCTTGCACATTAGGGCCGATAGATGCCATCCATACCCGCATTGGCGCAGCGGATGATTTAGCAAATGCGCAATCGACCTTCATGCTGGAAATGACAGAAGCAGCGCACATCTTGCATAACGCAACTGCCAACAGTTTGGTTTTGATGGATGAAATTGGTCGCGGCACATCAACATTTGACGGCTTGGCTTTGGCCGGGGGCATTGCTTCGCACTTGCATGACAAGTCGCAATCCTTCACTTTGTTTGCCACTCACTATTTTGAGTTGACCGAATTTCCTGTGAAACACCGCCAAGCAATGAATGTGCATGTCAGTGCAGCAGAGTCCTCTGCCAGTGGCAGCAACAGCGGCATTGTGTTTTTGCATGAAATTCAAGCTGGCCCTGCAAGTCGCAGTTACGGCATTCAAGTTGCACGATTGGCAGGTGTTCCCAATAGCGTTTTGCAACATGCCAAACATGCATTGAGTGCACTAGAGTCAGGCGCAGCGTCTGGTAAGGCCCAAGTCGATTTATTCGCGCCCCCGCCTGAGCCTATAGACGCTGGCCCCTCACCGCTAGAGGCCAAGCTATCTCAAATAGATCCAGACACCTTGAGCCCCAGAGATGCTTTGGATGCTTTGTACCAACTTAAAAAGTTGCTCAAGGACTCCAAGTAATCCAACCCGTATAGGCGGTAAGCCATACCGCTATCCCAAACACAATACGGTACCAAGCAAACGGTACAAAGCTGTGGCTCGCGATATAGCGCAGCAACCAGCGCACGCAGACCCAAGCACTGATGAAGGAAAAAAGTAACCCGACTGCAAACGTAGGCGCATCCGCCAAACTCAAGAGCGCACGTTCTTTATAAAGGCTGTAGGCACCTGCGCCTATCAACGTAGGAATCGCCAAATAAAAAGAAAAATCAGTAGCGGCTTTGCGGGAAAGGCCAAGGACCATGCCACCAATGATGGTTGCCCCGCTTCGGCTGGTACCTGGAATCATGGCGAGACATTGCACAAAGCCTACTTTCAAGGCGTCTAGTGGCGTCATGTCATCTACGTTCTGAATACGGGCTAATGGTTGCTCTGCTGCAGATGAAGTTAAGACATTCTCAGCGCTGTCACCGTTAAGCAATCCTGATGATGCATTCGCTTTTAACTTTTGTTCAACCCACAAAATAATCAAACCACCCACAATAAATGTGCTGGCCACTACTTCAGGCGTAAACAAATACAACTTGATTTGCTTACCAAACAGCAATCCCAGCACCACTGCGGGCAAAAAAGCGATGACCACGTTCGCAGCAAAGCGTCTTGCAGTTGTGTCAGTCGGTAAATCCAAGACAGTTCTTGAGATTTTTTGCCAATAGACCAAGATCACAGCGAAGATGGCGCCTGTTTGAATGGCGATGTCAAAAACCTTACCTTTTTCATCGTCTAGTCCCAACAACGCGCCAGCCAAAATTAAGTGGCCCGTGCTCGAAATAGGTAAAAACTCGGTCAACCCTTCCACGATTCCCATGACCGCAGCTTTGAGCAAAACAACAAAATCCATACAACTCCTTGTGAAGCGCAAATTATCGCGTTACTAGGTGCCTAAAATCAGGGGATGACGACACCAGCCAACTCTGCGACTGACACTGATCACAAGCCCAGTAATTTTTTACGCCAGATCATTGAAGCCGACTTAGCGCAAGGCACCTATGCCAACAGACGTTGGGCAGGTTCACCAGGTGGCGCAGTACACCAGGCCAAAGGTAGCCCAGATTTAGCAAAAATTCGTACCCGTTTCCCTCCAGAGCCCAACGGCTACTTGCACATAGGACATGCCAAAAGCATTTGCATCAATTTCGGACTGGCTCGTGACTATGGCGGCGTTTGCCACTTGCGCTTTGACGACACCAACCCAGAAAAAGAAGATACCGAATACGTCAATTCCATTTTGGATGCCGTGCATTGGCTCGGGTTTTCTTGGGAAGCCAACGGCACATTACACCAATACCAAGCGAGCGATTACTTTGACTTCATGTACGCAGCCGCTGAACGTTTGATTGAAGCAGGTCATGCATATGTCGACGAACAAAGCGCAGAAGAGATGCGCATCAACCGTGGCGACTTTGGTAAACCCGGTGTGAATAGTCCCTTCCGCGCGCGCAGTGCAGCGGACAACTTGGCGCGCTTTCGTGACATGCGCGCTGGCAATCTCGCAGATGGTGCAGCGGTGCTACGCGCTAAAATTGATATGGCCTCGCCCAATATCAATATGCGCGACCCCGCCATCTACCGCATCCGCCGCGCAACACACCACAACACGGGTGACGCGTGGTGCATCTATCCGATGTATACCTTCGCCCATCCGATCGAAGATGCGTTGGAGCAAATTACCCACAGCATTTGCACACTGGAGTTTGAAGACCAGCGACCTTTTTACGATTGGCTAATGGATAGGCTTTGTGAAAAAACCACTTTGCATGATGGACGTGTAGTCGACGGATTATTGGCCGCTCCTGCTCCTAAACAATACGAATTTGCGCGTCTTAACCTCACCTATGTCATCACCAGCAAACGTAAATTAGCGCAATTGGTGAACGAGAACAAGGTCAGCGGCTGGGACGATCCACGTATGCCCACCATTGTGGGTTTGCGTCGTCGTGGCTATACCCCAGAGAGTTTGCAATTATTTGCAGAGCGTATTGGTGTGACTAAAAGCGACAGCTGGATTGACTACAGCACGCTCGAAGGTTGCTTGCGAGAAGACCTCGAAACCAAAGCACACCGCGCTATGGCAGTCCTCAACCCAGTGAAGTTGGTTCTCACCAATTGGGATGAAGTGATGGGCGCAGAACATATTGAACCTTGCGAACAACCAGCGCTGCCTCACAAAAACGACGGAACTGATAACAGTGCGATTCCTGTTCGCCACTTCACCATCGGCAAAGAAGTGTGGATTGAACGCGAAGACTTTGAAGAAGTTCCCCCTAAAGGCTACAAAAGGCTGTTCCCGGGTAACAAAGTACGACTCAAAGGCGGATATGTCATTGAGTGCACTGGGTGCGTAAAAGATGCCTCAGGAAACATCACAGAAATTGAAGCGACTGTGATTCCAGACACTAAGAGCGGGACCCCAGGAAGTGCGACGGTGAAAGCCAGTGCAGCCATCACATGGGTTGCGGTAAACGACGGCTTGAGCGCTGAAGTGCGAATGTACGACAGATTGTTCAACGACCCACAACCTGATGCGGGTGGCAAAGACTTTTTAGCGGCCTTGAACCCAGACAGCTTGAAGGTCATCACTGCTTACGTGGAACCTTCTTTGGCTAACAGCACAGCAGGACAGCATTTCCAGTTCGAGCGCCATGGTTACTTTGTAGCTGATCGTATAGACCATGCACCCGGCAAGTTGGTTTTTAATAGGATTACAGGCCTTAAAGACACTTGGGTTAAGTAGCGCGAATGGTCATCACGACTTACTAGAAACGTTATCTTTTCTTAAACGATAGCGCCGCCTCGGGAGTTAAAAACTCCCATGCGAAATTTAATTAACTCCTTGATTGATATTAGCAAATATGCTAATATTTCTTCTGTCCCGCATTGGCAAATCGTCTACTTCAACGATCGTGTTCAAAAAGATGTTTTGTCTATGCCATCCGGCATATTGGCCGACTATCTGAGATTGACAGAAGCCATGGCCTTGTATGGTGCAGACCTTCGTATGCCTCACTCAAGAGCCCTTGGCGCCGGATTGTTTGAGCTTCGCCCTAAAGGACCAGAAGGAATTGGACGCGTGTTTTACTGCACGCAAGTTGGAAGAGTCATTGTCATATTGCACTCTTTCATCAAGAAAACGCAAGAAACTCCAGACGCAGACATGCGCATGGCACGTAAACGATTAAAGGAGGTTAAAAATGGTTAATTCCGAATACAAACCAGTCGCACACGATGCGACTTTCAAAAAGAAAATTCTTGCCAAGCCTGGTGTTAAAAAAGCGTATGCAGCACTAGAGGAAGAATACACAGCCCTTCATGCCATGCTTGACGCACGTTTGGCCGCTGGCTTAACCCAAGCAGATGTCGCCAAGCGCATGGGAACCACAGTTTCTGCTGTTTCACGTTTAGAAGCTTCTTTGCGCAGCGAAAAGCACTCTCCCTCTTACGCCACACTCAAAAAATACGCGCAAGCGTGCGGCAAAAAACTGCTGGTGCAAATGGTCTAGTACCATGCCTACTATCTCGCTTTGAGATATTTACAAAGAAGGTGATATGGCCAAAGGCGAACAACATAGCAACAAGATGACCAAGAAGCCTAAAAAGGACACGTCACCTCCCAAAACCTCAACCTCTGACAGACCAAACCCGCCAACGACTTATGTTGCACCTCGCGGAAAAATCAAAAACAAATAAGTTTCTCTAACGCATGACCCCTGTGTATTTCGACGAGCACATGCTCGTTCTCAACAAACCCAGTGGTTTGTTGTCTGTTCCAGGCAGGGGTCCAGACAAACAAGATTGTTTGTCCAAGCGCGTTCAGGCGATCTACCCAGATGCGTTGGTGGTGCATAGACTGGATCAAGATACTTCCGGCTTACTCATCATGGCGCGTGGTATTGAAGCGCAACGCCGAATTAGCAAGGCTTTTGAAACAAGACAGGTCCATAAGCGCTACATGGCGGTTGTAGTTGGCAAGCCAGAGCCCATTGAAAAAGACGCTGATGGGTGGGCCTTGATTGAAGGTGCGATATTGCTAGATTGGCCCAATCGGCCATTGCACATCATCCATCCAGATGGCAAACCCAGCCAAAGCCGCTGGCGAATGCTGGAGTCGAGCGACTTCGCCAGCTTGATAGAACTCGAACCCGTTACCGGCCGCACGCACCAACTTCGCGTGCATATGCAAAGCATTGGCCATCCTATGCTGGGAGATTCTTTGTATGCACCCCCTGAAGTACGTGCTTTGACAACAAGACTCATGTTGCATGCCAGAAGCATCCAATTGGCGCACCCATTTACAGAAGAACCCTTGTCTTTTGATTCTTCGCTTTCATGGTCTGCATTCCCACCCTTCACAAGCCTTGCCCAGTAGGGCATGCGCATAAAATTTTTATAACCTGCCGGACTTGAATCCGACTCTCAACAGTTTTTCTATTTTTCACAAACCAAATCAGGAGATATCTATGCGTGAAGTAGTCGTTGTCAGCGGTGTGCGCACCGCGATTGGAACCTATGGTGGCAGCTTGAAAGATACGCCACCAACAGAACTTGCGGCTCAAGTCGTGCGTGAATCACTCGCGCGTGCAGGTCTAGAAGGAAAAGACGTTGGCCACGTGGTCTTTGGCCATGTTCTCAATACAGAACCCAAAGATATGTACCTTTCGCGCGTAGCGGCGATCAACGGAGGTTGCGTTGAAGGCACACCCGCATTCAATGTGAATCGCCTCTGCGGTTCTGGGTTGCAAGCGATTGTGTCTGCCAGCCAAGCCATCATGCTGGGTGACTGCGATATTGCCATTGGTGGCGGCGCAGAAAATATGAGTCGCGGTCCTTATGCATCGCTCAGCGCGCGCTGGGGTGCACGTATGGGCGACAGCAAAATGGTCGACATGGTGGTCGGCGCTTTACACGACCCATTCCACACCATCCATATGGGCGTCACCGCTGAAAACGTTGCCGCCAAATACGGCATCACCCGTGAAATGCAAGATGCCTTGGCAGTACAAAGTCATAACCGTGCGCAGCGTGCAACAGAAGAAGGTTACTTTAAAGACCAAATCACGCCAGTCATGCTCAAGAGCAAAAAAGGCGAAGTAGCGTACGCACTAGACGAGCACTTCCGCGCGGATTGCAAACTAGAAGACATGGCGAAATTAAAGCCAGTCTTCATTAAAGAAAACGGCACTGTCACGGCAGGCAATGCTTCAGGTATCAACGATGCAGCAGCCGCAGTCGTTTTGATGGAAGCCAAAACGGCTCAGGCACGCGGCGCAAAACCTTTGGCGCGTCTGGTTGCATATGCACACACAGGACTCGACCCAAAAATTATGGGTATGGGCCCTGTCTCTGCGTCACGCTTAGCTTTACAAAAAGCAGGTTTGACCACCAACGATATGGATGTGATCGAAGCCAACGAAGCGTTTGCTGCGCAAGCTTGTGCGGTGACTAAAGAGCTTGGTCTTGATCCAGCCAAAGTTAATCCCAATGGTTCTGGCATTTCTCTTGGGCATCCTATTGGTGCTACGGGTGCATTGATTACTGTGAAGGCTTTGCATGAGCTTCAACGTATCCAAGGGAAATATGCTTTGGTGACTATGTGTATCGGCGGTGGTCAAGGGATTGCTGCTGTTTTTGAGCGCCTTTAGGCGAGCAAACACCCCTTAATCCGACAAGGGATGGGGTTGGGTATCTGTTGTAGCGAAGTAAAGGAGGAGATTCAGGCGTAGCCTGAATCGGGGGACATGAGCGTAAACAGATGCCCAAGCCCATCCCCCACCGCCAAAGAAGTAAGAAGTAAAACCTTAAGCGTAACGAAGACGCGCCAAAGCAGCCCCATCTGCGAGAGCTTGCAATTTCTTA
>Ga0247833_1006629_pt1 | contig 12758 bp, 4 predicted proteins | sample LaCruzMarch2015__7_FD_187117 | JGI IMG/M metagenome (GOLD analysis project Ga0247833, IMG submission 187117) | Freshwater microbial communities from meromictic Lake La Cruz, Castile-La Mancha, Spain - LaCruzMarch2015_8m | ecosystem: Environmental > Aquatic > Freshwater > Lake | place: Spain...
CGGCTGGCGGTGCGGGGCCGCTTGCTTGGGCTGAAACCCGGGGCCCTGGTCTGCGCCGTGGTCCATGGCGTCGACGATGCCCTGCTGGATGGCGGCTTCGGCGTCGACGGGGCCTTTGCCACCGTCAAGACCATGCGCCTGTGGTGCTCGTGGGGGCGGACCACCGTCGTCGTCAGCCGCCGCACGCATCAGGTGCTGTCAGATGCTGACCGCTATTCCGTGCGCTGACCGACGTCGCCACGCAGGGGGATGGGCTTGCCCTTGCCCTGCTCGTGGGTGACGACGATGACCGCCGAAATGCCACCGCGCACGGAGAAGTGTCCCGTCAGGCGCAGGCGCCTTGGACCGATGGCGGCCACGATGTCGTCGGCGATGGTGTTGGTGACCTTCTCGTGGAAGGCGCCCTCGTTGCGGTAGCTCCACAGGTAGTTCTTGAGGGACTTGCTCTCGACGCAGAAGCGGTCGGGCACGTAGGAGATCTCGAAGCGGGCGAAGTCCGGCTGCCCCGTGAGCGGACACAGGCAGGTGAACTCCGGGCAGTCGAACACGATCTCGTAGTCGCGCGCGGGCTCGGGGTTGTCGAAGCGCTCGAGAATCTTGCTGGGCTGAGACGTCATGCCCTGCGCTACCACGTCGTCACCCGTGATCAACCAGCGTCGGTGGTCTGCGGCAAAAGCGCCGACGCCTTTGGCCGGGGTAGCCTCGCCACCGTGACCAGCCCCAGCCCGCCCAGCACGCCCATCACGCCGACGGCCGGTCTGCACCACGCCCTGTCCGTGTTGCGACGTCGACGGCACTTCGACGCCGGCCTGGTGCTGCAGGCCAAGAGCGCCCTGCTGCGCGCGTATTGCGCCCAAACGGGTCTGGCGGGTGTCGTCGTCGGCGTCTCGGGCGGCGTCGACAGCGCCGTCACCCTCGCCCTGTGTTCCCATGTGGCCCGTCTGCCCGCCTCGCCCCTGCGGCGGGTGGTGGCGGCCCTGTTGCCCATCCACGACAGCGATGCCGCCACCGGTCAGGGCCAGGCCGAGCAGGTGGGGCGCCAGGTGGCCGGGCTGTTTCCCGGCACCGTCGACACCGTCACTGTCCCCCTGCACGACGCCCATGCCAGCGTTGGGGCCAGCGTCGACGCCGCCGTCGCTGGCCAGCTGGGGCCGTCGTCGCCGTGGGCCAGGGGGCAATTGGCGAGCACCATCCGCACCCCGGCCCTCTATCACCTCGTCACGCGGCTCACGGACGCCGGCTGTCCCGCCTGCGTCGTGGGCACCACCAACCGCGACGAAGGCGCCTTCCTGGGCTTCTTCGGCAAGGCCTCCGACGGCATGGTCGACGTCCAACCCATCGCCGACCTCCACAAGAGCGAGGTGCGGGCCCTCGGGGCCTTGCTTGGCGTCCCCGACGATGTGCTCTGGCGGACCCCCACCGGCGACACCTTCGACGGCCGCCCCGACACCGACATGATCGGCTGCGACTACGACGCCGTCGAACTCTTCCAGCTCTGGCGCTGCAGCGACGACGACACCCGGGCCCGGTTGGCAGCGGGTTTCGACGACGACGACCGACGGGTGTTCGCCGCCATCCATGACGTGCTGCTGGCCCGCCACCGCACCAACGCCCACAAATACCGGGTGGGCAGCCCGGCGGTGTTTCTCGATGTGCTTGAGCGCGCCGTGCCCGGCGGCTGGCGTCATGAGCCCCGCTTCGCGCCCGAGGGCAGGCCGGATGCTGCGCCGCCGTCGTCGCCGTTCGTGGGCCTCGTGACGCCGACGGTGGCGCTGGCAGCCCTGTTGGATGCGCCCCCGGCGTCTGCCCACATGGCGCCTGTTTCCACGCAGGACCACACAGTCACCCACATGTCGGTGGCGGACTTTGGCGCCTCCGCCGTCGTCGTCGATGGGCTGCTGTCGGCGGGCGAAGTTCGTCGGTTGCGCGAGGCCGTGCTGCCCCTGGCCCGCCTGCCTGTCGACACGTTCGGTCGTCCTGGTGGTGTCGTTGGTGTTGGTGTGGCTGGCCGCCGCTGCAGCGTCGTCGACGACGACTTTGCGGCCGGGTTGTGGGAGCGCTTGTCGGCCCATCTGCCCTGTGTGCGCGTGATGGAGGAGCACACGCCCACGGACCACGATGACCATCCCGTGTGGCGGCCGGTGGGGGTCAATCCCTATGTGCGGGTCCTCGTCGGCGACGACGACGCTGCCCTGGTGCCCCATCATGACAGCACCTTTGAGGATGGCTCGGGTGAGCGTCGCACGCTGATGAGTGTGCTGGTGTGTTTGCCTGCGGAGGACGCCGACGGGGTGGTGCCGTCGACGCGCTTTGTCGTGGATGGGGAGCGGTTTCTGCCTGTGCGGGAGCGGACGTTTGCCGATGGCGATGGTGATGCTGACGACGGTGCGGTGCTGGCGGATGTGGTGCATGTGGCTGGGCGGGTGATCGTGTTTGATCATCGGCTGCGGCATGAGGGGCGGCGGCATCGGGGGTCGTCTTCGCGGGTCGTGTTGCGGACGGATGTCTTCTTCGAGCGGTGTGCCTCGCGGGCTTTGTCTGCTGTTTCGTCGTCGTCAGCGATTGTTTCGTCTTCGCTTGGGGGTGGGTCTGTGGTGCCGTCAATGGGCGCCTTCGGCGGGACCAAGGGGCCCTCGCCGGCCCCTTGGAACCCGGCGCTGGGGTTGGCTGGGGAGCCCCCCGCGCCTGTTTTCCCCACGCGGCGGGGGGATGGTCGCGGGGATGGGGCTGTTGCGGGCCGCGGGGAAAACAACGCGACGTTCCACGAGGGTGTGGGCGGTCTTCCTTCCGGCTCCTTCCCCCGGAGGGGGGAGGCTGGGAGGGGGGCATCGGGCGGGCGGGCCTTGGGGCGGGATCCGATTCTGCATGATGCGCTGGTGGCCGCGGTGGCGCGGGGGGAGGACCCCGTCGCGTTTGCGCTGCATACGGGCTTCTTCGACGACGGCAGCGGCCGCGGGTCGTTTGACGACCTGCCGGGCTGTTCACCATCGTTGTTGACCACGCCGTTGTCGCCGTTGGTGGCGGCCATCGGGGAGCGCGGTGAGGACGACGGGCGGCCCATGGTGGTGCTGTTGCTGACCGGGGCGCTCGCGCCGGTGCATGACGGCCATGTGGCGGTGTTGAAGCTGGCGCGAGAGGCGCTGGTGGGCCGGGGCTGCCACGTATTGGGCGCCATCGTGTCGCCGGACCACGACGACTACGTCGACACCAAGGTGCGTGGCGAGGGGCCGGGTGGGTCTGCCCCTGGCAACGCCCGCACCAGCGCTGCCGCGCGGTTGGCGCTGGCCCGGGCTGCCGTCGTCGACGAGCCGTGGATTGTCGTCGACCCCTGGGCTGCCGTCATCGCCGACCGGTCGTTGCCCTATACCGACATCCTGCGCCGCACCGAGCGCTCGCTGAACCATCATCTGTCGACGGGGCGGCCGGTCCACGTGGTGCTGGCCTGTGGCGGCGACAATGCCCGCTTTGCCCTGGCGTTCACTGGTGGGCCCGCTGGTATCGAGGGCGTGCCTCGGGTGGTCGTTGTGCCCCGGGTGGGGGCCGAGGCCGAGGTGGCGCGGGTGCAGGCCCACCCCGCCGTGCAGCATGACGGCCGCATCGTGTTTGCCCGGGGGCTGCCGCCGCCCCTGGCGTCGTCGCAGATCCGCGCCGACAGCAGCGACCGGCATGTGCCCGTCGCCGCCCGACCGTTGTGGCGGGAGTGGGAGCGCCGCGCGCGGTCGTCGTCGTCGTCGTCGTCGTCGCATTCTGCGTCGTCGTCGCGGCCGCGGGTGGTGTTGCGCCATGAAGGGGCCTGGGCTCTGGGGCCGTTTGTCGCCGCCGGTGTGAACGAGGGCGTCGCCGAGTGCGCCCTCGCCGCGTTTGCCGACGACGTCACGGCGGCCCTGGCCGACGCTGGTGTCGATGTCTCGGTGGTCCACCTCGCCGACCAGGGGCTGCAGCGTGACGACGCCATGTGCCGGCTGCCGGCGTCGCTGCGGTCGCTGCCCGTCATCAGCCTCGACCCCTGTCTGCCCGCCGAGCACACCCTGGCCGTCAGCCGGGTCTTTGCCCTCGGGGATCATGGCCGCCATGGCTGTGTCCCCGCCCTGCAGGCCCGGCCAGGGTCGAGGCCGTTGTCGACGCAGCTGGCGGCCCTGCCCGTCGGCGACGTGCTCCTCGTCGACGACGACCGCGCCACCGGCCGCACCATCGAGGAGGTGCGGGCGTTGCTGTCACCCCGCTGCACGGTTCGCGAGGTGGTGCTGGCGATGCCGCCCACTCCCCCTGGCGATGCCGACGGGGTCGTCGACGTGCTGGACCTGCGAGATGTCTTGCTGGGGGCCCGGGAAGGCGGGCTGGTGGTGCGCTTGCCGTCGGGGGGCCTGGCGCGCGCGCCCTATCTGCTGCCGTGGGTGCCGCCGTCGTGGCGGCTGCCCGTGTCGCCGTCGATGGACCTCGCCGTGTCGTTGGCCATCTGGCGGGCCAATGCCCGCTTCTTCGCCCGGCTGCCGGTTCGCCTGACCATCGGCACTGCCTGGCCGGCCCTGCAACCCCTGCTCAGGCTGTCGCGCTGGTCGTCGACGACGCCGCTGTTGACGGTGGCCACGACGATGGTTCGCAGCCTGGCTCGTTGACGGTCATCCGGGATGATTGGACGACGGTTTGGCAGATCGTTCCTCAAGAAGCGATGCGGACAACCGAACGCCACCCCATGACCTTCTCTCTTGCGGGTGTGCTTGGCCGTGTGTGCCGTTTGGTGGACCGGGCACTGCGGGCCAGCTTGCGCAGAGATGATCCCGCCTCACTGCAGGTCGCCCGCCTGACGGCCAGCGACGATACGGCTGCGGAACGTCGAGATGGCTTCGGCCCCATGCTTCCACATCGTTTCCGTTTCGCCGTGGTCGCCACGGCCATCGCCGCTGTCGGCTGCCCCGACCTCGACCTCGCCAGCGAGGTGCCCGGTGCCGTCATTGCCTGCACCGCCAACGCAGAATGTCCGGCGGGCTTTGTCTGCGGCGTCGACAGCGGACTGTGCCTGCCCGCCGCTGGCGTCGGCGACGTCGACGGGCCACTGGCCAGCGACGTCGTGCTTGACCCCGTTGCCTTCGCGCCCGGCGCAGCAGTCACACTGACGTTCTCGGTGGATGAGCCGCTGGCTCGCGCGCCCGTGCTGGTGCTCACGCCAGACGTTGTCACGGCCACGTTGACCAGCGGTGACCATCGCCAGGACGACCGCCGCTTCACGTTCGCCTTCACGGTGCCCGCTGGCGCTGCGGCCCCGGCCTCCATCGGGGCCTCCTTGACCCTGGTGGACCTCGTCAACAACCGACGAACCCAGGTCCTCCAGCCCCTGGCCGTCGACGTCGTCGGCCCCGCCCTCAACGACATCACCCTGACCATCGCGGGTTCGGCCAAGTCCCACGCCACCAATGGCGACGACCTCGTCGTCGCTGTCACCCTGGCCGATGGCGACACCCTGGAATCGGGAACCGTCCGCCAGGGGACCACCGTGGTGGGCAGCCTCGCCATCGTCGACAATGGCTTTCAGCCCCTGCGGCTGCAGGACCTGAGCGATGGCATCGACCTCGTCGTCGACGTCGTGGCCCGCGATGCCTTCGGCAACGAGGCCAGCGGTACCAGTGGTGGCCTGCCCACCGACACCCGGGCACCGGCTTTGGCGCGCGGCGACATCCTCGTCGACGACAGCGTGGGCCGCACCATCGTGGCCGACGCCACCGTCGCCTTCGCCCTGGACGGGGCCGTCGACGTCATCGACTTCTGCGTGCGCGACGCCGGCGTCGGCTGCGAGGAGGACGGCGACTTCAGCGCTGCCGGTCTCGTCGTCTCCAACGGCCTTGGCCTTTCCCGGGGTGGTGTCCTTTTGGAGGTGGTCGGCCGCGACCGCGCCCACAACCAGACCGTCGTGCCCGTTCCCCTGGTGCTGTTGCCCGACGGTGACGAGGGCGTCGAAGCCGACGTCCTGCCGCCCGATGGCCAGACCAAAGTGAAGACCGCCGATGCGCTGCAGATTCGGGGCACGACCTTCCCCGGTGCCGAGGTCGCCATCACCCTGATTGACGCCATCAGTGGCGACCCCGTCGTCATTCGCCCCCGCGATGTCCTCGCCGACAGCGACGGTGCCTTTGAAACCATCGAGACGGTCCCGGCGGGCGTGCGCAACGGCGCCTCCCTTGGCGCCAGCATCGTGGTGACCGTGCGGGTGGCCGACGCCGAGATTGCGCTGCCGGCCTTCACAACGACAACCGTCCTCGACGTCGACCTGGTGCCACCGTCGGTCGTGTTGCGGACGCCGTCGACCACCGTCGGCAGCGACGTCGTCACCATCGACTACGATATCGATGGCGCCAGCAGCGCCACCGTCGGCGGAGACATCGACGCCGCCGCTGGCGTTGCCGGACTTGACCCGTCCCAGGTTGTCAGCGGGGTCATCGGTGTCGACCTGAACGATGGCGACGGGACCCGCACCGTCACCGTCGAAGTCCGCGATGAGGCGGGCAACACGGCCCGGGCCGCGGTGGCCTTCACGGTGGACAGCACCATCCCCACCGTCGAGTTGCTGATGCGCAACATCGATCGCACGGTGGACGGCGTCCGGCCCGCGTCGAGGATCGTCTTTTCCGGCACCACCAGCGACAACCGCATCGTCACCGAGGAGCTCTTCTTCGTCGACGACGGCGGCACCGAGATCGCGGCCTGCACCCGCAGGCTTTCTCTGGTGCTGACCCCCGTTGGCGACAGCTTCTCGGTGGGCATCGCCGTCCCCGTGACCGTCGGCCCCTGCCCGGGCGCCGCCCGGGTGGGTGCCCGCCTGGTGGTCGAAAACGCCGCCGGCCAGGACAGCCTGGCCGTCCTCTCGGTGGCCCGCCTGGACATCGACGACGACGGCAGCGTCGACGGCGACGACTTCTACTTCGACGACGCGCCGCCGGTGCCCGACCCCCTGGTGGTCAGCATCGACCGCAGCCAGCCACCCGCCCGCGATGCCATCGTCGAAGTTCGCGGGGCCCAGTCGCTGCTGGTGGCCCCCGTGCGCGCCATCGACATCGTGGTGCAGGCCAGCGACGACCACGCTCTGCGGGCCACCATCACCGGGGTCAGCCCGGTCAACGCCAGCAGCTTCGATGTCGAGCCAGGGACCGCCAGCGCTCCCCAACCGTTCACCATCGAGGGCGGCGACGGTGACAAGACCATCGCCCTCACCATCGAGGACGAGGTGGGCAACGTGGTGGGCCCCTTCAACACCACCGTCGTCCTCGACACCCTGGCGCCGTCGCTCCCCCAGGTCACCTCCACCGTCTACCGCGAGGTCCACGCCGCCACCGACCTGGGCGGCGACGACGACCTCAGCGCCTTCCTGCTGAGCGGCGAGGCCAACGCCGTCGAGGGAAACGCCCGCGTCTTTGCCTTTGGCGCCGGCGATGATACCCGCACCGACATCGTCACCGTCGACGTCAGCACCGCCGCCGGCAACGGCAGCTTCGCCCCCATCGACGTCAGCGACCTCGGCGCCCCGGTCGTGGACCTCGCTGTCGTGGCCGTCGACCGCGCCGGCAACCGCAGCCCCGCCCTCACCATCACGCGGCCCCGGTTCGCGCTGACGCCGAGCGTCGACGTCATTGGCACCGCCCCCGCCATTGTGGGGGTCACCATCATCGGGGCCCTGCAGGGATCACCACGGGGCGAGGTTCGCAGCGCCGCTGGCCCCGTCAGCACCGACGTCGGCGACATCACCATCGTGCCTGCTGGCGGCGGAGGCTTCACCGTCACCGTTGGTCCCGATGTCGACGACGGCCTCGTTGAGGGCAACGCCTCCGCCGTCGCCGTCATCTCGGGGGCCGGCCCCAATCTCCACCCGTCGTCCGTCAGCGAGGACGGCATCGCCCTCGCTGTGGATTTCAGCGCCCCCACCGTCGTCGCTGGCCAGGTGCGGGTGAGTGAGCTCGCCGGCCAGAACGACACCCTGAGCGGGCTTGCCAACGCCGCGATCGACAGCGCCGGCGGCGACGCCCGCAGTCTGGCCGGTCGTCAGGTGCGCATCACGGGCGGCAGCGTCAACGTCGTCTCCGCCATCAACGCCGATGGCAGCTTTGGCCCGGTGTCCCTCGGGGCCGATGCACCCGACACCATCACCGTCGTCGTTATCGACGACGTCGCCCGCAACCCCGGTGTGCCGCTGCTGCTGCAAGCCCCCGTCATCAGCACCCCGGTGCTGTCCCGGGCACGGGTCCGCGCCGGCGACGTCCTCACCGGCACCTTCACCGTCACCGACGACAACGGCCTGGGGCTCGACACCACCATCAGCCTCGGGGCCCAGGTGGTGCGGCTCGACAGCGCCGTCACTGTCGGCGCCGTCACCTCGGTGTCGTTCTCATTCACGGCCAGCGCCACCGAGGACTCCGGGCCAAAGACCTTGACCATCATTGCCCTGGACACCATCGGCCACGCCAACACCCGCTCTGTCGGCGCCGCTGTCACCCTCGACTTCGACGTCCCGGTGGTCGTGGTCGACCAGCCCCTCGGCGTCGTCACCAATGACCCCGTCATCCGGGCCACCGTGGGCGACAGCCCCGGCGGCGCCGGCGCCAGCACCACCACCCGCATCAGCCTGCGTGAGCGCGGCGGCGCGTTCTTCGACGGTGCGGGCTTCGGCGCCGTCAGCGAAGTCCTGCTGGCCGATGAGGACGGCGGCGGTGGCTTCGCCCGCAACTTCGGCGGCGCCCTGCGCGACGGCATCAGCTACGACGCCCGCATCGAGGCCGTCGACGACGTGGGCAACACCACCAGCGTCACCCTCTCGTTTGCCTTTGACATATCGGCGCCGGTGCTCGTGTTCACGACACCTCCCGCCAGCGGGGGCCGCAGCATCGAGGTGCCCTACGTGGCCACCATCGACGACCCCACCGCCACCTTGCTCTGCACCATCGACTTCAGCAGCGAGATCCCGTGTGCCACCACGGGCCCGGTGCGGGTGCCGTTTGGGACGACGAGTGTTGTGTTCACGGCCGTCGATGACGCCGGCAACCGCAGCGCGCCCCAGCCCTTTGTGGTGACGGTGAGCCCCCGACGTCAACTCGCCGGAGGCGATGGCACGGTGTGCGCGGTGGACGTCGACGACGGCACCTTGCGCTGTTGGGGCGACAACCGCGATGGCCACCTGGGTGATCCAAGCATCCCCGGCGGCGGGGCGCCCTTTGGCTTCATCACGCCCACGGCCATCTGGTCGGGCATCAGCTGGCGGCAGATCGCGGTGGGCGGCAATGCCCTGTGCGGCATCGACGCCACTGGTCAGGTGCTGTGTTGGGGCGAGTTCTTTGATGGCCTGGTGCCCACCCCGTTCTTCCCTCAAAATGTGTCGGTGGTTGGTGAGCCACTGCCCATCAGCGTGCTGAGCGGCTCCACCCACATCGCCATGAACGCCACACGTGGGTGTGCCGCCGTGCCGAGGGTGGGCGGCGGTGCCGACGTGCGGTGCTGGGGGACCCCGCTGCGCAACCGCGCCCTTGGCGAGCGCTTTGAGGAGTTCCCGACCTTTGGGACCGTCGCCGGCCTCGACGTCGGCGACGACCACGTCTGCGTCGCCGATATCACCGGCACGGTCTCGTGCATTGGCACCAATACCCGGGGCCAGCTCGGCCGCTTCGTTGCCCTTGACCAGGCGACGAACTTCATGGCCCCGGTGGGTCTCTCAGGGACGGACCTCGACGTTGGCCCCGCCCGCAGCTGCGCCCGCTTCGGGGTGGAACTCCGTTGCGTCGGCGATAACGGCGACGGCGCCATCCGCCTCGCCGAAGGCTTCGACCTGCGGGGTGAGTTCGGGATCTTCGGCTTCCCAGCCCTGTTGCGGCTCGATGCCACCAGCGCGCCGTTCGCCGTCACCGATCTGCCAGAGACCATTGGCTTCTCAACGGCGGGCAACCGCACCTGCGCCATCGGTCGCGATGGTCGCATCCGCTGCCTGGGCTCGGGGGCCCTCGGCGCCCGCGGTGACGGCGAGACCAACACCGGACGCGCCGTGGGTCTCTTTGGCACCGACACCTTCGACGACGTGCTGGCCCTGGAGGGCACCACCTGTGGTCTGCGCAGCAGCGACGGCGCTGTGCTGTGTGCCGGCGACAACGGCCATGGCGAGGTCGATCTGACGGGTTCCAGCACGACGTTTGTGGCTGTGCCCCTGAGCGGTTCCTTCGTCGACGCCATGGACGCCACCGACCGGTCCCTGTGCGTGCTCACGGATGCGGGGCGGTCGTGCACGGGCGACAGCAGCGGCAACAGCTGGATGCTCGGCGGCGAAAGCTGCTTCGCCACCTTCCAGTGCGGGGTCGGTTCGGTGTGTGATGGAAGTCAGTGCCGGGTCGCGGCGGCGGTGCCCACGGCGGACACCCCGGTGCTGGTGGCGGCCAGCTCCGGGTCACGGACACGATTCGCCATGGCCGACGACGTCCGCTGCCTGGCTGACGTCGGGGGCGTGGATTGCACCGGCATTCCCGGCCGCCATCTGGGGCGGGGCGTGGAAGCCAACACCCGCTTCGACGACGACCCCGCGCGCCTTCCTGGCATGGCTCCGGTGGTGGTGACGGCGGGGCCCGGCCGCGACGACCCCCTCGACATCGACACCACCGTCATCGCCGTCGGTGACCGCACCGCCTGCGCCGCCGGCCGTGACACGGTCAACAACGACGAGGTCATTGCCTGCTGGGGCGACGAAGGCATCCAGGGCAGCAGTGACGTCGCCGTCCGCACCAAGCTCCCCCCGGGCTTCCCGGTGCAGGCCATGCGTCTGGGGGCCGAGCACGGCTGTTTCATGCAAGGCGGCAACCAGATCCAATGCTTCGGCAACAGCGCCCTGGGAGCCCGCGGCGACAACGGCGTCGGCGGCGACATCAGCGTCGTCGTCGACCGCAACACTGGCAACCAACCCTTCGTGGCCAAGCTGCTCGGCTTTCAGCAGACAAGCTTTGATGCCGCCGGCTCCACCACCTGTGCGGTGCCATTTTCGGGCAACGGCGTGGCCTGTTGGGGCGACAACCGTCGTCGGCTGGTGGAGCTGGGCCCGAGCCCCAGCTCGAATTCCGCCGTGGTCCGCAACGATGGCGCCCTGGATCAGAGCTTCCAGGCCGTGGGCATGACCGAGGACGTCGCCTGCGCCGTCGGCGGCAGTGGCGTCGTGTGCTGGGGCAAGGCGATGGTGCCCCTGGGTTCCGGGAGTCCGCCCGGGCGGCTTGACCCCGTGGCCTTGCCGTTTCCCCCCGGGGTCTCCCTTGAGCGCTTTGTCGTCGGCGACGGCTTCATCTGCGGCGCCGGTTCCGGCGGTGCGTCGACGAGTCTCTTCTGTCTGGGGGCCGGCACCGCAGGCATCTTCGGCAACGGCAATGGCGTCATCGAGACGCCGACGGTGGTGCTGCCATGAACGGTTCTTTCAAGCCCATGGTCCTGCTCGTGGCCTGGGCGCTGGTCGGCCTGTGTACGGCAAACGTCGTCCACGCCGACGAAGGCGTCGTCTGCACCCTGCGCAAACCGATGAAGGTCAAGATGTCGTCGGGCTTTCAGTCCGTCGCGGCCGGCACCGCCGTGACGGTGAAGGTCCGCCGCGCCGATTGGAGCACCGTCGTCGTCAACGGTGCCGACGTCGTCGCCTCCACCAAGATCCTCGAGGGGACCTGCGCGCCCCTGCCACCCCGCCCCCCCGAGCCCGCCGCGCCTGCCGTGGTGGTGCGTCCCAAGAAGGCCCTGCCGAAGAAGCCCGCCAAGCCCGCAGCGGCCACCGTCGTCGTCGCCGAGCCGCCCGCCCCCGAGGTCACGCCGGTGACGCCGGCACCAGCGCCGGCAGCTCCGGTGGTGACGGCGGCGCCCGAGGTGCCGCCTGCGCCACCGGCGACGACGACGCCGACACCGACGACTGCGGTGCCGGTGACCGCCGATCCTCCCCGGCGGGTGGTGCGGGTGGCCGTGCGGGGCCTGCTGGCCAGCAGTGACGACGAGCGGCTGGCGTCGGTCACCACCGATGCCATCGTCGCCGAGCTGCGCAAGCTGACCCGCCTGAGCGTCATCGGCATGGACGAGGTGCGGGCCTTGCTGGACCTCGAGGCCGAGAAGCAGTTGGTGGGCTGCACCGACGAGGGCTGCATGGCCGAGATCGTCGAAGCCCTGGGGGCCGACGTCCTCATCGTTGGCCAGGTGCAGAAGATCGGCGACGGCCGGGTCTTTGGCCTCAAGCGCCTCGACGCCCGCCATCCCGAAGCCGCCACCCAGGTGAACCAGCAGCTCGACGCCGAGGACGCCGCCGTCCTCGCCATGGTGGGGCCGGCCATCGAACAGCTCTTCCCCGAGCATCCCGTCAAGGTCGGCGAGACCCGCGGCGTGGCCCCCACCCTGCATCTGCGCCTGTCCCCGCCTCCAGTGCCGGTGTGGGCCACCGTCAGCGTCGCCGCCGGTGGCCTCGTCGCCCTCGCCGCCAGCGGCGCTGCCGTCGCCGTCAACCAGGTGCTGCGGGCCGACGCCGTGGCCCTGGCAAAGTCGTCGACGCTCGAAAACCCCGTCAGCGGCCAGGACCTCGTGGAGCGTGAGGGGGCCGTCGGCGCCGCCTTCGTCACCGCCGTCGCCGCCGGCGTCAGCGGTGCCGTCGTCGTCGCCGTCGCCGGCGTCATGGCCCTGTTCACGGATTGGGATGGCTACGCCGACCTCGACGACGACGGCACCCCCGGCCGAGCCGCGCCGCCCCCCGGCTGAGCCCCGGTTGCGCCGACGCCGTCGTCAGG
>Ga0247833_1006634_pt1 | contig 12746 bp, 9 predicted proteins | sample LaCruzMarch2015__7_FD_187117 | JGI IMG/M metagenome (GOLD analysis project Ga0247833, IMG submission 187117) | Freshwater microbial communities from meromictic Lake La Cruz, Castile-La Mancha, Spain - LaCruzMarch2015_8m | ecosystem: Environmental > Aquatic > Freshwater > Lake | place: Spain...
TAGTGAGAGCTTAAGTTTCAACAATCAATATCATCGGAACATATCCTGATTTTATACCTAATTAAGTTTGGCAATTATGGTACTTTGGTACGTAGCCTCTTCATTTGGGGTTGTAATCTGTTTCCCGCCATTTCTCTACTCTTATATTTTAGGGGGATATAAGGGCCCTGCGGGCCCAATAATACATGAGTCTCCATTTAAATTTCAAACCACCGTCTTATAATCACTGCCTCAGGGCATATGATAGCAGCATCCATTACGGAATTGTTCGAACATTGCATATCCCTCCAATACGTGTGAATTAAACCAACTATAACCTCCACGCTGGTATGGTCTCCACCTGTTGTCACTAAACTTATTTCGATCAATTCCCCTCCTGGTGTAATGTAAGTTGATGTTTGAGATTTTTTGCGCTCGATCCAGAACTTTTCCCCCCGTTTTTTGTTCACACACCCCCCTTACTAGATTTTGGCCTCTACTACTATTGGATGGGGCCGCCGCGATGCGAAGCAATTTACATTATTGGCAGACTCAGTGGACTCGTTCTGTGGCGGCACAGTGGTTGTGGGCAGCTCGGGGATGACGCTTTGCCTGCCAACGCCACCGTACTTGAGCACAGTGTGAGGGATAGAAATACCAAATCTTCAATTAACTACTTGGAGTTTGCTAATTAGATGAGTGATATATTAACCCAGCTGCTTTTGGACGAATCTAACAATGAACAACCACTAGAGAGACTATTAAAATAGCTTATATAGTCTCACAGGCATACTTTTTTGTACCAATTTGATAATACTAGCCATTAGTTTCATCATTATTAGCAATGCAATTGAAGTCAAAACTCTTGGCGGGAACAGGTGGGTGACACTCAAAACTCAAATGAAATCGGCTTCGCCCAGTGCTTCTGGAGGTGCTGGGGCTGGGGAGTCGCCTTAGCTTAGACACAACGTAATCAGGCCTGGGCAGATTGTTTGTCTCAATACTTTCGTTTGTTTGCTTTTGGCGTGTCCCAGCTTCTGTTTGCTTGGCGTGGTTTGCTTTTGGCGTGATTTCTGTTTTGGCGGGTTAAATCCTCCACGTGTAAGCACAGGAGTTGATCTATCTATGACACAAAATGACCATAATAAGGATCTCCGGGCTTCAGGAGTACCACCAGAAGAATAAAAACACTCCATTACTATAACACACTACGCAGATTAAGCTACACACATAAGCCTTTGCGAGAAAGGAGTGTTGACAGGCCAAATTTAATGGTGAAATCTATATCGTTTAATCTTTAAATGCCCACATGATTGGCCTAGGACAGTGCACAGTCATTTAGAAAAGCCGCTTCTTGTCACATGATTGATATATAACACTCCTGGGTTTAATTGGGTGAAACATCACTTAGCCCTACTCAAATGTTGTTGTGGCCAAAAGCTTAGTCTGCGTGTTATACGGTAGGTGTTTTTGATTTTTATAATTGTGGTAAATACTCCAGATTTAAGTATTGAAAATATATAACTTAAGCTCTACACACTATTTCATTGGTAAAAATTGTGGTTTGTTCACAGGGTCTTGTTGGTGGTTGGTGGCCGAGAAAAAAACAATTCTGGAAAAAAAATTGGCTTCAGATTAACTTAGGACCATTGGTTGAAAGCATAAATTGCTCCTGCTACTCTACAGGTTTCAGTCATATCAAGGTTACTTGGTCTCAAAGGCACTCCAATTGCTAGAAGATACCTACTGAGAAGCTGGAAACAAGAAAAAAAGTCATTTGCATTAATTCAATCTATTTGTCAAATCAAATGAATCAAGTGCGAACAAAGGGACTAATTGCACCACCCTGAGTAAGAAGACAATGAAAAATGAAAGTAATGATTGGATATGTTCATTTAGGATTTTTACCCAACAAGTAGGAGTTAACCTACCAACTCGTGGTGAAGATATGAATTCCGCCTGGAAAATCATTAGGGTAAGCTCCTCTCCAATTGGATGCACCGACAAACAAGCGCTTCCCGTCAGTAGAGAATGACACCGACGATCCAAATGAAGCAAAGTCAACAGATGAGCGACCTTTTCCATTTGGCCATATGGCCTTCTCCTCTGCATACAACCGACTCCACATACGAACGACGCCACTTTCGGCTTGAGGGATTTCATTAAACCTACCATTGATGCCCCCGCAGGCAATTATATCCCCGGTGTCTGAGACTGCGACAGAAGACCCCATTTCTTCTCGCTTGTATCCTCCTACTATAGTATACATAAGATCATATTGTGACCCACTCCATTGAAATATGCTACATCGCCCAGCTTTTAATTCAGCTCCATCCTTACCTTCACCATGAAATCCCGTTTCACCAGCGACCAATATTCCACCGTCTTGTGATAGAGCAACAGCTGAACCAAATGCACCTAATTTGCTTTCACCGAACAAACTTTCTCTCAATAACCATTGATTTCCATCATTTGTATAAGTATCAACTTTCCCACTATCCCTCACGGGTGGGCGTAACGTACTATCGGCCTTCGTCGAACCAATAGCCATGACAGTTCCATCAAATGACAAATCCACGGATATTCCAAAGAGATCACCATCCTCTAGTGCTTCAATGCCAGGAAGATATGTCACCCAATCCGATCCCTGATACTTATATGTTTGAACAAAACCACCTCCAAGTAACCCTCCCTTCGGTGCGCCCATGGTCACAGTGTTCCCATCTCCCGATATAGCAACCGACCATCCTGCTCGTCCAGACGGAGTAGACCCCAAAAATTCTTTCTTCATTGTCACAGCAGTACCAACGATATCATAAATTCTTATGGCACCCGTCTCATCATTCTCTGATCGAGATCCCACTACCAAACGTTTTCCATCTCGAGAGAGAGCCACGGCATTACCAAACTCGCCACCAAACATCGTGCCATAGAGTGTTGTAAATGGTTCTGGTATAGTCTCTTTATCTACAAAGTCAACCAATGAATACAAGTATACAGCACCAGACTTGACACCAGCTTCATTCAATGCATCTATCGCACCGACAACCAGGAGAGTAGCATCGGCGGAACAGTCTGACGTATATCCGAATTGGGATAGAGCAGCCTTACCCTCTATGACAGGAAGAATTGGGTCTGAAAAATTAGTTGCTGGTGCTAACGTAATTGTTTGATTACTAGAAGAAGGAATGCCAGTTGGTTGTAATGATGTTGGCCTTGATGTTGTAGGGACTACTGTTGACGGCTTTATAGAAGGTAATTTCGACGTTGGCTTGAATGTTTTAGGTTTCGATGAAGATGGTTTAAATGTTTTAGGTTTCGATGAAGTTGGCTTGAATGTTTTAGGCTTGGTTGAAGCTGGCTTGAAAGTTTTAGGCTTGGATGACGTTGGCTTGAAAGTTTTAGGCTTCGTTGAAGACGGTCTTTTTGAAGACGGTCTTCTTGATGTTGTTGGCGGAGGAGTTGGTACTGTCGTCGGCATGGTGAATTTCATTGACATGCTCAATTGAGAAATTGACATGCTCAAATCAAATGTAGATGATGGAAAATTGGACGGCTGGGTGATAAATTCCATTGACATGCAGAATTCTGATTGAGACAACATGGACATGCTCATTTCAAGTGTAGATGGAGCAATCGACGGTTGAGTGACATTTGTCGTATTCACCGTGATTGTGGGTGATAATGATGGTGCAAGTGATGGCATTTCAGAAGGCTCAAACAATGGGCCCACACTCGGCGGTGCTGACCACGACCCATTGATATCATCCTCGTCGACTTGAAATTCAATCACATCTTCTCTCATGAATGATCCATTCGATTCGTATATAACTCGCCCAGCTTCTAATCCGCGTCCTACTCCTTCATCTCCACTGCTCTTGAATAGTGTCAACGAGTACGAACCTGCTCCATACTTGCAGCAAATACCATCATTAGATGCATCATACATAACAAACTTAAAATATCCCATTGGAAGTTGAACAGTCAAAGTATGATTTCGTTTGGTTGTATCATTTTCGAATTCATACGGTCCGCCCTTTATGACAAGCTTCAATTCCACAAGACTCATTTGTCTTGCAGTAGTACTACCGACGTGTTGTCTGGTTCTATAAATCGGTAACGAATGACGTTCGATAGCGGATGCACTATCTTCACCAAACGTTGCACTCGTATTTTTCCCGATGGAATTGAGAAGATCAAAAGAAGTGGGAGCCTTCGAAGTGGAAGGTGCCACGGAAGAGGATGGAACTTTGGACGTAGAAGGCTCGGATGAGGGAGACTTGGAAGACGAGGGTACCAAGGAAGTGGAGGGAATCTTGGACGTAGAAGCCATGGATGTGGGAGAGCTAGTAGTTGGAGCCTCAGTAGAAAAAACTGGCACTTTTCCTACTATTTCATCGTCATAATAGTCACCGATATATAACTCCCACGTAGTCTCATTGCCATAGACATCAGTAACAATGTCAATTTGAAGTTCAACACATGCATGTTGGAACAGCGTCCCTTCATCACAGGAAGTTATCCACTCGTCACTCGTAACCGACGGTGCTGTTGATGGGACCATTGATAATAACATGGAATCTGACCATATTTCGACAGCATCCTCTGCCGACGTTGGTGTATCCGAAGGATCGTCGTCTCTCACTAGTTCAAGGTAGCAAACAGTACCAACAACTATTCCAAGACAAACTAATGCAACAATTATATATATAATACACCGTTTCTTCCACCAACGTACTCTTTCATCAACATACTCTTCTCTAACATCATCACCATTCTGTAAACGATTACGTCGTGAGAGTAACATTGACTGTGATTGGTCAGTGTTCGTAAAGGCTGAACGACGGGATATATTATTCGCAGCATCTGCGACAAACAACGAATCTACATGTTTCCTTGCAGCAGCAGTACCTCTATAACTACGATCGACTATGGATTGTAATGACTCATTAAATGATTGTTCGTTATATTGTTGTTGCTGCTGTTCTTGTTCTTGTAGTTCAGAGGTCCTTCTCAAATTACGTGATGATGGTACATATCTTCTACTATTATTTAATCTGGCCTCAGCAGTAGACCCCTCACTTGCTATTGCATATCTCCTACTATTGTTCGTTCTGTCTATAGTATTAGATGAACCAATATCACCCTCACTTGCCATAAAGTTGGAGTTACTATATGCATGTCGTCTTGCGGGAGTAGACACTGGTAGGATACGTCGGCTACTTGCCGATTGTTGTTGCTGTTGTATTAGTACTCGCTTCTCCTCGGCCCCCACACTAGTATTTCTACGAGGTGGCAATAGAGGAGGAGGTACTAGTGATATTGGTAGTGGCATGTCTGAATAGGAGGATGACGATGACTCTGACGTTTGTGTAACAATCTTGGGAATGGGAGTACTAGGTCTATTATTAGTAGCAGCACTCCTCCCGTGGTCGCTGTTACCATGATTAGTATTCCTATTGCCATCGTGCAGTGATGTAGGGACTGTTTGATACCGAACAAGTATATTGTCAGTTCTACTATCGACATCATCATCATCATCATCATCATCATCATCATCATCATCAATAATAATACTTTCGTCATCATTAAACTCATTATTTTGTGATAGTTTTTGCTGTGGTGTTTGTTCCACATTACTATTTTTAATCGGATCAATGTTTCCTACAACCGCTGCTTTCTTATGTTTTATATCATCGCGATCAGCATGATCAGTAGGCAGTATCGTCCCACCACCACCACTTCCTCCTCTTTGCTCGGTCACAACGGAGGATGACACGGTATGAAAAGACTCCTTCCTTCTTCCACGATTGTTGTTGATGGAGGAAGGGTCATCATCATCCGCATCATCATTGACGAGTGCTAGCAGTGAATTATGACCTTTACTACTGTGTTTGCTCACATCAATGGCCTGGACGGCGATCATACTCAACGATTACGCCGCGAGCAATTTCACAGTGGATGTCATGGTCATTTCAACAGTCATTGGGGTCAACGGGGCAGTTGATTATGAATGACCAAGAGAGAAAGAGAGGGGCCTCGTGAGAGGCCTCCCCAAAACTTCCAACCACATGCGAGGCTCACATCATCCGTGACCAATTCCTCTATCTCCCTTCCAAATATCGTCAGTTCACCGATAAATCAAGCACCAACATGCCAACGGCTTCGAGGGTTCGATGTCGAGACGAGAGCGCCGGCAGTAATAATAGTGATACTGTTAAGAGATCGTCGTCGTCGAAGAAACAAAAAACTTCATCATCATCATCCAACAAAAAACTATCGGCTACTGCTGCTGCTGCTGCTGCTGCCAAGGCAGGTGTCGGTAACGGCGACATCGATGGTTTCTACACCGTCGAGAAAATTGTCGATCATCGTGTAGATAAAAAGACTGGCACGACCACCTATCTTACACGATGGGTCAATTACACACCGAAAGATGATACATGGGAACCATTAAGCAATATTGACAGTACTGGACATGTCGATCGATATATACGCTCACAACAGTCTAAAACACTGCACAAAGATTCAGTGAATGTAGCAGTCATTGAATATGATGACGGCGAGACAGAACTAGTTAACATGACCAATGAAAAATACCGTCCCTACAATGAAGAACATGATGATGATGACATGCTTTACATGGATGTGGATGATAGTTATGAAAATGATACTAGTTTATTAATAGTGGGAGAAAAAATTGAAATATTATGGAAATATGTCAAAATGTATTTTCCGTGTAAGATTATTTCCTATGTGACACCACCATCGGATTCTACTACTGTTCCTGCTATTCCTCCACAAAGTCCTTTGGCAGAAAGAACAACAACATTGACATCAGTTATTGATTACTTAAAAAAAGCATGGTCTCCTTCAAGGTTATGAAAAATAGTTTAATATATCTATATATAAGAGAGGATAGGATGGATGAATGGGAGATGTTTGTTAGGGGGGTATGTCTCTCTACTGATAGAAGGTGGTTCTACAAGGAAGAATATTGCCATAGAATAACTTGCACTATTTTATTGGTGATACCTGGGGGGGGGGGGGGGGTTTCACCATCAACAAGACGGTTCACACACATTGTGTGTGCGTGTGTATTATTTTCAACAGCAAAAAGGATAAAAACAAAAATGGAGGCATAAATACATTTATTTAATATATTGATTTTGGGAAAAGGTCTCCAGACAGCAATATTTTTCTCATCTTCATTGTTCATTTGATCCGTGTAGCTGTCACCAGTACAGGAGAAGTTGGTCGACCTAATGGTTTATGAACAAATACTCTCCAAGCTGAAGTGTTGTCGTCGCCACCACCACTTTCGGTCACAACCCGTTCCAATGCATGTGTTACCATAATACGTATCCTCCCATTATCATCATTATAATTGGGTATAACACTGACATATTTTCGCCAACCACCTTCAGATCTGGTAGTCAACATTCCTAATCCTTCCATAAAATGTTCTACTACAATACTTTCTTCTTCATTTGATGCGGGGTATGTCATGACTGATAATAGTCCACCAATACGTAATAGTAATGCAGCATCTGTAATTGAATTTAATGTTGTTTGTGTTTGTGTTTGTGTTACAGTATTTCTATTGGCGCCTGGTAGAAAACCAAGGTTGTAACAAACAAGACCAACTTCTCCTCCTCTACTTTGCTGTTCATTATCATTTTGTACAATTTTTAATAACTGTTCATGTGATTGTACAAGTAGTGTAATACGATCACGATATGTATCATAATCGAATGATGTGGATAATAGTAACGATCCTACTGTATTACGTATTGCACATTCTTGTATATCAATCCCAATCAATCGTCCACCACCACCATTGTCCTTTTTGTCGACGTCTATTATAGGAGGAGGATGTTGTTGCTGTTGAGGAAAGATCATATCCGTTAATGCTAAAAAATCCTTACCATTACCACACGTGGCATCAATAACAATATCATTATATGGGTGTATGGTGCTTCGCCATAATGTATGTGCCAAGGCTGTCAATGTCACGCTTGGATTATTTAGATAGGTCCGTTTATCTTCGTGCTGTTTCGTTTCTTCGACCTTGTCATTTATGATATCATTATTGTTTTTATTTTCGTTGTTTAACACGGAAGTTGAGCGTACTATTGTCGCATCAATTAACTTCTCTGTCGTTTTCTTGTTGTTCGTCTTAGTCACCGTTGTCGTCGTCGTCGTCCTCGTTACCCCTTTTCCTTGTTCCCGTTTGTAGTCTACACCGTCATTGTTATGATTGAGATTATTATAACTATTCGATGATAGTGATGATAGTGTACGAAATGCACGAGTTGTCGACGTTTCAAGCAGTGAACCCATCATGGATGATGACGACAATGTTGTTGTCCTGGCGGTGCCTCCCTGCAAGAGAATTGACATTGCCACATTTCGTGCAGTAGATGTATAACTCATGGTGGTGGCCATTGCATCATCATCATCATCTTCTTCGTCTTCATTATTATTACCGACTTCTTTTCTCATGAGTGTCATACCATTGGAGTATGAACGATGATACTGTTGTGGTTGTGGTGACACTGATGACGTGGTGATTATCAACGGATGCTGTTGTTGTTGTTGTTGGCGCACGTAGAGAGTAATAAATGATAATGTTGGCCGGATCATTGCTTTACGAACATCATCAATGACAGATCGACGATGGACGAAGACTGCTGCTATCGACGAGCTCATCGTTGTCAACATCATTGAGGAATACAGCACTAGGTAGCAGAAGTGCACCATCCCTATCGTACTTATTTGAGTTGGGAGTTCACGCGGGAAGGAGAAGAGAAATGTGAGTATTGATTGCCCCACTATCTCACGCCTACAGAAACATGAGGCCTCAAAGTAGTTGAACACTTAATGAGGTCTATGCTTATAACTCGATAATAAACATAATTGTTACTATGCGTTGTGGGTTGCGCAACTCGAGGCGACTTTGTATTGCCTTCATTGCTGCAACAGTCGCCTACATACGTGTCTATCATCAATATAGCGCACCATTGTCATTATCAACAGTGATACCAGCAGGGTGGAGTGAGGAGCAGCCGGCAACACAACACATGATACCATTGATTGGAGAAGCAAAGTTCAACGATTATTACGGATTGAAATATAAAGGACAACTATCGTCAAAAGAAGCAAAAGTATGGGAGTCATCGTCTCCCGATGACGACGTTGTTTCATGTGGTACAAATCCAGACTTCTTTGATTTCTTCAAGCTACCACAATCTCAAAGGCAAGTTCGTATTGGATGAGCTTATATGCAGCATATCTCGACTCTCTTTAATCGATTTTTGACTTCGCACGACTTATAATTCATTTTTTTCACAGATCAAGATTTGGCGAAGATAAGGCAATTTATGATATCTTCTTCAAAGTTCGTACGATTGATCCGGGATGGAATGGAAAGGAATCGTCGCTGCCAAAAGGGACATATATTGAGCTTGGGGCATTCGATGGCAGAACTGAATCAAACACAATGTTTTTTGATAAATGTCTTGGATGGGATGGGCTGCTAATTGAGGGTCAGTCTGATTCGTATGAAAAAGTAATACTCAACCGACCACATGCAGTCAAGCTTAGCTTCTCACCCACTTGTGAAAATGAGAATGAAACTGTTCTATTTCACAATTATCCCATGACTAATAGTGGATTACAAGGGTCGGCAAAGACTTATGATAAGAAAAATTGGACTGTAGACGTACCATGTGGCCCACTAACGTCTGTACTCCAAAATGTATTTGGCACGATCAATCCAATCTCATTCCTTTCTCTGGATGTGGAGGGCGCCGAGTCCATGGTGTTGAATGTATTAGATTTGAATGCTATTACAATAGATGTCATCATGATTGAGATAATAAATATGCACTGTGAGTTAGGAAATTGTCCCAATACGCACAAGGTCCGGGAGCACATGGCCAAACTTGGCAAGTATGATTTTTTCCCTAACTTTGTTATTGCAAGTGATATTTACGTTCGACTGGGGACTGATGCATGGAAGAGGGCAATGGCTCATACCCGCCTCATCAATCATCGTCACCACCACCACCACCCTACCTCATAATCATTAATGGAAAAGTCTTGACTCTTGACTATGGTAATTCATTTAACGATGATAGCAAACCTCGACAGTACCGGCTGATGATCGGATGCACCCTCCTCATATCCAGTCAACACACCACATCCAATACACTGAAGTCTAGCACTATACTCCTCCAACACAACACTACTAACTTCGTCGTTGTTTGATATGACTGACAGTGTTGGACTATTGTGCCAAAGTATATGATCTAATCGTTTCCTCAACAATAACCAATTATTACGTATAAATGGCCAAGTATGTGTTTCCTTGCGTTTTGGTACATGCGCAGTTAATGCATTAATGTAACCCAAATCTTTGGTAAGATATGTCAATGCTTTAGCTTCATCTCCTTCATTGAAATCACCAGCAATTATGTCCAATTTATATTGTCGTGAATAATCGATTTGGTTTGTCATTGTAGTACTACTATTAATAATGTTATTGATGCATGTAGTGTTGCTTCTTCGTATCAACTCCTTCACTTCCTGTAGTCGTACTGGTTCCGTTGTACGTGCCGTGTAAAGTCTTGCACTACCATCTAACTCCACTGGTGGACGTAGATGGACGTTGGCAATGTTGATTGTGACACTATCCTTTCCTATAGGGATTTGTACTGTGCATATCATTGCAGGAAAGACGGACCCATCCAAATCTTTCGTAAAGTTGAAGATGTGTACATTATTCTCAAGTAATGGATAGCGAGATAGTATCGCAATTCCCCCGGCAGCTCGATCAGTTGGGCCGGGATGATGAAAATGACGATATCTGTAGTGTGTTGCAATAAGACTACCATTCTCCTTTAGTAAATATGCCTCCCATGAAGGATTCGTCTCTTGCAGTAGTACAATATCCGCACACGAGGTACAAATTGCTTGCATTATTCGACGTCGTCGATTGCAAGATTTTACGGCCACATTATTGATATTGTAAGTTAGGATATCGATAGTAGCAGTTGCATAATCATCACCATCGACGTTGGATATTATTCGACGACCATTATCAGAAGATGATGGCAAGTCGGAAGGAAAGAAGTAATACGAGTTGAAGAAATTAATTGGACTCGGAATAAGTTGGTTCAATAATGCAATCAAGTCATGAAGAACAAGACTAATCATCATTATCAAGGGAGGCCATCGTCGCCCTGCAAATTTGGGTCGTCATGTTGTGTCGAATCAAAATTGGGAATCTAATTCTATTAGAATACTTTTGTATTCTATTGATTCCATTCTTTCTACAGAATAAGAAAACCTAACTTTATTATAGATTAAGAAAACGTATTATAGAATTCGTTCGTACAGTTATTCTAATAGAATAGAATAAGAAAAGCCCATTCTATTCTATAGAATCGATTCCATTATAGAATAGAATTAGAGAAAGTATTATATCGCTGAACTGTGTGACTCCCTCAACCTCAATCAACCTAAAGACAATATCACAGTTAGTATGATTTGCGGGTGCATTTCAAGGGAACTATGAGGTAAGCCCTACAGACTCCAGCACATGCTGGTACAATTCCGTATCTCTGGCAAGAATTCGTCCAAAAACCGCCCTCCAACACATTCCTTCTCCCTCAGGTGAACACTGGATCGGTAAATAAGCACAAACACAAGCGATTCATTGGGATCTTATTATCAAGCCAGCGCAGTTCCATGTTTGATAAGAGCCTCGGAAATCGAGGTGACAAAGACAAACATCGTCGAAAGAGCACTGTATCTCAATGTGCAGATGCTGAATTCGAGCAGCAAGTTGCTCATCAGCAGTACTCTTCATCTTCTGATCGCAGCACGTCGAAGCCATTCTTCTTACAGCCATTGTCGTCTCGGCAGGTGAAACAGCAGCGGCGATCAAGTTTTGGGTTGGGCGGTATTGGTGGGAATAATAATCGAGGAAGTAATCAGTATAATGAAGTGTGGGCCACCGTTAAACGCCCAAATGAGCATCAACTTTCTCATGCTTTGGCGGAATATCAAGTGGTATTTCAGCAACTAAAGCGAGAATTCCCAACGTCGGCCTCTGGTGCGCTGCATCAATTAACGATGGCGCGGATAGCCGAGACCAAGACCAATCACGAATTTGAGGAGAAGCGACAGGTGAACGTTTTGGCCTCCAAATTGGTTGGCATGATAATGCCTGCTGATTCTAATGCTTTATCCAAACAAGATCCAGATAATAATAATGTTGGGCTTCGTCGTCCTCCTTATAGTGATGGCGGGCTTCGTCGCAGCTCTTGGCAGTCGAACACCTTGGGCAGTGATTCTACTCAATCGTCGTTGTGGAATCGTCGAAAGCCAGAGGACTTTATCAATCGCAGCAATTCCGTCTTCTCTCTGCTGCAACAGTCAACTTTCCCCCCCGAAGATCAGGCTTTACATATCCGCTGTGTTTCACTACTAACAAGAAGAACCGTGTCGACTGCTGATGATTCATCTAGATTCGACAGTAATGATAACTTACGTAATTTTGCACGTAAAATGAGCGGAAACACTGTCAAGGAGGAAGAAGAAGAAGACAATTTGATCGGCACTAGCCACAGGTGGTCTGATAATTATGAAAATGTTAATGCTACTGATCATTATTTGAAGTCTGATTTGAGTGGTCTATTTGAAGTTACTGATGATGTTAATGATAATGATGAGAAAATTAATGTTGATGATCATTATGA
>Ga0247833_1006637_pt1 | contig 12745 bp, 12 predicted proteins | sample LaCruzMarch2015__7_FD_187117 | JGI IMG/M metagenome (GOLD analysis project Ga0247833, IMG submission 187117) | Freshwater microbial communities from meromictic Lake La Cruz, Castile-La Mancha, Spain - LaCruzMarch2015_8m | ecosystem: Environmental > Aquatic > Freshwater > Lake | place: Spain...
CGGCGAAAGTCCCCGCGAAGGAGACTTCTGCCGGCCCGGCGGCGGGCTCCATATGGGCCCTGAGGAACGCAGCGTCAACTCCCGGACAAGTTAAAAACTTGCCGCCACGAGGGGAGGGTGGGACGGCTGTCATGGCCACGATGGCGCGGATGCGTTAACGGGCGATGCGTCGCCCCGATATTCCGGGGCATTCCCGGCACGGAATCGCTCTGGTGCCGGCAGCAGTCCGCCGCTACTGTCCCCATTCCCCCGGGGCCTGCCAGGCCCTCTCAGCAGGCCCTCTCAGCCAGTTCCCCACGCACCGTCAGGAGTCCGCAGCGTGAGTGTTTGTGCGTCTTCCCGCTGGATCGTTCCGGTGCTGCTGGCCGTCGGGCTGGCGGGCCACGCCGCTCAGGCGGATGCGCAGACCGGCTGGCTGCCGGCGAGCTGGTTTTCCCAGGATTCAGTCGATCCCAAGGCCATGTATCCGCTGGCCGAGAGCGACGGCCCGTGGCTCGTGCTGGCCACGACTTTCCGCGGGGAAGGGGCCCGTGAAGATGCCCGTCGGCTCGTGCAGGAGCTTCGAGGTCCTCACAAGCTCAAGGCGTATACACACGAGAAATCGTTCGATTTCACGGGCAACCAGCGAGGGCTGGGCCTCAATCCCGACGGCTCACCAAAAAAGATGCGGTTTGCCAAAGCGGAGGAGGTGACAGAAGTGGCCGTGCTCGTCGGCGACTTTGCCTCCTTCGATGACCCGCGCGGACAGAAGATGCTGGGCAAGATCAAAAATCTTCAGCCCGAGGCACTCGCCAATGGCAGCGGAAAGAGCCAGTCGTTCTCCGATTTCCGGCGAATGATGGGGATCGACAAGAACGCTGCCAAGGGGCCGATGCACCTGGCATTCGTGATCCCCAACCCGCTCCTGCCCGAGGACTTCTTCAGCCGGCAACAGGTGGACAAGTTTGTCATCGACATGAATTCAGACGTTACCAACAGCCTGCTCGACTGCCCGGGCCGCTACAGCGTGCGGGTGGCGACCTTCACAGGCGCTGGCACATTCGATCAGAAGGCGATCGAGGATGGGGGTAAGGATGTGGAGTTTCAAGGGCGGCTGGTGGAGGCTGCCGAGAAGGCACACCGTCTCACCGAAACGCTCCGCCGGAACGGCTGGCAGGCATGGGAGTTTCACGACCGTGATTCAAGCATGGTCTGCGTCGGCAGCATCGACCAGCTGGCCGTGCCTCAGGCCAACGGCACGGCCGCTACCCATCCCGAGATTGCCCGCATCGTGCGGGAGCTTGGTCCCGATCCGGCGAAACTGGCGGTCGGACAGCTCATGCCTCGAAGCATCGACGGGGTCTTGCTCGACGTGCAACCCAGGCCGATCGATGTGCCGCGGGTGCCGACCGGTCGTCGCTGATCACCTTGTCACCGATCACCGCTCCGTCTCCCATCATCGCCCCCACTCCACAGCGGCACATGGACGACACGAAGACGCTCGTGCTGGGCACGACCAATGCGGGCAAACTCCGCGAACTGGCTGACCTGCTCGCCCCACGTGGCATTGCCTGCTGTTCGCTGGCAGGCCTGGCGGCTGCCATCGATGTCGAAGAGACGGGCAGCTCATTCGCGGAGAACGCCGCGCTCAAGGCCTCCCAGCAGGCGAGGGCTTTGGGCCGCTGGGTTCTCGCCGAAGACAGTGGTCTGGTTGTGGACGCCATCGGCGGCGAGCCGGGCATCTTTTCAGCGCGGTTCTCCGGTGCCGACGCCACCGACTCCCGCAACAATGCCCTGTTGCTCCAGCGGCTCGCGGTCAATCCGTCGGCGCCGCGATCGGCCCACTATGCCTGCCATGCCGCGCTCTCCGATCCCACGGGCCTGATCGTGGCGGTGTCGAGCGGTGTCTGCGGCGGCGTGATCGCCGATCAGGCACAGGGAACCGGTGGCTTCGGCTACGATCCGCTGTTCATCGTACCGGAATACCATCGCACGTTTGGCGAACTCTCGCCGGCGGTGAAAGCGGTGATCAGCCATCGCGCACGGGCCATGCGGGCGATCATCCCGGCGATCGAGCGGTGGCTGCTTCCGCACCAGCTTCAAGCCGGTGCTTGATCACCCGAAGCACATCGGGCGTGCCGTCCATCCGGCCGGCCACGCTGGCGAGCGCCGGTGCATAGCTGCCGAGGCCGTCGAGGAATCCCCGCACGCGGCCGCTGGTCACCTCCTCGAGCATGGCGAAATCTCCGCATCCCATGGTGGTCAGAAAAGAGCTGTTCATGAGCTGCTCCGAATGGGCCCGCTCCGGCAGCACAAGCAGCGGCTTGCCCAGGTGCAGGCTCTCACCGATCAGCTGGTTACCGGCCGCACTAACGAGCGCCCGACAGCCCGCCAGATCCTCGACGAACCTTTGCTCATCGATCGCATGAAACGACACATTCCCGACGCTCTCCCGCGCCCCCAATCCATACACCTTCACCGGGAGGCCGCAGTCGGCGAGCGATTCGACGGCCGAAAAGGGCGTGTGGCGACGGAGGTAGCTGAGCAGAAATCCGCCGTCGTGCGGCACCGCCGCCGTGATCTCGCGGCGGAGCAGCGGCCCGACCTGCACCACATGCTCCCACCCGCGCCGCAGCGGCGGCCGGAAAAAAGCGGAGACCACGGTGTCGGTCGCCTCCACCACATACATCCACACCGCGTGGCTCATAAACCAGGCGTTCCACTGGAGCGACCACGGCAGACCTTGGAGATCATAGGCGAGCAGGAAGTGCTGATGGTCGACGCTCACCAGCGGGATTCCCTGCCGGCTGGCGGCCCGCGGCAGGGCGGGCTCGAAGTCGGTGATGGCGAGGTCGGCGCGAAACGCGTCCAGCTCCACCATCAGCCGATCGACGAGCGGCCCGAGCTGGCGGGCCTGGTAGTCGAGCCCCGCCGCGATCGACCGCATCACATCGAGGCGATTGTCCGTGTACTGGAAAACGATGCCGGGAATCTCAACGACCCGCACCCGTGGATGCCCGACGCCGAATCGTGCCGAGAGCAGCTCCCAGGCGTCGGCCGACGTGAACACCAGGATGTCGTGATCGTGTTCAAGATGTTCGACGAGCGTGCAGATCCTCGTCGCATGGCCGCGTCCCTCTCCGCACAGGCTGATGGCGATCCTCGGCATCGAACCTCCGGTGGACACAGAACCTTCCGCGCATGCCCTGGTCAGGTGGTCTGGGTGTATGATGACAGCGTTCCGTGATCAAGCCCCCGGCCCCGCAACCGAGGGTCAGCCCTACCGCTCACCCCCGCTCGGCCATGTTCGGCCATGTTCGAGATGGAATTCCTGTCCACACCAGCTCGTCTTCGGTGCCGCCGCACCCGACAACCTCCCTCTGTTTCCTGGCGAGTCATCCTGCTCCGGCGGGCCATCCTGTTCAGGCGGGCCGTTCTGCTGGCGAGCGTGCTGGCAGTTGTCGGTCGGGCCGCGGATGGCCAGCCCATGCCCCCCGAGCGGCTGCTGCAACAACTCGATTCGGGCTCGCTTGCCACCCGCGATCGGGCGGAACGCGACCTGATCGCCCTCGGACCGACGGTTTTGCCGATGGTGGCCCGGGCCCGCCAGACGGCGACCGCGGAGGCAGGTTTCCGGCTCGACGGCATTCTGCAACGTCTCGAAAGGCTGGCCGCCGAGCGGGCCGTGGAGCCGACGACGGTTTCGTTCTCGGTGGAAAACCTCCCCTGCCGAGACGCCCTGGCCACCCTCTTCAACCAGACGGGCAGCCGGATCGAACTCGGGCCGTCGGTCGCCACCGGGGAGGCCGGCGACCGGCGAATCTCGGTGTCGTTTGAGCGGGCGACATTCTGGGAAGCCATGACAGCCGTGCTCGACACCGCTGGCCTGTCGCTCGCGCATGACACCGACCCGCCGGGCCTGCGGATCGTCCCTGCTGATGCCGCGGTTTCCCCTGATGCCGTGCTCGGCCGCATTGGCACTGCGGCAATACCGGCGGTCGCGGCTGGACCACTGCGTGTTGCCGTTGCCGGCATCGAGCCCGTGGGGCCGCCGGTCGAACCCGGAGAGTCGCGGCCTCGCGGGGCCCGCGTGATCCTGCGGGTGACCTGGGAACCTCGGCTTGAGCCACTCCTGATTCGGCTGCCGATGAGGTCGTTGGTGGCCGAGGGACCTGCCGGTGAGGCGATGCCACCGGCGCAGCGGGCGTCGGTGGTTGAGGCCCTGGTGCCGACCAGTCGGCAGTGGCTCGATCTGCCGGCCCTGCTCGCCGCCCCCGCCCATTCGCTTGAGTCGCTTGGCATGCTCCGCGGCACCATGGTTGTCTGGCTGGCGGGCATGGAGCACACATTTCTGTTCCAACCATTTCAGCTCAAGGGCGTTTCTCCTTCTGCGGCTGGCCCTGCTCTTGATGCGGCTCGCCCTGCTCTTGATGCGGCTCGCCCTGCTCTTGATGCGGCTGGCCCTGCTCTTGATGCGGCTCGCCCTGCTCTTGATGCGGCTCGCCCTGCTCGGCCAGAACGGCTGCGGGTCGCGCAGGCTGAGGTCCGTCTTCTCGACGTGGCCTATCAGGAGGGGCAGGTCCTGGTGCGGGCCAGCGTGACCTACGACGCCCCATCGGAGGCGTTGGCCTCCCACCACACATGGCTCCAGTCACGAAAGATCGAGGTTTTCCATGCCGACGGACGCCCGCTCAAGCAGGTCGATCAGCGGGTCGAAACGCGATCCAATCAAGGGCTGACGGCCGCGGCCACGTTTGCCCTGCCGCCGGCGGCGGGCGGCGGACAGGCGGAGGCTCTTCAGATTCGCTGGCGGCTGCCGATCGCCATCCACGAGGTGCCGATCGACTTCGCCCTCCGCAATGTGCCGTTACCGACAGGCCGGTAGCGGGGTGGAACTGGCCGGCGGTCTCGAAACCCGGACGTTTGATGTTCCTGGCACGTTTCCGGTCTGTTCCCGGTGATTTTCCCGAATTCAGGGCTGTTTCACCCGCGATTTCGGATTGAAGAGCCAGGTGCCGGCCGCTATCGTCTCCCGCCCCCGGAAGCCCGTGGCCTCGCGGGTCCTGATCGTCACTGACGGTCTTCGCACGCCGGACAGATCACCAGACCAAGCACCATGAAGCTACGTTCCCTCCTGCTGTTGAGTTGCATGCTGGTCGTGCCGGCGCTGGCACTGTTTTCCCATCTGATTCCGGCGGATTTCCGGGCGGCGGCTCGGCGGAGTCTGGCGACGGCCGCCGGCACGTGGACGAGCACAACGGCCGAGACGGGAACGGTGCCGCCCCAGCTCCCGACACAGCCCCCGACACAGCCCCTGCACGCTGGACCGGAATGGACCACCGGTGGGTTTACCGCGGCCAGGGCTGGGCTGATGCCCGCGGCGACAGGTGCCCCCGCTGTTTCCCAGGGGCTGCTCCCGGGCAGTGGATCGGGCAGTGGATCGGGCAGTGGATCGGGCAGTGGATCATTGGCCACAGCGACACCACCAGCCACCCCGCCAATGGTTGCCCAACTGGCCGACCGGACACGACTGGCCCGCGACCAGCAGGCCCGCGACCAGCAGGCGATCGAGACACAGCTCAAAGCACTCGGGGCGGTGTCATTCGAATGCCAGCCGCTGCCTGGGTCTGACGGCCTTTACAGCAGTTCGTGCCGGCTACCGGTGGATGCGGCCGGCCAGCTGCAACGGGTTTTTCAGGCCACGGGCCACGACCCCACAACGGCCTCCTCTGCGCTGCTCGACCAGGTGTTGGCATGGCGCCAGCGCATCGTCCAACAGTCGTCCGCAGCGTCCTCGGGGGAAGAGAACGCCGCTGGACTCCCCGCCATCCGCTTCCGCTGACCGAAGGCCCCTCCGTCTGCGGGGCCGTTTCCGGCCACCTCTCGCCATGCGACGCAAAACGCGTTTTCGAGGCCGGTTTCGTCGGCAGCCCGGCGGTGTCAGTAGGCACCGACTCGCCCCGGGGTGGCAACCGCCGTCCGGACTGGAACACAGACGCCATTGTGTGACCCGCTCGCGTTGGCGTCGTCGATCCAAAGCTGTCGGCGAGCCGCCACAGAAGCCGACCGGCCCGGGGCCGCACCATCGTTCCGACGAACTGGCCCGCCTGGAGGCGGCGCTGTTTCTTGCCCGCGAGCCACTCTCGACCCGTCGGCTGGCCAAGCTCGCCGGATTGACCGACGGCACCCGGGCCCGGGCGCTCCTCAGGGAACTCAAGCGATTTCAGGAGGAATCCGGGGCCGCTGTTCGGGTTGAGCAGATTGCCGGCGGATTTCGGCTGCTGACGCGGGCGGCGCTGGGGCCATGGGTGCGCCGCCTGCTGGGCACCCCGCCGGAAAACCGTCTCTCGGCAGCGGCGCTCGAGACCCTGGCGATCGTGGCCTATCGCCAGCCGGTCACCCGGTCGGAGATGGAGGCCATTCGGGGCGTCGGCTGCGAAGACATGCTTCGGCAGCTGATGGAGCGGGATTTCGTGGCCATCGGAGGCCGAACTGAGGATCTGGGCCGCCCCAACGTCTACGTGACATCCCGCCGGTTTCTCCAGGCATTCGGACTGTCACGAATCGAGGATTTGCCGCGGATAGAATCCCCTTTTTCGCAGCAGCCAGCCTCCGAACCGCCGTCCGATCCGGCCGGTTCCTCGCCGTCTTAAAGATACGGCCTGAAGTACGGCCCAAAATACAGCTCGGAAAGGCCGCGTCAGGCCGGCAGTCTTCCGCTCAGCGACTGCCTATAGACCCGTCACTTGCACGGGGACCGATTCGGCGACAAACTTTCGCTCCGAAACTGCGAAAAACAGTTTCCCGGTCGCCGGGATGCCGAGATTATCCGCCGACCAGTATTTTTTTTGCTCAGACTGTTGGATCATTTCGGACGATCGGGTACAGAATTGTGCGGTGATTGTTCCGTCTGTCCCAATTGGCCGTCATGGTGTTCTGGTTTTTGTTTTTGTCTAGTTTTTGTTTTTGTCTGGGTCCGGTTTAATCTGCGTTCGATTTGATTTGAGTCCGGTTTGATTTGCGTTCGGTTTGATGATTTAGGATCCGAATGTTCTGTTTGACTTTCGTTCCGTTCTCGTGTTTCCTCATCACCCAGCCTGCACTGCCGCTGCGGTGACCATGAACAGACCTTAGGAGGTATTGCCGTGACGATTGCGACGCGTGGCCGAGGCCATCAAGAAGTGTTGGACGCCGATCTGTTCTCCGTGTTCTCGTGGAGCGAACTTCCGGATCTGATCGCAGCAGAGGATCTGTTCGATGCGACAGCCGGGGCCGGCCTAGACCGTCTTGCCGTTGTCGCTGCCAAGGACGACGACTTGGAAGACGAAGACGAGGAAGACGACGAGGAAGACGACGAGGAACTCGAAGAAGAAGATGAAGATGAGGAAGAGGAGGAGGACGACGAGTGGGAAGAGGTTGAGGACGAGGACGAAGAAGAAGACGACGAGGAAGAGGACGACGAAGCGGACGACGAAGAAGAGGATGACGACGAGGAAGAGGATGACGAGGACGAAGACTGGGAAGAAGACGACGAGGAATGGGAAGACGACGAGGAAGAGGGTGACGAGGAAGAAGAAGAGGAAGACGACGAGGACTGACGTCCCGTCGCTCCCCGTGTGGAGTTGTGCGCGGAGGCGGGCTGCTTACTCTCCGCCAGTCGTGCCGGTGGAAGCCTCTGGAGGAGGCCCGGTCGCGGCAAGCGAGATTCGGATGGCTCTTCCCTTCCGGTCGATATCGACCACAATCTGGTTTCCGGCCGCAGCGAGTCTCGCGACCATGTCTGCCTGACTCGCGACCGCCTTGCCATCCAGGGCAATGAGCCGGTCTCCCAGGGCCATGCCCGCCGCCGCTGCGGGAGAGCCTGCCGTGATGCGGACGACGACGGGCGCGGTGGGCTCGCCGGGATCCGAACGGGTGCCGATGCCCCAACGAGGCCGGGTGCCATCCGCCTGATGAACAACGGCAGTGTGCTGTGACGGACTCGCCGGTGGCCCTTCGATGGCCCGCTTGGTGGCGTTTGATTCGCTCCGTGAATGCAGTCGGAACGTCCGCGGTGTTCCAGGATCATTGGCGAAGGTGGTCACGAGGTCGAGCGTGAGTCGGGCCACCGGTTCGATGCCGCCGAAGTTGATCAACTGCACGTCGTCGCTGGGGCGGTGATACTGGTCGTGCAGTCCGGTGTGGAACATGACCGTGGGGATGTTCGCCACGATGAAGGGGTAGTGGTCGGAGTCTTCCTCGATCGCCCAGTCGAAGATGAGTTCGAGGGGTGATGCTCCCGGCCGATTGTTGGACTGGACGATCGCGGCCCGGAGCCCCTCCGATGTCCGCGCCCCAAAGACCTCCAGTCGCTCGCCGCGAAGCCGGCCGATCATGTCGAGGTTCACCGAGAAGACGACCGTCATCGGCGCGAGGATAGTTGGACGCACACGGAGGAAGTGGTAGGAGCCGAGCAGCCCTCGTTCCTCGCCGTCCCAGAAGGCGAACAGGATGGGCCGCCGCGACCGGACCGGCAGATGCTGCATGGCCTCGGCGATCTCGATCAAGCCTGCCACGCCGGAAGCATTGTCATCGGCGCCGTTGTGGATGAAGCCAAACGGGCCGTAGCTGTTTCCAGAATTGCCGTAGCCGACGTGGTCGTAGTGGGCGCCGACGACGACCAACTCATGGGCGACGGTCGGATCGCTGCCCCGGCTGAGCGCCAGGATATTCCGCATGCCGCCGAACGGCTGGTAGTAGCTGCCACTGTCACCGGCCGGCTCGAGCCCGAGTTTTTCGAGGTGGCTGACGATGTAGCTGCCGGCGGCCCGCCCGCCACGGCTGCCACACTCGCGGCCCTCCAGGGCATCATCTGCCAGGGCTGAGATGTGCCGTTTGGCGTCGGTCGCCTGGATGCTCGAGCGTGCGGCGGCCATCATTTCGGCGGCACCGACGGTCGGGCAGGGGCAGGCGAGAAGCAGGATGGCCACGCTCGTGGCCCAGAACTGCCGGCATGGAATCCTCGTGATCCTCATGGCGTGTGAAGCCTCCTTGCGTGAGCGGCGGATGATGTCCAGAATAGATCGCTCAGCCGGACTCCCGTCCACGTGGGTTTTGGCTGATTGCTGGAGAGGTGGCAGAGCGGTCGAATGCGCGTCTTTGCTAAAGACGTGTCCGGTCAAAAGCTGGACCGCGGGTTCGAATCCCGCCCTCTCCGTTTGATGAAGAAGGTCGAGAAGAAGGGGCCTTGTTTCCAAGGCTTCTTGAAAAGGGAGTCATCGTTTCCCTCCGTGACTTTGCTGAAGCTTTGCTGAACCACCACCAGTCCCGCGACCACCGCGGGGCGACTTTGCTGAAACTTTGCTGATGCCCTGCCGCCCCCGGGCGGGCTTGGCAGGGCGTCCGGTGGCCTGCCGGCGCTCGGCCAACTGCCGCATGGTCACCTGGGCCTGCTCGTCGGCGATGTGCACGTAGATCTTCAGGGCCTCCTCGTCGACGTGACCGACCCAGCGACGGAGCGTGAAGAAGTCCACCCCTGCGAGCACGGCGATCGTGCAGAAGGAGTGCCGGAACTTGTGGTTCGTGCCCTCGAGGCCGAGCTTCGCGAGCACGGTTTTGAGGTAGGCAAGGATATGGCGGTCGTTGGCCGGCAGGTTGGCCGTGGCGGCGGTGCCATCCATCCGGTCGATCACCCAGCGGCGGCGGCGTGGCAGGTCCCGGAGCATGGCAACTGCCCGGGGCGAGAGCGGCACGGCCCGCTGCTCGCCGTTCTTGGGCCGCCAGGGCCGGGCACCGGGCACAACGTCCTTCGGCCGGATATGGGCGACGGGCGCCGGCCCCGTCAGCGTCAGGTCGTCGTGCGTCAGGTGGACGACCTCGCCGATCCGCATGCCGGTCTCGGCCATCAGGACGAAAGCGGCCTTATAGGGCCCTCTGGCGGCCTCCACGATCGCGTCGAGCTGCTGCTGCCGCCAGTAGTCGCGGGGGCCTGGCTTCGGCTTCACGAGCTTCGTACCGCTCACCGGGCTGACGGCGAGCATCCGGCGGGTAACGGTGAAGTTGAGCCATTGCCTGACGATCGTCAGCTCGGTGTAGATCGTCTTGGCGGCCATGCCGTCGCGCCGCCGCCGGATGGCAAACTCATCGACCGTCTGCGTCGTGATCGCGTGCATGAGCCGCACGCCGGCATCGCGGCAGTGGGCGGCGAATCGGGTGAGCACGTCGCGGTACTTGACCATGGTCTTCGGGGCCCGGTCGTTGGAGTCCTGCCAGTCGATGTAGGCCTGCACGGCAGCGGCGATGTCGAACGTGCCGGCCTGCCGCGGCACGGCCCCCGACAGTTCGGCCTCGAGCGCCCGGGCCTTCTGCCGCGCCACTTCGTGGTTGCGGGTCCGGAGGCTCTTGCGCTGCTGCTTCGGCCCTTCCTGCCAGTTGCAATACCATATGCGGCCGTTCACGAAGATCGAAACGCGTTCGCCGATCCGCTCGTATCCGCCGCCGGTACGCTCGCCGTGTTGAGAGTGATTACGCGCCACGTCGCCTCTCCCCCTCGAAGAACCACCGGATGAGGCGGTCTCGATAGAAGCGGAGCACGCGGCCGTAACGACGGCTGCAGCCGTTGAGCCGGCCCGTGGTGCGCCAGAAGCGCAGCGTGCCGACGGGCACCTGCAGCATGTCCGCCGCCTGTGCGATCGTGAGGATGGGCGGAAACTTCTCAGCCCATGGGCCGCTCGCAAAGTTGGTGGTGAGCTCATCCGCCGTGAGCTTCACGCACTCGATCTTCCTGTTGACTGCCATGATCAACCTCCGTGCTCGACCGTGATTCGCCGTCGCATCCGTCGCGACTCGCTCCGAATCAACACTATTCATGGTCTGAAACTCCATGTGTTGGAGGAATCCGCGGAGCGCCCGTGCAGCGCCCGTCCTCGGGACGGCGCCACGGTGCAGCTCTCGCGGAGGAAAAAGAAAAGCCCGCCGCATGGGTGGCGGGCTTACGTATTGGCGGCGGCGCCGGCGATCGCTATCGCTTCCGCCGCTTCGCGCTCTTGGCGGTTTTGGGCTGCGGGATTTTCTTCCACAGAAAACCCGTGCCATCGCCGTCGCACTCGAACTTCATCAGCGACGTGTCGAGCCCCTTGTTGAGGTTGCTGACATCCCGCCGCCGCGTCTCGTCAGTCGACTTGCGGCGATGCGGGTCGTCGATCCGCGGCGGCCACCCGGCCGCCTCGAAGGCCCGCAGGATCTTCACGATGTTGTGGGCCTGCCTAGGCCGCTTCACGACCCGCACGACCTTGCCTTGGAACCGAACTTCCCGCGCGTCCTCATCCCAGTGCGGTACAACCGCCGACCGCGACTTGGAAGTTTTTCCGGCTCGAGGTTTCGCGCCGAGGGCGTCGAGCAGCGAATCGCGTCGTGAGTTATTGAGAAGTCCGACGGCATAGGCCACCTCGACTATGCACTGGTTGGGCGTCGGCGTGCCGCGGGCGATGTGCCACAGCTCGATTGTGTGGTGCTGTTTGAGCACCTCCTTATCAGGCCCGGAAAACTTGCGCCGATCGGCAGCCGTGAATCGGTTGCCCCACAGCTCGCGCTTCACCGTATCGCTACGGATCAGATCGCGCAGTCGTTGGAGCTCTTCGTAGACAGCGTCCGGAAGTTCCAATGTGTCGTTGCTTGCGGGGCTTTTTGCCATGGGTCGCCGTTTGCTCCTGCTCGTTCGCAGTCGCGTTTTGCTCCACGCTCGCCAGCACGAGCCTCGCCAGCAGGTCGATCAACTCGGCCTGTGCCCTCGCAGCGCCTGCGGATGATGCGTTGGCGTGAGTGTCCATCGTACCGCCATCAGTGGCGGAAGCCGTCGTTCGTTTCGTGGTCATTGTGATCACCTCACGGGGAATGAAAACACCGCTGGCGTGGGCGGCTGGTATGGCCAACCAACTCCACGCCAGCGGTGCGGATACTTCCGGAATAAAGTCACGCGGCCGATCGGCGGCGGCGGGCGATCATTCGGCGGGGCCGCCGGTGCAGACGTGAATCGTCGGTGGCGTCCCAATCGATGCCGTGGGCCGACAGATCAAGAACGTCGTCATCCTCGACGTGTCGGTGCCGCGAGCATGAGTCAGCGGCCCGCGGATCGCCGTTGGCGGCCGCAGGCTCGAGGTGAAACCCGCGGCGGCGTACCAAGGCGATCGTTTCACCCAGGGCTGCCGCCACGGCGGCAAGAAACTGTTCGTCAGCATGGAGAGACATGGAAAACTCCTTCCCCAACAGGGGATCGAGAGAAACGCTGGCCACGAGAGTGTTGCCAGCGGAAGAAAAAGGCCCGGATCGGCAACGTGCCAACCGGGCCGGGGATAAGTGCCGAGCCGCTATGCGGCGGCGCGACGAATTGGCGACTGGCCTGGGATCACCGGGTCAGCACGCTGAAACTCTGCAGTAGTTGCACCAGCAACTTCGGTGCATGGGCGGGAAGCGTTGCTCGCACGATCGCGGGAAGGCGATCGTAGGGCGCAAACCGCTCCCGTAGATCAGGGGGCTCGTGGCCCGATTCCCCATAGCGCTCGGCGTACTCTTCGGCACCCCAGATGGTGCACCCGAGCCCGCCGGGCATCACGAGTGTCGCGGCGAAGACCACCCGCGCGTCATCGAAGTTGGGCGAGCAGCTCGCCGCGCGTGAATAGACGAGCGGCCCCTCGAGCTCGAGATTGTCGAGCCCCATCGCGGCGAGTTCGTCGAGCTGTGCGTTGATCGTGGGTATCGACGAGTCAGCCAGTGAAAGGCTGGTCCGTAT
>Ga0247833_1006645_pt1 | contig 12730 bp, 12 predicted proteins | sample LaCruzMarch2015__7_FD_187117 | JGI IMG/M metagenome (GOLD analysis project Ga0247833, IMG submission 187117) | Freshwater microbial communities from meromictic Lake La Cruz, Castile-La Mancha, Spain - LaCruzMarch2015_8m | ecosystem: Environmental > Aquatic > Freshwater > Lake | place: Spain...
CGGCTGGTGCTGCCACCTGGCTCGCCATATTCCAGGAAGGCTTGCGCGACCGGTTCGCCGACAATGCGCACCGCAATATCCGTCTCGCTGCTGATCGGCACCAGCGTGTCGGACTTCACCGGCTTTTCGATGGTGATCTGCACACTCGACGGACGCGGCAGGTTCGCGAAGGGCAGTGCTGCACGCGCCAGGAAGCCTGGCAAATGCAGGCGCGGCACGAAGCTTAGCACAGCGATGATTAGCACCGTCGCAGCCAAGGCCTTGATCCACGGCACCAGCACATCCGCAGGCTGACGGGCCTTCCAGTCGATGCCCTTCACGGCTTGGGCGACCTCGTCCTGCAGCTTAGCACGGAACTCGGGCGAGTCCTTGATCTTGGCATTGTCCGCCTGCGACAGCTCCACCGCCGAGAACAGTTGCTCACGCAACTCAGGAGCCACCGACTCCGCAGCCCGTGCGGCCCCCGCATCCTCACGCACGCAGCTCAGGTATTGCCAAGCCAGACGCCAACCGGCATACGCACAGCCAGCGTAAGCCGCGAGCGAAACCCAAGGACGCAGCGCGTCCGGCAGCAACCATAGGCGATCCAGCAATGCGATGAGAACAAGTAGGCCCAAGGCACAGAGAACCGTCGCGAGCCAGCCGCGACGCTGTAGCAGGGAGGAACGCCGAGCGCGGAATTGCGCCAGCGCGGCGGTCGTTTCTGGGCGGAGAGAGAGATCCATGGGAAAGTGAGTGAACGCCGCGAGTGGGCGGCACTTAGCATGGAGCAGGAAGTGGGGTAAAAAAGTAGTTAGTGCTCAGTGGTTAGTCCAGACCGAGGGACAACTTTGAAAACCCATCACCCCACACGCTCACCGCGAGCATACAGACATTCTTTCCACGCGCTCGCAACTTCCCCGCAGAGGCTGAGTTGAAGACCGCCGTTCCACACGAACCACACCACATGAAAACGAGCACGACCACATTCTGCATCGCCTGCTGCCTGACCGCAGGCCTGACCTTCGCCCAGGAAGGCGAGCGCAAACCCGGTGGCCCAGGAGCCGAAGGCGGCCCTAACCGCATGGCCGAGTTCCTCAAGAAGATTGACGCCAATGCCGATGGCAAGATCAGCAAGGACGAGTTCGCCGCCTTCTCCAAGAAGGAAGGTGAAGACCGCTTCGCCAAGATCGACGGCAATGCCGATGGCGTGGCCGATGAGGCCGAGATGAAAGCCGCAGCCGAAAAGATGCGCGGTGCAGCTGGCGGTGGCGAGCGTGGCATGATGCGCCGCCCCGGCGGTGAAGGCTCCCCAGGCGAAGGCGGATTCCGTCGTCCACCGGAAGGTCAGGGCAGACCCGAGGGCGGCCCTGAAGGTGAGCGCGGCATGCGTCGTTCCGAGGGCGGACCTCCTGGTGAAGGCGGTGGCCGTCCCGAAGGCGGACCTCCAGGCCAAGGCGGCCCCGGCGGCATGGGACGCGGCATGGGCAACCCTGAGGATATGCTCAAGCGCATGGACAAGAATGCCGACGGCGGCGTGGATCTGGCCGAATACAAGGAGTTCGCCAGCCAGGAAGTGGACGGCCGTTTCAAGATGATGGACGGCAACAGCGACGGCAAGATCACCGCTGAAGAAATGAAGCAGATCGGCGAGCGCATGCGCGGCATGATGCGTGGTGGCCAGCCAAGCCAAGGCGGTCCTGGTGGTCAGATGCGCCGCCCCGGTGGCGAAGGTGGCTCCGAGGGCGGTGGCTTCCGTCGTCCCCCAAGCCAAGATGAAGGCGGCAAGAAGCCTGAAGGCGAGAAGAAGCCCGAGGGTGTGTAAGCGGGCTTGATGCTCATCATTGATCGGAAGGCGGAGTGCTCACGCGCTCCGCCTTTTTTGTTGATGAATGCACCCTGACGAAGCCCCCACTTGGAACACCGGATGCTTCTGATCATGCGGAGCGGCGCTTGACCTAGCTCCAGATCACGCCACACATCACACGCCCCCTCTCCAGCAACCATGGCCACCCAAAAAGCTGCCCCCAAGAAACCCACCGTCTGGCACATCGTCCGTCGGTCATCGATTCATTCACGCGGCATCTTCGCTCGGTGCGACATCCCAAAAGACACGCAGGTGCTGGAATACACGGGCGAAAAAATCAGCAAGGCCGAGTCTGAACGGCGGGCGCAAGCACGCCTCATTCGTGCCCGCAAGACCGGTGTGGCTGCGGTTTACATCTTCAACCTGAACAAAAAGCAGGACCTGGACGGCAGCAGCGCCAAGAACACGGCTCGCCTATTGAATCACTCCTGCGATCCCAACTGCGAGGCCGTGCAGTCGCGCGGGCGCATCTGGCTCACGGCGAAGCGAGACATCAAAAAAGACGAGGAGCTGACCTTCAACTACGGCTTCGATCTGGAGAACTGGGAAGACCATCCCTGCCTCTGCGGCACCAAGCGCTGCGTGGGCTACATCGCCGACGAAGAGCTCTGGCCTGAGCTACTCAAGAAACTCTCTGCACGCGCCCAGGAAGTGCGCGATCAGCGCAAGGCAGCTACGGCCAAAGACAAGGCTAGCCGCGTGAAGAAGACGGCGTAAAACGACCTTTCCAAGTTACGGATTCAGGTCAATTTGATGCCTCAAAGGCATGAAGACTCTAGCCCAGGGGAAGACAGGCTAGGCGAACGATTCCCTGAGGAACGGTCGTCAGCGGTTCGGCTCTGAGGGAGCCGAGGAACGCTTTTCTATCTTCCTGCCTCCCTCAGAGTGCTGACACTGGCAGCGGGCATTGCCATTGGTGGCCACCTATCCCGGGTTAGAAACCCTCCCATACTTGGTGATTCGACACTTATACCCTTCGCGCACTCCGAAGGCATGATACAGCAGACTTTTGCTCATCCTCGCACCTTGGCCAAACAGAGTCTCTACGCATCAACTTCCGTGATGAACCTTTGATTTGCTCCACCATGTCGGCTCGTTAAGAAAAAAAAATGCAAAACGCCACCATCATCTGGACTATGATTGCCTCCGCGTCTCTGACGATGGGAGTGACCCATCTGTTTTTTTGGTGGCAGGAGCGTGCCAAAATAGAGCGGCTGTTTGCGGCCATCTCGGCGCTAACGACCACCTGTTACAGCTTCATTGAGCTGGGGATGATGAAGACAGCTGATCCGGCGGTTTTTGGCGCCTTGTTTCGCTGGGCGCACGTGCCGGTATGGGTGTTTTTTTGCAGCACGATCGGGTATATTTACTTCCACCTGCAAACCGGCAGGAAATGGCTGGCGGTGATGGCGCTGGGCCTGCGCACGCTCTCGCTGATCATCAATTTTCTGGTGACGCCAAACATCAACTATTCCGTGATCACGTCTATGAAACAGGTGCCGTTTCTGGGAGATGTGGTTTTCTTGCCGGTGGGTGTGACTCGTCCGGTGGTGCTGTTGGCAAATCTGGCGCTGGTGTTTTTGATACTCTTCATCGCGGATGCGTCCATCATGGCCTGGAGGAAAGGCGATAAACGGCAGGCTCTGATGAGCGGCACCATCACTCTATGGCTCGCGCTGGGAACGACTCAGACGATAGCGATTCTCTGGCTGAAAGCGGAACTACCCCAAGCGGCCAGCCCCTACATAATCGCGACGCTTCTGGTGGGGGCGTTTGACCTGAGCATGATTTCAAGACAAGCGGTCACTCTGAGGAATACGCTGGAAAGCACCCATGAAAACAGCCGACGGGACCTGGCCCATCTGGGGCGTGTGGCCACCTTCAGCGAGATCTCGGTGAATCTGGCGCATGAGATGAACCAGCCGCTCGGAACCATACTCACCAACACCCAGGCGGCGCAGAGGATTCTGGCGCAGAATACTCCGGACCTCAACGAGGTGCGTGAGATCCTCAAGGATATCGAGACCGAGGGCCTGCGCGCGGGCGAAGTCATCAAGCGTATGCGCGCTCTTCTCAAGCGCGGGGATGCCAAGCTAGAGCAGGTGAATGTTCATGAACTCATCACGGGTTTGATGCAGATGCTGCGCAATCTCCTGCGGGAAAGATCGGTGGTCTGCACCCATGAACTGGCCGCAGTGGCTCCCACCGTGGAGGCAGACGCCGTGCAGCTGCAGCAGGTTTTGATCAATCTCATCCTGAATGCCATTGAGGCCATGGATAAGAAGCCCCCTGAGCAGCGTCATCTCAAGATCACCACCCGGGGCGGCCCGCAGGCGCTGCAGGTGTCCGTCACAGACTCAGGCCTGGGCCTGCCCGAAAACGTGGAGGAGATGTTCCAGCCCTACTATACCACGAAACAGCACGGGCTGGGCATGGGCCTAGCCATCTGCCGCGCGATTGTCACGGGGCATCAAGGCCAGCTTTGGGCCGAACCCAACCACGACGAGGGCTCGACCTTTCATTTCGCGCTTTCTGCAGCGGAGAAATCTTCATGACTACCGCACCGCACGTTTATCTGGTCGATGATGATCCGGGCATGCTGCGGGCCCTGGGCCGGCTCCTGCGGGCGGAAGGGTTTGATGTATCCCTTTACGAGTCTGCGCGGCGGTTTCTGGAGGAGCATGAGCCGGATGCTTCGGGCTGCCTGGTGCTTGACGTGGCGATGCCTGAAATCGACGGCCTGGAACTGCAGCGCATCCTTGCGAATGGGCCGTCTGCCATGCCGGTCATCTTCATCTCCGGACACGGAGACATCCCCATGGCGGTGCGCGCGATCCAGGGTGGGGCGTTGAATTTTCTCACCAAGCCGGTCAGGGCGGATGAACTCATCTCTGCCATCCGTCTGGCGCTGGAGCTTGTATCCAGGCGCTCAGCGGATGTGGCCTATTTGAGTGTGCTCAAAGCACGTCTGGACACCCTCTCTCCACGGGAGCTCGAGGTCATGCAGCATGTCATCACGGGAAAACTCAACAAACAGACCGCGACGGATCTGGGAGTGGCGGAGCATACGATCAAAATTCACCGCATGAGACTGATGCGAAAGCTGGAAATCCAATCCGTGGCAGACCTAGTCCGGGCGGCGGAGCGGTTAGGCGTGGCAGCTTCGCATTGAACGAAGGTTCCATTGCGTCGGCAGAGGGGGCTGCGCTACTGGGAGCATGTTAACGCTGACCAAGTACCCACACTGTGATACCCCTACCGAATTGCCCCCCAACGCCTAAATTGACGCGTCACAACGTGATCAAGTCCATCAGCATCAATCGCGCACCTTCTGAGGTTTTCGATGTCCTCACCGATCCCAAGCAAATGCCCAAGTGGCTCTTCTTCAGCATCACGGGTGTGCGGCCGGGAGTCAGCAGCAGAGGCTGGGAAATCAAGGCCTCCGGGCAGCCCGGAACATTGCGAATCTCGCCGCTGCTGGAAAATCAGGGTGTGGATTATGAGATTCAACTGCCCGACCAGAAATGGCACATTTATCTCCGCATCGTTCCTAACGAAGACGGTGCCACCATTCTTCTGCCGCTCATTCATGGCAAGAACCTGACCAATTCTCAATTCAGCAACCGTGTCGCTAGCAGCGTGCGCGAGCTGGGCCTTCTCAAGAGATTGATGGAGTCATGAGGGTGCAACCTTCAGGGCGTGGCACGCACACGCATTTTTCTGAACAAATCACCTGTGGCTCCAGCGCAAGAAATGGCTGGTTTTCCTGGCTGCGGCTTCGGTGAGGCCGGAGAGAGAACCCTGCCGCATCTGCCCCAGAAAACAGGGACCACAGCCCGCCAAGAGCCCCATGCTTTCCACGCCCATCTCCTGGTATGAATCTGAGGATGATTACTCCGCTGTCCTTGTCATGCTTCCCTCAGACCCTCACATGGCCAGGAGCTATGCCGATTACCTTTCCATCATCCAAGGGAAGGAGGCGAATTGGTCGCGCATGGGTTTTTTACCGCTACGCATTGTGATCAAGCCCACGGCATTCAAAGAATGGTGCGAACTAGAGGGCATGCCTTTGGACCGCAAGTCGATTGCTACGTATACGACCAAAATGCTCAAGGGCCGGATCTCCAGCGCGAGAAAGAACTGAGCCCATTTTTCTCACGAGGCAGAGGAAAAGGCTCAAGGGAAAGGTGTCAGGTGAATCATCTTGCATAGTTCTAGTGGCTCAATCGGCCTTGGAGAGGATCGCTGCATCCGAGCTTGGACCTCGTTGAACCTTGGACAAGGATTTCATCGGTATCGTCGCGGGGGAAAAGGGGTCAGTGGAGAATGGCGCTGACTTAAGCCCTTAGGCAGCTTTGCATTTGTGTTTTTGGAGGGCGGGTTGGAGGCGCATTTCGGCACGTGGTCGGTTGAGGAGTTGGTAGGAATCGCGTCGTCGTTTCAGGGCTCTGGGTTCGTAGCGATCCGGGCGGAGGGGCACCACGTCTTTGGCAATGTTTTCCAGCAAGGTGGCGTAGTGTTGATCCACCTGTTTGCGTGTGGAGCATCCCCAGAGCGTGCTCTGCCAGGTGTTGATACGATCCAGTGTGCCTTTGAACGAGAGCCTTCCTTGTTGTCCTGCGGGACGCAAGGCTTCTGCCTGCACCATGAGCAGGCGCACGAGGTTGTAGCAAATCAAATGCATGAGCAGTTCACGCGCCACCATGGCAGGCGACTCACAGCGCAGCAGATCCATGTTCTGGGATGTTTTGATGTCGTCAAAGAACAGCTCAACATTCCAACGGCGCAGGTAGAGTTCGGCGATGGCTTGAGCGCTGTGTGCGTGAGCATCGAGCAAGGTGGTGACGAAATACATCGGTGTGGCACGATGGCCCCGTGCGCCCACTTGCACTTGCACGAGGCGCACATCAAGATAGTCCGGCGGGGCCTCATAGCGTGCGGGATGCATTCCCTTATTGGCGCGGGCGGGTGATTTGAACCACTGCTGAAGACGGTCGCCTTCACCCAAGGGTTTGCCTTGGGTCATATCCAACGTGCGTGCCCGTGCTTGATGCAAGCGCATGACCACATAGACACCACGCGCTTGAAGCTCGGCAATGAAGGCGTAGGAGCAAAAGGCGCGATCAGCGATGAGCGTATCCCCTGCGCGAAAGAAGCCCAGGGTGCGCCATGCCATGGAGGCATCATGTCTGCGCTGGTTGCTTTTGACAATGCGCAGGATGGCTCCCGTGCGCAGATCAAAGAGCCCGAGCAGGAACATCAAAGGAAAGCCGCAGCCCGGCTTCTGGCCAGGGGCATATTGATACTGGGCGCGATTGGCATCACTATCGGGCAGGGTCACTGTCGTGCCATCCATGACCAGGAGTCGCCCATGGCCACTGCCAAAATCCCCAGCCGCCCGACCGATGGCATCGATGAGATGACGAAGCACGACCAAGAGCAGAGCGGCGGGCAAGCGCAGGCGGGCACGACAGTAGGCACCCGTGTCGCCACTGGAGACCTTGATACCTTTGGCAGCGCTGAAGGAGTGGACCCGCGCCAGAGCATCCCGGCAACTGCTCTGAGGATCGAGCACCTGGGAAAGCCAAGCCCAAAAGGTCAGACTCGGAGTGAAGACACGTTGGCGTGAGTTGGCACCGCAGGCCGTCTTAAAACAGGTGAGCCAAGCAGGAAGCAAGTGACCACAGAGGGCCTGTAGCTGAGCGAGACAAAGCGAGTCGAGCCGGTGTCGCTCACGAGCGAATTTGGAACTATCGGAGAGAGGCTTGCGACCAAGTCCAAGGCGGCAGAATCCTGGAAAAAACAATGGCCTTTGATTCATTGTTTACATTACTTCCTGTAACTAATATACCTCTCACGCCGACCTCGTTTTTCGTCCATCCACCCCGTTAAGTCAGTGCCATTCGGGTAAGGTGAGTCATATTGCAAAGTTACGGAAATTCAGCTCTCATGCTAGATGCCACGCCAAGTCCGCATTCAATTACCTGGGGCTGTATATCATGTCATGGCGCGCGGTGATCGCAGGGAAGCGATCTTCCACGATGACGAAGATCGGCGAATGTTTCTCGGCGTGCTGGAAGAGGCCTGCGGGCGCACGGGTTGGTTCTGCCATGCGTATGTGCTGATGCCGAATCACTACCATCTGGTCATCGAGACGCCGGAGCCCAATCTGGTGGCGGGCATGGCCTGGATGCAAAATTGACTCCGCTCCGCTTCGTCAATGCGGTCTGCATTCGCCTCCTCCGGCGAATGGCAAATGAAGCCGCTTACGCGGCATGGCATTCATTCACCCGACGGCACAACGCCCGACACAAGCTGTAGGGTCATCTTTTTGGCGGACGTTACAAGGCGGTGCTCGTCGATGCAGATGACGCGCTCTACCTGCCGACGCTGATTGACTACGTGCATCTCAATCCCGTGCGTGCTGGCTTGGTGCGTGTGGAGGAAGGGGTGGAAACATTTGCGTTGTCCAGTCTTTCCGCGTGCTATGTGCTGCCGCCTTCCAAGCGCAAGCCCTGGGTGCAAGCCGAGCGTGGGCTGAGGACTCGCGGCTTTCAGGATCAGGCCGCAGGGCGTCGTCGCTACCTGGAGCACCTGGAACGACGTGCGAAGCTGGAAGGCAAAGAGGCTGGGCGAGGCATGCCTGGGGAACAGAGCCTGCAATCCACGCTGCAACGGGGCTGGTTCTTTGGCTCGCAGGTGTTCAAGGAGAAGCTGTTGCAGTTGGCCGAGCAGGCGTTGAAGGCGAGCACGAAGCGCAGCAATCAACGCCCAGGGGATGAAGTGAAGGAGCACTCGGAGCAACGAGCGAAGGCCCTGATCGAAGCAGGCATGGCGGTGTGTAAGCTGACCCCGGCGCTGCTGGAAGCGCTGCCCTTTGGCAATGAGCGCAAGGTGCTGGTGGCTCTGGCGGTGAAGCGTGAGACCACCGTTCCTCTGACTTGGATCGCGGAGCAGTTGCGAATGAGCACTCGCAGCACGGTGAGCCGGGAGACGACGACTTTGATGAAAACCTTGTCCAAGGATCGAAAGAAGACCAAGCTGTATGCAGCGATCCTCTCCAAGGCAGTTTGAACCACGGGAATGATGAAATGTAGTTCACCTCAGCCCTTTCCTTGATCTTGCGCACGGTGACAAACACCGATGAAGCCCCCGGGGGCACAGAGCCCAGCTACAACAGCATTGAACGCCACGCCCCGGTTGTAGCTGGCCTCTGTGAGGCGGAACCTGAGACGCCTCCGCACAGCCTGACATTCAGAACCACAAAAAATATTGTGTGGATCGCAAGATGCTTCGCGCCGAGTCGTAGGTATCATCGAACTCACCCCCTTCTTCCCCATGAAAATGCATCCCCTCTGCCAAGGTAATCATTCGGACATGACCGCTGGTCAAAGCCGTCGTGACTTCCTCCAACTCGGTGCCATCGCCGGCCTTGGCTTGACTCTGCCAGAGATGATGAAGCTGCAGGCATCTATCGAGATGCACGGCGTCGAAACCTTCAAGCCGATCGCTGACTCGGTGATTCATATTTACCTTCCCGGCGGCATGGCTCAGCATGAGTCCTGGGATCCGAAGCCTTTCGCGGCTCCTGAATACCGTGGTCCTTACAGCCCAATCAAGGGCGTGACCGGCGAATATGTCGGCGAGAAGTTCGCCAACATCGCCAAGATCATGGACAAGATCACGATCATTCGCTCCATGACCCACGGCGAAGCAGCGCATGAGCGCGGCACGCACAACATGTTGACCGGCTACCGCCCGAGCCCCGCGATCAAGTTCCCTAGCTTCGGCAGCGTGATCTCGCACGAGCAAGGTAGCCGCAACAATCTGCCCCCCTACGTGGCAGTGCCGAATGTCTTCGCTCCTGAGCAGAACTCCGGCTACATGAGCAGTGCTTACGGCCCCTTTGCGCTGGGCAGCGATCCAGCGGACAAGAATTTCACCGTGCGCGACCTGCTCGCGCCGAAGGACATCGACATGAAGCGCTTCGACCGTCGTCGCAGCCTGCTCGGTTCCGTGGACGAACACTTCCGCACCCTGGAAAAGAGCGATGCGCTCAACGCCATGGACAGCTTCTATCAGGCTGCTTACGGCCTGATCAGCTCCAGCCAAGCTCGCGAAGCTTTCAATCTGAATGCCGAAACCAACAAGCTGCGTGACGAATACGGCCGCAACACCGCCGGTCAGCGCTTCCTGCTTGCCCGCCGCTTGGTCGAGGCCGGTGTACGCATGGTTTCCGTGAACTATGGCGGTTGGGACCACCACTCCAATATCAAGAGCGCCTTCGACGGTCAGGCCCCAAGCTTCGACGTCGCCTACGCCCGCCTCATCAAGGATCTGGAAGAGCGCGGTATGCTGGAGCGCACCCTTGTCCTGGTCAGCTCCGAATTCGGCCGCACACCGAAGATCAACGGCACGAATGGCCGTGACCACTGGCCGCGCGTCTTCTCGGTCGCCCTGGCTGGCGGCGGTGTAAAGAAGGGCATGGTCTACGGCACCTCCGACGCCCTCGGTGGTGAGCCCGACACCAACCCTGTCGGCCCAGAAGATTTGGCCAAGACCATGTATCGCCTCATCGGCATCAATGGTGAGAAGCGCATCGTCGCCGACGGCACTCGTCCGATCGACATCGTCAACGGCGGTCGCATCCTCACTGAGATCCTGGCCTAAAGGTTTGTGTTTTTCAAGGTTGATTGATTCAGCGGCGGTGCAGGGCAACCTGCACCGTTTTTTGTGTCCCCGCGCAGCGGGCCCCTGCCCCAGGCAAGCGGGGGCAGCGCCGCGTCAGGGGCAGTCCAAATCCGACTTGATCCCCAGCTCACCCAGCCAGGATAGAAACAGGCGGCTGATCTCCACCCGCTCAGCCTCGGTGAGCGGGACTGTCTGAGGGTAAATCCACTGGCCTAACCCCTCGGGCGACACCAGAATGTCGTCTTGCGGCACGCCAGACATCTCCACATACACTTCCAGCATGCGGTCGCCCGCCTTGTAGTAGATGAATTCCGACCGTCCATCCTTGTCCATAGTGAAGCCCTCGGGCAGTGACGGTGCCACTCGGAGCCGCTGGTCCACCGCCGCCCGTTGGCCCGCCGTGTGCATTTTTTCCAGTTGTTCAGCGTTCATAAGCTTCGTGGGCGGCAACCAAACCGCTGCCGCTGCCCTGCTCAAGGCCATCTTTGAGTGACCTGCAAGCCTTGCACACGGTCCAACGAACGTCCTCAAGTGGCCTGGTGGGGCTGGAAAAGTCCACGGCAGCCGCGAGAAGACGTTGAAGGCGGGCGGTGCGTCCGCTTGGATGTCGGCCACCATGTTTCCCGCTGACCTTTCGCTTCGCCTGCACCAAACCGGTGTGCTCGCCGTGCTCATTCTGGATCGCCCGGAGGATGCCGTGCCGGTGGCTAAGGCGCTGCTGGCAGGCGGGGTGAACATCATGGAGCTGACCCTGCGCACGCCCACCGCGCTGGACGCCTTGAAGCGCATCCGTGCCGAGGTGCCTGAAATGATCGTGGGCGCAGGCACCATCTTGACGCCTGAGCAGGTGGTGGACGTGGGGAACGCGGGGGCGGCCTTCGGCGTTGCCCCAGGGACGAATCGCCGTGTCATCGAAGCGGCCCAACGCCTGGGCCTGCCCTTCGCTCCCGGCGTGTGCACGCCCTCGGACATCGAGTCCGCCATCGAGGCCGGGTGCACCTTGCTCAAATTCTTCCCCGCCGGTCCCTGCGGCGGCCTACCCTACTTACGCAGCATCGCCGCCCCGTTCACGCATCTCGGCGTGAAGTTCATCCCCCTCGGCGGGATCGACGCCAGCAACGCCGCCGACTACCTGGGTGAGTCGAGCGTGCAAGCCCTCGGCGGCTCCTGGCTCGCGCCGCGCGATGTCATTCAGAGCCAAGACTGGGCAACGATCACGGAGAACGCGCGACGTTCGGTGGAGATTGTGAAGCAGGTGCGTCAAGCTTGAGCCGTCTCGCGGAACTGCCGCGGTGTCATGCCGGTGGCTTCGCGAAAGGCGCGGGTGAAGGCGCTGTGGTCGCAGTAGCCGCAGTCGAGGGCGACTTCGGCGATGGGTTGCGGGGTGTCGCGTAGCAAATGCGCGGCGGCTTCCAGGCGCTTGCGGGCGATGACTTGTCCCGGCGTGAGCTGGAAGATGCGGCGGAGCTGACGGGCAAAGCGCACCAGGGGCAGGCCGGCCTTCTTCGCCAGCAGTGAGGGGGAGACTTGGCTGTCGCTGAAGTGCGCCTCCAAATAGTCGAGTGCACGCACCACGCCGACGGGAATGGCATCCCGCCCGCCCTGGGTGTGCAGATCGCGCGAGATGCCGATGAGCCCGGTGATGCTGCCAGCGGCATCGGTCAGCGGCACCTTCGTGGTGAGGCACCAACCGGGGCGACCTTGGCGGTGCCAGTGCAGCTCTAGCTTGTTAATGAGGCGTGCGCCGTTCAGCACGTCGCGGTCCTGCTTCTCATAGCTGGCGGCGAGGTCGGCGGGGAACAGATCTCGCACGGTGCGGCCAAGGATGGCTTGCTTGTGCGCCACACCACAGCGCGCGACCCAGGACTGATTCACGTGAAGGTAGCGCCCAGCCGTATCCTTCACGAAGAAGGCGACATCCGCCATCTGATCGAAGACGATCTCCAGCACACTGGCGCGAAGCGAGGAGTCTGGAAGGCCGGTCATTGTGCAGAAACAATCACCGCAGTCGTGCATTAGCGTCAAGACAAGGCGTGTTTGCCATGTGATGATCGAAGCATGGCTACCCAACCGCACTGGACCGGCGTCTACCCCGCTGCCGTCACGCAACTGAACGAAGATCAATCCCTGAACCTGGCGGGCTGCACGGCGCACTGGGAAGCGATCATCGACTCCGGCGTGCAGGGGTTGATC
>Ga0247833_1006651_pt1 | contig 12722 bp, 9 predicted proteins | sample LaCruzMarch2015__7_FD_187117 | JGI IMG/M metagenome (GOLD analysis project Ga0247833, IMG submission 187117) | Freshwater microbial communities from meromictic Lake La Cruz, Castile-La Mancha, Spain - LaCruzMarch2015_8m | ecosystem: Environmental > Aquatic > Freshwater > Lake | place: Spain...
TGATGGCAGCCGCTCAGCTGTTCTATTATTGTTACTCGTCGGCATTGGGATGATCGTCAATGCTGGAGGAGTCGATTCAACGTCAAAATGCTGTGATGGTGCACCACGCAAAATGACAGATCGTGGTCGCTTTTTGGCGTAGATGAAGGCAAATTTTGCCTCCCCCCTCTACACTATGATGGGGTAGCAGAAGAGTGTTATACAGGGCTCAAAACCTGATGGACTTCCACCAGCATAGGCGGACAACGTCCACCACGTTGACTACCAAAGATGATTTGGGCTCATAACCTGATGGACTTCCACCAGCATATGTAGGCCAACGACGTCCACGTGACTACCGAAGAAGATGGAAGTCAAGATGAAAGGAAAGAGAAGTGACTAGCTTACTTACGTATGAGCCAACATAAGAAGAATCTGAAGTCACATCGTTAATTTAAGTATATTTTGTCACTATTGGACAAACAGAATCTGCCTGGGCCCGATTCTTTGTGTCTACTCCGGGCTACACAGGGGTGGAGATGTGTTCACCAAGTATTGTCCTCATCGATTGACAAAAATGCACACGCACCGAAAAAAATACATACAAACTCTGGTCTACTAGACAATTAGCACCTTATTCTTTTGTAGCCACGCAGCACTGTCCACTATCACACCCAATGGTCCCATTAAGACATTCTGGGGGTTGATTATTCGGGTCCCATGCAAAAGAGGAACAGCATAGGCCCTTCTTGCCACAAAAGAACGGACAAAAACCAGCCCTATCTCCACAGTCCAGCCAGCAAGACACTCCCTCATTTTCTAGGTCTTGCATTCCATCTATTTTCTTTTGCCAATACTCCTCTTCTCCCTTGACAATGCTGTGCCACTGTTCATGACGTCTATTCCTGTTGATGTCATTCATGTAATATATGGGCAATACGCTACTGCCAGTGTTGTTAAAGCTTAACGTCCTATCCCCAATATTATTTACACAATCCACACCTACTTGGATATCGTCGGCCAATGACCATATTGGCATGTTGAACGCCCTATCCCCTTTCGCATGTCCATATGTTGCATACTTGAGGTGGATTTCCTCCGCATTCTTAAAATAGTTGTGAAAATGGTAAGCAGTTGCCGACCCATCTGCCATGCCGTATGTACCCCCCGCATAAAGTAGACGTATATCCGTACCGTGCCATAGTGAGTCCAAGCCTTGATGCATCCGCAGGCCATGTTGATCTTTGGTTAAGTCGGATTCATTCTTAGAAAATTCACGCAAGACTGGTGGATGTATTGTTGAGTCACCTACATTTACCACACATTCACCTAATACAGCATTTGGGTGAAACCATCTTCGACCATTCGTCAAACATTCCGGACTTGACTCAAAGACGAGTGTTGAGGCGGTGACACAAGCATTCGCACATCCCCGCTCTTTGACACGGAATTCTTCCACATCACAAATTTGCATTGCCCTGAGAAAGTCTCGCGTAAACACTTCGTCTGCATCTCCAATGATACCAATATCATCATGTCGCATCCCATTGAGTGCCCATCGATAGGTATTTCCCTCTCGTTGGACGTAGTCCATGAATAGTTCACTATGGAATGGTTCTCCGGCGGCGTACATTTCCTTCATTGAGGTGTTGTAATAGTCAACGCTCACCTTTGTTTTAGGTCCAAAGAGTTGCAAAAGAGTATTCAAATTGCCAGACGGTTGATCCCCAGGGTCGTAGTAGTTCATTGTGCGTGGTGATAAGTTGTGTGCCTTGAATGCCTCAACGTATGATACCGTGTGATATATATTGTAAGATTCCGTGCTCACGGCCTTTAGGACCTCCATGGAATCATCACTGATTAACCAGCCAGCAAACAAACGACGTCGTTGAGGGTGCGTTTCATTGAGTAATTTGAAGTTGTAACGAGCGCATCGTTCTTTCTCTTTCTCGACATCGATGTGTTCGTCATCGAGCAATTCCATCTGATTTGAATTCAACGATGGATTGTAATTGTGATCTATGTCCGCCTCCTGGCTGTGCGGACCAAAATAGAATGTGCCATGTGCCAGCTCTATATTCTTCAAATCTTTGACATTGAACGCGAGTGGATGGCCTTGCTTCTTTGACGACTCATCCAGCGGAGGGGGAGCGTCATTAATGAGTGGGTTGAGCTGAAAAGTTCCAACGGAGATTGCATGAAAATGAAGTTTAACGGTGGAGACCACGATAATGGATAAGAGTGCAAACCCTATTATGGTGTACTGGCTAACGACAGGGCGACGGAGAGGTCGTCTAACGCCGCTCATCACGACGGTGGGAGTAGTATTTTCCCAGCAGGTGTTGCAGCAACTCCGCTGGTGTCCGGCGTCAGCGCTCTGGCAAACGTAGGAATCAGTAGACCCATTTCTACGGCGTTCATTTGGGCTGTGGCTGTGTCACAATTCCTTAAAATTCAATCCTCAGAAATAAGGCGGGATCTTGCTGGATCCAAAAAAGATTGGTCCCCTTCCGACCACCACTCCAGCATGATGTTCTCAGTCGTTGCCCGCACCGCCTTTAATGCCTCTCGCAACGGTGTCGTGCGAGCTGGTGTCGTCCCTTCTTTTGGTCTCGCGGCAGTCCAAACTGCTGAAAAGCATACACTCATCCTTGTCCGACATGGTGAATCGACGTGGAACCTCGAGAACAAGTTCACCGGTTGGGTCGACGTACCACTTTCACCGAAGGGACATGAGGAGGTCATAGAGGCTGGCAAACTAATGAATGAGGCCGGTCTACTGCCCGAGGTTGCATTTACGTCACTCCAAAAACGTGCGATACGCACGCTGTGGCATGTCCTGGAGGGGACTGATCGGATGTGGATCCCAACGACGAAGGCATGGCAGCTCAATGAAAGGCACTACGGTGCGTTACAGGGATTGGATAAACAAGAAACTGTCGATAAGTATGGGAAGGATCAGGTGTTGATTTGGAGGAGAAGCTATGATATCCCACCTCCCGTCGTTGATCGGTCGAGCCCACACCATCCAGGTAACGATCCTAGGTGAGAGATACTCTTATTGATTGGTACTGGTTACTGGGTTTCAATGAACTTTTGTGTCAGTTAATCTATCATGCATTCTCATCAACTAAATTTCTTCGTTCCTGATAACTCAGGTATGCAGGATTCGACTTCCCCGACAAGTGGACAGAAAGTCTCAAGTCAACGCTTGAACGTGTCTCGCCATACTTTAAAACTAACATTGCACCGGTACTTAAATCGGGTAAGACCGTCGTTATTGCAGCACATGGAAACTCTCTTCGGGCATTGGTGAAGGAATTAGATGGTATTGGTGAGGATGTCATTGCCGAATTGAACATCCCCACTGGTACGCCACTGGTATACAATTTGGACGACAATATGAAACCCATTCCTCAAGCGGGGTCATTCGCACCGTTGAATGGACGCTACCTTGGAGATCAGGATGCTATCAGGGCGCGTATTGAAGGTGTGAAGAATCAGACCAAGTAGTTTAATGATTAACATTTCCTGGTGAGGAACGAAATTTGGCGAATTGATGGTAGTCTTTGTCAGAACAGGAAAATGTGTGGCGGTGGTGGGTGGGTGGGTGGTGGTTTGTGGGTGGGTCCTTGGCATCATAGTTTAAAAAGTATATGTTCCTGTCTCTCGCGTATTTGGAGGCAGGAAAAAAGTAATGGGCTATTCATCAATCGTAAATAAACATCTTGTATTCTTGTTAGCCGGCGATGGTCAATGATCTCAATTGCCACTTTGCAATTGGTTTAATAGATCAGTCCTATTTTTCCAACGTTCTTCTTCAACTTTCACGATGCTCTGCCACAGATGGTGCCTCGCATTCCTCACATCATCATTTAAATAATATATTGGCAAAACACTGCCAACGTCATTAAACATAACCGCCTCATCGCGTTTGTCATGTGCACAGTCTACCGCTAATTGAACATCTGGACTAGCCTCCCATACTGGCTTCTCCATGACTTCACTTTTTGCATGACCATAAGTGGCATACTTGTAACGTACTTCATCTGCGTTAAGAAAGAAGTTATGAAAATGAAATCCACTAGGAGAGCCATCGATCATGCCAATCTGTCGTCCACCATTGCCCATTCGCATATCAGTTCCATGCCATAAAGGATAGGTGGTGTTAGGCAATGAATTATCTGCTATATATTGGGAGTAGTCCTCACCGTCATAACCATACCCAAATAGTTTAAGTCCATGCTTCTCTGCATATTGTCGTTTCGCTGGGGGGTGCAATATTGAATCACCGGTGTGCTCGATACATTTCCCTAGGAGAGCATCAGGATGATGCCATCTTCTATCCTTCGTGGGACAATTTGGACTCGACTCAAATACAACCGTCGCAGCAATAATCTTCGGAGACTTACAATTTTGCCCATCTGGTCGGAATTCGGCAATGTCACATATTTGCATGGCCCGTAGAAAGTCTCTAGTAAATATCTCATCGGCATCCCTCATTATTGCAATATCATCATCTCTCATACCGTTTAATCTCCATCGAAGTGTATTCCCCTCTCGCTGTAAATAATCCATAAGTAACTCATGTCCGTTTAGATTTGTTACTGTCGTGTTGTAATAGTCAACACTGACCTTAGTTTTCGGTCCATACATTTGATAAAGAGTATTCAACTTTTCCGATGGTGTATTAGGATCATAGTACCTCCAATTCCTAGGTGCCAAATTGTGGGCCGTATTGCCTTCGACGAACGAAACAGTATGAAATAAGTTATAAACCTCTGAGCCGATTGCCTGCAATACCTCCATGGAGTCGTCCCCAAGAATCGCTCCCAGAAACAAACGACGTCGCTTCGGCTCGGTCTGGTTGAGAATTTCAAGTCCATAGCGAGCGCACCGTTCCTTCTCCTTCTCAATATCGATCTTATCATCATCAAGCAATTCCAATTGTATGGAATTAAACTTTGGATCGTAGTTTGGTACAAGATCCATTACTTCTTGGCTGTGCGGGCCGAATAAGAATATGCCATGAGCGAATCTATCCGAAGTTTGCAGCTGTGCCATATCAAACGCGAGCGTACGCTGCATTCCTGCCGACAGTACCGGTGCCGGCGGGCCTGAATCAAACAACGAGTTATCATTGTTTGCAAAGGATGGCATGAATTTTTGGATTTGTATGTATAGTGACACCAATGATAGGCATGTTATCAAAAGCAATCCATGCCATATATTATTCCTCGGCCGTCGGCCGGCTATGGGACGGTTCATCTGTACCCAAAGCCCTTTGCCGCCATACCACTCCCCACCACACCCGAAAGCTTTATCGCATAAATAATCACTAACACAATAATATCATGGCCCGTGGTAGCTGTCAAACACGAATCGAGCTTAAGAATGCCCGTCGTGCAGCCGCCAAATTGCAGAAGGAGAGCCGTCATCGACAACAACAAACCAGGCCGCGGAGTAATTCGATGCTTGAACAAGATACAAAACTTGCTCATCAACTAGAGCTATGGTTGGATGGATTTACACTATCTCGTGGTGACGAAGAAGTGGATGATGGCTATAGTCGCGATGCGAACTTCGTCGTGGTGGACATTTGGACTGATATTCGTCCTGTAAGGAGGATGGAGTATCAACCACCGCGCGAAGAGGACAATGACGATGATGATGAGGTTGAAAGTGATGAGGATGAAAGAAGATCAGATTCCAAGAAAATTGATAACTCCTCATCACTTCTTATACGCCGGACCAATAACGGCATGTACGTTCGGAAGAAAGGCAAGGGCAAGGCACATCCAAATGCCAACCACAAGAAGAGATCGGACAGTATCGATGTTACTGATGTTGTTGGTAGGGATAATAAGACATCGTCAATCATCCCAGAGGGGCTGTGTGCAAATGAATTCTTCTTTGGAAGCTGTGTGGGGGCTGTGTCATTACATCATCGCCCTCAGAAGGGGAGAAAGGGGAGTCGAAGTGACAGTATTGGTGGCGAAGATGACCATGGAGGGGATGGGGGAAATGGATGTCGCCTTGTGCATTTCAAGCAACTGCCAAAGATGAAGAATTCGACGACACCCATGACTCTATCGCAAGCATTGAATGAGAAGTTACGGATGAAAGGCAGTAGACCGACTCCGTCACTCCCACCGGGAATCCGAGACTTAACACTTAAATCATCCTTCAAGGCTTACATGACAGATGAGGATGCGAACTGCTTCATTTGTGATTCATCCTCCTGTTCCCTATGCATAGACATGATGTATCATACGCGTTTGACAATGAATATTGAAAGTAATAAGACGGATGAATTCGCCTCTCACGGCAATGATGACAAAGATAGTGGAGATACATTGTGCAATATCGATGATGATGATGATGATGATGATGATAAAGAAGATGAACAAGATGATCACGATGCCGACGATAACTACGATGACAAAGTTGTTGATCCTAACAAAGAAATCAATAAATTGCATGATAAGCTACGTCGCACCCTTGACGAGGAGGGATTGTCCATGTCGTCAATTGTCTACTTAACAATTTATGGTGTGTTGATTTATGACCGCTATCGTGGGGGACTGGTCGTAACCAAGGATCAAGAACAATTTTTGTTATATGGAAGCCCAATTGTCGACATAACCACCCCTGAAAATGTAGGATCGGTACGCATTCATGAACGGCTCACCCACCACATTCTTGATGAGATACTCTCTTTTTCGGATGTTGCGTGCACCGCCATACTACCACAGGTGTGTAGATACTGGAGAGATGAGATTGGGACGCGTAGTCCTCAACTTTGGAATATGCTGCTAGATCGGTATGGCTGGTCCGTGACGAGTGTGAGTAGTAAGGACAATAACGGTCAAAGCGATGATACAAATGAATCACAATTGCAGGTTTTGCGCAGTCGTGAAGCATTTGTCACCCATTACACGGTGGTCAGGGATGTAAAGGCATTGACCAATGCCGTCAAGCACATATCTGGAGGAGCGAATGTTGGCGGTAATGATACCAAGTTTCAGTGTGAGTCAGCAATCCAGAATTTCAAGAGTACAAACGGTGCACCAGTATTTGGAGTAGGGAAGTGCATTGTCAAGATTTGGTCAGGAGACGACGTTGCCAGTACAAGATCTATTGCGGTTTATCCCCAGGATTGCACACTTCGTCTTTTTGAGGTTGTCCGAGGAATTAACAACGACGGCCCAAACAATATCCCTACCTACATCAAATGTCGGCAGCTCGTTTGCCTCCGTGCCGCTCCGCTATCTGTCTCAAGGAAAAAGGACACATGCCGGGTCGTGAGTATGGATTTGGATGATGAGATCGTGGCATGTCTTGTTGAGGAAAGACTGGAACGGAAGCAATTGACTGATCTCATTAATCCATGGATAACCGTATTATCTCGCGAGGATGTTGTCTGTGCTGGAAACAAGGGCCTGCTGGATGCGCATTGCTTGCAATCGCACGAAGTGTATCCCTTAATTATGGACCATCTTTTGACAGGATCAACGGATGATGACATCGCACTGAGAAATATTAAGGACGCACTCTATGAAAATCGCAACTCCGAATTTGAGGATTTATCCAACATCCTAGTCTCTGTGAGACCGAAACTTATCGCTTGCGGGAAGTGTCATTTTATTTTCTCCGCCTTCGTTCACATCAATGAAAGCGACAATAACTCTCTTTGTGGGCACCGACTCTTTCTCTTTTCAAGCCGAACTGGCACAATTGTTAAAAGTTGTCACATTTATCTTGGAAGAAATCAGGAGGGCCCTTATCTATTTGGATCACGCCCCTTTAAGAATTCACGTGAAAATGCCGCGGGTTTATGGTCAACCAACATACTGGTTTCTGGACCAGCTATGGCGATACATTTTCTATCTGTGGAAATTCAACGAAACGGCAAAGCTGAAATCATTGAGAAGTCAATGATAGAGAACGACGACTTAGCTCCTTGGTCGACGATGAAAGCATCTCTAACATCTTCTACTGCAGTATTCTCTACTGAATCGAGAGGCTTTGGTGCCAACCTTCATATTCAGAACATATCAGCATCATATGAAGGTGCAAAAGGCACCACATACAGTGGTCATGAATCAATTCAAATTGGTGGATCACAGGGAACTGTGAAAAATCTTGTGTTGATTCGAGAACATTATGTTGCTGTTGTAATCAATAGAGGCGGTCATGATGAGCTTGATCATCTTGGAGGTCACTGGTTTGGTCCAAATGATGAAGCAATCTTGAGTGTTCTCATCATCCATGTCCCTACTCGGAAAGAGATTTATCGGTGTCCTTTTCCACTGGAAACTATTTCATTAGACTCTCTAGGGGACACTTTGGCGATGAGCGTTGCAAACCTTGGCTTTGTAATTACTGGAGGCAATGCCAGAGACATTGCACGAATGTCAGCTAAGGAACAATCCGAAACGCCTGGAAAGAGCAGTAAAGGGAAGAAGAAACTTCGATTGGTTTCAATTGCAAATGGACAAACAAAGCACAAACCAAAACAAACTCCTCACAGTTATTCTCACAGATAAGCGTTTTCTATTATGCTATGGTCTAGACAATATTCTAACCTAAGAAGTCATTACCATTTAATCCACACTTTTTCACCGAGTATGGTACGATATGTTGTAGGTACTCAAAACACAAACACCCACATTCACCATTTTCCCGCCACGTAAACATTTTTTTCGTGCTCTGAGTTCTGAGTCCGTGGTGCTGGACAATCTATCTAGATGGAATGGAATCAATCCTGAGATCGCTTGCGTCGTCTCGTACTGGTGAGGAGGAGGCGCTTTTACCCCATCATCATCGTGGTGTTCGTCATCGTCCTCGACCGCAGGACGACTGCAATGATTCCATCCTCTTCGATGGGAATGCACTAGAGCAGTCGTCTGTTTCCTTCGCCAATGCTCTTCGTCGATTCGCAGAATCAACGTACCGTGTCCATAGTTCGTCCGCACAATCCACCGACGTGGCTGTATCGGCCTTATCATCGTCATCGTCATCATCGAAGGATGATATCGCATTGTGGCTCTACACCACGTGCGCAAGGGTACCCTCGCCTCTTCCCCCGTTACAGTTGGCACAGGCGGTCCTATCGTCAATAGTAGAGTATGGTGGTGCTAATATTGAATCATCACTCTTTGAATTGATTGGTGAGGGCGAATCAAGTGTCGAGGCACTCTTTGAAATTGTAGCAAAAGTGGAAGATATTCGGGCATTTAGTATTATTGATGCAGATTTGTTGAATGCAGCCGCCCGTTACGAAGGAACGATGTCATCACAAGCGACAACAACGACAACAACAACGACGACGAACAATGCACTCGATAGATTAAGTCGACTTAGAGCAGATGCATACGAGGCTTCAAATCTAGTATATGATCTACGTTTCGAAATGCGTATGTTATCTTCGTCATCATCGACTAAATCAAACGGTGGCGATATTGGTGGTGTCAAGGGTGCTATCGCCACCCATTCTGTTGCACGAACAAGTGATAAGGATGCAGAGAAATCGATCAAACGTGCAATAAAGTCAGCATTACTTGTTATTAATGAAGCTAGGGATGCTGGGTCATTGACTGAGGATGATGAACTTCGATTGCGAAACATTCAGGACGGCACCGATAGCAATAATGGATCGATGTTTACCATACGAGACGAGGAAGCCGAGCTGTACCGTCGTTCACGTGGACTAAATGGGATGACTGCTTCTGAAATGAATGATATGCGACAAAATCTACTTCCGGAGAGAACACGTGTCTTTGATGACGGGACTCTCAGGGGTCTGCCCCAAGGGACAGTCAGAGAGATGAAGGAGGGAATATATGAGAAAGTTATTATCCCACCACCATTCTTAGATAAGTCGACACTGCCAAATCGGATCAACCTTGATGAAGTATTAGGACGGGACACTGATGAACGCTCAGCGTTTGAGGGTACAAAGAGTCTAAATCCGATGCAAAGTGTGGTTTTTCATGCCGCGTACAATACACGAGAGAATTTATTAATTTGTGCTCCAACCGGTGCTGGTAAGACAAATGTTGCAATGCTAACGGTTGTTTCTCACCTTCGTGACGTGGGGTTGATTGGATCATCACGGTATGACAACGATATTGTTTCATCGGGAAAGAAGATTGTATATATTGCCCCTATGAAGGCATTGGCACAGGAGGTTGTTGAGAAGTTTTCGTCCAAGTTGAAGAAATGTGGCATCATTGTTAGAGAATTGACGGGTGATATGCAACTTAGTCGTGCAGAGGCTGACGCTGCTCATGTTCTTGTTACTACGCCAGGTGAGTTATGAGAAAAAAACAGACACACAATATTCAATAGTACGCCGATTGCTAATATTCCGCTGCATCATCAGAGAAGTGGGATGTTGTGACTCGAAGGGGGAATGAGAATTATGGTAAATTAGTTACATGCGCCGAGGATAAGACTGTACGGCTATGGCATGTATCCGAGGGATTAAAATCGCTCTATAGTCCAATGATAATTGATCCGGTAATTGCAAATGCAGACACAACTTGAGCTCCAAACGTACGATATCCACCATCCGAATTGATTATTGCACTAACGCTTATATAAACATGATAATATAGTTTGTTATGCTGTGTGTAATATAACAAGATCACGTTCTCCAAGAATGGGATCTTGAACTCGATCACACTACATTCAATTTCTTTCTAATTATCGTCAGGAGACCACTCCTCCTCCTCCTCGTCGTCGACCTCCTCCCATTCGTCGACCTCCACCTCCTCATCTTCCACCTCCTCATTTGTCTTCCTTTTTTTCGTCCTTTCATTCTTCGTCTTCTTCCATGTACTCGACTTCTCATCCTTCACCTCAGTCCTCTTCTCTGACTTGGCATTCGTCTTGAAATTACTCCAACTCGCTACCTTTACGCTCTTATTCGTCTTCCTTGTAGCCTTGATCGAAGATACCTGTGCAATACTTAACGTCACCCCTCCACCACCATTATCATCATCATCTCTGTCAACACTCATATTATCATCCTTGACCACCTTATTTTTCTTCCTATTATTCTTATCGGAGTCAGGTCGCTTTGGTGCTTCTGCCACGACAGGTGGAATTTCCTCAAGAACAGTAAACCTGATGTAGTAAGATGCCCCCCCATTGTGTTTTTGTGATCGAAACACGAGGTCAGCATACTTTATAGGCCCAAGATTGTCTTTGGCTTGTCTAATATACGATGTCATCTTGCCATGGTTCAATGCAGCTGCTGTTGATGCAACAACCCCCCGTTGATAGAGTGCATAGGCAATATCTCCATTTGTTCGGCTATATACTCGGTTAGGATTGTCAGGAGACTCAGGTACTGGAGTGACAAATTCTTGGTCGGCAAACTGTTCTATCATCGTGATTGAACTGGGGTAGAAAGTCAAATTTCCACGTGGCTTTCCACGGTTACCTGTACCATTGATTGCTTGATGCACACTTAGTGCCATCTCACTGGAAACCTTGACACCAACTTGTTCTTGCATTGCGATGCGGGTATCCTCTACTTGATTGAGCAAGCCTTTACGTCCCATTTCACTGTGTGCTTCCTCAAAGGTAGGTAGATCACCACATTCCCGACGTTGCATGGTGAGGCGATAATTCTCGACAGCTTGCCAAATACCCTGACGACCCATTTCAGAGTGTGCTTCCTCGAAGGTAGGTAGATCACCACATTTCCGACGTTGCATGGTGAGGCGATAATTCTCGACAGCTTGTAAAATACCCTGACGACCCATTTCAGAGTGTGCTTCCTCGAAGGTAGGTAGATCACCACCATTCCGTAGTTGCATGGTATGGCGGTAATTCTCGACAGCTTGTAAAATACCCTGACGACCCATTTTACTGTGAGCATCCATGAAGGTAGGTAGATCACCACCATTCCGTAGTTGCATGGTATGGCAGTAATTCTCGACGGCTTGCCAAATACCCTTTAGACCACCTATGACAGATGGTGGTTTGAATGTACCTCGAAGAACACCTGCTGCTGTCACTTTATCGATCCATGGTTGCACTTTATCCTTCAGCAAGACTTGACGTAGGGGTGAATCACAATAGAACTTAGTCCTTCCAAAACTTCGTCGATGGTTCCTGTTTTGCTGGGGAATTGATACGTCAAGGAAAGATCCAAAGGCACGATCCATGACCGTGACAAAGGCATCACCTGAACGGAAGATAACAGTGGGCTGGTAATATATATAGTATATATTGAGAAATGGATATTCAAACTGAAATAATGTAGATGTCACATTGTACTCACCCCTCCAATAGTAGAAGCCATTTGATGTGTAGCATATAATATACTAATGTTCTTTGTAACAGTATTTTGTATGAGTAGAACAACCACACATTCATGCTGACCAGTCGTCATACGAATATAGCCGAAAGTGTCATTGAACATGCTAATCAATATCATCATCTAGTATAGTAACTGTCCAACTTGATGGATTTTCTCCAATGTAACGCAAGATCACATCTAGGACCGAAAATCCATCAACAAAGAGAAACTTGTAGTTTGCAAGAAGATGTTCAATTTCTAGATATGCCAGTTCAAGGATAGGTTCAATATCAACATTACCAAGCTCCTCCTTAAAGTCATCCTTGGTGGTTCCCTGCTTTCGGTGAACACATGGCTGCAAATCAAGAACTAACGGTGGAAGACGATTTACTCCATCATCATCTACTTCTGCTACAATGTCTGTTAC
>Ga0247833_1006657_pt1 | contig 12712 bp, 9 predicted proteins | sample LaCruzMarch2015__7_FD_187117 | JGI IMG/M metagenome (GOLD analysis project Ga0247833, IMG submission 187117) | Freshwater microbial communities from meromictic Lake La Cruz, Castile-La Mancha, Spain - LaCruzMarch2015_8m | ecosystem: Environmental > Aquatic > Freshwater > Lake | place: Spain...
CAACTGGGGACTGGCAGTATTGGAAAGTAACACAACGGCGGTCTTGAGCGGACGGTTGATCAAAATCATCGAATGGTATCCACCCGTTTGTCCATTGTGCCATCGCGTTGCTCCATCCTGGGCAATCATCCAACCAAGACCCATCGCATGTTGTCCTCCGACCGCCTCCTTCTGCTTTTTCCAGGCGAGCTCGATGGCCTTTCCCAATGGTCCCTTCGGTGGATTCAAAACTGCTTTGGCAAAGGTCAGCATGTCATCCACGTTGCTTCGAATGGCGCCACAGCCGGCCAATGCATCAAAATCCCACGAGCTATCTGGTAGCAGGGCTAAGTTATGAGGGGGAGCAAATCGTGATTTCTGATCAGAACTGAGCGTGATGGAAGTGTCCAACATTTGAAATGGTTCCGTGAGCTGCGTCTGGAGAAGCTTCTCGTAGCTTGTGTCAGCTTGCCGAGCCAACAAATCCCCTAATAGTCCTACTGCGAGATTCGAGTACTCGTACTCAACCCCAGGCTTTCTTTCTGGTTTTGCCGACTTCATGTATTCCACCAACAACGGACGATCGTAATCGATGAATGGGTTGGTTGGGTCCTTGGGCGCGATGTTCAGTGGCATGACTGGCAATCCCGACACGTGATGCGACAAGTGCTTGAAGGTAATTGACGAGCCTACCGTCGGATTTTCTTTTTCCAGATCCGTCATAATGGTGCTGATCGGGTCGTCAAGTTTTAGTTTGCCCGATTCGACGGCTTGGGCCAACAGCAGGGAAGTAAAGACTTTGGAGATGGAGCCTATCTCGTAGATGGTCTTGCTGTTTGGCTTCGAGTCATCTGTCGAATCTAAACTACCGAAGCTTTTCTCCCAAACTTCCCCATCGGATAGAACTCCTATCGAAATTGCATTGAACTTTTTATTCTCGCGATAAGGCTCGACTAGTTCGGTGATCTTCTTTTCGTACTTGAACGGTTCCTGCGCCAAAGTGGTGCGTGTACAAAACAAAAGAAACCAAGCGAGCAGACAGTGCCGTGCCATGATATATCCCGTAGCGAAAAAGACTTGATTGTGCTTTTGCCTAAAAATAGACGCGGTTTCGTTGGCCTTCCAGTTGAAAATCCGCGTGTGTCCAGTTCACTTGAAGGTCATTCTGGTCGTCCGAAAATTCCCGAACAATGTAGCCTCGCTGAGTTGCTGGTGTATCCGTCGGTGGGGTCCTAGCGGCTTTGGAGATTTCCCGTTCGTCCAAGATCGGCGCAAGCTCAAGCATCTGATGAAGCCGATGGTGGTATCCCTCGCTCGAAATTTCGTGGTACCGAAGGTCAACCTTCTTCCTGGCTTGCCAGCTTGTTTCCCCCTTCATTTGATGCAAAATCCACAGCTTGCTTAACCAATCGATGCGCCCAAGCATGGTCCGCGGTAAATTCGACTCGTCTTCCGTGGGACGCAATTGATTGAGAGTGGTTTGCCATTGATCCAGAATTCGCCATGCCTCTATTGGGACATTGGGATGCGTTTGCAAGAAGTTTCGTACCTCGGACGCGTAAGCATGCTGGATATCCAAAGCGGTCCACTGAATGTTGCTTCTACCTGGAACATGCGATAACAGCATCCAGTCTTTTGCGAATCTTGTTGTGGCTTCGACGACATTCGTCAATCGTGGAAGCTTTGCATTGCTATGTTCGATCAAGTCAAGCACCAGGGCCGTTGATCCAAGCCGAACGTACTGCGACTGCTCGCATAGGCCCGAGTCACCGATCGCGACTTCGATCCGTTGACGTTGTCGGAACAACTGAAAATAGTTGCCCAAGGTCCATACCGGCCCCGTGCATAGGCCTCGCAGCAATCCATCGCATCGGAAAATGGGCCGTTCGTTACGGTAGCTTCCAAAACCAATCACCGAATTGACTAAGGCAGATCGGACGCTGACCCAGAAACGGTTTCGTTTGTCTAAGTAACCCGCACCATCCACAATCGATCGGGAAGCAAAAAACGCGGATAGGTTCCTGCGATGAGGTATCAGCGCAAAGCACCGAATGTTCAGCCACAGTGCTGCCACCAATGGTAAATGCAGCATTCTCAACCCCATCGCGCAAAGCCCAAGCCAATGCGGATGAACGCCCCAGAAGCTTCCAGCCTCGAGCGATTGCAGTTCCGTCGGTTTTGAGCTTCGAAGCCAACGACGCTTGACCGCGATCCATGGCGTTGTAATTTGGCTCATTAACCATATCAAAAGAAACCAAATACCCGCTAAAAACCGATAGGAAACCAAAAGCGGAAGCATGCACACAAGCCCCAACCGCCAGCCCAGCAACCATCCTTTGGATGCGATTTGAAGCTCGTACGATTCGTGCTGACCATACGTGTTGCCTCGGGAATCCGCACTCCCTTTTAGCAGTTGAGCGTCATAGGTGCTGAAGGCTTTGTGGATGGAACGGGACAGGATCCGCTCCATCGCAAGCTGATACGTCAAAAGCTCTTTGGGACTTTTGCATTCCGGGCTCGCGGTTTCCACTAAAACATCGCGAAGATTCATCGACAGGCCGTGTTCCAAGGAAACACACCCACCATTAGCTAGAAAAACTCGGTAAGGATTTCGGAAGCTCTTGGCAATTGGCAGCTCTTGCGAAAGGCACTTCGAAAACCTATCGAAGTCAAACTTCACTTGGTCGACCGTCTCGCCCTGAGTCCGATACAGAACGACGTACTCCGTCTCCAACCCCATCAAACGAGACAAAAGGGGCCGTTCACTCGCCGACGGAGCTCGCTTGGCTCTCTTCCAAATACTTTTCTGGTTCCGAGGAACTATCTTTTTCAATCCAATTCACTGTACCTTCCAAATCGGACGCGTTCGATAAACCGGGCGTGGAAGCAGATTCGGCGTTTCCAGCTCCTGATGAGTTAATGTGGTAGAAAGTTACATTCGCAGGATCTAGGGGGTCCATAAACGTCTTGTTTCTCGAGGACTCTTCCAACAACGTCTTCATTATCGTGGTGGCAACAGAAGCAAATCAAGAGATTCTTGACTCCAATCACGTAGATTTTAACGATTAACGCAAGAAGCCCACGAAAGATCTTTTGCTTTTCCCTCTTTTGATTTTCGTAGCTTGGGTTAGTATCTCCTGGAAATAAACAGCTTGGAAAGTAAGTTCTGCTACTTCATCTGCGTCCGCGAATCGGAATGAGATTCCCCGACTTAGGTTGATTCGAACCAAACTTTCCTACGTTTTTGAACTGCGGGTTGCAGTTCGGGTGCTGGAATTTTGGTTTACATCCCTAATGTGTTATCGAGGAATTTTATGAGCTCCCAAGAGCCTAGTGTTGGTATTTCTGCGCCCGTAGATCTGAATTCTGTAGATTTGATTGCTACCGATCCGACACCCGTTGAATCGGCTCGGGCTGAATCAACGCACGTCGAATCAATGCATGCCGAATCAGGGCCAACCGTTCTGGACCCCAAGCAAGCCGATGAGCTTAGCATGATCGCTAACGATCTTTTGGCCGGAATCTCGGACGAGGTCACCAAGCCGTCCAAGAAACAACGTGCAGCGAAGGCTTCCTCCCCGAAACCGCAGTCCGCTGCGCCAGCGACTTCCGCCGTGCCAGTCGTCCCCACATCTGCCAAAGCGACCAAGCCAAGCAAGCCGTCGGACGCTTTCGATTCCGACATGGATGAGGATGTTCTTTCGGACGAACCTGCGGATGAAAGTTCCGAAGAAGTTAACGACGGCAGGATTACCTTTTATGACCTGAAGCTGCCCAACGAGATTTGCAGTGCGCTGAAAGCGTCGGGATACGAATATCCGACAGCGATTCAAGCCGCTACCATACCGGCTATGACCGAAGGTCGCGACGTTTTGGGGCAGGCTCAAACCGGTACCGGAAAAACCGCTGCGTTCGCTCTACCGTTGCTCAGTCGAATCAATGTCGAAAATCCGGCAACTCAAGTTTTGGTGCTGACGCCGACCCGCGAACTTGCCATCCAAGTTTCCGAGTCCTTCCAGCGTTATGCTCAGCACATGCGTGGATTACGAGTCGCGCCGATCTATGGCGGCCAAGCCTATTCCACTCAGATCCATGCTTTGCAACGCGGGGTCCATATCGTTGTTGGTACCCCCGGTCGAGTCATGGACCATATGCGTGAGAATCGTTTGCGAGTCGATACGCTGCAATGCTTGGTCTTGGACGAAGCGGACGAAATGCTGCGGATGGGATTCGTAGATGACGTTCAATGGATTTTGGACCAAACGCCTCCTGGCCGTCAGATCGCTTTGTTCTCTGCCACCATGCCTAACGCGATTCGTGAAATCGCCGACAAGCACCTCAAGAACCCGCATGTGATTTCGATCGACTCGCAGCAACGAACGGCAGAAACCATTCGCCAGCGATTCGTGTTGGTAGAACATCGAAGCAAGTTCGAGGCCCTTCTGCGTATTCTGGAAGCAGAAGAACGCGAAGGCATGATCATCTTCGTGAAGACTCGGTTGGCAACCGTCGAACTGGCGGACAACCTGACCAAAATGGGACATGCTGCCGTCGCGTTGAATGGCGATATCGCCCAGGCTCAGCGTGAGCGAACAGTCGATCAACTGAAGGAAGGTGTCTTTGATATCTTGGTGGCTACCGACGTTGCCGCTCGTGGATTGGATGTTCAACGGATCACGCACGTTATCAACTACGATTTGCCTGTCGATTCCGAAGCCTATGTGCACCGTATCGGTCGAACGGGCCGAGCTGGCCGAAGCGGCGCTGCGATCGTGTTCATCGCACCACGTCAACGCGGTTTCTTGCGTGAAATCGATCGGGCCGCGGGACAAATGATCGAGCCGATGGCGATCCCCACCGCCAAAGAAATCAACGCCATGCGAGTCAGTCGCTTTAAGAGCAAAATCGTGGCGGCATGTGCGGAGAACGCAACTCCCACTCCGCAATTTGCCATGTTTGAAAAGTTGATCGAACAATGCATGTTGGAAAATGATCTGACCGCCGGGAAGATTGCAGCTGCCATGGCCATGGTGGTGCAAGGCAATAAGCCATTCTTGGTCGAAGATGCTGGCCGGTCGGGACGTCGCGATGTGTTTGCAGACGAAAGCGGTCGCCCCGATACGATGACGCGTCGCGATGGCCGCGGCCGCGAAGGTGGACGCGAAGAACGACCAGGTCGCGATTCACGATCGCCTCGTGATGATCGCGGACGCGATGATCGCAGTGGACGTGATGACCGTGCACCAAGAGGTTCCTTTGATCGCGGGCCAAGAAGCTCCGAAGGAGCCCGAAGCGATACCCAACGCAGCGATGCACCCCGATCCACCGGCGGTTCATCGGGCGAGCTCGAACGATTCCGCGTCGAAGTTGGCCGAGTCCACGGTGTAAGGCCTGGTAACTTGGTAGGCGCGATTGCGAACGAGGCGGGCATCGATTCCGCCAGCATCGGACAGATCGCGATTTTTGACGAGTTCAGTACCGTGGACTTGCCAGCAGGAATGCCGCGTGAAGTCTTCAAGACTTTAGGCCGAGCCTGGGTTGTTGGTCGTCAGCTTCGTATCTCCAAACTGAGCGACCATCCAAGCGTTCGAGGTGGCGGCGGCGGCGAGCGAAGCGATCGCAAACGCCGATCCAAGCAACTTAACTAGAGTAACGGAATACGCCGTGTGGTGTGTCGTTGTGTTCCCCTCTGCCCTCTGCCCAGCTGAGTTGGAAGTGTGACACAAAGATCTATTCCGGTCTATTCTTGCGTCACTTTTGGACATCGACTAGCACTAGTGCATTGGCAACCCGTCGAGGTGCCTCATCCGAGGGCGTATTGAGAACTTTTCCATTCGCCCATAGTGTGCTAGAACCTCCACCATCCAGATTTAAGGCTTCCGAGCAGCCGAGAACTTGGGCAAGATTCGCTAATTCCGAATAGGTCATTCCGATTGCGACCTGCGGTGCTCTTCCATCGACAACAACGAGAAAAAGGAACTCTGGGTTCCAACCGATGATCGATCGTGGATGGCGGTCCTTTGATTTGCCGTCCGTAACAATCTCACCGTTAACCATTAGAATTTCGCCTCCGCCAATGGCATTGGCAGATCCCGTCAGATTGGGCTCAGTCTCCAACTTAATTTCCAGCGTTTCCCCGACGTTAACGGTGGATATACTGGAAAGCAATTTCGGGCCGACTGAAAGAATCACTGAACTCTTGGTTATTGGCGAATTGCCTCCCTCGCGGATGAATGCCACTTTCGACTTATATGCTTTCCCGATCTGAAAGGGTTGCCAAGCGTTTTCGTCGATTGGTTCCAGCAGCAGCTCCTGGCCATCCGTTGTGCGTGTGCTATGCTCATACTTTGTCACATCCTTTGGATTAGTTGCCATCACTGGGGTGTAGAGAACTGCTTGGTTATCACCTCGGCGTTCGTTCAAGCCGATGTGGGTCTGGCTTGAGCCATCCGGCCAAATGACTCGGAGCTTTGACTTGACCAATCCTAAGCTCGGATTTCCTTCTGCATCAAACCAAACGCAACCTCGATTCGACGGGGCACTAACAATTTCCCCTTCCATGATTTGCAAACCAGTTGGATCTCCTTGATAGTTACCCCTAGCAATTGCAAAAAAGTCGCCGTTGATGGCTGCAAGCAGTCGACCCTGAAGTGCCGACGCAGACTCCGCAGCGATGGCTTGGGTGGTAGCGAGACCGTATATTCGCCCATCCCCCAAGCCGGTCGTCCATCGCCAGCCCGGATGACCTCTCTTGACTTTCAGTACGTGTATTGAATGCGGCCCCTCATCCTTGATGATGTGAGTGTATTCCAGACCTGCTTCCATCTCGCTGTAGGTGATTTCCTGTGCGGAAACACTGGAAGTAAATGGCGTCAACGCGCAAAGCAACAATATCAATTTTTTCATACCAAAAGTTCATCGGTGAAATGTTGAGGAGAGGTGTCATGTCGTTGGGAAAAGCTAGATGGCAGTTCGTATCAAAGTTCGATCTCTTCCTTGGTTTTGGCATTCGCAGGCATTGCCGGGACGTAGTTCGTCTTAATATCGTAATTGAAGACATTGTCCTTGTTTGCAACGACCTCAAACTCAATCGTGCTTTCCTTATTGAATTCGGCCGGTACTACGTCTACTGGAACTTCACTTCCAAACTGGATCGTGTTGTCCGCAGGCTTTCCAGTCTTCTTGTCGAAATCAATACTGCTAGTAATCCGAACAATGTACTTTCCAGGCTTGACTGCGTTGGCACCTGTTAGCGCGTATTTACCAGCGTTGATTTGACCTTGACCAAGGCCATCGCTCCCTTCCTCTATCGGCGAAAAGAGAATCCCAGACATTCCCATGAGAGGTTTACCGTTCAGTGTTATTGAGCCACTTACGTTTTCACGGCCGTCTGGATTACCGGGACCAGAACAACCCACGGTCATGATCAGTGAACACGAAAGCAAAGCAAAGATAATGAACTGATTGTTTATATTCCGATTTTGCAACATACAATTTACCTGCAGAAATTATTTGATATTTCTTGTAGTATTTATAAAGACAGAATCTTGGTTTCCGTCTTAAATCCTGGTGGGAAAAACACCCCTCTTGGCGTATCAAGAAAATCATAACTACTAAAAGATGAGGGGTGTTTTTGAATTTTCGAAATAGCTTTCGCTATTCTGTGGTCGCAATCTCGCTTCCCTGGGTTGTGCCGGTCGCACGCCATACCTTGCGATCGATTGTTTGGCTCACAAAAATAACGCTTCCATCACCCCGGACCATATTGACTCCGCCTGGATGGAGGCTGCGTGCGGAGATGCGAATCGCATATCCCGCTGGTGCATTCTCGGCGATACAGGGTGCTATGGGGGTGTTTTGACAGTAAGAGGCTACCATTAGCTCATCCGGATTAGTTGTGTTTGGCTCATAGTAGGTCGAAAAGAAAGCATTCTCACCGCGGACGCTGCCCCGGAAATCGCTGAAGCTTGCATGGGGCGTTGGCCCATCACCGGTTTGAAGTCCTTCAGAAAACATGGCCGTATTCGAAAGCCCGTCTAAGCATGAAGCCAACGTTTCGCCGCGTTCCTTGGACATTGCAAGCGTTCGGGAAGCAGCGGTACCGCCGATTGCAGGCACTCCATTTCCAAACAAGGCTCCCATTTCGTTCAAAACATCGGACGGGTTCCCGCCAATCCTTTTCAAACCATAATAGTTCGATATTCGCCAGTTCGTTCCGCCGGCAATCACCGAACCTGTCCGTGTCTGTGCATCACCGACGGCGGTTTGACCAATGCAGGCCAGATAACTAATCTTAGGCCATACATTCGAGTTGACGCGAAACTGGTTCTGAAGACCGCTTGGACAATTGAAGGAAGGTACCCCGCCGAAAGCGCCGCCCCAAGCTACAATATTCTGTTTACGATCATATCTACCACCTTCGGTAAGATTACTAGGATCATAGACAAATCCCCCAGACCCCGAAGTCGCACCAAACGGCACATAGGATACGCTCATCTGTGCCTGACGATTATTTTGCTCCATATAAGGGAGAATGAATGCTGCCCAGGTCATGAAGTTGTAGTCGCGACATCCCGCTGGCAACTTTCCGCGACTCATGTCTGCGAAGTTATGTGCGGCCAACCCTAGCTGCTTAAGATTGTTTCCGCATTGCATTCGTCGTGCTGCTTCACGCGCAGCTTGAACTGCAGGAAGCAATAACCCAACCAGTATGCCAATAATAGAAATTACGACCAGCAATTCCACCAGTGTAAAGCCACGCCGAATACGATTGTTTACCGACATAGATCAACTCCAAGTGCTCGAGAAAAATGCGGAGAATAACACACAATCTGTCCATCGCGAAACAGACCCTCTATGAGGTGCTCAGCGTAGGTGCACGTCACCTTCGAATCAACGGTCTACGTATCGTTTCTCTCGCATATTCGTCTTATCTTCATGCATTTTTAACGTCAAGTATATAATTAAGTTTCAGTTCGACTCTTGAAATAAACATGTTTCCTGCGCAAGAAATTCATACTAAAAAATTTTGATACGATATGTTCCATCGATGGTCGCTAAGATATGTGATCGATTTCGCCATTGGGTCGACGCGTGAGATCGGATCAAATGGATCAAGAGCGAATCCTGGTGGGTCGATCACTCCGTGACAAGCTTAGAATCAGTCATGATCGCGATGTACCGTAGTATTTCGCGAATAGTTGTTTTTCCGCTGAGGTCCGGCGCGATCGAGCCAATGCCTGGAGTTGGAGGTGGCCCCAACAGATTCGCAAACGCCGATCCAAGCAACTTAACTAGATCGCGTTTACATCATCCCGCCCACACCTTGAGGTGCTTTTGCTGGCCTATTCGAACGGGAAGGTCGGATATGCTCTTTGGATTGCTTGCTCAGTAGCCGCAGCAGTTCTTCAATTTGCTCATGAATGGAATCTGGTGCCTGCACCACAAGTAGCGATCCAAATACGTCACAGGTACTATTGCCGCCAGCCGCTTGCCAACTGTCGGGTTCGATAGATCGTTCGATGATTTGCATCAGTTGTTCAGCGGTGCTGTTGTCCGGAAGAATCACGCTTAAATCGTACGTTCGAACTTGTCCCTTGATCATTCCCTTACTTCGTACCACCAATACGTCATGGTCGATCTCATACGCTAGCTGGAGCGGCTCTAAAATATGGTACAGGGCGTTGCGAAGTGACATGGATTTGAGCTCCAGCGTGATCGGCTCGTCTGGTGTAAGATTTTCTTCTCCAAGTGACTTTTCATCTAGTTTGAAATCGAATTCCAATTTCTTTCCCAGTTCCGCGATGACTCCCGAGAGCGGCATTTGATTAAAGCTGACTTCATCAACTACTTCCCTCAAGGCATCTCGAATCATATCGGCTTTCGAATCTTCAGCGACTCCGCCCTCAAGCCAAGAGGGCAACTCCGTCGGCTGAGTCCATACGACAACAGGCGCAGCTGCTTCTTTCGAATCGGCGGTCTCATTTTTGGTGCTGATCGTCTTACCTGGGTTGTTCGTCGCGTCGGGCTCCGTTTGCTTTTTTTCTTGCGTTTGCCCTAGTGGCTGTGCGGCAGCTGCCGCGACCTGCATGTTCGCTTCGGTTTCCAATTCTGTCCCGGCTGCGCTACCGATCGCAAGATGGCTGCTTAGGGAGCTACCATCTTTTGCAGACGGCAGAATGCCTAGGCCGACTGCGGCGAGTGCGCAAATCCCACAGGTCCATAAGATCCACGACGCGCGATGTGTAAGTTGCATACTAAGTTCTCCTTGAAGAAGTTGTTGAAAAGAGGGGTCTGATAAGTTTGTATTCGCACCGGGAGATTCGAAGCTCGTTCCTGATGCCATGATTTCGTGACACCAATGGTCGATCATCTCTGCAGAGACCGGACTGGGGATCTGAGCAATCGCGGCAAAGGTGGCCGAAAGACTAACGCCTCGTATTGCCAGCCGATTCCGAAGCAGTTGTTTCCCGCGTTTGATGCGTCCTTCGACGGCCGAAATAGATAACTGCATTCCGTCTGCAATCTGAGGGACCGATCTGCCCGAATAGTAGTGTGCGACAATTGCCTCGCGCATCGACTTTGGCAGCCGCTGCAGCTCCTCATCCAGAGCCTCCAATTGCAAGCGCTGCGCGAGCAATTCAAATGGACTAGGATTTTCGTCGCTAACATGGCCTGTTATCGCATTTCCATCCGCGACATTCTTTCTGAACTCATTGCTTCGACGTTGCCGAACGCGCTTTGCGATTCGAAAAGCGACACCGTACAGAAAGCTACCGAGGGACGCTCGTTTGCGAATTCGACTTGCCGACTTCAGCAGGACAACGAAAGTTGCTTGAAAGGCTTCCTCGCGGTCTTCGTTTTTACTGAGCATTCGCCCGATCAAATTCCCGACCATGGGCCCGTGCCTTCGAACAAGCGTTTCCATGGCATCCCTGGAACGCGAGCGAACAAACACCGCAATGAGTTCATCGTCAGGTGCTTGCGCCCAAAACGATTCCGGCTCCATCGTTTCAGAGGGAGGTACAAGAACTTGAAGGAGGTGGGGTTGAAATTGAATTTGGTTCATAAGTCTATTTTGCTCCGCTGACGGGTTAGTAGTGCAGTTGCCGCCCCGTTCCAGGCGCAAAAAACCGAAAAAAATGGACCCCGGGATAATGAGTGCACACAACTTCGCACCATGGTGTTGGTTGGGAAAATCGCTAGGCTTTTCTGTTAATTGGGCTATCATCCATGGGATGAGATCCAATATTTTTTTGCTTTTGGCAGGTTGTTTCTTCTCCATCGCGACGGTTTCAGCCTCGGATTTCGAGCTGTTGTCCCCGTTGGACTACCAAGTCATTCAGCGCTCAACAGCTGTGTCTGGCTCAATCCCTATTTCCATACGACATCCCGCTGATCTGCCATCTGAATTTTCATTGGAGGCGCGAATCATTGTGGATTCGAATCCTGAACCTTGGCAAGTTTTGACGGTCGCTCACACAAATAGCACATTGCGCACCCAACTGGACTGGAAGTCGGGAGGTTGGTTTCATCTAGAACTTCGTGTAACCGTCGACGAAAAGACAGTCTGGGAGGACTCGGTGGCTCATGTTGGTATCGGGGAGTTGTTTGTCGTAGCCGGCCAATCCAATTCAGCCAACCATGGTGAAGAACGGCTGAAGACAAATACCAATTTGGTATCGGCCTTCGACGGCCAACGTTGGCAGATTGCCAACGATCCGCAACCGGGTGCGAGCGGACAAGGAGGCAGCTTCATGCCCCCTTTTGGAGACGCAATGGCGAAGCGAATGAACGTTCCCATTGGTATCCTTGCCTGTGGGATCGGTGCAACAAGCGTTCGCGAGTGGCTACCTGAGGGGGACACATTTCCCAATCCGCCAACGATTGAGGATCGAGTGATTCGGTTGCCGAATGGTGATTGGCAATCCAAGGGGGAGGCCTTTGCCAATTTGATTGCATGCGTCAAGTCTCAAGGCAAAAGAGGCGTTCGCGCAGTCTTGTGGCATCAGGGCGAAAGCGACGCAAACCAGCGCGACCCGTCTCGAACCCTGGAAGGTTCTCGATACCGTGCGAGTCTTACCAGGCTCATCGAGGCTTCGAGAAAGGAGATCGCATGGGAAGTTCCATGGTTTGTCGCTCAAGTCAGCTATCACGTTCCAGGCGATGAAGCATCGCCTGACATTCGAGCAGCCCAAGCCTCCTTGTGGCACGACGGAATCGCTTTGGAAGGTCCCGATAGCGATTCGCTGAAGGGAGATTTACGGGAAAACAACGGCCAAGGTGTTCACTTCAGTTCCCAAGGTCTGAAAGCACATGGCGAGGAATGGGCCAGGAAAGTAGCCCCATGGCTCACGTCCGAATTAGCAAAGGAAAAAACAAAGTAGAACAGTTGTCCTCAACTGTTCCTGAAGCTTGCAACAATCCCCGAGCTCAAGTCCACATTCGCCGGCCACAAAAGTCCGACCAAGAATCGGCTGCCGAAAGCATCGGTGAATCACTACATCGGTCGTTCGCCGTTGGCTACAACGTCTTGATAAGGAGTCATATCCAAGCCATCGATGAAGCTGTCTTTATGGTCGCCGACAAGTTGATCCAAGGATAGCGGTTGACGAGCCATCTTGATAACAACTCGAGCATCGTCGAGCGACAAGCCAGCTCGTTGTGCTGTTTCTTCGACGGATGGTTCACGTCCTAATTCTTGAATCAGATCGCGAGTCACTTGGCGCACTTT
>Ga0247833_1006658_pt1 | contig 12711 bp, 8 predicted proteins | sample LaCruzMarch2015__7_FD_187117 | JGI IMG/M metagenome (GOLD analysis project Ga0247833, IMG submission 187117) | Freshwater microbial communities from meromictic Lake La Cruz, Castile-La Mancha, Spain - LaCruzMarch2015_8m | ecosystem: Environmental > Aquatic > Freshwater > Lake | place: Spain...
GATTCAGGCAGGTGTGGCAGGCCAGCCGATCACCCACTCGCTCAGCCCCCTGATCCATGGGGCCTGGATTGCGGCAGCGGGGGTGGAGGCCGACTATCGCGCATTCGGCCCTGCGGACGCGGCAGAGTTCGCCAAGCTCGTCGCAGAGGGGCGCGCCGGTCTCCTGCGCGGCTTCAACGTGACGGCTCCGTTCAAGGAACAGGCGCTGGCATTGGCAGACGAAGCGACCGCGACGGCGCGAAGGTGTGGTTCTGCAAATCTACTCCTGTTTGCGGACAGTCGGGTCAGCGCCGACAGCACGGATGGTGCCGGGCTGATGGCTGCTCTCGCCGATCAGGCGCCCGGCCTGGCAGTCAAGGATCGTTTGGTAGTGGTGTTGGGCGCGGGCGGAGCCGCCCGGGCGGCGGTGGCCGCCCTGCTCGCGGCCGGAGCCCGTGTCGGGGTGCTGAACAGAACCGCCGCCCGGGCCGAAGCTCTGGTCGCTGACGTCGGCGGGACCGTGGTTCACCCGGGGGCGCTGGATGAGGCCTCTCTGGTCGTCAATGCATTGAGTGTTCCACCGGACCTCGACCTGTCGGTGCTCGGGCCGGAAACCGTCCTGATGGACATGACCTACCGCCCCCTGATGACCCCCTTCCTGACGGCCGGCCGGGCGCGAGGCCTGACGGTGGTTGACGGCCTCGCCATGCTGATCGGTCAGGCAAGGCCGTCGTTCCGGGCCCTGTTTGGCCTTGAGCCGCCGGATGTGGATGTGCGGCGGATCGCCTTGCATGCGCTGGAGACCGAAGCATGATTGTTCTCGGCCTTACCGGTTCCATAGGCATGGGCAAGTCGACGACGGCTTCCATGTTTGCGGACGCAGGCGCCGTGGTCTGGAATGCCGATACGGCTGTGCACCAGCTCTATGCGCGGGGAGGGGCGGCGGTCGGCCCTGTCGGCGAGGCCTTTCCCGGCGTCGTTCTGGACGGGGCCGTCGACCGGAACCGGCTGGCTGAGGCCCTGGGAAAGGATCCCGACGGCTTCCAACGACTGGAGGCCATCGTCCACCCCCTGGTTCTGAACGGCCGGCAGGCGGATCTGGCCGCCGCCGAGGCCCGGGGTGTGAAACTGGCCGTGCTGGACGTTCCCCTGCTGTTCGAGACCGGCGGTGATGCAGCTGTGGATGCGGTGGTGGTCGTGACGGCCCCGGCAGCAGTTCAGGCGGAACGGGTGCTGGCCCGGTCCGGCATGACCCGCGAACGGTTCGAAGCCATCCTCGCGCGCCAACGGCCCGACGCGGAGAAGCGTCGCCGGGCGGACTTTATCATCGACACCAGCATGGGACTTGAGGCGGCCCGGGCACGGGTGGAAGAAATCGTGGGGACGGTTCTGGCTCCGGGGTGGACGCCGCCCCGGCAGCGCCCTTGAGTAGGCCGGGATCATTGCCTTTCGGGACCGCCCGACACGCCGTAGCCTTTTGAATCCGGCCGAACCACTGCACAGAGAGCCCATGTCCCGCGAAATCGTCCTCGACACGGAAACGACCGGCTTCGACCCTCGCACCGGCGACCGTATGATCGAGGTCGGCTGTATCGAGATCGAGGATCTGCTGCCGACCGGGCGGACGTTTCACCGGCTGATCAATCCCGATCGCCTGATCCCTGCCGATGCCATCCGGGTGCATGGCATCACCGACGACCGGGTCAAGGACGCGCCGAGATTCGCCGAAATCGTCATCGACCTGTGCGATTTCATCGGCGACGCCCCGATCATCGCCCACAACGCGCAGTTTGACCGGAATTTCATCGATCATGAGTTCGGCCGCTGTGGCCGCGCCCTCTTTCCGGAAGACCGCTGGATCGACACGTTGAAACTGGCCCAGGCGCGCTTTCCCGGCATGGCCAATTCGCTCGACGCCCTGTGCAAGCGGTTCAAGGTCTCGCTGGTCGAACGCACCCTGCATGGAGCCCTGATCGACGCCCGGTTGCTGGCCGAGGTCTATCTGGAGCTCAAGGGCGGCAAGGAGCGGCGTCTGGACCTGTCAGCCTCGCGCGCAATGGTTGCCGCCGCAGCCGCCGTGGCCGCCCAGGGTTACGGTCCGCGCGCCCGCCCCCTGCCGGTCCGGACCCACGAGGCAGAACAGGCCGCGCACCTGGCCTTCCTGCAGGCAAACCTGAAGGATCGATCGCTTTGGGAAACCTATGGGCTTGCCAGGGAAACGGCGTCGACCGCCTGACGAACGCCTGATCCGGCCCTGTCGCCCGCAGTGCCGCGAGGGGCTGCCCGGGGGCGCTTAAGCCTGCCCGGTTTCGGCCGGTCCGCGCGCGATCGACTGCTGGCGGGCGACATAGATGCCTGCGAAATCGATCGGATCCAGCATGAAGGGCGGGTAGAAGCCGCCGTCCGAAGTCGCACGGGCGATGATCTCGCGGGCAAACGGGAACAGGTAGCGGGGGCATTCGATCAGCAGCAGCGGCTCGATGTCCTGTTCGGCCACGCCCTGCAGGGCGAACAGGCCCCCGTACAGAAGCTCGACGTTGAACACGGTCATGGCGTCGGTCGTCGCCTTGATGGTCAGCCGCAGATCGACTTCGAACAGGCCATCCGGACGGCCCTGGGCGTTCATTTCGACACCCATGTCGATGGCCGGCTTGCCGTCGACGCGCAGGCTGTCGGGGGCCTTCGGGTTCTCGAAGGACAGATCCTTGACGTATTGGGCGACGATGCGGAAGCCGGGACCGGCCGGAGCCTGCGGGGCGGCGGTCTTGGCGTCGGAAGGAGTCACGGCGTCGGTCATCGGTCAGTCTGTCCGAAAGAGTGGGCGGTGCCGGATTGAGGCACCGGGAAGCCGCGGCGACTAGCACGAGGCGCAGGGTGCGGCAACGATGCTCGCCTGCCGGAAGGGCGGTTCCGGTTGCGCGTCCCCATATCAGCCCCTAATCGTCTGTTGTTGCGTCGGGTTCCCTCGCCGTTTGCCCATCAAGGTTCGCCAGTGCCGCCGGTTCAAATCCAGATCGTCATTTTCGCCGTCATCGCGGCCGTGGTCCTGTTCCAGCTCTATAATGTGCTGGGCAAGAAGGTCGGCCGACAACCGGAAGAGGACGCCCGTGCAAAACCCGCTCCGACGGCAGCCGTGTCGGACCAGACAGCGGGCCGCCCGAATGTCCTTGACGCCGTCACCCTGGCCTCGATCGCCGGCCTGAAGGCGCGTGACCCGGCCTTTGACCCGGTCCGCTTTCTTGAGGGTGCCCGCCAGGCGCATGAGACCATCGTCCGCGCCTATGCCGCCGGCGACCGCGAGACGCTGAAGCCCCTGCTGACCCCGACGGTCATGGCCTCGTTCGAGGCCGGCATCGCCGCCCGCGAGACCCGGGGCGAGACCGAGGTCGCCGAATTCCTGCAGCCCGCCCGCGCCGATCTGGAGCAGGCCTCGGCCGAGGAGAACCGGGCCACCGCAAAGGTTCGTTTCCTGGCCGAACTGCGCAATACGGTGACCCCCGCCGATGGGGCGGCCGAGCCCCAGATTGAGGAACGTCGGGTCGCCGAGCTTTGGACCTTTGAACGCACCCTCGGTGCCAGCGATCCCAACTGGGTCCTGGCCCGCACCGAACCCGCCGCTGCATGATCAGGGACGGCGCGCGCCGTCGGGGTCTTTCCGTAACGGCCGTCCTTGTCGGCCTGGCCCTGACGCTCGCCGCCTGCGCCACGACGCCCGTGGCCGGGCCGGTTCCGCCGGAGCCCGGCCCGTCGGCACCCGCACCGACACCCGATCCCACCCCTGACCCGGTGCCCGCTGCGGTGCCCGCTCCGGCTCCGGCTCCCGAGGGGCTGAGCCCGGCGACCCTCCCCGGCTGGAATGACGAGGACCATCTGGCCGCTTTTGAGGCCTGGGCCGTGGGCTGCACCGTGGCCCGCGAGGCCGCCGCGCGTACCCAGTGTGCCCGGGCCATGCAGCTCAAACAGACCTCGAAGCCGGTGACGCCCTCCATGGCCCGCGCCTTCTTCGAGAGCGGCTTCACCGTCGTGGCGGCCGTGACGGCGGACGGCAGGCCCGGCCTGCTGACGTCCTATTTCGCCCCCGAATACAACGCCCGCCGGGCGCCGGACGCCGAGTTCGACATGCCCGTCCGGCCGCGCCCCGAAGGCTGGACCCGCGGCGCCGTCGGGGCCGTGCGCGCCGAGATCGAGGCCGCCCCGGCAACGGATGCCCTCGCCTGGATGCGGGCCGAGGACCTGTTCTTCATGCAGATCCAGGGCTCGGGCTATCTGACCTTCGAGGACGGCGCGACCGCCCGTGCCGCCTATGCCGCCGACAATGGCCGGCCCTTCACCGGCATTGCCCGGTCCATGACGGAACAGGGGCTGCTGCCGGCCAACGGCACCTCGGGCGAGGCCATCCGCGCCTGGCTGGCGGCCCATCGCGGCCAGGAGGCCCGGGCGGTGATGGCGTTGAACCCCCGCTACATCTTCTTCGCCATGACCCCCGATGACGGCGGTCATCCGAACGGGGCCGCAGGGATCCCCCTGACCGCCCGCCGCTCCATCGCCGTCGACCCCGCCCACTGGCGCTATGGTGACCTCGTCTGGATCAGCGCCGACGGCGGCAATCTGGTCGGAGCCCGGGCCAGCTATCAGGGTCTGGTCGTGGCGCTGGACACCGGCTCCGCCATCCGCGGCCCGGTGAGAGCGGACTTCTACATGGGCCGCGGGGCCTTGGCGGGCGAGGAAGCGGGAGCCGTGCGCCATCCGCTCAGGATGTGGCGGCTGGTTCCGCAGGACTAGATTTTCAAAGACCGCGGCTCTTGAGCCTCTCCCTCCCTCCCCCTCCGGGGGAGGGAGAGGCCTTTGGCGCATGACTCTTCTCCGCCTGCTTTCGCGGCGGGTTGGGGAGGGCGCGGGGCGGCCGGGCCTCGCCCGGTGCTGTTGTGTTGTTACCGTTTCGACGAAGCAGACCTGCCCCGCGCAGCCGTTTTCCACGCGCCCTCCGGCTGGCGGCCCTTGCTTCGGGCCTTACCGGATCACCGCCGCTGACATTGCTGCCGTCGGCGCGCGGCGGACATGACTTTCGTCGGCGGCCCGCACAGGAAGCGCGCGGCGAGCAGGCGCAGGCCATCCATCGACCTGCGCAAGGACCCCCGAGGTATCCTTCCCCCGGGCTTCATCGCTCGACCACAGCCCGCCGACATCGGGGCGCTGGATCCGACGCCCTCCCCACCGACGGGATGAGCGAATTATGGAGGCGGCCCGAGGGCGACTAATGAAACAGTTTGAGAAAGTCGCAGGGCGTTGGAAGGGCGGGGGATTTTCGGGTGAACCCGACTATGGGTTGGTGGATTGTGGGCGGAGCGTCGCAGCTTCCGCTTTCGTCATTCCGGGCGAGCGAAGCGAGACCCGGAACCCAGCGGCGCGCGAGAGCGCGACACTGTCGCGGACACCCTGCCTGAACAGATCGCCTTCGGCGCCGCTGGGTCCTCCGGTCTGCGCCGCGAAGACGCGGCTTGCCGCAGGATGACGATAGCGGGGGTGCTGCGCCGGCGCCCCTCCACCCTCCTTCGCCTTCGGCTTCGGACGGTCCCCCTCCCCATCGGAGATGGGGAGGAGACGGCGGGCCGCCCTGGTCATCGCCGGCGCAACCCGCCGAGCAGGCCCCGCAGGAGTTCCCGCGTTATCGTGCTGCCCGCCGTGCGCAGGACCGACTTGGTCACGGCCTCGATCGGGGTTTCGCGGGTCGAGCGGCGGGCGGGGGCGCGGGCAGCTTCGCGCTCATGGCGGGCCTGTTCCTTTTCCCGGGCGGCGGCGGCCTTTTCCGCGTCTTTTGCGGCCACGGCGTCGGCTTTCGCCTGGGCCTCCGCCAGTTTCGCCTCGGCCGTGGCCTGATCAGCCTCACCCCGGCGGGCGGCGAGGATTTCCGAAGCGGAGTCCCGGTCGACCACAGCCTCATACAGGCCGCGCACCGGGCTTGAGGCCATGACGGCGGCGCGCTCGGCGTCGGTGGCGGGGCCGAGGCGGCTGTCGGGCGGGCGGATGGCGGTGCGGGCCACGATATTGGGCGCGCCCTTCTCGTCCAGCGTCGAGACCAGGGCCTCGCCCACGCCCAGACCCTGGATTGCCTCTGCGGTGTCGAAGGCGGGGTTCGGGCGGAAACTGTCGGAGGCCGCCTTCAACCCGCGCTGCTCGGCCGGGGTGTAGGCCCGCAGGGCATGCTGGATGCGGTTGCCGAGCTGGGCCAGGACGCTGTCGGGAATGTCGGCCGGGTTCTGGGTGACGAAATAGACCCCGACCCCCTTGGACCGGATCAGGCGGACGACCTGTTCGACCTTCTCCCTGAGTGCATCGGGCGTGTCGTTGAACAGCAGATGGGCCTCGTCGAAGAAGAAGACCAGGCGCGGCTTTTCGGGATCGCCGACCTCGGGCAGCTGTTCGAACAGTTCCGACAGCAGCCAAAGCAGGAAGGCGGCGTAGAGGCGCGGGCTGGCCATCAGCTTCGTCGCGTCCAGCACATTGACCTGACCCCGGCCGTCGAGACCGGTGCGCAGCATGTCCTCCAGCCGCAGGGCCGGCTCGCCGAAAAAGGCCTTGCCGCCCTGCTGTTCCAGCTGAAGCAGGGAGCGTTGGATGGCGGCGATCGAGGCGGGGGCGACATTGCCGACCTCGCGGCCGATCCGTTCGGCATTCTCGCCGACATGGACCAGCAGGGCGCGCAGGTCGTCGAGGTCGAGCAGCAGCAGGCCCTCGGTGTCGGCAACATGGAAGATGACCGACAGCACGCCTTCCTGCACGTCGTTGAGGTTCAGCATCCGGGCCAGCAGCAGGGGGCCGATCTCGCTGACGGTGGTGCGGATCGGGTGCCCCTTGAGGCCGTAAAGGTCCCAGAACACGACCGGGGCGGCCTTCGGCGTCAGGGTCAGACCCATGGAGGCGGCGCGGGCGAGCAGCTTCTCATTCGGCGATCCGGGCACGCAGATGCCCGACAGATCGCCCTTCACATCGGCGCAGAAGACCGGAACGCCCGCGTCGGAAAAGCCCTGGGCCATGATCTGGAGCGTGACCGTCTTGCCGGTCCCGGTCGCGCCGGCGACGACGCCGTGGCGGTTGGCGCGGTGAAACAGCAGATGTTCCGGCCTGTCAGCCCCGTTGTCGAAGGATTGGCCGAGGAACAGGCCGGGGGCGGCGTCGGCACCATCAGTCATGGGGGAACTCCGGGCAGGGGGCGGCGCTCATGCTCTACCGGCCGCGCGAATGGTTCAAGGCTGGATTGACGCCGGCGGCACGGACCCCGACGATATGGCCATGAAAGCCCCGATCACCCTTCCGTCCTCGACTGTCTCCCGCAACGCCCTGGTGTTGATCGCCGTCGTGGCCGCCGGTGCCGCCGTCTACTGGCTCAGGGGTATATTGACGCCCCTGGCCATGGCCATCTTCCTGATGATCATGATCGACGGGCTGAAGCGGGGCATCGAAACCCGCACGCCCGTCCCCGGTCGCTGGGCCGGTGTCGCCGCCCTGCTGCTGGTGGTGCTGGGTTTCTTCGCCTCCATCGCCATCATCACCAACGGGGCCCTGAATTTCTTCAGCGAGGCGTCCGGGGTGTCGACCCGCCTCGGGCCGCGCATCGACCAGATCCTGTTCGACGTTTCGCAGCTGTTCGGAATCGATACCGCCCCCACCGCGACCCAGCTGATCGCCCAGCTCGACATCCGCGCCTATCTGACCCAGGCGGCGAGCCAGGCTTCGGGTGTGCTCACGAGCGCCTTCTTCGTGCTCGTCTATCTGGGCTTTCTGCTGGCGGCCCAGCTGGGCTTCCGGCGCAAGATCGTGGCCCTGTTTCCCGGGCGCGGGGTCCGGGCCGAGGCCATGGGTGTCTTCGACCGCGTGCGTGGCGGGGTCGAGGGCTATCTCTGGGTCCAGACCGTGACCGGGGCGATGATCTGCGCCGCAGCCTGGCTGCTGATGCGGGCCGTGGGTCTGCAGAACGCCGAGTTCTGGACCTTTGTGATCTTCGTCGTCGGCTTCATTCCGGTCCTGGGCGGTGCCGTCGCCGGCCTTGCGCCGCCGATGTTTGCCCTGGTCCAGTTCGAAAGCTACTGGCCGGCCGCGATCCTGCTGGTGGGTCTCCAGAGCATCCTGTTCATCAGCGGCAATATGATCCAGCCGCGCATGCAGGGCGAGAACCAGAACATCGACCCGGTGGTGGTGCTGCTGTCCCTGGCGCTTTGGGGTCAGCTCTGGGGCGTGGTCGGCATGTTCCTGTCGACGCCCCTTGCGGTCATGGCCATGGCGATTCTGGCCGAGTTCAAGGGTTCGCGCTGGATGGCGATCCTCCTGTCCGGCGACGGTGCACCCTATGCCGATGAGGAAGAGGCCGCGCTGCAGCGCGGCCGCGTCAACCCGCCACAGCCACCGGGCGGCTGATGCCGCCCGGTGCCCTTGATTGGCCATAACCGGCACCTATGTCCTTTCTGTCACTGCAGCCCTCCCCTCCCCCAGGCTGCGGTGGATCAGATCGGTGCCACCCCCCCCTCCAGGGTGCCGGTCCAAGCAGGCCGCCGAACGAAAGTTCGGCGGCCTTGTCGTTTCCGGGGTTGGGTGACCCTGTCGACCGCCTTGTCCGGTCTGCGGGAGGCCGTTGGAACCTGAGTTTCCGAAACAGGTCCGATACCTTCGTTTTGGGGGTTCCCGTCGCACGCGGGACGGCCTAGTCAGCGCGGCCTCGACAGACCCCTTGCCCAAGCGGCGAAGCGGCCTAGTCTGCTCCCATTTCCGGCGACCTGTTTGAAAGGTCGCGTCCACCAGAGACCTGCCCATGTCCGGCGAAACGGCCCTCGCTCACCCTCAGGCCATCACCCTGGAGGCGCTGGAAGCCAGCTTCGACCAGCTGTCCCCGGGCCCACTGACCGGTGCCGGCAAGGATTTCCTGCGTCAGGCCTGGGAAGACTATGCCGCCGACGAGACGCCCGAACTGGACGGGCGCGACATGGCCGGCCTGCTCGCCATGGCCTGGCGCGGGACAGAGGGCCGGGCCCACGGCGAACCTGCGCGCATCACCCTGTCGCCGCTTCACGGCGTGGACGGTGTCCCGCTGGGTTATGATGTTCTGATCGTCATCCAGGACGACCGGCCGTTTCTCGTCGACAGCGTCATGGGCGAGCTGGCCGACGCCGGTGTGACAGTCCGTTCGATGTACCATCCGGTGACCGCGGAAGACGGCGGGCGCGAGTCCACCATCATCGTGGTCATGGATCCCCTGCCGCAGGAGCGGCGGGACGCCCTGGGCGAAGGCGTGGCCCTGACCCTGAAAGACGTGTCCAGCGCGGTCGACGGCCACGCGGACATGGCGGCGCTGATGCATCGGTCGATCGCCCACCTTGAGGCAAATCCTCATGGGGTCGCGCCCGACATCCTGGCGGAACATATCGATTTCCTGAAATGGCTTGAGGCCGACCATTTCGTCTTTCTCGGGGCCCGGGACTACGACTACCCGCGCAGCAGCGACGGCGGCTATGAGGCCGAGGCACCCCTGTCGCAGGCGGGGGTCGGTCTGGGGGTTCTGGCTGATCCGGCGCGAACCGTGCTGCGCCGGGCCAATGAGCCGGCGGTGCTGACCAAATCCATGAAGAAGCAGCTGGATCTGTCGGAGCCGGTTACGGTGGGCAAGGCCAATGTCCGCTCCCGCGTCCATCGCCGCGCCTATATGGACTATATCGGGGTCAAGCGGTTCGGACCGGACGGCCGACCCTCCGGCGAGACCCGGTTCGTCGGCCTGTTTACAGCCGAGGCCTATGACAAGACCGCGACCCAGGTGCCGCTGGTCCGGCTCAAGGTCGCCAATGCTCTCACCCGCGCGGGAAAGGTGGCCGGCAGTCACAGCGAAAAGCGGCTCCGGAACATTCTCGAAAACTATCCCCGCGACGAACTCTTCCAGATCGGGGAGAGCGAGCTGCTGGCGATCGCGCTCGGCATCCTGCACCTGCACGACCGTCCGCGGATCAAGACCTTCACCCGTCAGGACCCGTTCGACCGGTTTGTTTCCGTGCTGGCCTTCATCCCGCGCGAGCGTTTCGACGCGTCGGTCCGTGAACGGATCGGGGCCATCCTCGCCCGCGCCTGGGGCGGGCGGATTTCCGCCTGGTATCCGCAGCTGTCGGACCAGCCCCTGGTCCGGATTCACTACATCATAGGCGTTACCCCCGGAGACCATCCGTGCCCGGATCAGGTCGCGCTCGACGCCGAAATCGCCGAAGCCGGCCGTAGCTGGATCGATCGTTTCGAAAGCGCCCTGCGCAGCGCCGATGTGGATGACGTCGCCGTCGGGCCGCTCAGCGCCCGGTGGGCCGAGGCGTTCGATGTCGCCTATCGCGCCCGCTATGACGCCACCGAGGCCGTGCGGGACTTGCGGGCCGTCGATTCACTGAACGACAGCGGCCTGGCCGACGGCGGGGAACCGGTGGCGGTTCGCGCCTTCCGTCTGGATGGCGAAGGGTCACTGAATTTCCGCTTCAAACTCTATCGCCGCGGCGCTGCGGTGCCGCTTTCGGATGTGCTGCCGATCCTCGCCGACATGGGCCTCAAGACGCTTGAGGAATGGGGCCACGCCCTGCGTCCGGCGGGAGAGGCCGAGATCCATGTGCATGAATTCCTGCTGGAGGATCCGCGCGGCAGCGACCTTCAGTTCGCTGACGTGAAAGGCCCGTTCGAGGCGGCCTTTTCGGCGGTCTGGACCGGCATGACGGAAAGCGACGGATTCAATCGTCTGGTGCTGGAGCTGGGCGTCGACTGGCGGGAGGCGGCGCTGGTGCGGACCCTCGCCCGCTATCGCCAGCAGACGGGGCTCGACCCCAGCCAGGCGGTGCAGGAAGAGGCCCTGCGCGACTATCCGGCCGTGGCCCGGCGCCTGCTGGCCCTGTTCGCAGCCAAATTCGATCCCGCGGCGGGGGGCGATGCGGCCAGCCGCGAGGCCGCCGTCGGCGCGCTGGTCGAGACGATCAACGCCCAATTGCAGGATGTGAAGAGCCTCGACCACGACCGGGCGCTGCGCCGGATGGTCCTGCTCGTTCAGGCGATCAAACGCACCAACTACTACCAGGCCGGCCCCGGCGGACGGCCCAAGGCCCATATCTCGATCAAGATCGCCTCGCGCGAACTGGCCGATCTGCCCCTGCCCAAGCCGTTCCGGGAGATCTTCGTCTGGGCCCCGCATATCGAGGGTGTGCACCTTCGCTTCGGCCCGGTCGCGCGGGGCGGCCTGCGCTGGTCTGACCGCCGTGACGATTTCCGCACCGAGGTGCTGGGACTGGTGAAGGCGCAGCAGGTCAAGAACGCCGTCATCGTTCCGGTCGGCTCCAAGGGCGGCTTCTTCCCCAAACACCTGGCGGCCATCGTGCGCGCCGGGGGCGACCGCGATGCCCAGCAGGCCGAGGCCATCCGGGCCTACAAGACCTTCCTGTCCGGCCTGCTCGACATCACCGACAATATTGCCGGTGACGGCTCCGTCGTGCCGCCGTCCTCGGTGGTCCGGTTCGAGGGTGACGACCCCTATCTGGTCGTGGCCGCCGACAAGGGCACAGCCACCTTCTCGGACATCGCCAACGGGATCTCGGCGGACTACGGCTTCTGGCTGGACGACGCCTTCGCCTCCGGCGGCTCGGTCGGCTACGACCACAAGGTGATGGGCATCACGGCCCGCGGGGCCTGGGAAGCGGTCAAGCGGCACTTCCGCGAGATGGGCAAGGACATCCAGTCCGAACCCTTCACCGTGGTCGGCGTCGGCGACATGTCGGGCGACGTCTTCGGCAACGGCATGCTGCTGTCGAAGGCGATCAAACTGGTCGCCGCCTTCGACCACCGCGACATCTTCATCGATCCGAACCCCGATCCGGCCACCAGCTGGATCGAGCGTGACCGGATGTTCAAACTGCCGCGCTCGTCCTGGCAGGACTACGACAGCGCGAAGATTTCAAAGGGCGGCGGCGTCTTCCCGCGTTCGGCCAAATCGATCCAGCTGACCCCGGAGATCAGGGCCGCGCTCGATATCCAGGAGGACGTCCTCGATCCGGCCGCGCTGATGAAGGCCATCCTCAAGGCCCCGGCCGAACTGCTCTATTTCGGCGGCATCGGCACCTATGTGAAGGCACCGAACGAGACCGATGCCCAGGTCGGCGACAAGGCCAATGACGCCATCCGCATCGACGGTGCCGAGGTCCGCGCCAAGGTCATCGCCGAGGGGGCCAACCTGGGTCTGACCCAGGCCGGACGCATCGCCTTCGCCCTCCACGGCGGCCGGATCAACACCGATGCCATCGACAACTCAGCCGGCGTCGACAGCTCCGACCACGAGGTCAATATCAAGATCCTGACCGGGGCGGCGATCGCCTCCGGTGCCCTGAAGGCCGCCGACCGCAACGCCCTGCTGGCCTCCATGACCGATGAGGTCGGCCTCAAGGTCCTGGCGCACAACTACGACCAGACCCTCGCTGTTTCTCTGCAGGAGGATGACGGTCCCGGCGCCCTCGATGCCCAGCAGCAGTTCATGTTGTGGCTGGGGGCCAGGGGCCGGCTGGACCGCAAGGTCGAGGGCCTGCCCGACGACGCCAGACTGGCGGAACGCAAGCTCTCCGGCCAGGCTCTGACCCGGCCCGAACTGGCCGTTCTCACCGCCTATTCCAAACTGGAGCTTTTCGACGAGATCGTGGCCTCGGCGGCCCCTGACGACGCCTTCTTCAAACGGACCCTGGT
>Ga0247833_1006659_pt1 | contig 12710 bp, 14 predicted proteins | sample LaCruzMarch2015__7_FD_187117 | JGI IMG/M metagenome (GOLD analysis project Ga0247833, IMG submission 187117) | Freshwater microbial communities from meromictic Lake La Cruz, Castile-La Mancha, Spain - LaCruzMarch2015_8m | ecosystem: Environmental > Aquatic > Freshwater > Lake | place: Spain...
TTCGCAGCCGGATGACCCTGTTTCGCCGCTTCCGAAAACCACTTCTCCGCCCCCGCATCGTTGTGCGCCACCCCCACCCCATACAAATAACAGAGCCCCAGATTGTACTGCGCCGTGACATCCCCTTTTTCGGCCGCCTCCTTAAAACTTTTGACCCTTTTTTGAAAGTAGTGGCAGCGGAAATCGTAAAGCCGGGCCGATGTGTCGGCCTGATTTTCCACCTTCGCCAGCCTCTGCTCCAATTTCTTGCTCTGCTCCGCCAAAGAGTGGTGAATCTGCTCCAACCACTTGACCATCTCCGTGTTGGCCTCTGCTTCGGCCTCCTGCAAAAGCAGGCCTCGGGAATCCTCTGCCCTCCCGACACCTAAAAAGGAAGCGAAGGTCAGCCAAAGGAAAAATGATCTCATCACGTAAGATTGCCTAGGATCGCATTGGTCGCAAGCGACCCGAAAAGTTTCTTTCACAAGGCGCCTGTCCGTCGGAGGGGATCGAGAAAAGATCTACTTGGCGCTAGAGACGGTGTGATTTCGGTTGACCGAGCAGACATACTTGCTCGGGCTCGAACCCGGCACCAACCGAACTGTCCCCGGACACCGATGATCATAGGAATCTCGATAGGTGCAGCGGGCATCCTGAGCCACGAGATTTGCCCCTCCATAAAACCAAGCCCAGCAGATGAATAGCACTGCCTTGATGGTGAGATTCAGGCTCACCATCCTCCCTACTTTCCGTGTGCTGACTGGTTCGTCCCGTAAAACAACACCCTATTTTTTCCCTTCACCTCAAAATAATGGGCGGGATTTGAATCTGGATTCGTCGGATCACAGTGAAACTTCACCTCGGTAAAATCATCGAATCCATCCCGATCCGAATCGATCAGCTCCCCCAGCGATCGAGGCGCCTCCAGTGCCTCTCCCTTTCGCACCCATCGACCCTCCAGCCAGTAGATCTCCTGCTTCACCAAGGACCGATTCAGCTTGGCATCCTTCGCCTCCTCCTTCTCCCGCTCCAAACGAGCCTCCTTCGACGCCGGCGTCTCCAACCCAGGCGATGGCTCCACCATCACCACCCCATTCTGATTGAACTCACTCCACACCGTCGAAACCGCATCCTCTCCCCATCCTAAGAAAGGCCAAACTGCCCCCCAAAAAAATAAACCCCAAGCAGCAGGCAACCTCATCCCTGAATTCTGCAACCAGCGGACCCTCGACCAAGCTTTTTTAGCCTCCCACCGAATCACCACGGGTCAGCTCATTTCTCCACTCCCGCAGCTCCCTTGCCTTCTGGGCCGACATCTTCTTTGTCTTGGGTGTCTTTCTCTCTCCCGCCTTGCGGAAAACAGTGCCCCGAACCGACTCCGTCGCCTCCTCGATCGGTAAATGCCCAACCCCAGGGAGGACCTGCACGCTCATCTTTGGCCATACCCTTTGCCAACGCTCCACCGCCTCACGCACTGCCAGAAACGTGTTCTCCCCCCGCACGACTTCAACCGATATATCTAAATCACCAAACTGCTCGGGTGCCCCGGCCCTCTCCAACATCCGCAGATAGGCCAAGCTGACCCGATGATTCACCCTTTGGAACGACTCGGTCAAACTCACTTGGCCAGTCCTCTTCTCCTGCAAGAAAAAGTCGGTCACCCACCGCCCCACCGGATTGGCAAATGCGGTGGCATACATCACCGGCCCCACCCACGGCACCAGAAAGAGCCGAAAGTACCACGGACACTCCGCAAACGGATCGATCATCACCACCCGACCCACCACTTCGCCCCGGCCCATCTCCACCAACTCCCGCGCGACAAAGATCGCGATCAAGCCACCCGTACAACTTCCCACTAGGGTTACGCCCTCCCTCCCCAGACCCACGATCTCCTCCGCGATCGACCGCGCCACCGCCCGAATCTCCCACCGAACGGGCTCCGGGGATCGACCACACCCAGGCAGGTCATAACTGACAAAGGTCACCGCCTCGGGCAGGTTCTCCATCAAGGGTAAAAATGTGGTGTGATCCCCACTCCAGCCGTGAAAACCCACCACCGTTACCCCCCCGCGGCCTTTTTCCAACCTATGCATTTCCTATTCTCCCTTTTCCAACACGGGAAACAATCCAGACTTCCCTACCTCGCCTTGTCCCGATAAATATCTTCTATGCCAAACCGTCCCGACTGGGGAAATTGGATCTTTGCCATCCTCGTCGGGGGTGGAATCTTTGCCTTCTCCATTGCGGTTTTTGTCTTCAGCTACCTACGACTTCGCTCCTCCTAATCGCCACGATCCCCCAACTCCCTCAGCGCCCGCTGGGACGGCTTATATCCCTGCTCCGAGGCCTGGCGATACCACTGAATCGCCTGCGCCAAATCTTTTCTCACCCCCTGACCGTGGTAATAGCAGTTTCCTAAACGGTGCTGGGCCGCCGCATAATTTTGGGCGGCCGCTTTCCGAAACCAACGCACCCCCTCCTCCTCGTCCCGCCCCACCCCTTTGCCGAAAATATAGCAATCCCCGATGCTAATCTCCGCCGGCGCATAATCTTGCCCGGCCGATTTTCTCCACCAACGAATCGCCGCCATCAAATCGGGCTCCACCCCCATGCCCTCATGAAAACAGCCCCCTAAATTAAATTGCGCTTTCATCTGACCCGCCTCCGCCGCCTTTCGATACCAACTCGCACCCTCCACCATATCTCTTTTGACTCCTAAACCGAAAAAGTAGCAGTCCCCGAGTTGATACTGCGCATCCGCATCCCCCCCTTTGGCCTGCTCCTCCAGTTCCGCTGAGTAAGGAGGCGGCTTCGGCAGGTCCTCCGCCCAAGCACCACCGGCCACCGCCAGCATCCCCAAAAGCCCGATGATCTTCATGGTTAAAAACTGATCGGGTAATTCATTTTCGCAAGCCTCATCCTTGACGAAATCTCCCTTTCGTCTTGAATCGCCCAATGAAAATATTTGTAACTCTTCTCGCCTTGACCTGCCTCTCCCTTAACCCTGCCCTAGCTGAAGATGAGGACAGTGACTCGGGAAAATCCAGCAACCTCACCCCCACGGCCGAGCGTCCGCCCAATATGGCGAATCCAGAAAAGCCCGGTTGGCTTCCCCAACGGCACGGAAAATAGACCCCACCGAGACGGCGACTAAGGCCGTTTCAGCGCAGGGTCGGGCATCTCGCCTTTGCGGAGAGCATCTAAAGTGGCCGGTTCACTCAACCGAGAGGTGTTCAAGGTCCACATTTCCATCAACATTTTACTCATCTTCTCCGTCTTATCCCCGTTCAAACTCCCCTTCGCTTTGGCCTCGGTCAACGAAGCCTCGGGTGTAGTACCCGCGGCATTCAGATCGGCCAGAGCCGCCAGACCCTTGCGAATCAGCTCTTTCCTGTCTCCATCCGCTTCCGGGTTGATGGCTGCGGTCACTTTGGCCAGCAACGCATCCTTGTCCGCTGCTTGTCCGAAAAGGTTTCCGTGCACTCCCATCATCAGTAGAGCCAACCAGAGGTATTTCATCCAGACACTGTAAGGGAACGGTTCTTGAGGTCGAATGAATTGTTCATCTTCGGCCGTAGGGGAAGGAGGGGCGAACGATTTCCCCACGCACAAACTTCGACACCGCCTCACCAGACCGAAAAGACCAATCGGTTAGGACGGCAGAACAAAGGGTTGGGTAGAGGCGAGCTTCAATCCCTTGACCCTTCGAAATTCCTTCTCGTTCAAAGTCGCCAAGCGATAGCCAAAACGCAGACAGACAGCCGCAATCAGCATGTCGTGCGCACCGATCCTCTCACCCTTCTGCTCCAATTGGGACCAAAGTGAGGCGTGCACACGCGCGCAGGCCAGATCGAAATCTAAAATCGGAGTTCCGCGAATTATCTCCTCCACAAAGGCTCGCCGACGCGACCTTGTGGCCGCCTCTTGGGCCCGTTCCACCCCGTGAAACAACTCCGATGCGGTGAGCACGGTCAAAAAGATTGGCTCCATCGGCGCCTCCGACTCCAGAAAATCGCCCAAGGAAAATCGTTTCCTCTCAGATCCGATGAGAACACTACTATCGAGGACTAATCCCATCGGCGTGCGGGGGCCGAAAGTCTGGCCCTGGAAGACTTCACCGCAATGGCAAACTCCTCCGCATCTTTGGCTGACAGATGGGGTGCCTTCCTCCACTTCGCCACCCAATCCCTTCCCGTGACCACCCCTCCACCCACCGGTGCTACCTTCGCGACCGCCTCCCCCGAACGCATCAGCAGCGTCGTCTCCCCACGATACCACGTACGATTCACTAAATCGGAAAAGTGTCTGGCCGCCTCCGTTACACTTAAGGAGCGCTCATTCATCTTCTAGATCATAGAATCATATTCTATGATTGTCGACCCCTAAGGCGGGTCAGGCCCCCGTGGACCAAGATTCCCGCCAAGACAATGGCACTTTTTCGGGCATCCTGCTGTTCTCCATGAATCCCCTTCGACCCACCCCAAAACTGACCGAGATTCCAACTCTCATCCGCACCGCCCCCGCCATGTTTCGTGACCTCCTCGCCCGCCGATACCGACGCTGGCCGGCGGGTACTTTGGTCGGCGGATTTCTTGGCTTCCTCTATCTCATCAACCCGCTGGACCTCCTGCCCGAAGCTCTGCCCGTTATCGGTCTCGTCGATGACACTTTGGTTCTGGGAGTTTTCCTCGCTTTCCTCTCCCGCGATGTTAAAAAGTATGTTCTCTGGAAATCATCTTCTGAAAACACCAACTCCCCCACCCAAAAAACCTAACGCCGGCATTCCCAACTGGCTTTTCTACTCTGGAATCGGAATGGTCCTCTCCTTGGGCGCCGCCAAAGTTTTCTTCGGCATCCTACGCCTCTACCGCTAGTCCCTCTTTAATCATCCAACCAATCGTCCACCGGACGAAAGTCGGAGTCTTTCACCTCTTTTTGCACTTTCTGGTGCGGCACAGGCTCAAACGGTAAAATGACCCAAGCGGTTTGACCGTTTCTTTTTCCCCGAATGACCAGTCTCAGCGTATTCGGAGCCGCCTCGGCCACTTTGCCTCGGACTTCGATCTCGGCCACATCCGCGCTCAGCGGCACCCGTTGACATAAAAAGGCCTCAGGAATCGCTCCCACATCCTCCTCAAATGGCCCCTTCGCCTCCTCCTCCTTCGCTCGCAACTCCTTCAACCTCTCCTCATACCCCGCGATCTCATGGGCGATGGCCGCCGCATCCCCGCGAAACTTATCCAGCTCTTTCGCCTGAATCCCCACCCGCTGGGACTTATCATCCAGTCCCTTGACCGCCGCCGGCCGCAAATCCTTCGCCTTGGAGCTCAACCCCTTGTACCGCGCGTTCCAATCCTTCTCAAAGTCGTGCCACTCCTTCAGCTTCTTCTCAATCCACCCGAACTGGTCGGGCATCTTAATACTGGGCGGCGCCCGATACAGCGCCAAACGATACTCGTTCGCCGCAATCTCCGGTTGCTGTAAATCCTGGTCCTCCTCCGGATGGTAAAATAGCCCCACCTCTCGCGCCCGCACCTCCACCTCCTCCAAAAACTTTTTTCGGGTGGCGTCGAACTCTAAGTCGAGCGTTCCCGCCTCCTCCAACCAAAGCCGACTGACCGATGTCCGATAATCCTCATACACCGCCTTCGCTTTACCAGACTCCTCCTGCAAAACCCCTTCCACCATGCGCACCTTCTCCGAAGTGCCCGCCGCATCCGCCTTGGCCAAAACCAAAGTCCTTTCCAACTCCCGAATCTGGGGGCGGATGGGCGCTAACCTTCTTCCGTAATCCCGCCGCAACCCCGCCAACCGCTCCGAAAAGTCGTAGAGAACCAAAACCTCCGGCCGATCTCCGAGCCGGATCTCATCTAAACTCACTTTTACTCGTACCACCGTTTTTCTCCACTCCACCCACACCCCGTAGAGCACCAGCCCCACCACCACCGCCCCAATCCAACCCCACACCTTTCGATCCCACCCCCGCATCGACTGCAATAGACCCGACCACAGATCTTGCACAATCCGACCTGCCCCCACCCTTCGCTCCTCCACCGCCGCGGCGGCCTCCACCCCTGGCTTGGCCGCTGGAACCGCCGTAATTACCCGGCGCCTTTCCCTCGGCTTATTTTCCTCAATCGGCCGTATCTTCAGCCTCAGCTTCGGCTGGGGCCCTTTCCCCTCCCCCTCAGGCGACGGCGGGTTCTTCTCTTCCGCCATCCTAACGCTCTTCGGGGTAGCTGCCCAGAATTCGCAAATCTTGGGTCTTCTTTTCTAACTGCAAAAGTGCCCGGCGAAAATCAACCCGGTCGACGTGACCCCGCACATCCACAAAAAAGACGTACTCCCACGGCTTCCCTGGGGCCGGACGAGATTCCACTTTTAACAAATTTAACCCCTTCGACGCCAGCACCCCCAGAGCCTGGTGCAGGGCCCCCGCCCGATGAGGCAAAGTGAAGAGCAGACTCGTCTTGTCCTTCCCCGTGGCGCGAGCCCCCTCATGCCCCAACAAATAAAACCGGGTGCAATTCCCGGGTCGATCCTGCACATCCCTCTGCCGGACTTGCAGCCGGTAGATCTGCGCCGCCCAAGGACTGGCCAAGGCCGCCGCCCCTTTTTCCACCGATGCCCTCCGCGCCCCTTCCGCCGTGCTGGCCACCTCGACCAACTTCGTTTCACTCAAGTTCATCGCCAACCAGTGCCGGCACTGCGCCAAGGCTTGCGGATGACTGTAGAGAACTCGGATCGGCCCACTCTTCGTCTTGCTCAACAAAGCGTGCCGAATCGGCAGATAAATCTCCCCGCAAATCGTCACCGTCGATGTGATCAACGCCTCTTGGGTGGCCCCCACTGCTCCCTCCGTCGAATTCTCGATCGGTACCACGCCGGCTTCCACCTCCCCCCGATCCACCGCCGAAAAGATCTCGGCCATCGTCGGGCAAGGCACCAGCTCCGTTCCCACCCCAAAACGCTCCCGCGCCGCCTGATGGCAGTAGGAAGCCTCCGGCCCGAGGTAGGCCACCCGCGTTCCCCCTTGCGATTGCCGACCTGTCGCCAAAATTTCTCGATAGATCGCCTTCAGGCTCTCTGCCTCCATCTTTCCTTGCAGCTTGGCGGTTAATCGGCGAAGCAGCTCCGCCTCCCGCGCGGGCGCGAAAACCGGCTGCCCACTGCTCCTCTTTTGCCGCCCAATCTCCCCCGCGATCACACTCCTCTGCTCCAGCAGACGGACGAGTTGATCGTCCAGTTGGTCAACTTTGCGGCGAAGTCTCGACAGCTTCATGCAGTAGCTCCTTTTGTTGGGGACCCGACGGATCGACCGGGGCGGGTAACTTCACTCTTCGCAACTCCTCCGAATTGGGCAACTCCTCCAAATCCCGCAGCCCGAAATGTTCCAAGAAGAGGGGCGTGGTCGAATATAAAATCGGCCGCCCAGGCGCATCGCTCCGCCCCGAAATTCGGATCACCCCCCTCTCGACCAAGGTGTCCAAAGTCCCACTACAATCCACCCCCCGCACCGCCTCGATCTCCGCCCGCGAAATCGGTTGCCGATACGCAATCACGGCCATGGTCTCCAGCGCCGGAGGACTCAAACGGGGCGGACGCACCACCCCCTTCAACTTGGCCACCCAACCGGAAAGGTCGGGAGCGGTTCCAATCCGAAATCCCCCCGCCACCTCCCGCAAAATCAGCCCGCGCGGAGCCAATCTCTCCGCCAAGTGGGTCAACTCCTCCCGCACCTCCGCCTCTTTGACCTCCGGCCATCCCTGACCCCCCTCCGGTCCATCCCGTAAAATCGTCGCCAGACGCGAAGGCTCCATCGGCTCCGTCGCCGCAAATAAAAGCGCCTCTAAAACTCGTGCCCATTCCATAGTTCGTATCCGTTAAACTGCGGAATCTCCACTCGGTTGGCCAGTTCCTTCCACCGCCGGGGCCTCGTCCGCGGGCACTCCGAGAATCCCCTCCGGCGTCCGACGAATCCGGATCGGCTTCAACGGCCCCTCTTGCACCGCCGAGAGTTGCCGGAGTCGAATCAACTCCAAAAGCGCCAAAAAAGTCACCACCACTTCGCCCCGCGAAGAAACGGTGCGAAATAGCTCCTCGAAAAAGACCTCCTCGCCGGGCACCACTCGATCCAAGAGAAACTCGATCTTCTGCCCTACGGTGAACTGCTCGTCTTCAAACTTACCCATCTTCGAGCGCTCCTCGACCGAGCGCAGAACTTTCTGGAACGCCCAAACCAGGTCGAACATCGAAACCTGGCCTGGCCCCTGCATCGCCTGATTCACCACCACCCGCTCTGGGATTCGTCCAAAGATGCGCGAATGCAACGCCTCCCGATCCCCCAACTGCCCCGCCGCCTCCTTGAACTTTCGGTATTCGATCAGTTGCCGGATCAGCTCCCACTTGGGATCCTCATCCTCCACCTCCTCGGGCGGGCGATCCTGCACGGGCAGTAAGGTGCGACTTTTCAAATAAATCAAAGTAGCTGCCATCACCAGAAACTCACCCGCCACCGCCAGATTCTCCTCCCGCATCTTGTCCAACCTTGCCAAATACTGTTCGGTCAACTTTTCTAACCGAATTTCATAGATATCCATTTCCTGCTCTTTGATCAGGTGCAGCAGTAAATCCAATGGGCCCGTAAAAGCGGAGAGCTCCACCCGTAGGGCTTCACTCCCAGGCGTCTCCAGCATCGGAATCATTTTTGGGTCCCCACCGCCGCTCGCACCCGAGCTAACACCTGCTCGGCCGTCTTTCTGGCCTTGGTTGCACCATCCTTCATCCACGTTTCCACCCGCTTCGCATCGGCAGCCAACTCCTCCCTCTTTTTTCGCATCCCGTCAAACTCTCGCAAAACCAGATCGGCTAGCCCCTTTTTCAAATCCCCGTACCCAGTGCCGCCTTTTTCCATCAGGGCGCGATATTCCGCGCGCTCGGCCTCCGTCCCCATCAATCGCACCAACCCCCACAGTGTACTCCCCTCCACCACCTTGGGCGCCTCCACCGGGGTAGAGTCGGTTTTGATGCCCATGATCTTTTTTCGCAGATCTTTTTCCTCCGCAAAGATCTCGAGCGTGTTTCCGTAGGATTTACTCATCTTCTGCCCATCGACCCCAGGGACGACTCCCGCATCCTCCCGAATGATCGACTCGGGCAACTTGAAAACCTGGCCGTACCTGTCATTAAATTTCCCCGCAATATCTCGCGCCACTTCCAAATGTTGCTTCTGATCCTGCCCGACTGGCACCCGATCCGCATCGTACAGCAAAATATCCGCCGCCATCAAAACGGGATAAGCAAAGAGCCCGTGGGAGGGAGAAATCCCTTTGGCCACTTTGTCCTTGTAGCTGTGACATCTTTCCAAAAGCCCCATGGGAGTAACCGTGGAAAGATACCAAGCCAACTCGTGCACCTCGGGAACGGCACTTTGCCGAAAGACAACCGCCCGTTCGGGATCCACCCCGCAAGCCAGCAGATCGAGAAAAGTCTCTCGAACCAACCCCTCGAGCTGACCCGGTTCACTTGCCCCCGTCAGGGCATGGTAGTCGGCCAAGAAGTAGTAAGCTTCCCCCTTGGCCTGTAACTCCACCGCGGGTCGAATCATGCCAAAGTAGTTCCCCAGATGAAGCCGCCCCGTCGGCTGAATTCCTGAGAGATAACGCATCCCACATCGTGGGCTTGGGCCCTCCTTTTCGACCAGAATTTTCCGACAAGTTGTTCAGCCGAAATGCGCAAAGATAGCTCCACTTGTCCGCTCGCACCGTGCTTCGATTCCTGTAAAATAACACCCATGTCGTCCGCCATCTCGACCCTCGATTCGCCCGTTCCGGCGGGAGGAAATTCCTACGAGGCCTGCTCCAAACTGGCCCGCGAGCACTACGAAAACTTCCCCGTCGGTCGCCTCGTGCCCAAGAAACTCCGCCCCCACGTCCACGCCGTCTATGCCTTCGCCCGGGTGGCCGACGACTTGGCCGATGAAGGGTACGCCGACCCTCGCCTCCGCGGTGCCTCCACCTCTGCCCCCACCGAGGCCGAGCGCCTCGCCGTTTTCCGCAACTACCGTCAAGCTTGGCAAAATGCCATCGCTGGGCAGGAGTACGACCCATCCTATGCTTGGATCTTTCAACCCTTACAAAAAACCAAGGCCGAACTCGACCTGCCCGACTCGCTTTTTCTCGATCTCCTCAGCGCCTTCGAACAGGACATCCTCCAACGCCGCTACGAAGACTTTCCCGCCGTCCTCGACTACTGTCGCCGTAGTGCCAACCCCATCGGCCGACTCCTCCTCCTCATTCATGGGGAGCGCAGCACCGAACTCGCCCAACTCTCCGATTCGATCTGCACCGGCCTACAGCTGGCCAATTTCTGGCAGGATGTCTCCGTCGACCTCGGCAAAGACCGCATCTACATTCCACAAATCGATCTGCGCCGCCTTGGCCTGACCGAAGCAGAACTCTTTGCTGGAACTGCCTCGCCCAACTTCCGCAACTGCCTCCGGTATCAGATGGAGCGCACTTGGAAACTGTTTCGCGAGGGTGAACCTCTCTCCCAACGCTTACCCCGCCCTCTTTCCTGGGAAATCCGCCTGACCTGGCTCGGCGGCACAGAAATTCTTCGAAAAATTGAGAAGTTGAACTACGACACCCTTTCCCAACGCCCCACCCTTTCTAAGTTCGATTTCCTCCAGCTTGGGTTGAAAGCATTTTTGGGACAGTGAACTCCCCCCAACCCAACGGAGGCACCGGCCAACGCATCACGCGAAAGAGCGGCTCGAACCTGGCTCTTTCCTTCATCTGCCTGCCCAAAGAGCAGCGCCAAGCGATGTCCACCTTCTACGCGTTTTGTCGCACGGTGGATGATATTGTCGACGAAACATCCCTTCCCCTGCATCTACGCCAAGGTCAGCTCCAAGCTTGGCGGGACGATGTCCAAGCCATTTATCACGGCAAGCCAACCCAGCCTCTGGCGCAGGAACTGGCCCCGGTTGTTCGACAATACCTCATCCCCCCCGAACCCCTCCTCGAGATTCTCACCGGGGTCGAAATGGATCTGACCAAAACCCGCTATGAGACTTTCGAAGATTTAAGAAAATATTGCTATGGGGTGGCTTCCGCCGTCGGACTCGTCTCGATCAATATCTTCTGCTGCCAAACTCGCGCCGCGGCCGACTACGCCATCGCCCTCGGCCTCGCCTTTCAACTGACCAATATTCTGCGAGATGTGGCCTACGATCTGCAAAAGTTTGGCCGAATCTACTTGCCGCAAGAGGAGTGGAAGACCTTTGGGGTCACCGAGGAAGATTTTCGCAAACCCACCCCCACCCCCGGCATGGCCCGCCTTCTTCGGCTGCAATACTTTCGGGCGCGGCACTACTTTGAAAAAGCGGATCGCCTCATTCCCCCCGCCGATCGCCCTCACCTTTCCGCCGCTCTTCTCATGACCGGGGTCTATCGAAACCTTCTGGAAAAAATCCGTCAGAAAAACTTCGAGGTCCTCCGGGGTCCGATCAAACTTTCGCGTTGGGAGAAACTGCAAGCCCTGCGTCGGGGACGGCAACTTCTCAAAAAAGAAGCCCCTCTGCGCCGACCCGTCTCGCGGATTGCCGTCATTGGCGGTGGCTATGCTGGTTGTGCCGCCGCCTTTGCCTTGTCGCGGGAGGGTCATCGGGTGGATCTTCTCGAGGCGAAGCCCCATCTGGGTGGCCGGGCTCACAGTTACCGGGAAGCCAAGACTGGGACCACCATCGACAACGGTCAGCATATTCTGATGGGCTGCTACCACCGAACTTTAGAAATGGTGGCGGAGATGGGAAATCTGGACCGTCTCGAGCGTCACGATCGGCTGGATCTCCACTTTGTCAGCCCAACCAAAGGACAAACCGTCCTTCGCTCCTCTCCTCTCCCGCCCCCCCTTCACTTGCTCGGTGGTCTCCTCGGGTTTGCTGAGCTCACTTGGATGGATCGGTGGGTGATTCTCAATCTCCCAGGCCGTGCCCAACGGAATCCCCCCAAGCAGGGCGAAACGGTGCAAGCCTGGCTAAATCGAATTGGCCAAACCTCCGGATCGGTTCGGGCACTTTGGGAACCATTCTGCTTGGCTGCCCTCAACGCCCCCATCCAGTTGGCCGATGCCGCCCTTTTTTGGGAAGTCACTCGCCGCGCCCTTTTTGGCACATCCCAAGACGCGGCCATCTACCTTGATCAGGACGGCCTCTCCAACCTGCTCTCCCCTGAACTCAACGCGTTCATTGAATCCGCCGAAGGCCGGGTACGCACCGCCACGCCCGTGGCCGAATTAACCTACGATGAGATTCATCAACACGTCCAAACCGTAAAATTCAAAGACGGCACGGAGGAGAAATATGATGCCGTCGTTCTGGCAGTGCCTTGGACGCCGGCGGCCAAGTTGATTCCCTCCGGGGATCGTGCCTCGCAACTTGCCGCCACGCTCAAGCCAGGTCCCATCTTGGGGGTACATCTGTGGACCGACCTTCCACTCACCCCCAACCTGATCACCGGTTTCCTCGATTCCCCCCTGCACTGGGTGTTTGACCGCACCAGCACCCTCCCCAAAGGCACCAAAGGCCACCTTTATGCCGCGGTGATCAGTGCGGTGACCGACCTGATCGATCAGACGGGAAAATATCTGGTCGAATTAATTATGGGCGAAATTCAGCGGATGGTTCCTGAAAGTAAGAATGCCCAAGTCACCCATCACGTGGTTTA
>Ga0247833_1006668_pt1 | contig 12701 bp, 15 predicted proteins | sample LaCruzMarch2015__7_FD_187117 | JGI IMG/M metagenome (GOLD analysis project Ga0247833, IMG submission 187117) | Freshwater microbial communities from meromictic Lake La Cruz, Castile-La Mancha, Spain - LaCruzMarch2015_8m | ecosystem: Environmental > Aquatic > Freshwater > Lake | place: Spain...
TGCTTATCGGGCAACGCAACAACAAAGCCACAGTAACGTCCATCATTGCCCGGTGTACTCTATATCTCTGGTACGATCGGTTTCTTGAAGGCGGGCCTGAAGCGCTGGAAGCCAAGCTATCTGCACCAAACCGTTACAAGTCCTGCTCTGGTCCCCTGAAGCTCTGCCAGTTGCAGTTAGATTCCGACCTCGAGTGATCCAGTTTCCCGGGAGCAGATCACGCCGGAAAGCGGATGCTCACGAGGTCCGCTACTCGTCCGGAACCAGACCGTCGCCCGCTTAATCAAGGTTTAATCGCGATCTGGCAGATTTCCGCTATGGCCCACCGATCCATTACTATAAGCGACAACAAAGTCATCTTCGCTTGGGTCTTCATGGCCGTGTGGATGAGCTTCCTGGCGTTCATGACTGCTTGGGCCTTCTGGCCGCCGGTCGATCTTTTCCGGCCGGCCGCCCTGTTCGCTGCGGCTGTCTTCCTGTTCATGTGGCTCATTGGACTGGTAGCAAGCGCTGACATCTTCACAGCACCTCGGATACGGCTGAACATCAAGGACGGCTGGGTCGTGGTGCGGGAAATCTGGCTGTGGAAGAGCGCGGAAGAACGGTTCGACGTCCGGCAATGCGATCCGCCTGAAATCCTCCACACTAAAGACTTAGACGGCGATCCCTCTTTCGAGCTGCGGCTGCTCACACCGAACGGCCGCAACCTGCACTTGGCCGAAGGCCCTTTGGAGGAGGTTGAGGCCACGCGGGACCGGTTGATCACTGCGATGGGGATAACACCGGCGGCGCGGTGATCCGGCGTTGAGCCCGTCCAGTTGTTTGGTCCTAAAGGCGCGAAGCGTCACGGGGATGCGGGCAAAGAGAGAAGCCCAAAGATGGGTAGCAGAGCACTTGTGAACGGCAGCTTTCGACGCTCGAGCTCCACTAATCGGACCAGCAGCAATCGGCCAGGTTCTGCCTAAAGCAGACATTCCGCTTTGCGCCAAACTAGGTCAAGAACGCGCAATTCAATGGAGCCCCAAAGCGGACGTACCATATTTGGGCGAAGCAAAGCATCGACCAACACCCGCAACGCGGGACCTAGCTTAGCCCGGAGCAATTCTGGTTGAAAATGTCGGAACACCGCGCAGTCACAATCAAAACTGAACAAGATTAAGCGGCTCGGCTGGGTCCGATGTCCCTATCCATATCCATTGGGCACAGACTAAACCAAATCCTCCCACTCCCGTGCGCCATGGATAACGCGCGCAATCTCGGCGACAGCGTCTGTTGCGCGATACAATATCAAGTAACTGCCAATCGGAAGCAGGCGCATGTCCGGTCGCACATCAAAACGCGGCGCGCCCATTTCTGGCATGGCCCCTAAGGTCGTAAATGTCTTGTGGAGGCGATCAAACCAATGTTGTGCGGCACCGGGATTATCAGTGGCTATTGTCAGGACGATGCCTTCGATATCACTTATCGCTTGCGGCAGCAGACGATAGGTCACGCGGCGGTCTTGCTAGCAGTCGTTTTGGCTAATTTGGCTTGGATTTGGGCCATAGCATCCAGGCCTTCCACGGCCTCGCCGCTCGTAATGCCTACGTCCCAGAGTTGACCCAGCCGTTCGCTGGCCTTGGCACGATACTCTCTGCGCTCCCGCCATTCGCGCAATGCTTCGCGCATCAATTCACTCGACGATGCATAAGCACCAGAATTAACAGCTTCTTTAAGCATGATGGCCATTTCGGCTGTTAACGCAACGCTGATTTTCTCGACATTTGACACGGTCGTATGCTCCACGATGGAGGTGGTACGGTAGGCAAGTTTGCTACTTTTTGCAAGTAAGAGGGCTTTGTTTTGGCCTTCTCTTCAGCTCAAATCCTCCGCACCCTGCAATACCCACCGTAACATGGGGGCGCTAAGCTTCTGCCCCAACGCAGCCGCAATGCGCTTCGCGCCGTAGGGTGCATTCTAACAGAACTGCAACACTTCGTTAGCCGCGCTCGAGGATATGGCTTTTTCACTTAGACGGCCTTTGCCCATACTGACGTGCCCCCACGAATTCGGTCCAAAGGAAGGTATAGTTTGCCGTTCAGATGAATGGCCGCTTTCGACTGCCGCGCGCTCCTAAGCAGACCATCCCCTTTCGGCCAACTATTGCCAAAATCGGACCTCGCGAGTGTCTGCTTTTTGGTGAATTGGCGCATGTTCTAGTCCACCCCCATCTCACCTAACACCCAATCAGCCGCAGCCTGGGCTTTGCTCGCGGCAGTTAAGAACGACGATGGATTATCGCCAAGGGCTTTGAGCCAGCCATCGATATAGGCGGCATGATCTTCAAGATGATCGGCCGGCAGGCCAATGTGCGCACCGATGAAGGCGCTGGCAAGTTCTGCCACGAGCTCTTCGAGAGCATAGCCTGCATCGCCAAAACGGGTCTGGCCGAAGTCACGATTGAGGCGGGTTTCATGACGGGAGGCGTGCGCGGTCTCATGGGCAAGTGTCGCCCAATATTGGCTGCCATCGCGAAAGGCCTCGCGAAGGGGCATTTGGATATAGTCAGCGGCCTTGGAGTAGAAGGCCCGATTGCCACCATGGCGAAGGGTAACGGGGATGCGGGCAAAGAGAGAAGCCCAGCGGGTCTCAGCCTCGCTGATTGTGATTGGCGTGCGTGGAACAGGCAGTGTTTCAGGAGCCGCATAGAAAGCTTCTGGCAGACCTTCGATTTGCTCGGCATTGAAGACAGTGTAGCCGCGCAAGATACGCCGGGTCTCGCCAGCTTCTTCGCGACGAGTACCTGAGGCTCCGGGAACAAGAGATGGCTTACCAGCGCCTTCTGACTTGTCGCCCACTTCGGTATAATAGACGACAAAGGATCCACGCTCGCCTTTACGGACACAAGCCTTCATGGCCAGGGCTTGTTTGAAGGTGAACCAATGGCGTGACCTGAAGCTGCTTTCCAAAGCGGCAGCCCAAAGGGCGATGATATTCATGCCACGATAGGGGGTCCCGCAGGAACGCAAGGGCAGGACCAAAGCGTCAGGCGGGGCAATATCATCCCATGGCTTGATCCAGGGGCGAACGCCGCGTTCGAGAAGAGAACTGATCTGGGTTGTGACTCGCTGGTGGGGTGTCAGACGAGCTTCATCGGACGCTGACGAATGTCGAGAATTACGATTTACAGCTATTGAAAGTGACATGGCGGAGACCTCCGCCGATGGGATCTTGCGTTACACGATACTCACCATGAGCTCGCGCCGCTCCCATCGGCCGAGATCAACAAACCGCACCCCTGATAGCCTGCCCGCACCCCGGTAGTCTCGCCTTGTCCAGACCGGGGCGGAAGCGGAGCGCCCGACCAAACGGTTGCGGGCGGGCTGGTAGGGGTGCAGGGATTTTGGGCCGATGGGGGCCGCGTGCCAAATGGGCTTTCGGTGATGTGAGGGCCTGGAGTATCTTCAGGTCGCACATAAAGATTGGATCAACGTCGTGTTGACCCTGGAGTGGGGACTTAACGGGGGCGACTCGTAGAGCGAATTTTGTGCAGCCCTATTCAGGCGACATCCATGTTGCCCTTCGTCGGGCAAACCTGATTTTCATCCTAATCAGAATTTTGTCTTGCAACGCCGTCGCGATCAATCCGCCTTTTCAAATGCGGTATCTAACTTGTGCAACAGGTCCAAGCCAGTCGATGGATTGCCACGTGCCGCCCGTGCCCGAAAGCGCAATTCAATATCGAATTCGGTTACTGCCCGGCTTGCTAGCTCTTCAACCAGTTTGTTCATGCTGATTTTACGGTGCGCAGCGAGTGTCTTCAAACGCTCATGCTGGTCAGATGGCAGACGAATTGTGAGGACACTCATGGATTCTTTCTCCAGTTTAAAAAAGCGCCGGGTGTTAGAATATGTATATCCGGGAATAGGAGTTCGGCTTGGTGAAAGTCGCGCACATTTGCGGTTATAATGGCTTGTGCGCCGCCCGCAACAGCCAATTCAAGCACATGATTGTCGCCTTCATCGGCAAGATTGGGTCGCCACAAAAAGTGAATAGTCACCCAATCAGAGACTGCAATGACTGCATCTAACAGTTCATCACGTTCTTTGGCTGACAAGACACAATGGGCCCAAAGCTCATCTCGGCCTAATAGCGCCTCGTATTCTGCAAAAAGCGCGTTAGCGAAAACTGGCTTAAGACGACCACTCAAGGCTTGCCGTAAAACCTCTCGTGATCCGCCGTCAGGGCTCAACAGCGCCGAGACAAAGACATTCGTATCGATAACGGCTTTTAACATAAACCATGATAGCTTATATGCTATCAATTGGCAAGTCGATCGTAGACGTTTTGACCGTTAGAAGCATCGCCTGGATTTATTGTCGGAGGGGCGGACCCTTCCTAGTCAGCCGATTTGCGCCAATCTTCAGGTCATTTGGGGTCTGATGGCCCGTCTTGCCATGAGGCGTTCGCACGCGCCCTCATTGAAGGCGACACTGAGCTAGAGGCCTATTGAGCTGCAGGCTTTGCCAATTCTTGGGGTTTCACCCCGCCGTTTGCGAACCCGCCCACCACGGCATCCCCCAAAAACCCATAGGAAGCAAGCGGACTTTAAAGCGGACTTATAAGCGGCAAGATTTGTTCTATGCAAACCCATAAAACTATGATTTAATTGTGTTTGTAGGATAACTAAAGCGGACTTTGAAGCGGACCTTTATATGGCAGAAGATGCAGGCGATTCAATTGGGGCAATGGAACCTTTAGGCATTGGTGAATCCAGTCGCTACCGCGCAACCGTATCCGAATTAGCCTTCGATCTTACACAAAAATCTGCATCCTTCAAAGGCGGGCTTCCGCCGACCATCGTGGCATCCTTGGCAAATCTTGTCCGCTCCATGAATTGCTACTACTCAAACCTAATAGAAGGGCATGATACGCACCCGATTGATATTGAACGCGCATTGAATAGTGATTTTAGCGCAGACCCCAAAAAGCGCGACCTTCAATTGGAAGCCAAGGCGCACATCTCAGTCCAAAAATGGATCGATGACGGCGGCCTTGATGGTAATGCTGGCCTGACCGAGGAAGGCATCAGAGACATTCACAAACGCTTTTATGATGAAGTTCCCGACGAATTGAAATACGCCGTTACTCCCGACACGGGTGAGCGCGTCAAAGTGATAGGCGGCCAATATCGCGGCAACTACGTTAAAGTCGGCAATCTTGTTCCTATAAGCGCGGGCGCAATCCCGCGCTTTATGAAACGATTTGAAGATCATTATTCAAAGCTATCTAAACTTGAAACCGTGATATCAGCCGCCGCCGCGCATCACCGCCTTGCATGGATACATCCATTTAATGATGGCAACGGACGCGTGATCCGATTGATGTCGCACGCCGTGTTATCGAACGCACTTGATACAGGCGCAGTATGGTCAATCTCGCGTGGTTTGGCGCGCAATGTTCAAAGTTACAAATCGCATTTAGCGAGTTGCGATTTGTTGCGCCGAAATGATCTGGACGGGCGCGGCACATTGAGTGAGGAATCGTTGGCCGCCTTCACAATTTTTTTCTTGAAAGTTTGTATTGATCAAGTTGATTTCATGAAAAGCCTAATGCTGCCCAAGACGCTTCAAACACGCATGAAAATGTGGGCAGAAGAAGAAATTCGACTTGGCAAACTTAATCCAAAATCTGGTCTAATTTTGGATGCGCTCCTTTATAATCGCGGTGAGTTAGCGCGTGGTGACGTTACTGGGATTGTAGGCGTTGAAGAACGTCATGCCCGCAGAATTGTATCTGGCTTGATTGATGTTGGTATTATATCGTCTGAGTCCTCACGCGCCTCGCTCAAACTTTCATTCCCCGCAAAACTTGCCTCACGTTTAATGCCAGGTCTGTTTCCTGAGATGGCTGAATAAGCTGGCTAGATCGCGTCTCGTTTTCTTGAAAACGAGGTTGCGATCTAAATTTATGATTTAGGGCCAGTTTTACACCATTTTTCGATTCCGAAAAATGGTGAACGGCCCTAGCGCTGGCGGACTGGCTTGCAAAGGCCCATCCCAACTTGGATGTGACACTTGGCGCGATGACCGGTCATGAATTCGAAAATCTCGGCAGCAAGAAGTTTAACGCCCAAATGGTGCCGCCTCTAGGAGACGTTGACCTCTGGGTTCACCTTGGTGCGAGTTTCGCCGCCCGTGACTGGCATGAACTGGCTCCCGGGTTGTTGGCACCATTGCCCAGTATGGATGCTCAACACTTTTTGCTTGGCCATGTGTCTTTTCTTCCAATTCTTCGCCAAGCCATGAAAGGCGTGCCTGGTTTTGAAGTCCCCTATGTTGCCAGTGTCGAAGCTGCGGCAGGTGAGGCCAAGCAAATTCTAATCGATGGCTACACAAAGCTGATTGCTAATTTTGGCACCCACCGATTGCATCATGCCCGCTCGGATGGTCTCCAGGCTACAGATGGGGTGTTAGTTCGTCAGGCCTATGTTGGTCTCCAAAGTGCGGTCTCAAGAATACTGGCCTAATTGTGCGTGATTGCCTGAACTCGGAGCTTCCTGCAGTGCAGATAATGTCAGCGACAAAAGTGTCCGCTTTCGAGCAACCACCAACCTACCCCAAGCGGCAACAACTGGCGCATTGGAGACTGTCGGCATTTCGGCAGAACTTGGCCGATTGCCGAATGGCAGGTCCTGGCCACAAACGCAGTTAACGATTCGCCCAACCTCAGGGTCGCTTCCTATGCAGACATCATCAGTCGTGCCCATCATGAGGTCGATTGGCTTATGAAATCAACTGTAACCTGGGGACCGATTGTTGATTGTGGCTCTCTGAAGTTCAACTTGCACCCCTTGAAAATTCTCGCACCTAGTGCTATCCTTTAATCATGGTGGATATCCCAATCTCCCGCGCTTTCAAAACCGTATGGTTCGCCAAAGCGGCGAAAAAAGCGCGGATTGACGATGACGAGCTTTGGAAAGCTATTGAGCAAGCAAGGATGGGCCAAGCCGACGACTTGGGCGGGGGGGTGTTCAAGAAACGGTTGGCGGGCAATCGGTATCGGTCAATCCTTTTGGCAAAGGGCGGCGCATTTTGGGTTTATTCCTACCTTTTTGCCAAGAAGGATCGCGACAACATTGATGATGGTGAGTTGAAGGCCTTTCGCGACCTCGCCAAAATCTATGCTGGCATGAGCGAGAGCCAAGTTGAGGCGCAAATTGACGATGGCCATTGGATTGAGATTAAACAACCTGATAAGGATCAAGTGACATGAGTAAGAAAGCCTACAAGAGTGACGCTTTTGAAGCTGTCTACACCTCTGCCCAAGCGCTTCTGCGCACGGGCGTAATCGACAAAGCGACCATGCGCAATTTTGACAGTGCGTGCCTGACGGTTCCCCCACCCTATGCGCCGCAGGATATTCAAAAGCTGCGCGAAACCAATAAGGTGAGCCAGCCCGTGTTTGCCCGCTATCTCAACACCAGCGAGTCCACGATCGAGAAGTGGGAAACAGGGGCCAAACGCCCCAGCGGCATGGCTTTGAAGCTATTGAGCTTGGTTGAGAAGCACGGGCTAGAAGTCTTGGCTTAAAGCCATGATGTGCTCCAATTCCTAGGCCGTTTGCATATCCGCTTTAGAGCTTTCCTTCTGTCTTAGTCTATGACAACCCGTGGCGCAAAGCGGCTGAAACCATCAACACTGGATCTATATGGGCGCGCGATCTGTGCCAGCTTTTCAGACGCGATCGCTATCTAGGGCCGTTCACCATTTTTCGGAATCGAAAAATGGTGTAAAACTGGCCCTAAATCATAAATTTAGATCGCAACCTCGTTTTCAAGAAAACGAGACGCGATCTAGGGGCTATCCGTCATATCTCAGCTCTTCTCTGCAAGTCGTCCCAAGATTCGCAGAGCGTTGACCTCGATGAGGCTGGCTGCTTCCTCCACATAGCCACGTGTCGAACCTACCAACGAAGCGACTTCTTCAGTCACGGCAACGCGGTTCGCAACGAGATCATCGACCAATTCTTCAACGCGCTTCCTCACGTCTGCTGGACGAAAGCCGATCTCTTGGGCAAGTGCATCCCAATGGCGCGCGGCGACATCGCCCGGCTTTCGTTTTTTGCCGGCGATATTCTGGGCAAAATACTGAACAATGCTGGGCCAAGCCAGCGCCGTTGAAACATCGTACAGCGGAGCAAGATACGGCGCTTTCCCAATTGGGAGCAAAAGCGAATAATTTTTGGCGTGTGCGTCAGTGTTAGCGACGAGGATATTGAATATCAATTGATCGAGGAGCGCTAATGCGTCAACCGGGCGTAGATGTCGCCCCGTGTTGAGCAGTGTCGCCAAGGTTGGTCCTGCGACGGTACCGCGTTCATACTTCCGCCCAAGCGGTACACCATTGGCCTGCGCAAAATCTTCTTGATGGATTCGTAATAACGTTCGTGTGCGACTTAATTGTCGGTCATAACGCAAAACGCAGATTGCTTTGCGGTCACCAGCGCAAATGATCCTCGCTTGGGCTGCCTCTATTCCGATGGCGCGCGCTAAACGCAGACAATAGGTTTCATTTTCAACGATGCCCGGAAGAAGCGGGTTGTCTGGTTTGAGAATTATTGTCGATGGTGCGCCGTTTCGAGCGATGGCCAAGACATCGCCCTCTTGAGGCAAACGCAAAACAGGACCGCCCGAAGCGCCTAAAACTGCAAGGGCCGATTTCCTTTGCCCTCCAGCCAGGGACACGCGCACACCCTCTTCACCAACTAGAAACGGGCGTCTTTTAAGATCCTCAAAGTGGCGGGCTAGGGCAAGTTCGGGGTCACTTGTTTCATAGAAAATGGTAAGCGGAATATAATCCCAGTCCTCATGTTTGCTCTTTTCACCAAATGAAAGCGCGCCTGCCGTATCGCCACCGATTTCTTTGAGGACGGCTAAGGTGTCAGCGCGGTCCAGTCCAAGGGAGCGGGTTAGTACAGACAATTGTTCTTCTTCAGGCAACAGATTGGCTAGCCACGGCGAAATGACATGCGTTGGATAAGGTTGCGTGCGCAGAGGCATTGTCAAGGAAATGGGGAATGCGTTCGTCGTTACGAGCCATTCTTTTCCGTAAGCAAACTGAAGTGCGCCATCTGTTGCGACCTCAATATCGCCTACATGGAAGGCGTCAAACCAGATCGGGACCAAATCGGTCACGTGTAGTCCCCAAGATCATAGCCAAACCCCGAAGCTAATGGCCCACTGGCAGCGTCGGTTGGGCGATCTTCTACAAGTTCGGCGACTTCCGTCCTTAAAGCAGAAGCGATGCGAATAAGGCTGGTGATGCGTAAATCTCGTTTGCCATTTTCGATCAACGAAAGTGCCGGAGCACTAATGCCGCACAGGCGGGCCAGTTCGTGCAAATTGAGGCTGCGGGCAAGGCGACAATGACGTATGCGGTTTCCGATTTGCACCAACTGTTCGATATCAGGTTCATTTGCCATCGGTTGCCAGTCTTTTACTGATTTCAATAAATATGCTCTATTTTCTTTCAGTAGTCAATTAATTTTACTGAAAAAGGTATAAATCGAAGATCCCATGGCAGAGTAAGTCAAAAATGACTGTAAACGATAAAAGACTGAACAGGCTATCCCAGAACCACCGCGACACTCAAACAACAAAAGAGCCGTCTATTGGCATGTTTGCGATCCGTGCACGGCAACTGGATAATCAACCCGAATTAATATGTGCAAAAAACCGCCTTGCTCATCGGGCCTGGTGGTCTCAACGCTCGCACTTTTTGCGGGTCCTAAATCAAACCTTTCGCCAATTAAATCCACCATGGCTTGCAACGGATCGTCGCGCAAATGGGCGCAATGCCTATGCATGCTCCAGCTTGCCAGAAGGCAATTCAAGGTTAGCCCGCCCGTCGTTCAAATCGGCTTGGGGTGGATAAATAAAAATTGAGTGGTTTATAGCGCTGGGTAGCACAGAAATGCGGACCACGACAGACTGAGTATCGGACGATGTAGCGCACGCTGCATGCGCAATAGTGCGGACAGGAGCGAGTTCACTGCTGCTGCCGTTCAATGGGCGACATTTGGCAGGCACGGGTCGTGATGGCTTGTTCTCTGATGGTGCCAACACGCACCTTCTATAAAAATTAGATAGTTCTATACGAATCGGTTAGAACTGGTTAAAAGACTTAGATATGGATCCTCGTCGCAACCCTTTCGCACCTGGCGCTGGCAGCAAACCGCCTGAATTGGCAGGCAGGGATATAATTCTAGAAAATATTGCCATTGCGCTTGATCGCATTCGCAATGGCCGTCACGCTCAAAGCGTAATTTTACTCGGCTTGCGTGGCGTTGGAAAGACAGTCCTTCTCAATACAATGCGGCGGGCCGCAGAAGGCGAAGGTATAATCGGGGTCCCAATTGAAGCGCCAGAGGGGCAGTCCTTGCCATCCATGCTGGTGCCGGCCCTCCGCACAGCGATGCTTAAGCTCGACCGTGGCCAGGCAGCAATGACGTTGGCCAAGCGCGGCTTGGGCGCGCTGGCGCGGTTTGTAAAAGCATTCAAGCTCAGCTTCGGCGAGCTAGAGGCTAGCATTGATCTTGGGGAACCAGGCATTGCCGACAATGGTGATCTTGAAGCGGATCTGATCGACCTAATTGATGTTGCCGGAGCAGCGGCAGCCGAGCGGGGAACCGCTTTGGTGTTGTTTATTGACGAGCTTCAGTATGTTGCCGAACATGAGCTAGCTGCGCTCATAACAGCTCTGCATCGTGCTCGACAAAACGAGCGGCCTATTACTTTAGTAGCAGCTGGATTGCCCCAACTTGCGGGGCAGATGGGCAAAGCAAAGTCCTATGCAGAGCGTTTATTCTTGTTCACCAGCATAGGCCCGCTTGAAAGAATTGCCGCGACAGCCGCGATCGTACATCCGATTGAAGCCGAAGACTGCTCGATTGAGGCTGAAGCAGTCGACAAAATTCTGGAGTTAACACAAGGATACCCCTATTTTCTGCAAGAATGGGGAAAGCAGTGTTGGGATACCGCGGAGCGTTGCCCCATAACCGCTGGTGATGTCGATTTAGCCTATCCAACAGCGATCGCTGCCCTTGACGATAGCTTTTTTCGCGTGCGGTTTGATCGGATGACGCCATCGGAAAAGCGCTACTTGCGCGCCATGGCGGACTTGGGGGCAGGACCTTACAGCTCGACCGCGATTGCTGAGCATTTGGGCCGAAAACCTTCCGCATTTGGGCCGGTTCGAGCCTCCCTTATTGCCAAGGGCATGATTTATACGCCAGGTTATGGTGAGACAGCGTTTACGGTACCTCTGTTTGATGCCTTCATGTGCCGCATTATGCCAGTCGTGAATTAAAACGCCGCCCTGCGAAGCAATACACTTAATTGGTTTGGCGGATCGTTATTCGGCATCCTATCCTTCTAAATCCAAATCGCCGCGGCCTGCTTTTTGCCGGCAGCGGTCAGGAAAGACGAAGGACGATAAAGGTCGCATGCTCAGTGAAATTTATACTTCTGGCGCAACTCGCATATGCCGTGTAGCTACCTCGACGACTGGTAAAGTGTGTGTGAAAAATCACAAAATCGACCATCGACACCATGTCCATACGGATTTAGCATAAACTATGGCGTCGACTAAGAGCACTCAAACCGGCAAAACCGCAGCGCAACCAAAGGTGCTGAAAGCTGACCAGCTGGACAAGCTGCCCGATGTGGCAGCCCTTGAACAATTGGCGCTGAAAACGACTATGAGCCCTGAAAACCCAGAGCTGAGGCGTGCCCAGCTCCTTGTCTATGACGCTTGGGGGGCACGCGACGCTCGCAGTCGGAACGCTTTGGCAAAAAGGGCGCTCAAATTGTCGCCTTTTTGTGCTGACGCTTGGACAATCTTGGCCGATGCCTTGGGGTTAACCCCTGACGAAAAGGGTAGTTACCTTACACGCGCTGTTGCAGCGGGGGCGTTGAGTCTCGGGCCGGGGGGCTTTGAAGAGTTTGCTGGCCATTTCTGGGGCTTTCATGAAACACGTCCTTATATGAGGGCACGCGAACGGCTGAGCCATCATCTTTGGACTTGTGGGCTGCGCAAAGATGCGATCGCAGAGCTCGAAGACATGCTTCTTCTCAATCCAGGCGATAATCAGGGTCTTCGCTACACACTTTTGTCTTGGTTGTTACATCAAGGCGATGACACACGAGTTGATGCACTCTTGGCGAAGCATAACGACGATCAAGGCGCTTTTCTTTCTTGGACAAGGGTCTTGATGGCTCTGCGCGCCGGCGAGGAAAGTAAAGCACTCTCTCTTATGAAATCCGAGGCTATGTCGGCCAATTCACATATAGGAACCGAACTGACGCGTCCCAAGCCATCTATCAAGCCGAGCCGGGGATATTATACCCTTGGCGGCAAGGATGAAGCGGAAACTTACGTCAAACTATATGGCTTTGCTTGGATTCAAACTCCTGGCAGCCTCGAATGGCTTAAGGAGTTGCCAAAACGGACATGACCAGGCTGCCGCCCCGAAACCTAACGCCAGAGCTATGTGCCAAGCTTCGAGAAGATCTCTTGGAAGCTGCAATGGATGTTGCGGCAAAGCATGGCCTCGTTGCTGAGATGGGTGAGCCCCGCGACATTGACTTGAGAAGCGGATTTGAATTGCGGCTGAGACTTGGCATTGCGCTGCCCGACGGAACACTGTTCGAGCCTGAGCGA
>Ga0247833_1006676_pt1 | contig 12677 bp, 13 predicted proteins | sample LaCruzMarch2015__7_FD_187117 | JGI IMG/M metagenome (GOLD analysis project Ga0247833, IMG submission 187117) | Freshwater microbial communities from meromictic Lake La Cruz, Castile-La Mancha, Spain - LaCruzMarch2015_8m | ecosystem: Environmental > Aquatic > Freshwater > Lake | place: Spain...
CGATATGAATAATCCATTTCATCTCGACCCTCGGCTACGTCGTCCCAATGGGACACGTGAAGACCCTCCTCCGTCGCATCCAAGTCGTGGAGGAAATCCGTACTCCAACGATTTTCGACGTATGGTGCTTCAGCTGCATTTTAATGGGACCAATCTTCGACACCCCCCTGCCGATATCGCCGATCTCAGGCTCAACCATAAGTTTCCATGCTACAGTACCTGCAGTAGTTGGATACAAACCTATCACACAACTGGTGACGTTTGCCCATTGAGAGCCACCGGCAACAATTTTGCGGGGAGGGAGATTAGTGGGCTCAAACTTGAGTGGTTAGCACTTTATCGGGCGGTGCTACCAAAGGCTACTCTTGCTGAATGCCGTGCATTCCTCTTCAATATGGATCCTAATGAGCCTCCGTACTCGAACTCGCAGGTTTATAGAGCTGAGCAACTTCTTGATTTGAAGAGGAAGGCAGCATCTACTACCGCCGATTTTGCTACTCTCCCTAGCAATATGCTCAAGCGCGAGTTGTATTGGACAATGCCTCCACCTCTTGGTATGGTTGGTGTTGTGGTAGCTGATATTATTGATATTGACGAAGCAGGATTTTTCCTGGAGTCGTCCAACCGTAATTTCGGCAAAGCAGTTTCGTGTTTGAGGTGCAGCCAAAATGGTGTGTATGGGAGGGGTGAGAAAGTCAATCTACTTCTTGCCATAAGCGGAGATGATGTTACCCCCATGCGTTGGAGCGAAATGTGGATGGATGGAGGGACTACTATTATGAGATTTCACACCTTTATTGAACGTATACTTGACGATTTGGATCAAAGGTTTCCCAATCGTTCATTTGTTTTTACTATGGACAACCTCTCCTCGCATAAGAATCCTCTGATTTTAAATGCGATACTGAATGCCGGCCATCGATATGTCTTCCGGGCCCCATATTGGCCAGTTGATGGGGCTGTAGAGTATGTGTTCAACGCTATTCAAACGCAGCTAAGAATATATTTCAATCGAATTAACGACATGGCGGATCTAAGAAACCGTATCAATCTTATTGTTGGGGGGTTTCAGTCGTTTGCGAGGTTTTTCATTCATGTTGGCTTCCCTGTATAGATAAAGATTATTGTAATGGCAGTTGATATATTATAGTTGTATTTGATGTGTGATAATATTATTTTATGTAAGATGATATATATAGAAGTATACTCAGCAAATGATTCAATTCTTTACTTGTACCCTTCGATATTCATGAATTTACCATGCTCAGTCTGACTCTGTCCTTTCTCCCAATCCTCGCCGGTTCCATCAACCATATCAATCACCTGTGCCTTGCATGCATCCTCGCCCCTGATCATCTGATCACCATAAAAGCGCATTGCCTGTTTCAACTCATTCTGATCTACTTGCTCGTCGGGAGTATTGTCACGTGAAGTTTCGTAATGTCTAATATCACAGTATAAACCTCGGCAAGATTCTCGGCCAGAATATTCTTCAATGAGTTCCGTTTGTTGAGCGTATCAGGTATGGCCTCTCTCAAACGTTTCGCAAAATACGTCGCCTCTAAGGCACGCATGTCCGCCCGCTCGGCTAAAGTAAGTATATCAACCCGACTGCCCACAAGGTCGGCCATCATTCCCATGAGTTCGTCGATACTAAACGAAAGACCCCCACCACTTGAGTTTCTTTTCAACATCTTCGCGATGGCACTTTTCATTAGGACATCATCCAATTCCGAATCGCCCAATTCTTTTCCACGTCTATACGCGACAAGGACTCGTTGAGGATCAATAGAAAAGCCCGCCTCGTCAACACGTAGATCTTCCTCACCGCCACTGTCGTCGCATAAATCGTGTATCTCCAATGAGAATCCGGACCCACGAGCAACAGCTGTTGCGGCATGAGTAGACGAGGAGCTGCGTCGACTGCTCATGATGTTGTTGACACGCTGAATTGAGGGAGGGGGAGGGATATTCGATTTCAGCGGAGAGGTGCCGGTCGAATACACTGCACGCCGATTTCGTGGATCCCGGGGCCCATCACGCCCCTTCTTCCTCTTACTGGGCGACATGGCAATGAGTAGGGTGAGAGTAGTACCGCCGTTTAGGCCATGGCATTGGTCGAGGGAGGAGATGACGGAGTGAGTGGGTTATCTCCCACTACGTTTGGGATATTTCCCGCGCGCTGGGAGAATTAGATTGATTTGGAAAATGTAGTAAAAAAACAGTAAACTAAAAGCCATATTATTCACAAGTAATGGCAATTTAAAAGAAACAGGCATAAAAAAAAAATGGTGCTGTGCAAGACAAAAGCCCAATAACGGTCGTTAAGGGTACTTTAAAAGCCATTTGACAGCGGTCGTGGTAATATAAAAGTCAAATCATCGGTAGTGGCACATGAAAAGCCATTTGCTTAATCCAACAGTAGGATTAATTTTCACCCAAAAATAATGCAGTCAGAGAGTGTTAAGAATCCGCTCTCACAGAGCGTAAAGAATCTTTCTGTCTCCGGCAAATTTGTTCCAGTTTTCACGTGAATCTCATTTCGGGTGAAAATTCCTTCTTTTTACTCCGAAAGCAGAACTTCGATACAGGCCTAATGGTCAACCTTGCGCAGCTGATCAACAAGCCGCGAAGCAGACGATGGTTTTTACACACCTAAGAGAAGCAGTTTCCTTCTCGAATTGCGTATCAGCGCGGACTATTCTCCTCGAATCTCTCCCGCAGAACGTGGCAGCAGGCAGGAAAGATTTACCCTAAACGAACAGGAGCATCCAAGTGAATCGACAGCATGACAACTCCCGATACTTCTATCGATACTGCTGCGTCGGTCTTGAGAGAACGCCGAATGAAGCATGACGACCCTACTAGCCATGCTCTTACTACCGAGAAGGACTTTGAGTTGGATTGGAATGAGCTCAACCAGGAAGCAGAGGAAGACGAACTGTATGAATTCCCAGAAAGTACAAACACCTTCCTCATCACCGAGAAAGTATTCTCCTTTGGCTTTGCTACTGGCATCATGGTCCAAGTACTCTCCATGACGTGTCTCATCAGCGCGTTCAGGAATCAAATAAGTGTGGGAAAACATACGAATGCATTGGGTATGGCAGCTGAAGTTAGTTCAGAAGTTCACATTACAAGATACATTGCTATTCTTATAGCCATCATCAATGAAACAGAGGTCCCACATGCGCTCGAGCTAATAGGGAAGGCATTTCAACAGAAAGCATCTGCCAAGGATAGGATTAGCTTCAAACGAATCCTATTCTCTTCTTTCATGCGTCTCATGATTGGTTACACATTCCTTTGTTCTGTATTTGTTGTTGTTGTTCAGGTAACAGACGTGCTCAGTATGTTTATGAATATTTTGGCTCTCCAGTTTGTGGAGAGTATTGACGATATAATCTACGATTTGGCAAAGCGAGGATTTCTTGGTCGCGCAGTTGAGACTGCATGCAAACCAGTGTCCATTGTAATTGATGAAACATCAAGCGATGGAAAGCTTACCTTTACAGCCCTCTGGTCACGCCGCATTGTTAGAATCTTTTACACTTTTAACATTATTTTCGGGTAAGTGAAGCAAGACTAATATAATTTAATTTTTGTCGTCGCTAACAAATCTGGCTTGTTGTTGTTATTTTGTAATTTGCGAAGCTGTTTAAGCGTAACTTATTTCGCCAGCACCCAAAAAATTGGTGAATACCGCTGCAAGTCGATCACCGTTATGTTTGGAGATGGTTTAATAGGAGGACCAACAGCATTAGACGAGTACTGGGGCGGTGCTTACGTCAACGGCGAAGAGAAGCTTCTAATCTATTCTCACTTTAACGGAGTTTACGTCGAAGATGGTGAGTACTCTTGTCAATTTTGCATGGATGTGAACGATCATTATCAATTACTCACACATACACATGTTACTACTTCTACATAGGCATTGTAAATGGCTTTCCTAGGTTTGTTGAACAAAACAAGGTGCAAGCAGATCCGTATGAAGAAATTATTCCTGCTGAAATCATCTACTGTTCAGACCTCGGGTCCTGGGTTTTTTGGCATCCTAACATCAAGACCTCTCCACCCGATAAGCCCGAGTATGAGGTAAGTTAAACATTATTTACATCATACATCCTCAAGTATTGTCCATATTATCTATTCCACTATTGATACTAAAACCTTTTGCTCCTTCTTTCAGAACGAATGCTTTTGGCTCATGAAAACTGAGCCAACCGATTCATTTGACATCCTTGAAACTGGTTTGAGTCAGTGGTACATGTGGGATGGGAGCGTCCAGCCTGGAATCAATGTTGTTGTGAAGTGCAATGATTGTGGAGCACCGGGTGATAAGGAGTCATGCAACTACAACGGAGAGTGTGCTCTGACAACGCGGTGCAAATGTGATACTGGGTACTATGGAACTTATTGCGAATTCAAATCTCCATGCAATGAGATTGAATGTGAGTGTTTGATTTATTACCCTAATTGGGTATCGTTGTTTGTGCAGTTTGTCCTCATAATCACGCCTGAACCACAACACTACAGCTGAAAAGGATGAGGACACTAAGCTTGCATTAATTGGTCACCCCGCTAATTTCCTCACAATCTATGGAAAGCCTGTCTACTTGATTAACAACATGAGTGGACAGCCAAATTCTCTCCTTCGCCTTGGTTATCCTGAATTTGATACAGGCGCTTTTACTGATGATGACTTTGTGTATTATAACAATGTTACTACCGAGTTCCAAGAGTTCATGGAAGGACCTTATTCTGTCATTCTAAAATATACTGGGCTACGTTGGCTTGGTAAGTCAAAAGCCAGCTTTGGTTGTACCACAATAATGAAAAAGATTACATTTTCTTATCAAATGCTTTCCTTTGCCATTTCTTTCCCCACGCCAACTAGGTTATATGATGCCAGAAGGAAAGTATTACTACAGTAGCACCGTAAGTGACGCCCCGGAGGAGTACCACGCGTAAGTTTCTTATCTCTATCTGTGCGACAAATTACTTACAATATATTCATATAACATTATTGTTCTCTGACTCATCATTGTTTCTCCTCCACCCATGATTTCTAAATCCTTCAGCTTCTGGGACAATGCCTTCAGTGGCCTAGGTGAGGCAGACAATTCTACATTCCTTATCAGTGCTCCAGCCATAGGCACATTCGATCCAGTCGGAGTTGACTTTTACGAAATGCGTCGTAGGAACGTCCCAAACAGTACCTTTGACTACGGTCCTATGGGCGTGCTCATTCCTCTTATTCCGTACCAGGGAAGTGGTTTCTTTCACTGCAGTTACTAAGAATGTTGACAGATGATCAATACTGTATAAGATGAATACTGGTGATGAGCGATGTTATTTGACCACAACAGTAGGGTGAAATTGTTTGTAGGTGTGAGAGTGTTTCAGTTTGTTTGTAGATGTTTAAACTATTGTTATGGAAGATATAACCAGCATGAATAGGATTCCGTGTTTAAAGTGTCATGCGAGAGAGAGTGGAAACGTGTTAAGTACTTTATATAAACTTGTCCTTTAATATCTATTCAAGAGCCTGGCATATCAAATGTAGAAGCAAATGACTCTACATCTTTTTTCAATATAGTCAGTTCCATCATCAAGTCATCATTCTCTTTCAAGGTCGTCTCAAAGACAGTTAACGATACCTTAATATTCCTTTCTTCGTTCTTGTTGGCGGCAGCAGCAGCAACATTCTGTACCTTCACTGCAAGTTGATAACCACGATGTAATAACTCTGCGACATATTCAAAATCAATAATCCCTAATCCTCGACTTGTAAGTGCTGGTGTACCTAATCGTACTCCACCCGGATTAATTGCAGACTTGTCACCCGGTATACTATTCTTATTCGCTGTCATACTTGCTAATTCAAGTATTCGTTCCACCTTGGAACCCGTCATACCATTATCATCATTACTTCTAACATTCCATAATACAATATGATTGTCTGTTCCACCGGTAACAAGAGTATATCCCCGATGTATTAATGCATCACCCAATGCTCTGGAATTCCTAACAACATTAGATGCATATATTTTAAATTCAGGTGTGGCAGCTTCACGTAATGCCACAGCCAATGCAGCAATTTGATGATTGTGTGGTCCACCCTGTAGCATCGGAAACACTGCCCGGTTAATACGTTCCATATATTCTGATTTTGCAAATATCATACCTGATCGTGGACCACGTAATGTTTTATGTGTTGTACTAGTAACAACATCGGCATATTCAAATGGTGATTGAGCGACGTTTCCAGCAACTAATCCTGATATATGTGCCATGTCCACCATTAGTAGTGCCCCGACCGAATTGGCAATTTGACGCATTCTCTCATAATTCCATTCACGACAATATGCACTTCCACCAGCAATTAATAATTGTGGCATAAACATGTTGGCACGAGATTGCATGTCGTCATAATCAATATACCCGGTAGTGGGGTTGACAATGTATGGAAGTGATTCAAAGTAAACACTCGTCGCGCTGACTTTACGTTTGGGCGTACGGAACCCATGTGTTAAATGTCCACCGCTGGGCAAGTCTAATCCCATGATACGATCATGTGGCTGTAGTAGTGCGGTGTAGGTGGCAAAGTTGGCTGGCGAGCCAGAGTATGGTTGGACATTGACACCCCATTCATTTGGGTTGAGATTGTATAGTGCTAATGCCCGGTCCATACAGAGTGTTTCGATGTCGTCAATGTATTCATTCCCACCATAATATCGTTTGCCCACTTGTCCTTCGCTATACTTGTTGGTGAGACAACTACCCAGTGCTTCACGTACAGCGGCACTCGCAAAGTTCTCAGAGGCGATTAGTTCGAGTCCCGTGTGCTGTCGTTTGTCCTCGAGGGTGATTAGACGATGAATTTCAGGATCGGCAGATTCTAAAATCGAATCAGACGAGGAAGAAGAGGCAATGGCAGTGCCAGCGGCTGAGGGATTTGTCGTCTTGTTTGCTTCGTCATGGATAGTAACATCGTGGGATGATGGAGACGTGGTTAATGATTCGACAATATCTCGAAGAGACGAGGCCCTCTTCGACGTCTGTCGTCGATCAACTACTGAATTAGAAGGAGGCGAAAATGATGAAACGACGACACGTGGTGATTGCACCGCTGCTAGAACGACAAGCAGTGCGGTGGACACCAACGACGCATGCCGACATCGTTTGGTCATCATGAAGGTTGATGCTCGTGTGTGTCGAGTCAGAATAATGATTAACCCTTGATAACCGTGGCAACTTTTTTCAGTACCGAGCCTACGTAGGAACTAGTGGCCAATTCAAGAATCTTAAATAGCGTTATATCGAGAATAGATGATGTCACAAAAAACGGCTGTCCATATATTAAACTATTAATATCTATGGATAGTCGACTATCAGAGCTACCTAATCGCATTTCTACCCAGGACCTAACTCATCGTAGTAGCGGCGATATTAATGGTCAAAGTCAAAGTCTACTGGCCCGAAATTTACCGGAAATTGTCTATGTAAAGTACGTCCAGTCAACAAAGGGTTAATTACCATGAATCAAATCCAACAAACTTGAATTTCATTAATGACCCATACATCCAATCAAACACACATGCAGATCTCCATGACGGCAGGAACTATTCCAGGATCTTGAACAACCACCCCAAAGCAATCTGACAGAGAAATTTCCTTCCCAAGGCAAACAACTCTTAAATATGGCACCCCCTGTAGAAGAAGGAAGAAGAGGAGGTATCCATCGCCAACTCCCCATACATACTACTAAACCCCGGGTTCAACCCATAGATCATGAACACACCACCTAATGGTTTTGTAAATGGTAAGGTAGACAGCACGATCCAGAGTCAGAGTAGTCCTCAATGTCAACGCCAATGAAGAAGGAATCCAGATAATAAAAAGAATAAGCAACAGTAACCTTCTGTCCATCAAAGAAGGTGCGAAAGGTGCCAAAGATGCTGGTGGTGCATGGAAAATGAAAAGCAACAACCCCAAAGCGGAAGTGCTACCGATCATGTCTCCATAGGAAGAAATGTAGTTAATAATATTGACGTCTTTCGCCATCGTTGTGTAGCACTAGATGCTAGGAAGCCAATGACGATAGGATAGCTGTCTTCTTAGGTTATTTTCTACATAAATGTAATACATGAGTCTCGATTCCCATTCAAAATTCAAATCACTGTCCTATTATCACTGCCTAAGGGCATATGATAATAGTATCGTCCAGTACGGAATTCCTAAAACTAAACCCTAACCCTAAAGACCTGTCTATTAATTCGAATTTGTTTCATCGAGAAAGCGATAAAACCTCCGCACACAGTTGCAACAAAGCATGGCAAAATCGTTGTACTATGCCGGACCGTCTAGCACCCCCCACGACACTACCGCCGGAAGAATAGTAGTGCGGCCGCATTGCTCTTCGCTCACGTCTCGATCAAATACCGCTCTCCATCTTTTACAGCCCCTCTCTGGTTTTTCAGAATAACTTTGTACTTGCAATTGAACAAACGAAAGACTGCTCCATAACGATTGCCTGAGAATAAATAACCATCAACCAGCAACTGTCCAGCAGGTGCTGTACTATCCATCATGGCTGCAATTTTCTTCTCAACAATTTCAACAAGATGATGACCACTTTCTATCACAGTATCAACTGACTTTACAAGATTATATAGAACACAGTCTTGAATATCAGAGCAATCCACAGACGGTCTTGAAGACCATCTCAAGAGTTTTCCCACATGATGATTCAAGCATTGGAAGTCAAAACCGGGTAACATGTGGAGCTGATGCTGTCATTGGACACGTGTTGCCGTTTCTAATCCATGGATTTTTTTATTTGAAGTGAAAAGTAGATTATGACCATTTGCAAAAAAACTATTTGTTGATAGACCCGATTTAATGATCATTCACAGGCACCTAAAAGTAAACAACATTGCCAAACGCTAGTATAGGTGAGGTACATTAGAGATATCGTAAGGAAGTTTCCTTGCTGAAATAACCAATATGAATCTACGGCCAATCTCTCATTAGATAAACATATTTAACATTTGTACCACAGACCTAGGTAACCTATTGTTTAAACATCGCCCCCCAATTATCTACATAAATCACATCTTCACACCTCTGAGAATGAAAACAGAAAACTCGGATCCAATTTCGGATCTATATCTGAAAGCTTTTAGATTCATCATTCTTTCTTAATTCCTTTTCCTTATTCCTTCGTCGACGTGTAACCTCATCCACCAATACTCTCCGTCGTGTACTCTTACTACTGCTTCTAATTCTCGATTTATTGTTATTACCTGCAATTGCCATATCAAGATTCCTTGTACTCGTTAGGACGTCACGTACAAGTTCCTCAAGTACTACCGCCTTTGTTGTCGCCATACCACCTTCGTCTGTGCCATTAATCTTCTCTGCACTAGCAGCAGCAACCTTCTCACGTTGACAATAGGGAGATCCCACTCTCTCCTTTTGACTGTCAGACGTATTGTTATTGCTATCATTTACTGACTGTTGTCGAAGTTCGGTAAGTTCATTCCGTGTAAAAGGAATAAAGTCTGTACCTGACTTACCCACATTATTATATGAGGTAGTCACATCTTTGCTACTCTTGTTATTGACCTTGGCAGTCTTTACCGAACCATCAAATGTAGTTGGGTTGCTTGGGAGGTCAATCCTTGCTATATGGTCTGCTGTCGAACCAGTCTCGGACTCCTTTTGAGTAGAAATATATTTATGTGACGTACTTGGTCTCCGTGTGGGCACTTCAATCCCCTCGGACACGATATGATCTCGTCCATCCACGTGTATTAAGGTATCCGATGCGCGGGGTGTTTCGTCAATGATTGGTGATAGTAGACTTGAAGTATTCACTGTTGTCATTGGAGCTGCATCAGTGAAAGTGCCACCACCACCCTTCATCGTCATCTTCGTCATTCCGTCGTTGATGTTGCTGTCAATCACAAGAGCTGTTGGTTTCTTCTTCTTCCATTCACCGGGCATTTTAAAGCTTGACAACGACGGACGAACAATATCATCAAACTTGAACCGTTCAGATGATGATCGTTGACGTATGACTGTGGAATCCTTGCTGCTCATACTGCTATTGCTCTCTTTACTACAGCTTTCTTTGCTGTTAAGACGATGACGAATGTCTGTCACCAGTCCGATCTTCTGACTTTTAGTACTTATCGCTGAGGTGTTGTCGTTCGTTTCGTCTGTAACAACATTTGTTGGCTTCTTCATGTCTACTGCATGTACAGCAACAACATTCGCAGTCTTTAACATTGCACTCGATGTCTGATCGATAGCTACTTCCGTCTCTTGTTGTGGTTCCTCTTCTGGTAATTGGTTCAGAGGTGTCATGGTCCTTGTGGAAGATGCTTGGAGTGACAAGGATCCCATCGTTGCAGTCTCTTTTGTAATGTCTGAGACTACAGTGTTGGCCATACTCTTGCTTCGATCATGTGTTATGGTGTCAGGTAGAGGCCTCTTCTGGTGGGGCTTATTCTTGCTCCGGCTTAATTCCACACTTCCTGCATTCGTCTCGTCTTCGTCATAACTACAGCTATCATCGTCCAGGGTAATACTATTCGACGCTTTGGACCAGAATGACGAACGACTCTCAGGTGGCTCATAGGATGACTCCGATCGTGAATCTACTGTGGAGTCATCCTCATATTCGGATGATAGTATAGTTTCCGAATCATCGAATGACATCGATCGTCGTGACCTACGACCGCTTCGACTGTTACCACGCATACCTCGTCCACCTCTAACAGCACTGCGATGACGACTTCGACTACGACTTGGGCGTCTATTACGAGGTGACGGTGAGACACTGTACTTTTTCGAGCGCCCCGTTGCCTTGGGTGTTACCGTGCTCATTAGTCTACCCAAGAAGGACCCACGGGAGCTCGCTAGGAATGATCGTTGATCAAAGTATTGTGAATCCTGTGATGCCGCAGATGCCGCCGGAGAGAATGGCTTGCCTTCATACATGGTTGGACTTGTTGGTGGCGAGAATCCCTTATCTTGCTCATCTTGGGCAGCAGCACAGCAGCAGTTGACAAAGCAAATTAGACTAAGCGAAACGAAGACGAATAACCCAATGAGTAAATCAATGACTAAATCCCACTGCTGCTGGGTCCAGCTACTAGGTGGGCTTTCGTAGAATTCCCATGCCGTGGTATTGGCCGTGGATTCAAAGTCGTGGAATTTGGAGATAGCCGTGGTCTCCCAATTCTGAATCATGGAGACATACTTGGCCACTCGGTCATCATCGCCATGCGCATCATAGATCGATACGGAATCATCATCCGCAGTCGAAGATGCTACATATCCATCATCATCATTACTTGCCAATAGCCGTACATCGTCTTCGTTGAGGAGGGGGGACGATGAATCAGTGAGTTGAATCGGTCGACGCAATCCACTTTCAATGCCACCGCGATTTGTCAACGTTCCGCTTTGCTCTCCTGTAATCGCTGCTACTTGATTCACACCCCTCAATGATGATGAAGACGACGACGACGACGACGATGATGCAGCAGTAACCGTCACTGCCAACACCAGTGGCAAACGCCGCTTCATTCTTATTATCGTCGGCGGCACTGAATGAGATGTCTTGGGGGCCGTTCTTCTTGAGAGATTTTGGGCGATGTGACAAGAAAGGAATTCGATACAAACATACATACATATCTTCATTTTGAGCGAAAAACCCTAACCCTAACCCCCCAAACCCCAAGAATGTACATAAAAATACCAAAAAATCTAAGAACCTCATGTGCATCTTTGCCTTTGGAATATTGTTTCGCAACATTTACACGTTTAATGATCATCACCGTGCTGCTCCATCAAGCTAGGACGAGGTGGAGAATTGAAATTTAACATATAATTATTTTATGAAAATAACAATACAATACACCAATATATGTAGTCTAAATGAATGAGACATCCTAGTTCGCACGTTGCTTCTTTCTGACAGATCTGGCCCTTGCCTTTTCCCTTGCGATACGCTTTTTCATCATCTCCGCAAGTGCCGACTTGCCATCTTCGGTGAGATCCTCTGACAAATAGCTCTTGAGTAGGTGATCTTCGAATTTACCTATGCCTTTAATCGGATCATCAAACCCGTTGTTAAAGGTATGTAAACAAGTGGTTGTATAATAGCGGCTGGTAACCGTCCACTTGTGTACTTGGTCCTTCTTGCCATTAGCAAGTCGAAACAGTAGTTCACTCGATTTCTTGAATCCCTCATCTATTTTGGCACGATGATCTTCCAGCTCGGTCCCAGCCATGGGACCCTTTGGGATGCCACCTTTCGCCTCGCTTAACGCCACATGTTCCTTCTTCTTGGTACTCCCTTCCTCCATGCGTCCGAGTTTGCTGCCACCTTTCGCCTCGCTTAACGCCACATGTTCCTTCTTCTTGGTACTCCCTTCCTCCATGCGTCCTCGCTCGCAGCCACCTTTCGCCTCGCTTAACGCCACATGTTCCTTCTTCTTGGTACTCCCTTCCTCCATGCGTCCTCGCTCGCATCCACCACCCTTCACGCTTTTCTTCCCGTGGGCTACTTTTCTCGCCTCGGTCCAAAAGTCATTGGGTAGATGCCCCAGATTGTTCACCTCTCCACGATCGTACATTTCTTTGACTACCACAAGGTCTCG
>Ga0247833_1006677_pt1 | contig 12676 bp, 10 predicted proteins | sample LaCruzMarch2015__7_FD_187117 | JGI IMG/M metagenome (GOLD analysis project Ga0247833, IMG submission 187117) | Freshwater microbial communities from meromictic Lake La Cruz, Castile-La Mancha, Spain - LaCruzMarch2015_8m | ecosystem: Environmental > Aquatic > Freshwater > Lake | place: Spain...
CGCGATCAGCCGGGCCACAGTCATGACGTTGGCCTCGCTTTGCAGCCATTGCCGCGTCGCCAGAACGCCGGCCGCCAGCAGGATCACCATGATCCAGCCCAGCTTCTGCAGCATGTCGCTGAGGCCGATCAGCCCCCGGGTCAGCAGAGGAAGTTCCGCGCCCCGGGACACGAATACTCTCGTGATATCAGGCACAACATAGACCAGCATCAGACCAATGATCAGCATCGATACAACCGCCAGAAGGGCGGGATAAATCAGCGCCAACTGTACCTTGCGCTGCGATCGCTCACGTCTCTCGACGAAGTCGGTCAGGTGCGCGAGCACGGCATCGAGCTGGCCCGACTGCTCACCCGCAGCGACTGAAGCCCTGTAATAGTCAGGGAAAACCCGAGGGTGTTCTCCCAGCGCGACAGCGAAGCTGCGCCCCTCGAGAATCGCACCACGGACGTTCAGCAACACGGAGCCTTCCGGCCGCTTGGCATTCTGGTCGCCAATGATGCGCAGGGCCTGTTCAATCCGAATGCCGCTGCCGATCATTGTGGAGAGCTGACGGGTCAGGGCGGCAAGGGCCCTGTTACCGACGCTGGGCCGGAAAAAGCGAGCCAGATCGATGTCGCGCTTTCCCGGGCCGGCAGCTGATTCAGTCGTCAGTTCGACCGACGTCGGGATCAGATTGCGGTCGCGAAGAGCCCTTCGGGCACCCGAAGCGTTCGGCGCTTCCACCACCCCGCGCAGCGGCTTGCCGGTCTGGTCTACCGCCCTGTAGCTGAAGGCTGGCATGGCTCAGGTCTCATCCTGAACAACGCGATACACCTCATCCACCGTGGTCAGCCCGGCCAGCAACTTGTCCCTGGCGTCGTCCAGCAGGCTCGGGCCCGAGAGGCGAGCCGCCTGCCCGAGTTCCAGTTCGGAGGCACCGTCGTGAATAAGCGCCTGCAACCGTTCGTCGACCTCAACCACCTCATAGAGCCCCAGACGACCCTTGTAACCTTCTTGCCGGCAATCAGGACATCCACGCGCTCGCCAGATCCGGACGCCGACGGCCAGAGCGCCTCCCAGGGCCTCCGCGTCCACCGCAGTTGCCTCCGAAGGCTCGCGACAATGAGGGCAAAGACGCCGAACCAGCCGTTGGGCGATCAGCCCGACCAGCATCGGTGCCAGGAGATAGCGCTCGACCCCGATATCGATCAGCCTTGTGACGCTGCCGATTGCGCTGTTTGTGTGCAAGGTCGACAGGATCAGATGGCCCGTCAGGCTGGACCGGACAGCGACCTCGGCCGTTTCCTGATCACGGATCTCTCCCACCATGATCACGTCCGGATCCTGGCGCAGGATGGATCGCAGCCCTCGCGCGAAGGTCAGGTCGATGCGGCTGTTGACCTGTATCTGACCGACCCCCTCCAGTTCGTATTCGATGGGGTCTTCAACGGTCATGATATTGCGGCGCCGGTCGTTCAGCCGGGTCAGGGCCGCATAGAGACTCGTGGTCTTGCCCGCGCCCGTTGGCCCCGTAACAAGGATGATCCCGTGAGGCCGGGCAATCATTCGCTCAAAGACCGCAAGATCCCGCGCCTGCATGCCCAGCCCGGTCAGGCCCAGACGGGTCGCATCCCGGTCCAGAAGTCGCATGACGACGCGCTCGCCATACTGGGTAGGAACCGTCGACACACGCACGTCCAGGTCCAACCCGCCAACCCGCAACTTGACCCGACCATCATGCGGCAACCGCTTCTCCGCGATGTCCAGTTGGGCCATGACCTTGATGCGACTGACCAGGAGGGGGGCGAGCGCGCGATCAGGCTCGATCTTGTCCCGGAGCACGCCATCCACACGGAAACGGACGATGACCCTCTTTTCCTCGGTCTCGATATGGATATCCGACGCGCCTTCCCGGACCGCCTCAAGAAGCAGTGCGTTGATCAGGCGAATAACCGGAGAATCGTCTCGCTGGTCCAGCAAATCATCGACCGTGACGGCTGACTGGGCCAGGGCGGCCAGATCATCGCCGGACGCAACCGTAAAGTCTGAGGACTGCCCGGCGAGGCTGCGATACTGGCTCTGCAACGCGGCCTCGAAGGTCTCTTCATCGACCGGCACAAACTGCACGTCAGGTCCGAAGACCCGCTGCACTTCGAGCCTTGCTTCCAGCTTGAGCGGGATTCGATGGCTACAGAGCAGACAACCATTTTCGTCCGTCTTGACGAGGACTCCGGATCGGCGTGCGAAGGCATAGGACAGGCCGCAATCCGTCGGCGCCGCCGGCGCACTGTCGACCGTCGGCTCACTCATTGGCGCACCAGCGACAGCCGGGCATTGACGACCCCGGGCGCGGTCTGGCGCTCGATCCTGCCCGCCGCGACGGTTACGCCGGCGTCGCGCTCCAGACGATCAAGCCATTGAACCAGCCGGTTGAAATCCACCGTCTCAAGCACCACGCGGGTTACCTCGCCTTGCTGTTCGATCTGGCGAATCTGGAGCGCAGATTCGCTGGCAGTAATCGTGACGATCATCTGGACAGGTTGGGACCGTATTGGACCGGCAGCCGGGGTCTGCAACGCAGGGCCTGCAGTTCGCAGTCGCGTCGCCAGCTCGGTATAGAGTCGGATTTCAGACTGCGCCGCAGTCCTCGCTTGCTGAAGCGGGTGCCAGACCCCGGCCCAGGCACCCCATAGAAACAGGATCGTGGCCAGAACGACCAGCAGGGCCCGTTCGCGGGGTGCTCGGTCTTCCCACCAGGTCCATCCGCGGCTGATGAGAGGCCTGACGAAGGCAGGCAAGGTGACGGCCGACCTCATGGTGCCGGCTCTTGCGGCGACACGACAATGGTCTGCCGGGCCCGCCCGCCCTCCGCGGCGGCTCCGCGACTGACGGGGGCCAGACCGGCACCACGCAAGGCAGCCTCGACCTCCTGAAGGGCCGCCAGATCAGATGCCTCGACCTCCATGACCAGCCCGGTTGCCCGTTCATAGGCCACGGACTGGAACGAAATGGTCTGTGCGACAGGCTTAAGGGCTTCGGCGGCGCGAACAAGCACGGGAAGCAGTCCGGTTGCGTGGCTGGCGCGAGGAAGCATGGCCTCCGCTGTCGCTGCGAGATCCCCGCTGACCGGTCCACCGGCCGTGGCGACCAGATCTGCCACCTCTGCCCGTCTGGCATCCGCCGTGAGGATCAGGGCCACGGTGTCCACGGTGTAGATCGCCAAATGCCCCAGCAGCCCGATGCCGGCGACCAGCAACAGCCGCTGCAGCCAGGGCGCGCGCCTTGATTTCCGGGCATAGCGGCCCTGGCGAAGATCGAGTGCGATGGAACCCGCCCAGGACCATGGCTCCGAACGGCCAGCGGCACCCGGCTCGGACGTGAACTCCTGCGGCAGTGCGTCCCCGTATGAAATCAACCGGGGACGATCAGCGGCCTGCCAGACAGCAGAAAACACCGATCCCGGCACCGCAAACGCCGTGCCGTCATGCCCGTGCACCATGACCCGGTTCGCGCTGGCAGCCACCGACCAACTGCCGAAATCCGCCCGCGGGAGTGTCAGGGCGTCGGGAACGACAGCCGCGGCCTCAAGACCAGCCGCCTCGATCACCTCGCACCATTGAGCCATCCGGTCATGGCGGACGATGCCGGCCATGTAGCGACCCGGCGAAAGCGCCTCGCCCAAGGCCGCGTGCAGAACCTCGATTGGCTCCGACACCTCGTCTTCGAGGACGAAGGGCAGTGCGGCGGCCCGTCGTGCCCGGTTCGCGATCGGCAGATCGACGCCGAGAAGCCTCACATCCTCCGTTGGAACCAGGACAACGGGCGGTCCGGTCCAACCGGCATCCGCCAGCACAAGCCCATCGGCACCGAGCGACCAGACGCCGTACGCCGGGCCTGGTCGCTGACCACCGGTGACTTCCGGCGCATAATCGATATCTCGTTCAGGCATGGGCGCCCCTTGGCGACCGATGTATAGCTGGCATCATGTTTGTGACGCCAGAGCTTGAGCGACCTGCGGAACCCGGAGCAACCAGAAATGTTCTGGAGGGCCGGGGCGGGTTCACCTTGATCGAGATGATTGTGGTTTTGGCCATCATCGGTGTGATGGCGCTCATTATCGTGCCCAACGTGATCGGTCGGCCCGATCAAGCGAGGGTGACGGTTGCCAAGACCGACCTGCGCACGATCTCGGCGGCCTTGAAAATCTATCGTCTCGACAACGGCGATTATCCAACGACCGAACAGGGGCTTGAGGCTCTGGTGAGCCGACCGGCCGCGCCGCCGCAGCCCGCCAACTGGTCGCCTGAAGGTTACCTGCCGGCTGTTCCGCTTGATCCGTGGGGCAATCCTTACGCCTACCGGAGTCCCGGTGAGCGCGGAGCTTTCGAGCTAGCGAGCCTTGGCAAGGATGGTCAGCCGGGCGGTGAAAGGCTCGATGCGGATCTCTCGGCTGCGGACCGCTAAGCCATGACCCGGGGGCACCGTGTCGGGATGACCCTCATCGAGGTATTGGTCACGCTCGCAATTGTTGCCGTAATGGCGACGATGGTGGTTCTCGGGATTGGCGGCCCCGATCGCGGATTGACGGTCCAGACCGAGGCCAACAAACTGGCTGAACGGATCGGTCTCGCTGCGGATGAAGCCATGGTAACGCGTCGACCGATTGCTCTGGTTTGGGATTCACGCGGATATCAGTTCGTTACACCTGCAGCGGACGGAAGCTGGATGCCGGATACCCACGCATTGCTTGGCCAGCGGCACGATCTGCCCCGCAGTCTCACCCTCACTGCTGCCGAACCTGCACTGATCGATATGACGGATGCGTCCCTGATAGCCTTCGAGATGTCACTGACTGATGCGTCAGGGTCGTCGACAGTCGTCTTCGATGGTCTGAACGTCTCGACCTCCTCCGGAGCGCCCCGTTCATGACGCGATTGACCGGATACGCCAGTCGTGAGGGCTTTACCCTGATGGAAGCCCTGGTTGCACTGACCATTCTCGCTATCGCGGGCACGGGGCTGGTCCGCGCGACGGAGGCACATGTCGACCAGGTCGGCGGGATTCAACAGCGAACGATCGCCCAGTGGGTTGCAGAAAACCGCCTGATCGAACTGGAACTCGAGCCCGCAAATCTGGCTGAAGGAAGCGAACGGGTCGAGATGTTGGGACGAAACTGGGATGTGTCCGTAGACATCGACGCAACCGAGGATCCAGAGCTTGCGAAGGTCACGATTAGTGTCGCCGCAGGCGGAACGGACAGCCCCGCAGCTGTTCTGACCGGCTTTGTCGATATCGGAAGACCGGCGGTATGAACCGGGGCTGGTTGAAATACTGGACCGTCTTCGATCAACGCAGACAAGCGTTGGTGCAGACGATCCTTACGGGGCTGGTGATCGTGTCCCTCGCCTTTGGCCTGGCCGGACTGTTCTGGCGTCTGGCGGGACTGAACGATGGCCGCGAAAGCGTTGCCCTGGTCGTCGAGCCCGAGGTGGTCGGGCGTTCAACGGACATCGCTGCGATCCTTGCGCTGGCACCGTTCGGTGGCGTCGTAGCTGATGCCCAGGGATCCGTCTCGGGCATGACCCTTAAAGCGATCTTCATGGCCTATCCGGCAGAAGCCTCCAGCGCCCTGATTTCGGTCGGCGATGCTCCAGCCACGGTGGCCCTCCCGGGACAGACGCTCAGCGGCGGGGCCGTGGTTCAGTCGATAGCCGCGGATCACGTTGTGCTTCAGGTTAACGGACAAGCAGAGCGACTGGATTTTCCCAAGCCTGTCGATGCGGCCGGTGGTCAGCCGGTTGCTCCGGTCGCTGAACGGACATCGGCCCTGCCCCCTCCACAAGCCGGAACGGGCGCCGCTGGCCAGCCGGTCGCGGCGGCGGATCGTGGAATGAACGCCGTCGTGGTCGAGCAGTATCGACAAAGGCTTGCGGGCAACCCGCAGGCGTTGGCGAGCGAAATGAACGTCACTGCGACGTCGGCCGGATATCGGGTGGGCGAGAACCCGCCGGCCCCGCTGCGTGCAGCCGGCCTGCAGCCGGGCGATATCGTCGAGAAAGTTAACAACCAGCCGGTCGGAACCCTCGGGAACGCCCGTTCGGTGCTGGATCAAGCCATTCTGTCGGGCGGTGCCCGCGTCGAGGTGCTGAGGAACGGGCGGCGGATTACGCTCTCGTTTCCTCTTCGCTAGGAGCACATTCTTGAAGCACTACCGCCAATCCCTGTCGCTCGCACTCTGCCTGGGCCTCGCTCTGGCCGGGCCCGGCTGGACGCAGACCGTACCGCCCGTAGGCGACGTTGTGGTCAATATGCGCGGGGCCGAGATCAAGGACGTCGCCGAGCAGGTCTCACGGATTACCGGCCGGACCCTGATCCTCGATCCCAGTGTGGCCGGAACCGTCAATGTCGTTTCTTCCGAACCACTGGCTCCAGCCGGCGTTTGGGATCTGTTCCTGTCTGTGCTCCGTGTTCATGGATATGCCGCCATTCGCAGCGGTGCATCCTGGCGGATCGTGCCCCAGGCGGCGGTCATCCAGAGCGGTTCAGGCGTTGATCTGCGCCGCGCACGATCCCAGGAGGTCGTGACCCGCCTCATCCGCTTGCAAAACCTGTCACCCGATCAGGCCGTGCGGGTCCTGCGCCCCCTGGTCGCCTCATTCGGCAGCCTTGAAGCGATCAATGCCCCGCCGGCCATCGTCGTCACCGACTATGCGGAGAATGTCCGGCGGATCGAGATCCTTGCGCAGGCCCTGGACAGTGGAAGCGGGCAGGCCTTCGAAAGCCTGACCCTGCGATATGCCAGTGCAGCCGAGGTCGGCCAGTCGATCACCTCTCTGCTGGGTGCCGGCGGCGAGGGCGGAGGAATCCGTGTCGCGGTGGACGAGCGCAGCAATATCGTTCTGGTTCGGGGCGACGCCAACGATATTCGCGAGGCACGTGCGGTAGCGGAAGCCCTTGACGTTCCGGGCGGCACCGCACCGGTCACCAGGGTCGTAAGGCTGAATCACGCAGACGCCGAGACCGTCACAGAAGTCCTGCGGGGCCTCATGGGCGCTTCCGAGTCGGCCTCCAACCCCGTGGCACGCGCGCTTGCAACGGGAGACCGGGACACCAATGTCGCTGGCCTGATGGCAAGTCGCGGATCAGCCGCGGGCCAGGGCAGTGGCCCGGGTTCCGGACCCGTGACCGTCGCCTCGCCCGGACCACGCGTCGCATCCGGCTTTTCGCTGGCCGATATCACCATCCAGCCTGCCCCGGAGCTCAACGCCGTCGTCATGCGCGGATCACCGGCTGCGATCGCGGAGATGGCGGCCCTGATCGCCGACCTCGACCAGCGCCGGCCGCAGGTCATGATTGAGGCCGTGATCGTCGAGGTCACGGGTGACCTTGCCGAGCAGCTGGGTGTTCAGCTGGGATTGGGTGCCGCTGCCGTTCAGACGGGTTCCGCGGGCGGAACATCCTTCTCGAACGTTGGCGTTTCGCTCCGGCAAATCCTTCTGGCGCTCGGTGCCCCCGGCGCTGTTGCCCTGGCTCCGGAGGGTGCCTCTGCCATGATCCGCAGCGGCGATGACTTCAGCATTTTGATCCAGGCACTGAACAGTTCGACCCGAGCCAACCTGCTTTCGACGCCCAGCATAACGACCCTGGACAATCAACCGGCCGAGATCATCGTCGGTCAGAACGTTCCCTTCAGGACCGGGAGCTTTACCACTCAAGGCAATTCGACCAATCCTTTCACAACGATCGAACGTGAGGATGTCGGCATCACCCTGAGGGTCATTCCGCGCATCCACGACGGTGACGTGATCAGACTGGAGGTGGCCCAGGAGGTTTCATCGCTGGTGAATGCAAATCTGGCCGGTGCTGCGGACCTGATAACCAATCGCCGGAGCATTGAAACGACAGTGCTGGCCGACAACGGACAGACAATCGTGCTGGGCGGCTTGATCAGCGACGATCGCCTGTCGTCGAACAGCCAGGTGCCAATGCTGGGCGACATACCGGTCCTCGGGCGTGCCTTCCGCAGCAATCGGGAGAGCATCACGCGAAAGACGCTCTTTATATTCCTGCGTCCGACCATTCTGCGGGATCCGGTGGACGTGGCGGCGAATGCCCGGGCCCAGTACGAAAGGCTGCGAGATCAGGAGTCGCTGCCGACCCGAGGTTTCAGCCTGCTGGCCATGCCCCCGGGACCACGTTTGCCGACCGAGATAGAGGGCATCTACTGACCCGAGCTGTCGTTCGCTGACGGCTGGGCTGATCGACGGTTCAGGATCGCCCTCAACAGGACAGCACCGTCCATGTCCCGCTTGCGGGCCCAGGGGATGACCAGTCGTTCCAGGGAAGGCTTGTCGGTCCCGGGGTCATGGAAGGGTGTGTCGGTCAGCGCCGATCTGGATGCCACCACGAAAGTGACCATGCGGCGGCTGAGCCGCGACAGCTCCGCAAAAGCCATATGGTCCAGGGGATCCGAAGTCGCCACGGTTACAGCCCACTCATCCGCCTCAATCAGTGCCATTTTTTGATCGCTGAGGAAGGCGGCCAAGCCGTTCGGGCCCGCCCCGAGGCCGATCGGGGGGCGTTCAGCGGGATACCAGCGCTGGAGTCCGGTCACATGGGAATAGGCATCCGCGAGGGCTTCGTCACCCACCCCGCCCAGGTCACAGAGGACCTGTTCAACCGGCCAACCCTGCCGGGACGCGACGGCGCAGGCTCCGCCAAGCACGGAAAGATCGACCGGGTGGTCTGCAAGCAGCCGGTCGATGACTGCGTCGCGGTCCCGGGTCAGTTCGCGCTCGCGATTACCTCGATCGAGCAGGACCTGCAGCAAGCCTGGCTGTCCCCGACGCCACAGAAGCCAGGTCGAGGCCGCTGCGAGTGTAACGAGGCAAGGCAGGAGCAGCAGCCAGTACGACCGCCCCCCCGAAACAGTTCCGGTCTCCGCAGCGGCTGCAGATGGCTCCGGCCGGGGCATGGGCGGGAGGACTTCGAGACGCATGTCAGGCGGCGGCACGCTGACGATATCAAGCGGCGGTCGGAGGGCGAGCGCACCCTGCATGTCCATAAGGCGATAGCCGTCCCCGGACCGCACCAGGGCAATACCCTCCTCAGCCAGTGCCACAGAGAACTGCTCGGCAAGTTCCGTGGTCGTGAGTGACTCGGCGACGCGAAAGCTGATCTCGGCCTCAAGGTCCGGGTCAATCACAACCCTCGACCGCAGTGATTGCACCAGTACGGCCTCCGCCGCATCGTCAAGCGAGGCCTTGTCGAGACTGATCAGATAGTAGCTCGAACCGGAAAGACCTGAATCAGGGACGCGGGCCTTTGCCTCAGCCGGCAGGAAAACGCACCAGACCAGGGCGATCAAGGCAGCGCCGATGGCAGGGACGGATTTCATGCGGGGGACACCTGCGACCGGGACCCTGTTCCATCCCTTCGCGATCTCTAGCCAACCACACGGCCCTCTGCACCCTGCAAACGGTACCGAAGATTTTCGTCGATCGGCGCCCGGAACCTTCTTCACAGCCTCACACGATTTTTCTGGCCCACAGCGCTGATTCAAGCGATCATTTGTGGCTGTCTGCTTCGGGGGGAGTTCATGCAAATCGGTCTGATTGCAAGACGGATGCGTTCCATCGCTGTCTCTCTCGCACTTGTTGCGGGACTGGCGGCCTGTGGTGGCGGCGGCGGGCAGGATGGCGGGAGCACCCCGGAACCACCCCCGGTAGCCGTGCCCCTGAGCGATGCAGAGGCCGCGCGCTTCCTGACCCAGGCGACGTTTGGGCCGACCGAGGCCGATATCAACGCGCTCAAGCCCCTCGGCTACAGGGCCTGGCTGGACCAGCAGATGGCCCTGCCGTCCTCTTCCCACCGGGTCTACATGGATAACCGGCTGGTCCAGTTGCGGCTCACCCAGCCGACGGCCACGCTCAACGCCAATCATTTCTATGAGAGTTTCTGGTCGTATTCGGCGAACGGCCAGGCCCAGCTGCGCGAGCGGATGAAACTGGCACTGTCCGAGATCTTCGTGATCTCGATGATCGACCCGGCTGTAGATGCGCGCGGTGCCAGTTCCTACTACGACATGCTGGGCGACAACGCTTTCGGCAACTACCGCACCCTCCTTCAGCAGGTGAGCCTGCACCCCATGATGGGTGTCTATCTGACCCATCTGGCCAACCAGAAGGAAGACACTGCGACGGGCCGGGAACCCGACGAGAACTACGCCCGTGAGGTCATGCAGTTGATGTCCATCGGTGTGCACCGCCTGAATATTGACGGGTCTGTAGTGACGGACGGTTCCGGAGCCCCGGTGCCGGCCTATTCGCAGGCCGACATCGCGGGGCTCGCCCGGGTGTTCACGGGTATGAGCTGGTATTCGCCAACCCCGACAAACAACACCTTCCTCGGCCGAAACCGCGACCCGGACGCCAGCATCCGGCCGATGATCTTCTATCCGGCTTTCCACTCGACCTCGGCGAAGACGTTCCTTGGAACCACAATCGCGGGCGGTTCAACCGACGGGGCCGCCGAACTGAATGCGGCCCTCGATGTCATCTTCAACCACCCGAATGTCGGTCCCTTCATCGGTCGGCAGTTGATCCAGAGACTGGTCACCAGCAACCCCAGTCCCGCCTATGTGCAGAGGGTCGCCACCGTCTTCAACAACAACGGCTCCGGTGTACGAGGCGATCTGGCCGCAGTGGTTCGAGCCATCCTTCTGGATGCGGAAGCGCGCGACATGACATCCGTCAGCAGCGCGACCTTCGGCAAGGTGCGCGAACCAATGGTCCGCCTCGTCAACTGGATGCGGGCCTTCTCTGCAACATCGGTTTCGGGGAACTATCTGATCACCTCGACCAGCGCGAACACATCGCTCGGACAGTCCCCGCTCGCGTCGCCGTCGGTGTTCAACTTCTACCGGCCCGGATACATCCCCCCAAACACCCGGCTTGGCACGGCCGGCCTGAGGGCACCCGAGTTTCAGATTGTCGATGAAGTGACCGTCGCCGGCTACGCCAACACCATGCAGAATGTGATCGGCACGGGAATCGGCACGGGCACCGACGTGCGGTCAGCCTACACTGCGGAGGTGGCTGTCGCCGGGGATGCCACACTCCTCGTCGAACGGGTGAACCGACTGCTGCTGTATGGCCAGATGTCGCCGACACTCCGGGTCCGGATTACCGACAGCGTGAACAGTGTTGCCATTCCCGGTGCCGGCGCGACCCAAGCCCAGATCGACGCCGCCCGGCTGAACCGGGCCAAGCTGGCAATCTATATGACGATGATCTCCCCAGAGTATCTGGTTCAGCGGTGAGGAAGAGAGCATGACAAACGCACCGCTTGACCGCCGACACCTGCTCCGGATCGGCGGCGGGATGTCTATCCTGGGGGCCGCAGCCCCGTTTGCCGTCCAACTTGCGGCGGCCGGGTCCGCAGCCAGCCAGACCGCACCGGACTACAAGGCTCTGGTTTGCGTCTTCCTGTTTGGCGGCAACGACTCCAACAACACGGTGCTGGCAACCGACAGCGACTCGTTCGGGCGTTATTGGGCGGCCCGCAATACCGGCGATGACCCTATCGCCCTGATGCCGCCCGGCACGCCGCCGGCGGCCATCGGTTCCGTATCACCAGTGACCGGCCGCACCGTAACGGCGCGTTCACCGGAGGCCTGGGGCGGTGTGTTGCCGATCGTCCCCCGTACGCCCAATCCGATTCCGGCTGGAACCAACGCCACGGTGCGGACATTCGGGCTGCATCCGATGCTGGCCCCGCTAAAGACCTTGTTCGATGCTGACCGTCTGGCTGTGGTCGCAAATGTCGGCTCTCTGATCCGGCCGATAACCAAGGCCCAATATGAGGCCCGTTCGGTCGCCATTCCCGCCAATCTGTTCTCACACAATGACCAGCAGTCGACCTGGCAAGCCGGAACCACCGAAGGTGCGAGGGTTGGCTGGGGCGGGCGATTCGGCGACGTGCTGTCGGGTCTGAATGGCTCCAACAGCCTGTTCACCGCGATCTCGACAGCCGGCAACGCCGTCTTCCTCTCAGGCCAGAGCGTGGTCCAGTATCAGATGTCGACGGCCGCCCAACCGGCCGTTGTGATCAACGGTGGCTCGACCGGGACACTCTTCGGCTCAACCGTCGCACCATCGCGCGTTCGCGACATCATTCAGGACGAGAGTGCGGCCAGTCTGTTCGCGGCCGACTATGCGACCGTCACTGGGCGATCGGTGGGGGCTGCGACGACACTGAATTCTGCCTTCACCCAATCGGCCGTGACCGCCATTCCGGCCCCACCGACCTACGTCAATCCCATTACGGGCCTGACCGAGACCAACAACCTGGCGGTTCAGTTGCAGACGGTGGCGCGTATGATCGCGGCGAACAGCACCCTCGGTCTTCGCAGACAGGTCTTCTTCGTCAGCCTCGGCGGATGGGACAATCACGATGTGCAGAACACCGCCCAGCCGAACAACCTGGCCAAGGTGGCTCACGCCCTTTCCTATTTCGACGGCGTCCTGGGCTCGGTCGGCGGCATGAATATGCGGAATTCTGTCACAACCTTCACCGCCTCGGACTTTTCCCGCACATTCACCACCAACGGTGACGGAACCGACCACGCCTGGGGTGGCCACCATTTCGTGATGGGCGGGGCCGTGCGCGGGGGCGACATTTACGGTCAATATCC
>Ga0247833_1006681_pt1 | contig 12673 bp, 11 predicted proteins | sample LaCruzMarch2015__7_FD_187117 | JGI IMG/M metagenome (GOLD analysis project Ga0247833, IMG submission 187117) | Freshwater microbial communities from meromictic Lake La Cruz, Castile-La Mancha, Spain - LaCruzMarch2015_8m | ecosystem: Environmental > Aquatic > Freshwater > Lake | place: Spain...
GATGATACTAGGATGGATTCGGCGTGATGGAATGGCAAGAATGAGGATGGCAGGTGTCGTACCTACCCCATTGAGTGGAGCATGCATTTCATGGGATTTGCTAGTGAATTACTATGGGATGAGTGAAATATTAACCCAGCTGCTTTCGGAACAATGTGACAATTAACAACCACTGGAGAGACTATTAGAATAGCGTCCATAATCTAAAAATTTGTTCTTTATCACACCAATTTGATAATACCAGCCATTAACCCCATCAAATTAGCAGTGTAATTGAATGTAAATAGTAAATAGGGGGGTTAACCCTAAGGGTCCAAGACACGATGCCACGAAAACGAAGTGCCCTCCCGCCCATTCCACACGGATGTGGGGGAAGGAAACTGATCTGATGAAAGGTAGCATACATAGCCTTCGATGCCAGACTGCATGAAAAGTACGAAATGGCACTATATGAATACTGTTCGAATGATATCATTTAGGAGTACTACTATTTATCCGCAAAATTTCTTCAACGTCTATTAACTTATAGCACTGACGTGCACAATCTATAGTAATAATGGTAACTAGGAGTACATCGAATTGACGTGCACATTGAGGATTCATTCTAAAACATACATAACAATCTACCATCTCGGTGCAGTGAAAATAATTACACCAAGCGACGGCGTTCTAGTTGACGACGATTCTTTGGTTCCCATTCTCCAGCCCAGTAAGACAAGGGGGCACGTTCAACTGGACCTATCGCCTCGGTGACAAATACGCTTGGGCTCGGTGTTGCCTGCCGATTGGCCTTACCCGACTTGCCTACTCCTGCGACCTTTGCTGTCTTTGACGACGTAGCCTCCTTGATATACCACATACTATTCCAAACCTTGGAACTCTTGGCCTTTCCGGATTTGGCCTCACCATACCAAGCTTTTCCTGATTTGGCATCGTCATAGCAAGTGGGGGCTGTCGTCGATGGTGCCTTCGTTACAGGCTGTGGTGGAGTCGGATATGCCGTAATGGGACTTTCACTTGGAGGCATCGTCATGCTCATGGACTGCTCGATCTCGATGATGCTTACCGGGCTAGCTGTTGGTTTGAAGAAAGGTTTCTTCGTTGGGGACTTGGTACAGTCACTAGTACCATCACCCTTGCATACGGGCTTCTTCTTCGGTTGGACTGGGGGGCAAGTCACCTGCTCGATATCGATGCATGGGCACACGCTATCTATGATAAAGCACTGTATGTCCTCAGGGTGCACAATCACCTCAGAGTAGGAGATTTCGTCGTTGAGGATGTCACCACCACTAGCGGAATCAGCCTCCCAAGCTTCTTTCCCAAGTTTACGAACTGAACCATCCCACGAGGCCTGCTCGACGCCACAGCTCGACTTGCCAGATTTACTTTTGCCACAATCCGACTTGCCAGATTTACCGACACCACAGCTCGATTTGCCAGATTTACTCATGCTGCAGCTGGGCTGATAATCACCACAACTCAACTTGCCAGATTTACTCTTGCTGCAGCTGGGCTGATAATCACCACAACTCGACTTGCCAGATTTACTCTTGCTGCAGCTGGGCTGATCGTCGCCGCAACTCGACTTGCCAGATTTACTCTTGCTGCAGCTGGGCTGGACGCCACACTTTCCGGAGCTGCAGTCCTTCTCATTCTTGGTTGGTGGAGGAAATTCATCATTGGTTATTGGGATCACTATCTTGTTGGGTGGTACAGGACAAGGCCTTGGTTTTTTAGCGCAGGGTTGTGGAATCGCAGGACATTGTTTTGGTTTGTTCGTCGTTTCAGTTATTTCAATTGGGGGAGCGATACTAATATTTGATACAAACCGATGACAAATCGGAGTAAGAATCGAACATTGGATGAAAGATAAACGACAGTATAATTATACTTACGATGGAGGCTTCTTCTTCTTGGTCTCTGGTTTCCTGTTTTCCGACTTCGACGACTTGGCAGAGTTGGATGTAGTTCTGCTTGACTTTCCGGAATTACTCGTCTTCTCTGACTTACTGGTGACCTTCAGGTACCTCTTCGTCGTCATGTTCTGGGCATGAATAATCGTCGAATGTGTCATCGTCGGGGACTCATTTGGCGTCACTTCGATTGTCGTAGGCGACTGCGAGTCGGATCCAGCAATGCCGAAGGCGAGGATTAACATACCATTTGCGAGCTTCATTGGCCGTGTTTTTATTCGTGTATTTGAGAGAGGGTCGAGATTGCTGCTGCTGAGATTATGTGTTCTTGACAAGCCACACACCACAACAGTGAGACTATTCGGCAACGCTCGTGCGCAATCCTCATCCTAATGGCATTATATTTTGTTTACGTATGATCCAAACTTTGGTCATTCAATCCAGAAACTGTGTTTCTCATTACTGAGTGTCAAAAATTGATACCTCATACTCTACTGTTGTATCGATAATATTTCCTTTACATATTTACACATACAACCAATCTTCACCGTACACACACATATGTAGTTTACATCAACATCATAAACAGCCTAGTCGACAAGCCATTACATCTAAACAACAAGTAATACAATAAATCTAAACATCAAGCAAGGCCTCATACTCGCAAAGTTCGTCCCAAAGATCCTTAAACAACTGGATCTGCTTTTCTGTCAAATCGTTTGGCAATTTGTCCGGATGGAAGAAGAACTTTGCCTTCTTGGTGGCTTTGTCAAGTAATATATCATGTAAGGTTTACAGTACAAATCGTGATTAGACGAGAGAATGTTATACATTCGATATGGAAGTTACGCATAGGAGGAATAATCATCTTACCTCGCCCAAGCAGAATCTTTAAATCTTCGCCTCCGTCAACTTCAAATGCTTCTTCGTCAAACGCTTGCCATTTATCAAAGTACTCATGTGGTTCGACTTCATCATTAATTGGGGGGAATCTTAAAGGAATTGATAGGAGGAACTGCTGTAAAGGATCGCATTTGTATTGTTTTTGATCGGATGGAGACTGCATCGAAAGTCTACGACCCGTAGGTCGCTGTGGTCGTTTCTGATGGTCCGGACGCTCCTGCTGATGCTCACCATGATGCCCACTAGTTGATCTAACCTTTTCATGACTATCACGGTGAATGTTAGATCCAGTCTTGTGATGGCTGTCTGATGAATGGTGCTCCCTTGTCTTCGAGTCTTCTCCACGTTTATGATGGTCACGGTCGTGATGACGACAAAGCATTATCTCCAACATATGCACATCGATCCATGGCATCATTTTCTTTTTCGCCGGGTTCCACTGCAACTCCTCCTTCTCGACCAACTTCTTTAAAGAGTGGACAAAGTCGGCAATTGACTCCTTGGAATCCTGTCGTGGGAGGGGTAATTTCACTCCACTGTTTTCACCCACAAAGAGTGACTTGCAAAACTTATACAGTTCGTCCAATTTAAACGAGTGCTCGTCAAGGCAATCAAAGATTGATGTTACGAGACCTGCCTCTCGTAGACGATGCAATCCCATGCCGTAAGTCAACCAGGGATTATGGAGCTGTATTTCCGCCGCCTAGAGATGTTGATTGATTAGATGAAAGGGAGGTAGAGAATTGTGTGTAATATAATGTACAACACTAGGTGACTTGGAATAAAGTATAACAGATTATGCACTCACCTCGCACCAATAGTCATCTATTACATCCACATTATTAAAGCGAGCGTCCATCGTGTTGTACAAATCAAATACACCCTCTTCGTCAGTACATAGACGGATGATTATCTTTACATTGAGTTTCGATAGTTCCCTAATTTCAAGCCAGAAATCACCTCCATGCCTGTCGGTGGGAATTCCCTGTGTACAAATCACCAACTTCACTCTCTCTCCTTTGGGTAGTTTAGATACCTTCTTCCCTATTTTATGAAGCTGGTCTGACAATGGGCATATGTCCTGAGAAAGCGTGGCTCGCTTCAATGCCGATTTTAGATGAGACATTTCGTCATGCACATCCTCGGGATTACCACAGCACAACTTAAATTTGATATCCTCATGTCCATTACTGTCATCATTGACTAGCCAATAATTAGTACGTATCCAACACTTCGAGGCCATGTGTGAGTGGAAGGAGATACAGTCGTGTAGCTCGTGCCATCGACTGACATTGTCAGGACTTTCTTCACCCCCACCATTAATAGACGTGGAGGAATGACTATCACGTATTTTCATTCCGGACGAATTGTCAAGCAACCATATTGTTAAGTTACACGAATTGTAACATTCCATTACGGGCGTGAGTAGACCCCAGGGAAGTTTTTCGGCTGCGAACCATTTTTCGAAGCCGGCTCGTGGCGATGGAAAGGATGATGATGACATCGTTCGTCCACTTGTCGGTGGAGTATCTTCCTCTCGATCCTCGACGCTGAATATCCTCGTCATATTAGGATTGTTTTGTCCCCAGGCAAAGATGATGAACTGTGGATTTTTTCAGGATCTTTGCTTTTGTGTCAGTACAGCCCACTTTCACTTGGCGGGAGGGAGAGAGGAAAGAGTTCGACAGGAGGGCCGAGTTTAATGCCCCCACTCAATCGAGAGGTGTGCTTTTCATTATTGTGTCTGTAAGTTTATGCCATGACGGGTAGATTATCTGTAGTCGCTGCACTATGCCTCCTCGCATTATCATCGTGTCACCAACGCGGCATGGTGACTGCTGCTGCATTACCGACGACGACATCGGACCAAGACTTTATTTTACGTCAGAGTAGTAGAGACCCGCTAACATCCGAGGAACATCAAAACTGTCTCCTTGATCAAACATTAGCAGACACAGATATGAACTCGAAGCTCACCAAGGCTGAATTTCTACTGTTTTTATCAATTAATGCTGCACGGTATGGCTACGAGTGGCCATACGACAAGGTCACCTTCCAAGATTCGTTCGAGGTTAACGATCCTGATGTTGATTTTGCCAGTCTGCCATTGGAATTTCCCATGCTCTTTCATAGTACAGCTTGTTTATGTGCCTATGCGGAGGGGGCTGATTCTATTTGCTGTACGGGTGACAATGAGCATGTAGCTATATACTCTGCCAACATTTTTGAGGACGACTTAACGTCTGAACAATTAGCCTATACTACTGCATTCTGTGCCGAGGCATTATATACCTACTCAGAAGTCGGACTGATCGCTACACCTATTAGTAGTCCTACGTCAAGTCCAAGCATGGCACCAGTTGGTACCACCACTATGCCAACATTATTAGTTACCACTATGCCGCCAACAATTATTGCAACTGTGGAAGTAACAACACTGACTCCCACAGAGGTGAAAGAGACTGATAGTCCCACGGTTAGTCCTACTATGCAAATTACTACATTGCTTCCCACGGAGGTGAAAGAGACTGATAGTCCCACGGTTAGTCCTACGATTCAATTAACAACATTGTTACCGACTGAGGTTGAGGAGACTAGCGAACCAACGACTGCTCCCATTGTAGAAGTGATTGAAACTGAAAGTCCAACTGAAGCCGAGTTTCCCACTGTCTCTCCCACTGTCAAAGAGGCTACTGACACTGATAGTCCCACGGTTAGTCCTACTGTGCAAATTACTACTGCTGACCCGACAAAACTTGAATTCCCCACAATGGCTCCCAGTAAGGAAGAAACCAATGCTCCAAGTGGCAGTCGAGGTATTACCATGTCACCCACAGTTCTAGCAGAGACTGGTAGTCCTACACAATCACCTACTGTGGCACTAACAACATCACGTCCATCCATCGCCGTGACTGAATCGATAGCACCGTTGTCCATTGAGCTTCAATACGACTATAATTCAGAGTGTGGTGTTACTGCCGATGATATAATAAATGGCTTGAATGATTTAACACTTAATGAGGGATTGGCATTGGCGACTGAAACAGTCGTTATTGGTGTATTGAATAGTACCTACCCCATAGCTGGTGGGTCAACATTGGCACCGATTGGCAAATCTATTCCAGCACCATCCACTTCACCAGTGTCAGCGGGGTCGACATATCGTCCAACTACCAATTCTGAAGTTCCAGTAACCAATGACATGACGCTGAGTCCTTCTTCGTTGGAAGGATCTGGCGGTGCTGGTGATGAGATTACGTTGGCTCCTGACGCTGGAACGTCAGACATAGAAGCTGGTACGACATTAGCTCCCACTGCCACTGTTATGAGCCCTGCACTTCGTTCTTACACATACATGGAAATTTCTCCTCGCGAAAGGGCGGTGGAGCCATATCATCTATTCCCTAATAATAAGAATATTCATCATCGTGGCTTGTCTAACCTACATCAACAATGGCTTCATCCGTCAAATGATGAGAGACGGCAGCAATCGGTTACGAATGCACCTACTCCTACCGTTTTGGAAATAGTAACAAACGTGCCCACAGTGGCCGGGTCGGGAGGATCAGAGGCAGTGCCAACTACGGATGATAGCAGCACGACTTCACCAACGATGGGCAGTTCGGCTACTGTAGGAGAGGAGAGCTCTTCATCCCCGACTGCTGCTGATGGAGACAGCACGACTGCACCAAGTATGCTCTCGACGCCAACAGTTGGAAGTGGGTTGTCACTCGCTCCAACTCAATCTTCATCTACGGTCACTATAACGGATGTGACAGGAACAACACTGGTGTACTACACAACTGATGATCCAGTAATCATAACTGCCGCCGAAGAGTATATTGATGGATGTCCAACAGGCTTTACTTGTTCAAAGATTACATCGACAGTGCCTTTGACATTGGTAAGTGGTAATCCGGAGGATGTGGAAGTGACTGTCATTGACGGCTTCGAGGCTAGTATTGACGATGCAAGCTTCTTTGATGCAATACCTTCAGATACTGTACAATGTCCAGAAGGTGCCTCTGTAACTATCGCACCATCTCCAGCTCCTTTTGCCTTGCTAGATCCATCGGGCATCGTTGCGCCGGCAGTCGAAAGTAGTTATTCACCAACAATGATAGAAGAGGGCTCGATGTCCATGTCGATGTCTGGTGTCACATTGACTCCTTCTGGTATCGAGTCTACAGAAACGATGTCGCCGACCACAACAGGAACAACAACAACGACGGACGTTGGTACTAGTAATACAGGAACACTTGCACCATCAAATGGTGGCACTGTAGCAGCTACGACAGTCCAACCAGCAGTTACTAACGCTAGAGGAATAGGGATATACAGTCCAACATTATCGACAAGAGAAGATACGGATTGGTCAAATTTAGAAAACTTACATCAGAAATACTGAGCTAGACCCCATTCTTGTTGGTGGGGGGAGAAGAAAGGTTCGTCGGAAACAACAATTTTCGACAATGACGTAATGAATATAACGCATATATGTAATATTATTAATTATTCATCCTAGAAGATCAGTTATATCCTCATTATCAAAATCAAACATATCATCACCATCCCCCATACCATCAAATAAAAAGTCTTCATCTCCTCCGGCTGTGATTGTCATGGCTGCTGCTGTAACTTCATCAATTTCATCTGTGCTGCCAGGTACTGCTTTTCCTTTTTCGACTGTGCCGTCTGATAAGCGTTTGTTCTTCATTTTCTCTTGTTTCTTCTTGGCCTTCTTTTCAGCCTTGGCTTGTAATTTCGCTTGTTCATTCTCCAATTTTTGTTGTGCTAATCGTGCCGTCTCTTCCTTACGTTTACGCTGTTCATCTTGTACTGCACGATTTTGAGAATCAATGTTTTGTAATTCCGACTTGGTCAGCCAGCATTCTGGATAGAGTTTTATTATTTCATCAGTTGTGTAGAGTACACCTCCATTGCCCATCCATGATTCATAATCGACTATTTCTTCTTCCACTTCTTCTATTATACGTTTGTCAGTTTTTATAGGAGCACTTCCACTACCACTCCCTTTTTTGGGTTGTTTATTTTTTGTTGAATTAAGTTTGGATATTAATACTTGTATTTCCTTCTCTACTGCTGCGACATCCTTCTTTGCGGGTGGGGTTGGCTTGGTATCGCGTTCTTCGTATCGCGCCAAATATCGTCTTTGGATTACCTTACGTAATGGTGGTGTTAGTCCGGAATGATAGTAGGCAGGGTATCCACTACTAGAACTACTGCTGTTGCTGCCCTCCCCTGTCCCTCCGCGGTGACCTTCTGCTGTTTGATCAGCAGCCAACTCAGCCTCCTCCATGGCATATTCGTCTTCATAAACGATAAGCATTTGTCCAATATTGGTACATTTATGATATGTGGCATGATCTGTCGTTTTATGAACTTCGACGGGGCATGGAAGATTGACAAGACGTGCGGGGTACGTTGCACCATCACATCGAAAATGCCACAGTGTGGACCCTGACGCGGAGGGGAGGCAGGTTACTCCGTCGAGATTGAGAATATCACTGCCGTTTAAATTGTTAGAACTGGTAATGGCAGTTGTTGTTCGCGGAGGTCCGATTATACCACCACTGCTACTAATTGATGGGTCAGTCGCAGCAGACGAGGGGGCAGTACTTGACAACAACAATGACGTCGTCGTTTCGCCACGATCACCATCGTTTTTGGCAGTAATCTTATCATTTAAACTGGTATGCAAACCAGGCACGAGGACACGCAACACTAATGTTCGATCACGTACGACATTTAATCGTTCTTGGCTGCTCGTCATCGCGTCCCTCTCTCTGCCCGGAGTGAGAGGTGACATGAGGCTGACTGAGATGAGGTAGTGTGTCTATCTACTGATGAAGCGCTTGCGGGAGTAGTGTAAAGAATCCTCTTCCACCTCCCGCTATCTATGGCTGATTCCTGCGAATCAACATACGTAAATGCAAAGCAGAAATTCATTGATGAATTCGTTTCTTTCTTGACTGCATTATTCAAGATTCTCAAGAAGATCGGTCGAGCAGAGGTGGTATCTGCTAATACGCAAGCAAGCAAGCAAGCAAGCGAGTCATCGTGGTCTTTGTTTGCATACGCTAATGGAGTTTGCTTAATTGAGACATCGTCGCCACCCATAGATCGCGTCATCGTAACACTCTCCAAACTCGTACCATACCATGCCCAGGGGGTTGTTAAGTCGTTCTCAGAGCGTGCGTTGGCCAGGTTCCGATTCGAGATCGCCTCAAACAACAGCACCGAGTCAACTCGAGAGGGAGAGGGCTGATAGTATGCGTAACATGCAACGTCCGATGAATGTTCCATCGCCAGCAACGGCCAGTGGTGGTACCCAGTTGAATCTTCGACGGCCGTCTCCGCATTTGCAGCCGCCATTGCAGAGACGACTGTCAGCATCTTCGACCAACAACAATGTTGTTGCTGAGAGAGGTGTGATAGAGAGGCAGATCTCGAACAGGAGTGTTGTCGACGTTCAAAGACGGTCCACTTACCCGCCTGCAAATACCAACACCACCGTTCCTCTTTCTTCGACACCACGTGCTCCACGTCGTGTTTCGGCTGATGGGGATGGGAATGGGGTCTCATTGCTCCGCCGATCACATAACAGTTCCAGTGCTGATAGTGACATGATTCGTCGTCGACGCATGATCACCGAAGAGGAATGGAATGGTGCGCCTCATGCACACCAGAAAACGACCGACGATCCAAACAATCTGGGGAGGTATAAGATCGCTGCAAGGCGCAGGAGGAAAATCAATGGTCTAAAACGGGTAAAATGAGTTAGGGTTCTGATAATGTTATGATGTATGTAGTAGCATAGAGTTGTACTGTTTTGTTCTGAGAATAGGTTTGGGTTGGTTAGTAGCATGGAGTTGACCATGTTTAGTTGTTGATATATCTAAGGGTTGGGTTGTAGAGTCGATAGTGCAAAAAGCTTAGTTCTAGAAATATACTAAAATAATGTTACAAATCAGATCATCTTACTTCACATTCTGCTTTCCCCTTCAACAGTCTTTCAAACAAGCTCAACACAATACATATACTAAACATTCATGTCCCCTTTTATCAGTCTTTAAAAACAATGCTCTCAAAATACAACTTTATAAACCCAATATGTAAGAGCAACCGAAGTGTCTCAGAAGAGGCTCTCCTCTCGAGCTTTGTCAGAGCAGTGAAAAAACCCCGATCCTGAATAATAGTCCATAAGAGGAACAAGAATTCCATAGGGTCCATAGTCAAATGATTGACCGGGAATACTCCTCCGCCGCATTTCATAAAAGTCAACACCTACTGGGGTTAAGCCAAGGTTTGGAGCACTAATCAACACTGTGGAGTTATCGTTTTCGCCAATTTTGCTAAACGCATTGTCCCAAAATGCATGGTACTCTTCCTGGGATGTTTTGGTGTAGAAACGCTCTCCAGGTGGAAGCAGATCTCCATACCAACGCAGTCCGGTGTACCGCAGAACAAACGTGTAGTTCTTCATGAGCTCTTGGAACGATGTTGATTCGTTGTTATACTGGAAGAAATCATCAGTGAATCGACCATCCTTGCCAGTGTCAGTGTAACCCAGGCGTAAGAGGCTTGCAGGCTTTTCACTCATGCCGTCGATCACATACATCGGTCGTTGGTATATTGAGTCGTACCATGTAGGCTTGCCCAACAACTTGAGTGTAGTATTTTCATCTTTTTCAGCTGCAGTACGTCAAGAGATTTGAGAACAGGCGACATAATTCAGCATGACCAAACAGAACATTAAAACCTGGGGCGAATATCAATTATTCATTACTCACATCGAAGCTCGCCACATGGTGTTGAGAACTCACAATGGGGTCCAAAGAACCCTTCCCTACATTCGCACTTCATCTCAGTAACTTCACCACAAACTCCATTATAGTTGCACGACTCCTTAGAACCTATTTCACAATCATTACACATAATCATGACATTGATTCCAGGCTTGACGCTTCCCTGCCACATGATCCAGGAACCAGGGGTATTGGACAGTTCAATGAGGTCGTATGAATCGGTAGAAGGAGTTTTCATCAACCAGGAGCAATCGTTCTGGAATCATGAGGGTAAAAGAGTTAAAAACAAAGATGTTTCACAATCGAAAGAATAATAGAGAGGTCCTCATTTACCTCGTTAGGGGGGTAGTTAGCTGTTTTGATATCAGGGTGACGAAACACCCAGGCTTCAATGGCTTGACAATACACGATTTCCGCTGGAGTAACGACTTTAAATGGCTCTCCACGCGCTTTGCTACGCTCAACGTAACGCGGTCTGCCGTCGTGAAGACCTTACAATAAAGCAGAACGTATCATATTCGTGAGCAAGAGACCTATAATAAGATGGTACAAGACTACAACAAGGATTGCTCACCTTCTTCCTCGTAAACCCCATTAAAGTGGGAGAACATGAGAAGTTTCGTTGGATGACACAACAAAACATTGTGATGAAGAACAGAATGCCCACAAGGATTCTTAGGATTGATGAAAACAAAATCCTTGGCATGGTTAATAAACCACCAGTAGCGGATGGCACTTGTGCCATACCTTTCCCAATGAGTTCAAGAGACGTGGGGATCTCCTGTTCATTCAACACAGCAATTAGAATTGCTACATATCGGGCCACGTGGACTACAGGGCTTACTTCTGGTGGAAGGCCTAACCAGTTGTCGGGATCCCCATTCTTCACTTGGTCGGCTAAGGCGAGGCCAAGAGTGCAGAAGCATAGAACCGAGGTAAGTATCCCCGTAAAAAAGGAATAGGATAGGACACTCTCGGTGATTAGGAAAGTGTACGTGCTCTCTGGTAATTCGTAGGATTCGTTCTCGTGGTAGTCAGTGTCATCATTGATGTCGCCCTCGTAGTAGTTATTCGAGACGTTGCTCGGTGGCCTTACATCTTCAAAGCAATATGGCTTGTCAGTTTCTTGTTCATAAGAGTGACCGCGGTTCATGGAGAGTCGGCGCCTGACATGCTGCTCATCCGGCAACGATTCATCAGGCTGATGGTCTTTGCTGAACACTTTGACTTCTGCGACGGGTGGATCTTCCGTCTTGTACTGTCCCATGTTGACGTGAGAACCATCCCAGCCGTCTGGGTCTGGCGGTGACGAAGCCGTTAATGACGCCGTTGATTGCGCCTGGTATGTGTATTGATCGCCATCGACCATGCTATGAAGAATAATGCAGTAAGGAAGGTTTCCGTAGAGGAGTGAAGGAGTGATCTTAAGGAATGACTCATTTTAATGCTATGAAGAAAATGCTACAAAAGATTTCCGTAGAGGAGTGAAGGAGTGATCATTTTAAGGAATGACTCATTTTAAAATGCTATGAAGAAAATGCAGTGAGGAAGGTTTCGGGACATAAAAACAAAAGATTTTTTACTCCACGTTCTTTTCGACCCTTGCGAAGGCTCTTTCTCAAAAAGATATGGTAAAGACTAATACATACATCAGTAACGAAGAGTGAGGGCAGATTCTTTCTCAAGGATATTGATTCGTGAAAGTGGTCATTCGAGTTACAAGCAGACCGCCATTCGGAGTCAGCTCAAAAAGGTCTCTGGTCTATGGCAGTACTAGAGACTTCTTGCTCTCCTAAATTTCAGAGGGTTCTGGGAAAGATGAAGATACACATTAGTTGATGTCACTGATCATTCACATTCAACTATAGGAAAGCCAAAGATGTTGTGCAAATGCAAAAGCAAATGCAAAAAGAGCATTTGATTGTCCTAATGTATTCATGATTAAAGTACTTGTAACTGTAAATGGAGGTGTACAAGAATGCCAGTGCCAGGTGCCAGGCAAGAAGGAGATCATCATTATCAATT
>Ga0247833_1006684_pt1 | contig 12670 bp, 12 predicted proteins | sample LaCruzMarch2015__7_FD_187117 | JGI IMG/M metagenome (GOLD analysis project Ga0247833, IMG submission 187117) | Freshwater microbial communities from meromictic Lake La Cruz, Castile-La Mancha, Spain - LaCruzMarch2015_8m | ecosystem: Environmental > Aquatic > Freshwater > Lake | place: Spain...
CGGAACATGCCGCGCGAGCCGACGGCGGTGTCAGTCATCGAGCTTTAATGCCGTGATGAACACATCGCCGGGCACTTCGACACGGCCGATGGACTTCATCTTCTTCTTGCCTTCTTTTTGCTTATCCAGAAGTTTTCGTTTGCGCGAAATGTCACCGCCATAACACTTAGCCAGCACGTCTTTGCGCTTGGCCTTGACGGTCTCGCGCGAAATGACCTTGCCACCAATTGCTGCCTGGATCGGAATATCAAACATCTGCCGCGGAATCAGCGCCTTGAGTTTTTCACACATGCGCCGGCCGTAATCGGTGGCCTTGTCGCGGTGCACAATCATGCTGAATGCATCGGCCGGAATCGCGTTGAGCAAGATGTCGACTCGCACCAGATCGCTCACGCGATAACCCTGCAACTCGTAATCGAGGCTGGCGTAGCCCTGCGACTTGCTCTTCATCTGGTCGAAAAAATCCACCACCACTTCGGCGAGGGGCACGAGATACTGCAGTTCGACTCGCTCGGGCGACAGATACTCGAGTTTGGTCATCTCGCCACGGCGGTTTTGACACAACTCCATCAACGCACCCGTGTAGTCCTTGGGCGTGATGATGCTGAGTTTGAAAAATGGTTCTTCAATGCAACTGATGTGCACCGTGGCTGGCAGATCGCTCGGGTTGTCGACCACTTCGACATCACCGTCGGTGCGCAACACCCGATATTGCACCGATGGCGCTGTGGCGATGAGGGCCAAGTTGAATTCGCGCTCCAAGCGTTCTTTGACGATTTCCATGTGCAACAAACCCAAAAACCCACAACGGAAGCCGAAACCCAGCGCCCCGGATGATTCGGGCATATACGAAATTGACGCGTCGTTGAGTTTGAGTTTTTGCAAACTGTCGCGCAACACTTCGAAATCGTCGGCCTCGATCGGGAACAAACCACAAAACACCATCGGCTTGGGGTCGAGATAGCCATCAAGCGCCGTACTTGCTGGCCGTGCCACATGCGTGAGGGTTTCACCAGAGCGCGCTTCGCCCACATCTTTAACGCCCGCAATCAAATATCCCACTTCACCAGCAGCGAGCTCGGTGACTTCTTGGGTGGTGGGGCGACGTGCACCGATTTCGAGTGCTTCGTGTTCGGCGCCAGCCTGCATGAACAGCAACTTGTCGCGCTTGCGCATGCGACCATTCATCACACGCACGCTCGAGACCACGCCGCGGTATTGATCAAACTGACTGTCAAAAATCAACGCTTGCAGCGGCGCATCGGGGTCGCCTTGTGGCGCTGGGATACGGGCCACCACGGCATCCAACAACTCGGGCACACCCAAGCCAGTCTTTGCGGAAATGCGCAGGATGTCCTCGGCTGGGATGCCGAGCACCTTTTCGATTTCCATCGCAAAGCGATCTGGGTCGGCTGCCGGCAAGTCAATCTTGTTGAGCACGGCCACGATTTCTAAATTATTTTCCAAAGCCAGATAACAATTGGCCAAGGTCTGGGCTTCGATGCCCTGTGCGGCATCCACCACCAACACCACGCCCTCGCAAGCGGCAAGTGAACGGCTCACTTCGTAGCCAAAGTCCACGTGCCCGGGTGTGTCGATGAGGTGCAGCGTGTGGCCCTTCCAATCCACGCGCACATTTTGAGCCTTGATCGTGATGCCGCGTTCACGTTCGAGATCCATCGAATCCAGGTACTGCGCGCGCATGTCGCGGGCCTCGACGGCGTTGGTTAATTCAAGGATGCGGTCGCTGAGCGTGGATTTACCGTGGTCAATATGCGCAATGATCGAGAAGTTGCGAATTGTGGACTGTTCCATGGGGGCTTGTTTCACCCCACGACACTTGGGTTGAAACCTGCCAAATTCTACTCTTGGTATGCGTGGGGGGTTGGGCGATGCTCGCAGTCGCTGGTAGCGTGAGCGAGCCATGGCCAACATTAAAAGTCAAAAAAAGCGCATCCTCACCAACGCCAAGCGCACCGAGCGCAACAAGGCCGTAAAGAGCGAGTTGCGCACCCGCGTAAAAGCCGTTCGCGAGACCAACGGCACACCAGAGAGCGCCGAAGCATTGCGCATGGCCGTCAAGCGCCTCGATATGGCTGCCGCCAAGCGAATCATTCACCCCAAGCAGGCAGCGCGACGCAAGAGCCGCCTCATGCGTCAACTCAACGCCGCGAAGTAGGCCTAGCGCCTTTGGCGCGTTTTGGTCGCGCTGGTTGCAATCGGCTGAGCCGAGCAATCATTATTTCGAGTACCACTTCGTTTTCTAACCCTGTGCCACCGCGCAACGCGCGATCTGAGCGTGCCAGCAACTGCACCGCATCGAACATCTTCTTGGGGCCAAGCGCGCGCGACAACTCGAGATATTTGCGACCTTGATAATCGCTGCGCGAACCGATGAGTGCCATCGCTTGGGATGGGTCGCTGGCACCCGAGCCATCCAACCGCAACGCCTTGGTGTAGTGGTTGTGCAGCAGCGACATGATTTGAAACGGATGAAACTCGCCGCTGCGCAACATGCGACGCAACATGAACAACGCAGTGGCGGTGTCGCCCGCATCGACAGCATCGGTCAGATCCCACGGTTGCACGTGGCCGGCTTGACCAAGAAACGGGCTCACATCTTCGTATGACAAACGTTGCTTTTGGCCATAGGTCGACGCCAAGACATCTAACAACCCCGGCAAGCGCGCAGAGTCTTGCCCCAGCCAATCCACCACTTCTTCGAGTGCCACGGGGTCAATTTTTAACCCAGCCTCGATGAACTTGGCTTTGTACCACTCGACAAGTTCGCGTCGCTTGGAAGGTGGCGTGGTTTCAAAATTGGCAGTGCCAGCTTTTTTGAGCACGTCGTTGAGTGCTTTGGGAATGCGGCCCCCCGCAGTAACGATGAGATGGCACTGCTCGCTAGGCGTGCGAAGAAATGCAACGAGCGGCTCGACATTCAACGGCGTGACATCCACATTGCGCACCACCACCACTTTGAAATCGGCGAACAGCGATTGTGTTTGGGCGGCATTGACCGCCATAGCCAAGGCGGCAGCACGATCGTCGGACTGTGCTTCGGCCAAATCAAACGACTCGTACACCGAGGAACGATCGGCGTCACCAACGAGCTCGTCAACCAAATCGCTGAGCCGAGCCGAAATGAGTCGGGCGTCGTCGCCAGTGATGAGATACGTCGGCACCCCTACAGCCTCGCACGAGGGTGAGCTAGTGCAGGTGGTGGCGCATTTTCTTGCGAATCAATACGCCAGTGACAACAACACCCCAGGCCACGGCATTCGCTGGGCCGCGCAAGCCGAGCCGAGTGCCCCACTCGGCCACCCACCACACCCAGCGCACCGCCGCCACCACCGGCATGGCAAGTAACCCCGCCACTGCATCGGGCACGAACGCAGCAACCGCCAGCAAGACCGGGGCCGCCATCATCACACCTGAAGCCACCGGCACGGCCAACACATTGGTGGCTAAGGCAACAACAGGCATGGTGCCAAACCACATCAACACGAACGGCGACACACCGAGTTGGGCCGCAGTAGTAGCAGCAAACACCGACGAACCTAAGTGCGGGGTGATGACCACGAGCCCCGTGGTGGCTGCCACCGACAACACAAACCCCACCGACCACGTTGCCAACGGGTCGAGCCCCACGATGCCCAGCACGGTCATAGCCAAGGCCCGCAACGGCACCACGTCGCGACCAATCGCAAAACCAATCTGCACTACCGCCGCCATTATTGCTGCGCGCACCACGCTGGATTCCAAACGGGTTACCACTGCAAACATCGACACCACACCCAGGGCCACTGCCAAACGCGGCCACCGAGTGAGCCGCCGCAGCCCAGGGGTAAGAGCGGCCAAAATAAGCGCCACGTTTTGCCCTGATACGGCGAGCAAATGCCCGAGCCCAGCGCCGCGAAATGCTTCAGTCATACGTTGAGGATGACGCGACTCGTCGCCGAGCACGAAGCCGCGCACCAGCGCAGCGTCTTGCCAGTGCATGGTTCGAGCGCCACGATCAATCAGTTCGTGCACACGATTTGCCGCCCGATGCCACAGCGCGTGCGCTGGTGCCGTGGCATACACCGTGACCTCGCGCAATTCGCCTTGCACATGGCGCCCCGCCACAAACCGCAAGCGGCGCTCGTCGTACGCCACACGGGTCGCATCAAGAATCACGGTGTCGCCCATGCGTACCCGCCGCAAGGTACCGCGCTCGCGGCCATAGACCGTGAGGCGAAACTTTTCGTCATCCACCGACACAATCAGTGACACCGCACCGTTGCGATTGCCTGCGTCTGAGCGCGCGATGGCGGGGCCCGAAAAGTTGCCTACTTGCGGTGTAGCCAACCGGTGCCACTGGGCTGCACCATGGCCGGCAAACACCACTGCGACCACCACGAACCAGCGGCCAGCAGAACGGTGTTGCAACACTGCTGCGACTGCACCAGCAACAGATAACGCAACGGCCAACCACCACACCAGGGGTGCTGCATTGACGCGGCTGGCAACGGTCATCGGCAAGCGCGCCGCCAACTCGCTGCCCAAGCGGGCAGCAATCGCACCACACAATGCCAACAACACCAGCATCGAGGTGAACGAGCGACGCGAGAGTGACGCGTTGGTCATGCGATGGCGAATAACATGGCGCACGTGGCGATACCCGATGGCATCGTTGCCCGCCGCAGCGAACTGCGTCGCAAAGGTGGCGTGGTCGCCGCCGGTGCAGCAGGCGCAGTGGCCATCGTCGGTGGATTGTTGCTCGTGTTGCCTGGGCGCGTGAGCGGAGTCGTGGGCTTCTTGCTCGTTATTGCTGCGTGTCCACTGCTTGTGGCCTTCGGTGTGCCGATTGCTGCGGGCATCTCGACGCTTGCTATCGGTATCACTGCCAGCCTCGTGGCGTGGTTTGCCATCGGACAATGGGCGGCGATTCGCGCTACGCAACGCCCGATTGCCGACTGGCGCGACTATTGGTCGGTGCTGTGGCCACTGGCTGCGGCAATGAGTGCAGGTGGGTTTGTGGGTGCAGTGATGTTTGCACTCAGCGTGCTGTAGCACTTCAGACTCGCACCAGCGCACGTAACTCGGCCAATTTTGCTGGGCCGATACCACGCACCGCCAGCAAATCATCCACTGATGCAAACGGCCCGTTGCGCGTGCGATGGTCGACGATTGCTCGAGCAGTAGACGGCCCGATGCCTGGCAGGCGGTCCAGGTCGGCAACTGTTGCTTGATTGATGTCAACTAATGCCGTCACGCCAGTAGATGGCACAGCACTAGGTGGCGCACCTGCACCGCTAACTGCGTTCGGCAACGTGATTGGCAACGTGTTCTGCGGTATTCGCTCGCCCACCCGCGGAATCCACAACTGCTGGCCATCGACCAACACCGCAGCCAAGTTGACTCGTTTGAGATCGGCCTGCGAAGTGGCACCACCAGCCAAGCGAACCGCGTCGTCACCACGTGACCCAGCCGCCAAGTGATACACACCAGGTTGCTGCACCGCCCCCACCACGTGCACGGCAATACGCAACGGCTCGGAATCGCGTTGCGACTCAACACCGTCGAGCAGCAGATCACTGGGCAAAAAACTGGGCGGCTCGCTGCTGACACTTGGCGATGTGGTGGCTGTCGGAATGAAGTTTTCGATCGGCGGGGTGGGCAGCTGCACCAACCACCACACCACCACGGCAGCCACTGGCAACGCCACTGCCCCGACCACCAGACGCTTCCAGCCAAGCCAGCGCCACCAATCCGCAATACGATTCATGCCCCACTGTGTGCGCCAACAAAGCGCTGCGGGCAAACAACTAGGCGAAAAGTCGACCCGTCATCTGGCGGCGATACACCGCGGTGCGTGGGTCGCCCGCACCCATCGTGTCTAAAATTTCCAAGAACCGCTGGCGAGCCGCTTCGTCGGCTTTCACTTGGGGCAACAAGGCATCGAGTTGTGCTGAATAGTCGTCATCGGGCACGAACATTGCTTTGGCACGCTCTACCAACGCCGCCACCTTGGGGGTCTGGGGCACTCGTTGCAACAGCTTGAGAGCCTCGGTCACGGCGTTGTCGGCAAGAAACACTGTGGCGAGTGCCAACACCACTTGTTCGTTGCCTGGTTCAATCTTCAAGGCTTCGAACAAACTTGCTTCGTCGCCACGCGCCAACAGCGTGGCAACATCCACGATTTCACCTTCGGGGGTGAGCTTGCCAACAAACGTGCGTACCTCGTGTTCGGGCAAAGCACCAGTGAACGCATCGACCACTTTGCCGTCGTGCAGAGCAAACACCGCCGGAATCGACTGCACCTGAAACGCCTGGGCGATCGCTGGGTTTTTGTCGACGTCGACTTTGGCGAGCACCACTTTGCCACCGGTGGCACCGATGACTTTTTCCAAGATGGGCCCGAGGGTCTTGCACGGCCCACACCACGTGGCCCACAGATCCACCACCACAGGGGTGATTTTCGAACGCTCGATGACTTCTTTTTGAAAGGTTGCGTCGGTGACATCGATGACGTTGGCGACAGAACTCACGCGCTTACGATACCGCTTGGCATAGCGAGTAGTTTTGCCGCATGGTTGATGCAGCCCGCGATGGCATCGCTACTGCGACAGTCACCCCATGGCTGGCTGCCAACGTGGCGGGGTTTGCTCCCCCATTCACAGCCGAAGTAATTGCCGGTGGGCATTCCAACCTCACCTTCAAACTCACCGACGCCAACGGTGTGCACTACGTGTTGCGCAGACCACCGCTATCGCACACCTTGGCGAGCGCCCACGACATGGGCCGCGAACACCGCATTATTCACGCGTTGCGCGACACCAACGTGCCCGTAGCACCTGCCCTGGCAATGTGCACCGACCCCGCGGTCAATGGTGCTCCGTTCTATGTGATGGGTTTTGTCGATGGCCACGTAGTGCGCGACACCACCATCGCCGAGCGCGTGCTGAGCGAAACCGCGCGACGCACGGCGAGCGAATCGCTCATCGACACGATGGCAGCGATTCACGCCGTTGACCTACAGCAGGTGGGCCTTGTTGATTTGGCGCGCCACGAGGGATACATCGCGCGACAACTGAAGCGTTGGTATGGGCAATTCAACGCCCAAAAAACTCGTGACTTGCCGCTTATCGATGAAGTGCACGATGCACTGGCGAGCAAGATTCCCGAACAAGGGCCCGCCACCATCGTGCACGGCGACTATCGACTCGACAATTGCATCGTGAACGACGACGGGCGCATCGTGGCGGTGTTGGATTGGGAGATCTGCACACTCGGCGACCCACTGGCAGACCTTGGTTTGCTGATGGCGTATTACACCGGCCCCGACGACGAAGCCTCGGCTTGGCAAGCCCAGGCAAATCGAGTGAAAGGTTTTATGAATCGCGCCGAACTCGTCGAGCGTTATGCACGCATCACCAAACGCGATGTGTCGCAACTCGACTTCTACACCGCATTCGCATTCTGGAAACTTGCCTGCATTATCGAAGGCGTATACGCGCGATATCTGGGTGGTGCGTTGGGCGATCGCTCGGCACAAGAACTTGCACCATTCGCCCAACAGGTGCAAGCAGCGGTCACCAGCGCCCACGAGTCGCTGGCTCGCCTACACTGACGCTGCGATGTCGTCGTCATCTGAGTCGTACCAGCTCCACGAGAGTTACACCGAGTTCCCTTCGCTGTCCGCACCCCTCCTAGTAGTGATGCTGCAGGGCTGGATTGACGCGAGTTCGGCAGCACATGCAGCCATGACCCAACTTGTTGACGAGTGTGGCGCCACCACGCTGGTTACTTTCAACGCCGACGAATATCTCGATTTTCGCGCTCGCCGACCCACGATGGAACTACGCGAGGGGATCAATACGCGCTTGGATTGGCCGTCGACCGACATCATGCTGGGCCATGACATCAACGGCAAAGACGTGCTGCTTTTGACTGGTCACGAACCAGATACCAAGTGGAATCACTTTGCTGCCAGTGTGGGCCAACTTGCCACACAACTTGGTGTGCGCAAGATGATTGGGCTCGGGGCGTATCCATTCGCAACACCACACACCCGGGCAGTGAATATTTCATGCACTTCGCCATCCTCAGATGCCATCGCAGCGCTGCCCTATGTGCGCAGTTCGGTGGATGTGCCAGCGGGCATCGAAGCCGTGCTCGAACATGTGTTGGCCGGACGCGGGATTCCCAGCGTTGGCATCTGGGCACAAGTGCCGCACTACGCCACCACCATGCCGTATCCGGCAGCCACGGTGGCCTTGCTGAGTGCGGTGTGTGACACGGGCGGAATCTCACTCGATATCAGTGCAGCGCGTGCCGACGCAACGAGTCACCGCGAACGCCTAGACACCCTTGTTGCTTCCAACCCCGACCACGCCCAACTGCTGTCACAACTCGAGACGGCGTACGACGCAGCCCACCAACGCAACAACGACACTGCTGACATTCCGTCGGGTGACGAATTGGCGGCGCAGTTTGAAAAATACCTACGCGAACAACGCAGCGACTAGCGGCTGCTAGAGGCGCTGAAGCCTGTAAGCCAGGCGTGCACATTGCGCCCCAAGGCTTCAACGTCGTAGCCGCCTTCTTGCAGCACGATGGTGGGCAGCCCAAGTTGCGCCAACAATGCACCACTGCGCGCGAAGCCTTCGGTGGTTACGGCCAAGTCGGCAATGGGATCGGTAATAAACGTGTCGAGACCAAGCGACACGATCAACGCCGTGGGCTTGAATGCGGCAATTTTTTCGGCACACGTTGACAGCGCCGAGATGTAGGCATCGTCAGCCATGCGCTTGGGTAGTGGCACGTTGAAGGTAGACCCAAGCCCACGACCACTCCCCGTTTCGTCGGCGTGCCCAGTGAAATACGGGTATGCGCGACGCGGGTCACCGTGCAATGACACGTACTGCACATCGTCGCGGTCATAGAAAATTTCTTGCGTGCCATTGCCGTGGTGGTAGTCAACATCAAGCACCGTGACCTTGCCGCCAGTGCGAGCAACGATCTCGTGCGCAGCGATCGCAGCATTGTTGAAAAAGCAGTAACCGCCATACAAATCACGCGTGGCATGGTGCCCAGGCGGGCGACACAAACCATAGGCAGCACGCTCGCCACCAAGCACCACATCGGTTGCAGTAAGAGCCGTGTCCACTGCAGCGCGGGCCGCAGCGTAGGTGCCTTCGGTGAGTGGTGTGGTGGTTTCAAAACACCACCAACCCAGCCGGGCAACAACAGAATCGGGCTCTTCGCTATCGCCCATTTGATTGCGCAACTCGTGACGATAAAACATGTCGGGCACTACTTCGCGCCGTGCGCCAACCACTTGCTGATACTCGGCCCATGCTTCAGACAAAAACTTCACGAGACCTGCGTCATGCACTGCCGTGATCGGTTCTACGCCATGGTCACTCGGGGCACGAAAAGCAAACTGCGGGTCGGCCAGCAATGACGCCTTGATGGTTTCGGCGCGGCCAGTGTGTTCAAAGGGTGAATGACTCGTCGACGACTCGATTTCGGTTGCGGGGTCGTGCAACAGATGCTGGGGTGAATAGACGACTTGCATATCGCCAGCGTAGGTCAATCGAATTTAGGTGCGCTGCGCAACGAACGCTTCAGTTCGGCCATACCCGAGGTGGTGGCCAGGGTCTCGATGGCATCCCACAGCCGGATCGCTTCGGGCCCGCGAGGAATCGCCGAAATCACGGGGCCAAAAAAGCTGGCCTGGTTGGGCTTATCGGGGTGAAACACCAAAATCGGTGTGCCGACGTCCTTGCCGGTGAGCTCCAGCGCGCGCGTGGTTTCGTAGCGAATCACTTCGTCGTGCAGCTCGTCGGTTGCGCTATCGGCCCACTGCGGGTTCAGACCGGCTTCGGTCAACACGGTGCGGGCAAAGTCTTTCATTTCGGTTGAATCTTTGGGCCGACGCTTGTCAACATGAATCGCCTTACCCAGCGCGGTGTAGACCGCGGCGACGGCTTCGTTGCCTGCAGCGGCACGCGCAGCACTCGCGACGCGCAAGGCTTGCAAACCCGACAAGTGGCCATCTTGGTGTTGCTTATTGCTCTCGCTGTAGCCGCGGTCATTGTTGATCATGAACAGTGAAATGAAGTTCCACGACACGTCATATCCACGTTGTTGCTGCACTTCCACCACCCAGCGAGAGGTGATGTAGGCCCATGGGCACACCGGATCGAAATGAAAGTGGACGTCAGCCATGGGGCTCCTTAGTGACGAAAGCTGTTACTCAGGCTCAATTTGACGCAGGTCGTAGGTCTCGATGATGTCGCCTTGCTTCAGGTCTTGGAAATCGGTGAGCGAGATACCGCATTCAAAACCTTCACGCACATCTTTGACATCGTCTTTGAAACGACGCAGGGTATTGATGGCACCTTTCCAGATGATGGTGCCATCACGCAAGAAGCGCACCTTCGAGCCGCGCGTAATAACACCCGAGCGAACGAAGCAACCGGCAACTGCACCCACCTTTGGCGCACGGAAGAGTTCGCGCACTTCGGCCTCGCCGGTGACGACTTCTTCGAACTCGGGGGCCAGCAAGCCCTTCATGGCTTTTTCGATGTCTTCGATCAGCTTGTAGATCACTTCATAAGTACGGATCTCCACATTTTCGGCCTCGGCGAGTTCGCGCACCTGGCGCGACGGACGCACATTGAAGCCGATGATTGTGGCGTTCGTGGTGGCTGCCAGCGTGATGTCGTTTTCGGTGATGGCACCCACGGCACGGTGCACGAAGGCTGCCTTCACCGTTTCGCGCTCGAGCTTGCGCACGCTTTCGGTGACCGCTTCGAGCGAACCGTGCACGTCAGCTTTGATGACCAAGTTCAACGTGGCAGTTTCGCCGGCTTGAATTTGGGTAAAGATGTCTTCCAACTTCACACCTTTTTGAGTGCGAGCGTCACCGCGTTGAGCCAGAAGTCGCTGACGCTGGGCACGAGAGTCGGCCACTGTTCGAGCAGTGCGATCGTCGGGGGCAATACGGAAGTCGTCACCAGCCTGAGGAACCGCCGAGAGACCCAGAATCTGCACAGGTGCCGATGGACCTGCTTCTTTGATTTGTTCGCCGCGGTCGTTGATGATGGCGCGCACACGACCCCAAGCGGCACCAGCCACCATCGGGTCTCCAACTTTGAGCGTTCCCTTGTCGACGAGCACCGTAACCACTGGGCCGCGACCCACATCGAGTTGGGCTTCGAGCACGAAGCCCTTGGCGCGACCAGTGGAGTTGGCGGTGAGTTCTTCAACTTCGGCAACCACGAGCAGCTGCTCGAGCAAGTCGTCGATGCCCAAACCTTGTTGGGCTGACATCTCCACCATGATGGTGTCGCCACCCCATTGTTCGGGCACGAGTTCTTGCTCGGCAACAGCAGACATCGTGCGCTGCACGTCGGCGTTTTCTTTGTCGATTTTGTTGATGGCCACGATGATCGGCACATCGGCCGCGCGTGAGTGGCTGATTGCCTCAAGAGTTTGTGGCATCACACCGTCGTCGGCGGCAACTACGAGCACCACAATGTCGGTGACGCCTGCGCCACGGGCACGCATCTTGCTGAACGCTGCGTGACCTGGGGTGTCGATGAAGGTAATGAGCTTGCCGTTTTTTTCCACCTGATACGCACCGATGTGCTGGGTGATGCCCCCGGCTTCACCGGCGACCACATTGGCCTCGCGGATTCGGTCAAGCAACGTGGTTTTGCCGTGGTCGACGTGGCCCATGATGGTGACGATTGGCGGACGCGGCGATTGCTGCGCTTCGTCGGCATCGTCAGAGTCGTCAAACAGAGCCTGGAGTTCCATCTCTTCTTGTTGACCTGGATCAACGAGAATGAGTTCGGCGCCAACTTCGAGGGCAAACAATTCCATCTGCTCGTCGGCCAGCGACATGGTGGCGGTGACCATCTCGCCTTGCTCGAGCAAAAAGCGAACTACGTCGACTGCACCACGATTGAGTTTCGGTGCGAACTCTTGCGCCGACGAGCCGCGCTCGACCACGACTGGGCCCTCAGGAACCGGGGCGTTGCTCTTTGCGTATTGCGCAGGTTGCAGTGATTGCAACTGCTCCATGTCCTTGCGTTTTTGTTCGCGGGTTTTTTTACGCGCACCACGACGATTGCCACCACCACGAGCATTGGGGCCACGGCCCTGCGGGCCACCGATTTGTCGACCCAGACCCGAACCGCGACCACCGCCTGGGCGAGCAGCACCAGGAGCACCGGGACGTGCGCCCGTACCTGCTGGACGCGGTGCGGTGCGCCCGAGACTGGCGGAAGAAAAGCGACCCATGCGGCCGGCTGCACTGGGGCGCGGCGCACCAGTGGGGCGTGGCCCGCGAGCATCACCAGGCGGGCGACGAGCGGGCGGTGGTGGAACGCGACTGCCACCTGGTGGTGGTGGAATGACGCGACCACCGGCGGGCACGGTACGTGGGCCACTCGACGGTGGAGTGCCTGACGGTGAGCCAGGCGTGCCGGGGGCAGAACCTGGAGGACGCGCTGCGGGCGGACGACTTGGCGCAGCATTACCGGGGCGCGATGACACCACGCGAGGAGCCGGAGAAACTGGCGGTGTTGCTACAGGTGCCACTGGCTGTGTTGTTGATGATGTTGCTGCAGCTGGCTGAACCGGTGTTGGTGATGTGGGCGTGGTGGGCAGC
>Ga0247833_1006688_pt1 | contig 12662 bp, 2 predicted proteins | sample LaCruzMarch2015__7_FD_187117 | JGI IMG/M metagenome (GOLD analysis project Ga0247833, IMG submission 187117) | Freshwater microbial communities from meromictic Lake La Cruz, Castile-La Mancha, Spain - LaCruzMarch2015_8m | ecosystem: Environmental > Aquatic > Freshwater > Lake | place: Spain...
GATAGCAAAGGCAAGGATAAGTTCACCTATGGTGATGGGGGAAAAATCAGCATTTTGGCAGGAAGAGATCCTGCTCTTAAAAATATCACAGGGGGTGTCCTGACATTAAGAGGCTCTCTGTCAGCCTACTCGGCAACGACAGGCGGGGCCCTCGCGATTCGCGCAAACTTGATCCAAATCGGAGGACAGGCAAGCGATCCAACCATGCTTGTTCTGGAGCCTGATTTTTTCCGCACAGGCGGGTTCACAAGCTATTCGCTAACCGGTATTGGAAAATCCACGAAACCAATACGGACGGCAGAGGAGAAGAAGGCGGCCTATGCCAACCCTACTCCCGCACCGCCTCCCATTCCAGGAGAAGATTCGCTTGAGGACACATACATCCCAGCCATCCGGATTGTCGAAGGCACAATTATCGAGCCTGTGGCCGAACAATTGCAAAGGCTGCCTTTCAACAAAAACCAAGGAAAATTTTTACTTAGCCCGATGCTCAAAACCGAGGGCGAGCGCAAGCCTGTTTCTCTGAAATTTGCCGCAACCGGTGCGGATGATACCACCAAATTTTCCGCTGATTTTGTAGAGGCGCGCGGCGACATCATTATTGAAAGAGGGTCCATCATCCGAACTGATGCCGGTGCCAGCGTCCTGATAGGCACTGATGAAACTCTGAGCGATGGGCTAAATCTGGCAGATACAGTTTCCATGGAGGGCTCCATTATCGCTCCGGGAGGAACCGTCGCCATACACACGCGTGGAGAGTTTCTGCTGCCGGCAGATATCAAAACAAATCGCGCATACCCACTGCCAACAATATACATTGGATCGCAGGCAACCATTTCAACGGCAGGAAAATCCGTTTTCACGCCCGACATCTTCGACCGACGGACCGGCACCCTTTACTCAGGAGGCAAGATTAGCATTCATGGAAACATCGTTGCCGAATCCGGTGCCGTTTTGGATGTCTCAGGAAGCACAAGTCTCTTCGACATCCACCCTTCCCAACTGGACAAAGCCACACAGACTAAGGTGCCAGCGACTTCCGGGCTCACCTCCCTGCCCTACAGCTTGAAGACTATTCCAACTCAACTCGATAGCGATGGCGGCCTCCTTGATCTCAAGGGATCTGAAATGCTCTTCACCGATGCCTCTCTCCTCGGTCGTGCAGGCGGACCAACTGCAACGGGAGGAAAACTTTCCATTTTTTCCGGCAGATACTACAAGCCTTCCGATGTGAGTTCCAGCACGAGCGCGGATATCAACCTTGTCGTCAACCAGTCGGGTCTTTCACTGGCAAATACAAATACGAAGAGGGGTGTCGGGTTAAAGGTCCAATACGCTTCGGACTCGATTGTCAACGGAGTAGAATACAAAAAGGGAGACATGGTGGCCGCCATGGGATACTTTTCCGCCGACAGATTCCGACAGGGGGAATTCGCCTCCTTGGATTTAGGCTACAATTTTCTTGAGGGATCAAACGCAAGCCCAAGCCCGCTTGCCTATGGGGGGAATGTGGAATTCCGCGGGCCTGTCACAATCTCAGCGACTGGCAGCCTGCGAGTCGCAGGCGGCGGCATCATCCAGTCCGGATCACCCGTCAACCTTTCCGCACGCTACATTGCTGTAGGCCAAAAATTCCGCGAACCGGTTCATCCCTCGGATTCTGCCTACTATGCGTTCAAACAAAATATAGACTCTATTGCAGACGAAAATAACGACGGCATCAAAGATGGCTACAACTACTTCCCTGAGCCGACCTATGGAGCTACTGGCGAGGTCAATTTCTCTGCAAGTCTCGTTGATATCGGAACCACAATTTTCAAAAAAACCGGTAAGGTTTCATTGACCGCCTTGAATGGCGATATCAGAGGAGATGGCACGCTCAGCGTCGCGGGGATGGTTACTATGACTGCAGGTCAAATCCACCCGACCACGCTGGCTGAGTTCAATGTCTTCGCCTACGACTTTGTTGATAGTGGAGGATCGCCCACCAAAGGGTTGGTTACGATCTCCGGTTCAGGGGTGCGTCCGATGCCGTATTCCGCTGGAGGCAGCATCAATATCTTTGCCTCCAAAATCACCCAAGGAGGCACCCTTCGGGCTCCCTTTGGATCCATCACTCTGGGCTGGGACGGCACCGACTTCGATCTCTCCACGGCGGCCTTTGACAAACCAATTAACCCTGTCGGCAAGGCTCTCGCTGTTCCGACTACGCAAATGCTTGAGTTAAAATCTGCGAGCACCACTTCCGTTTCTGCAATAGACCCTGCAACCGGTATCGGGCTCTCGATCCCATATGGCATAAGCCCAGATGGTCTGAACTGGTATGACCCACGAGGCGTGAATGTAACGGTCAATGGGTTGATCCAACAGCAACGCGTCTCCCTTGGCAGCGAGAGCGTGGTGAGCGAGTCTGGCTCGACGATCGACATCCGCGGTGGGGGAGATCTACTCGCTTACCGTTGGGTCTCGGGCACCGGTGGTTCTCGGGATCTTCTCCTCGGCGATTCTCAGGCCGAACCATGGACACTTGGCGAGCAATATAGCGCTGGCGCTCTTGTTACCTACAAAGGCAAGACCTGGGCTCCAAGACGACTTATCGATCCAGATGATTTCAAGGATTCAGCCTCCGGGTTGGCGAAGAGCGCATTTGCAACGGCCAAAGATTTGACGATTGATACCTCAAACGATGCGCCTTTTACTCCCAAGCCCGAGACTGGAGTTAATTGGACAGAGGTCACAGACTCCTTTGCGATCCTACCAGGCTACTCGGCGTCCTATGCTCCACTTAACCTTTTTAATACAGGATCCAACGCAAACAATCTTGGCGGCGATTCGGGTTTCACAAGTTCCTCACTGAAGATTGGTGACCAAATCACAATCGATGGAGTGCAGGGATTAGCTGCAGGAACTTATACATTGCTACCGAGAAGATATGCACTCATACCTGGAGCTTATCTTATTAATCCGAAATCAGGAGGCACATTCGCTACCTTTAGCACGAAATCCGATGCCATATCCACAAGCGGCTATCGCATATCAGGAACATCCACAGGGACATTTGCTGGATTTAAGACCCCAGAGGGCGTTGCCCATACAAGCGGCCAACTGGTAAACTCGCTCAATACCAAGACCCGGCTTTCAGAGTCTCGTGCTTTGTTTCAAGTCCTCTCTCCGAGCGTATTAGCAGAACGGGCAGAATATAAAATATACGGAGCTAATGAGTTCATGACCAAGGCGGCAGCAAGCCTTGATACAGAAAGCGTCCAGCGATTGCCCATGGATTCTGGATATTTGGGCATTCAGGGAAACAATGCGCTTAAGTTGGAAGGGGTGGTCATGACAAGCCAACCCACTGGTGGGCGCGGTGCCGCCGTCGATATCAGTAGCGACGCGGCCATGTATGTCATCGGCGGTTCAGGCAGCGCACCTTCCGGCGCAAGTGTAGTCCTCAAAGAATCAATTCTCAATTCTTGGGCTGCAGAAAGCCTGCTCATCGGAGGCTTGAGAAGAAGCACCCAAGACGGTAGCGAGATAAAAGTCCGAACACCCTCCTTAACGATTGACAACCCGGGTTCCTCACTCACATCTCCGGAAGTCACACTTGTGTCCAACCGAGACTTTACAGTGACTGCCGGTTCAATGATCGCCTCTTCGGGCGCTTTGACCCAGAGATCAGATAATTTTCTCCTGAGCGGAGAAGGCAATTTGCTCCGCGTGAGCGGTGACAAGAGTGCATCTGCCCAGAGATCAGGATTTGTGGATTCCATCAGGCCGCTTATGACGATCGGGTCTGGTGCCAAAATCTCTGGAGCAGCCGTGATCCTCGACTCGACCTACGCCACTTCCCTGAGTCCCGACGCAAATCTGACAGCCGAATCCCTTACCCTCCGCAGTGGCCAGGTCAGCATCCTGTTGGATGGGGCTCCATCCGATCTGTCTGGTTCGGTCGTTCCCTCGCATCTCACACTTCGCGATGGTCTCCTCGATCGCATTCAGTCCGTGGGATCACTCACTCTTGCAAGCTACCGGTCCATTGATATTTACGGGGCTGGCACATTTGGATCTTCATCACTCAACAACTTGAAGCTGTTTGGTTCAGGTATTCGTGGATTCGACAGGGGCGAGGTAACTTTAAGTGCCAGTGAGATGGAATTTGGAAACCCTTCAAGCAGCATCGCCCTTGCTGCCCCATCACTGCCTCTCTCCGGATCACTGAATATCGAGGGGTCTCAGATTAATTTGGGCGCGAATGCCTTCAGCGTGGCAGGCTACCAATCTTTGAACATCAATTCGAGAAATGGCTTGCTCGCTGCCCAAACAGGTTCCTTAAATCTTCCTGGATCACTTACGGTATCCACTCCAGTGGTTACTGGAGCCAAAGGTATCTCCTATGATGTGACGGCGGAGGGCCAAATTTCCCTGCTGCGAGGAGCCAATGAGTCCACTGTCTCAAGTGGCCTTGGGGCCAGCCTCTCATTCGTCGGATCCGCAGTTTTGGCTTATACAGATCTGCTTCTTCCCAGCGGCTCCCTAATGCTCCAAGCAACTGGCGTGGGCGGCGAAGTAGTGGTTGGCGGAAAAATCAGGACAGCAGGTTCATCTCAAATTTTTTACGATATCACTCGCTACGCCGACGCGGGAAGTATCAAGCTGATTTCCGACAAAGGAAGCGTAACGCTGAACGGGGGAGGCATTCTGGATGTCTCGGCTCACTCAGGCGGGGGAAATGCGGGAACAATTACTGTAAGCTCCGGATTAGGAACATTTGTTAACAATGGAAACCTGTTCGGATCGGCATCGACTGGAGCCAGAGGTGGTTCTTTCCTCCTCGACACGGGATCCATCACATCATTCGCAAGTGTGAATAATCCGCTGGAAACCGGCGGATTCACCGAGGAGCGGAATATCCGCGTGCGCACCGGTAGCGTAAATCTTGACGGGACAGCCAAAGCTCGTCTCTTCAGTCTTTCAGCCGATGACGGCGGCATCAATGTCACTGGAGGCATCGATGCTTCTGGTATTACTGGAGGCAGCATCGCTCTCTCCGCCCGAGGAAGTGTAACCCTCCAGTCCGGTGTTTTGCTCACAGTCGCCGCCCAAAAATTCAACAATGCAGGCAAGGGCGGCAGTGTTCGAATCGAGGCGGGAACATCCAGGGCAGACATTGGAAACACTGCTGCTCTCCTCGATCTCCAGTTCGGATCCACCATCGACCTCTCGGTGAAAAAGCTTGTTGATGGCGGCGAGTATGTCGAGGGCACTTATTCAACCCTTGGCTCCAGCGCGTTCGAAGGCAAATTCCAAGGAACCCTCCATCTGCGTGCTCCCCGCCTCGCGAACGATGTGCGGGTTGACGCTCTTGAAAGCACCATAACAGGAGCATCCTCTATTGTTGTGGAGCCATATAAGGCCTATGACCGTTCGGCCACCGGCACGATGGATACCCTCCTCCGGACCACCATCAATACCGAAGCCACTAACTTCATGAACCTCGGCGAGACAGCCATGAGAGCCCGCCTGCTGACTGGAACACCGGATGCGGCCAGTGTCTCTGCGGCGCTGGTCATCACGCCGGGCGTGGAGATTTTCAGCACCGGCGATCTTGCACTTGGAGTTGCAAACCCGACCGGGGAGCTAACAGGCACCCAACTCACCCAAGCGCTGAGTTCTGCGGACTGGGACCTCTCGGCCTTCCGCTATGGTGCAAACAATTCCCCCGGCATTCTGACTTTACGATCCAAAGGAGATCTCACATTTAATAACACTTTAAGCGATGGATTCAATCCCGTTGGTGCCTCCGCTGATAATGGTCACTCAACAATGTGGCTTGGCACACTGAAACCTATTGTCGCAAGCCTTCCGACGAACACCCAATCATGGTCGTTCCGACTCTCGGCGGGAAGCGATCTTCAATCCGCAGACTTCCGCTCGGTCCTATCGAGCGCCTCTCTCTTGCCAGACAAGGGGTCTGTTCTGGTTGGAGAGTTCTACCCGGCGGTGCCAAACACTTTGACCTCTGGTGCCGCGGCTGCCATCGGTGATAACGGACAAACTGCCGATACTATAAGATTCATAAACTCAAATGCCCCCACAAATACCACCAACCGTGGCACACGCTACGAAGTCATTCGAACAGGCACGGGGGACATCGTCGTTAATGCGGGACGCGATGTTCAGCTCCGCAACCAATTTGCCACCATTTACACGGCAGGCGTTGCATTGCCAACGCCCACAACCATCTTTCAAGCCAATGACTTCGTTTTGCCTACCCTCAATAAACCCTCCATCAGTCAAAGCGGTGCAGGGGTTGTCTTAGGCGCTCATCAGCAGGTCTATGCTCCCGTATGGTCGATGGCAGGAGGTAACATCCAACTGAATGCACAGGAAAACATTGGACGATATACGATGAAAGATGGAGCACTGATGTTTGACTCATCGCGCCAAATGCCAACAAACTGGCTCTATCGCAGAGGTTATGTAAATTCTTCGACTGGTGCATTTGCCTCCGATGGCGGTGTGGATGGAACATCGGCGGCCACACGCGTGACGGACCTCGCGACATCCACGACTTGGTGGATCGATTTCAGCAATTTCTTCCAAGGTGTAGGTGCCTTGGGCGGCGGTGATGTGTCACTGATCGCCGGGAATGATGTCGTCAATGTCGATGCAGCTGCCCCGACGAATGCTCGTATGCAGGGCAAGGATTTAAACGGCAATAATCTGAAGCCAGAGGACGCAAAAATGCTGGAACTCGGCGGTGGGGACATTTTTGTCAAATCGGGAAATAATATCGATGGTGGAGTTTACTATGCTGAACGGGGTGCCGGAGTGTTGTCTGCAGGTGGAGGCATCACAACAAATTCCGCCCGGTCGGCTCAATTGGGCATTCTGGCCACGGACTACGACCCGACGAAAATCTACGACAAGGCCACTTGGTTGCCGACGACACTCTTCGTTGGCAAGTCACACTTCCAAGTCAGTGCCCTGAAGGATGTCCTTTTGGGTCCCGTGGCCAACCCATTTCTTCTCCCTCAGGGCGCGAACAACAAATTTTGGTATAAGACATATTTCAACACCTATTCCACGGGAGCAGGCGCGAATGTTGCCTCATTCGGCGGGAGCGTCTCTCATCGTATGTCGGTTACTTTCCCCGTCGATTCCAGTCCAACAAACATCCTCTCGAAGTGGTTCAATACGCAGAATATCTTAAGTGCTGACAACGCGTCACACTACCAGCCTTGGATCCGCCTTGCCGAAAGCGGACTGGGAAGCTTTAACGAGGTGTTTAGTCTGGTCGCCCCAACCCTGAAAAGCTCGGCATTCAGTGGCGATGTGAATCTTTTTGGCTCCATGACGCTCTTCCCCTCGCCCACCGGCACGCTGGAGTTGGTCGCTTCGGGAGGAATCATAGGCATCCAACCTACAGGCACAGGCAAACTCGATGGAATATCACGGAATGTTTGGACGGCTTCACAGATCATCGTATCGGATGCCGACCCCGCTCTCCTTCCCAGCGTGAAAACGCCCATCGCCTACCAGACTCTATCTGGCAGATCACGCTCCGAGTCAGTTGGAAGCACGCAAAACCCCTTCGTAAGTGTCGAAAAATCCCTCAAAGAAACCGGTTCCTATACCGACGCCAATTCAGCCCTCATTGAGACCAAGCGTGCGCTTCACTCCAAAGACCTCCTTCACAAAGGCGATTCCAGCCCCGTGCGTCTTTATGCCAGTGGTGGAGACATAACCGGCCTGACTCTTTTTGCTCCCAAATTCACGCGGGCCATCGCTGAGAACGACATCACTGATATCGCCTTCTACCTGCAGCATGTTTCCAACAACGACATTTCCATCGTTTCTGCTGGACGCGATGTGATTCCCTACAACGAGAACTCCCGACTGCGCAGCCTTGCCACGAATCTTGAAAAAGGAAACGGCTTAGGCAATACAGACACGACGCTTGCGGGAGACCTCCAAATCAATGGGCCAGGATTCTTGGAAGTGCTCGCTGGACGAAACTTGGACCTCGGCACGGGTGTGATCAATAATGATGGGACTGGAGCGGGCATCACCAGCATTGGAAACTTTCGGAATCCTTTCCTGCCCTTCGAAGGAGCCTCCGTCATTGCAATGGCGGGTGTGCAGGGCCTGAGTGGGGGGGCCGCGCTCGGATTGGCGGGTAGCAATCTGGCTTGGGAGAAGATTTCACTCAACGAAAACTCCTCGACGGAACTCCAAGCGATCGCCTCCCTCGGCGATTTCTTCAAGATTCTCCAACAGGCTGGCGCGGAATCTGAAACAACAGGCTCCTACGAAACGGGATTCGCTGCGATTGACAGCGTTTTTGGAAAAGTCACCGGTTCTGGTGAAATCTTCACGCGCGCCCGGAACATTCGCACCTCAACAGGAGGAGCTATTACGATTGCCTCACCATTGGGTGGCTTGACCTTAGCCTCGGATATCATCGGCAATCCCAATCCCCCGCCAGGCATCGTGACCGAATACGGTGGAGAGGTTTCGATCTTCACCGATGGGAATGTGGACATCGGCCGACTCAGAATTTTCACCCTCCGGGGTGGTGACATGACCATCTGGTCCTCTACAGGAGATATCGCGGCGGGAACATCACCCAAGACTGTCGTCACGGCCCCGCCGACACGCGTGGTCATAGACACGGCGAGCGCCGATGTCTCAACCGACCTTGGCGGACTTGTCACTGGTGGCGGTATCGGCACGCTGGCGTCTGTCCAAGGAATTCCTCCCTCTCAGGTCTACCTCATTGCTCCGCTTGGCACGGTGGATGCAGGCGACGCCGGAATCCAGGCAACTGGAGACATTAAGATTGCCGCTGCAGCTGTTGCAAACGCCGATAACATCTCCGCTGGAGGCACATCGTCAGGCGTTCCATCAGCCCCAGTGGTAGCAGCTCCGAATGTTGCTGGTCTTACATCTGGCTCCAGTTCGACGGCAGCCACTTCGTCCGCTGCAAGTTCTGTCTCCAATCAAGGCCCTAAACAATCTCAGGAAACCGTTGAAACACCGTCGATCATTTCAGTAGAGGTGCTCGGATATGGCGGCGGTGACAGTGACGAAGGATGATTCCTCAGCGCCGGGGGCATACTCGATGGAGCACGCATCGAAGACTTCAAACAGATGCATCCGAGTCAGAAATATCGAATCAATACTGTGCAATCACTCTCACCGGATAATCTCGAAACCGTTTTTTCTCTTGTCAAGGCTCTACCCATATCCAGGGGTCATATAATCGTTTTGAAAAACCTGTTTTGAAAACTGCCCCACCCTCATTCGATCGATGGCTGTATCTTCTCTTGGTGGCACTGGCGATTGGGCTGATGGCGTGCGATGCCGCTTCGCGCCTTGCGCTTGTCGATGCAGCCACCAGGGTTCAAACCCGCGATGTGCCGCTGGGGCCACAAGCAGCGTCCACCACGGATCGAATTCGAACCACTGTGCTGCCCTCGACAGCACTCGATGCCAGATGGTGGGTCATCCACACCGAAAGAGGGCTCAAAGAGGGTCGGATCCGTTTCACAGCCCAAGACAATTCTCCGCATGGTCGAGAAGTTCACTGGAGTTCGGGGCCGGTCTGGCTGCTTGGTGGCGTTGCGCGAGTGACGGCGCTGTTTTCCGGAAAACCTCCGCTGGAGGAAGTTCAGCGTGCGCCTCTTTGGTTTGGTCCAATCGCGTTTGGGCTGCTTGCGACACTCACAACTGCCCTCGTTGCCCCCCGATTCGGATGGGGGTATGCGGGATTTCTGATTCTTCTCTACGCCACCTCCATGCCGGTTTATGAGGCCTTCCGGGCAGGAGATGCGGATCACCACGGGTTAAGTCTGATCTTTGCTCTGGGCTGCGTGCTGGGTCTCGTCTGTGGCGGGGCAGGATGGTCGGTGACCAAGATATCAAAAACAACCGGCCAAAAGAATCCCGTTCCGATTCCCACAAGCACCAACGCACGGAAATATTTTATCGTTTCCGCAATTTGCGGTGCGGCTGGCATGTGGATCAGCGCGGCCACCATGATTCCCGTCCTCGCCGCTTGCGGGCTTGCGGCCATTGCGGCCGCTTGGCAGGTGCCTGAATCAAAGGTGGGAGCCAACCCCGCCTTATGGCGTCTTTGGGGCTTTTGGGGAGCGATGGGATCGATAGGATTTTATCTTTTGGAATACTTCCCTTCGAACATGGGGTGGCGTCTTGAAGTGAACCACCCCCTCTACGCGCTGGCTTGGCTTTCGGGCGGAGAGGTCTTATCGAGAACCACCCGTAAAATATCCGGCGGTCTGTTTCTGCAGCGTTCTGTTCCAGACTCCCTTCTTTGCGTGTCGGCTCTCACAGGCATTTTGCTGGTCCCGGCGATGGTGGTATTCAACCGCTCAGATTGGCTGATGATTTCCGACCCCTTCCTTGTCGCTCTGCACAACGAACACATCCGGGAGTTTGCACCGCTGTGGGAGTTTGTTTTTTGGAGGGGAAACTTGGCGAACATCTTCGACTATCTTGTTTGGCCTATCCTTGCGCTCGTATCGCTTGCGGTCGTTCTATTCGTGGCCAAGCCAGGAAAATCGTGGCACCCAGTCCTGGCATTCTCCGGTGTCTCAGCCTTGATGATTCAGGTCCTTGCCCTGCTTCAAGTCCGCTGGTCCGGTCTTGCGATTGCTCTGTGGTCGGTTTGTCTCCTCCTCGTGCTTGTCATTCTGACTGAGCGGTCCTCGCGCAACAAAGTTCCTCGCTGGCTTCTCGCATTTTTGGGCTTATGGGGACTGGGTGGGCTACTGGCCATCCCTTGTTCGTCAGCCGTAGGAGCTTTGCGCCTCGGTGAGATTTCACAAAACCTTCCCCGCACACTGATTCCTTCGATTCTTCTCAGGGATATTGCCCACCGTCTGGTGGAAGCGAATCCTCGCCGCTCGCCGGTGGTTCTTTCTGATCCCACCTCCTCGACCGAGTTGGCCTATTACGGCGGCCTTCAGACCATTGGAACTCTCTATTGGGAAAACATGGAGGGTCTCAAGCGCGCGGCAGCCATTTTTTCTGCTTCCTCCGAGCATGAAGCCCATTCCCGCCTTCTCCATGCTGGAATCACCTACATCGTGCTGCCCAGTTGGGATGATTTTTCGAATCTCTCCGCTTACCAAAGGCTTCTCGGAGCATCGGACACCTCCTATCTTGAGTGTGTCCTTGCTGGGAAAGCAAAGCCGCGGTGGCTTCGCGAATATCCCTATCCCATCCCGGACAGCTTTGGCATCCCAGATCAAAGCGTGCGGGTTTTTGAAGTGCTGCCATGAGTCTTCGCAGAACGCGAGGACTCCAGATTGTTACAAATTTGTCACATGCCGAAGGATCATTTTTTGCTAAGAAAAGAGACATGAAAATCACTCTGTTTTTCGTCATCGCCACCACATTTATGATCGCCACATTGCTTGGCGCTGACATCACTATTTTGGAGACCAAAGCCAAGGAAGGCGATCCCGATGCCCAGTTTGAGTTGGCACGGCTGTATCTGAGAGGAAGCGAAGGGGTCAGAAAGAATGCCGCACGCTCAATGGAACTCATGAAAGGCGCTGCCGATCAGGGGCACGCCGAAGCCATGGGCGGAGTCGGTTACTTTTACGCCAGCGGAACAGCTGTTCCGAAAGATGATGCCGTGGCACTCACATGGTTCCGCAAGGGAGCTGAAGCCGGCGGGGCGAAAGCTCAGCTGAACCTCGGCAAAATGCTGGCTGAAGGTAAGGGGACAGAAAAGAACGAAGTGGAGGGACGGAAGTGGATCAAGACCGCTGCAGATCAAGGGCAAGTGGATGCGGCATTTGCCATGGGACAAATCCTCTACTTTGGCGACATCGGACAAGAAGTGGATTACAAAGCGGCCTACCCCTATCTCCTGATAGCAGCAGAGGGTGGGCATCCGGATGCACAGAATATCATCGGGGTCATGCTCGAAAACGCCAAAGGGGTCGATAAAGACGCAGCCGTTGCCGAGCAGTGGTATCGCAAGGCGGCCAAGCAGGGACACAACAAAGCGCAGAGCAACCTTGGCCGCATCTTGGGACCCGAGGTGGATGACCGCGAGCGGAGATTGGAATCGTTGACTTGGTTGCTCGTCGCGAGCAGAAAGGGCGAGATCACTGCTCAGAGAATGCTGGAGGAGGTTCGAGAGGGAGTCCGGCCCGAGGACATGGCTACAGCAGAGCAACTGGTCGTCCAATTGGAAAAGTCCCTCAAAGTGGAAAAAGAAAGATAGTCGGCAATCGCCAAGAAGTCACTGACTCTTGATGGCCTCCATCGTCGCTTGCATGGTTTTTTGGTTGAAGGCAGCATCCCCATAGAGAGCGCGATACTGTTCATTTGCATTATTGAGTGAGTTGAAATAGGTGTCATTCACTCTCGCATCGCTGGGAGCACTCAGAGGATCGGCAAGGACATTTTGCAAATCCTGCACGAACGAATCCACGATACGCTCTTGAGCTTCAGTTACAATGGGAGAGGAGCTTTCCTCTCCAGCCGGAAGAAGAGCTGCAGGAACTGCAACGCCAGGAGCCAATTCCAATTCCAATTCCATCGAATCGGAGCCGGAGAAACCAGCCGGGGGCACAGTTGGCAATTTCAGTGGAGAAGGAGAGAAGCCCGTGGAAGTGGCAGAATTT
>Ga0247833_1006693_pt1 | contig 12655 bp, 12 predicted proteins | sample LaCruzMarch2015__7_FD_187117 | JGI IMG/M metagenome (GOLD analysis project Ga0247833, IMG submission 187117) | Freshwater microbial communities from meromictic Lake La Cruz, Castile-La Mancha, Spain - LaCruzMarch2015_8m | ecosystem: Environmental > Aquatic > Freshwater > Lake | place: Spain...
AAGCTTCGTTTATGTTTGGTGCTATAAATAAGCAATAAGCTGGTTTGTTAGTTTCTCTTTTTACTTTTGCAAGATGTCTTGTAACTGGTTCGCCTTCTGTTTCATATTGTCGTTGTCCACCTTGCATTGTAACTTCGACCGTTAAGCCAAAATCTTCATAATCACAAACAATATCTGCCATATTTCCTTGTGCGGTTGACATTGGATTTCCGAAGTCATCAAATTTTAGATTTGCTTTTATGTTTCCTCCGTCAAGCATTGTCATTGCTCGCCACGTATTCCATTCCAACATTAAAGGATTGTCGTAAAGTGAATTGGCGAGTATTTGGTCGAAAGTTGAATTTATGTCATCAAACAAACGGTAATCTTTGATTGCCGTAACTTGGTCTGTTATAATTTGTTCTTTTCGTTTTTCTAATTCGTCAGCAAAAATGTCTTTAAGTTGTTGTAATGTTGCTGTTTTTTCAATTTTAATTTTCGGAAACTCCGCCTTTATTTTTTGTTCAAGTAATTCTCTGTTGTCGGTTAGAAGTGCTGGTGTTTCAGCATTTCCGAGATAAGATACGTATTGTTTTTCGTTGTCAATAAATTGTGGCTCTCTGTTTGTGTGTTCCAAGAAATAATCTACTTCCTGAATTTTTTCAGGAACAATTGAAACAGATTTTCCAATGTGTGAAATATTTACCAATCCTGTTGCTCTCAAATAACGAACGCAAGCATCTGCATAATCTCGCATATTACTTGATTTAGTTTTTAGGAATTTTGCAATTGAATCGTCTTTCGTCTGTCTTGTTTTGGTATTGCCCGAAGCAATATCTGCACTATAAATTTGTTGAAGTTCGGCATCTAAATATTCAGCACGAAATTTTTTGTAATTTCCTTCGTTCTGTGCTTTTGCTACTCTAAATTGATTGATTTTTTCGACAATTGTATCAAATTCTCTGTAGTCAACTAACTGTAATCCAAAAATCATTACTTCGTCAAATTTCAAAGAACCGAAATGACGAACTAATCTAAAAAGTTCAAGATATGGTTTTACCCAAAAGTTAGCAGAATTAGGAGAAGGTTTGTGAAAAGGTGATGGAACTTGGAACTTTAAAAGTTGGCGTAAAAATATTTCATCTTTTCGTCTTGAATTTACCAATTCTAAACCAGCTGGCGTTAAACTGATAACTGGTGAAAGGACAATAAAACCGAGTGATTTCGGTGCTCGGTTAATTCTATCTCTTGCACTAAACGCAGGGTCGTTTGCTCCTTCTCCATTAAAGAAGTTTTCTTCTTTCAAAAGCTCCATAAATGCAAGTTGCGTTTCTGTATTCCATTTTTGTCCTGCAAAATGAGTATTCAATAATTCAATTTCAGGAATCATTTTAGCAGGTGTTCTTGGAGATGTTGTAACGAAAATTACTTTGCTGTCTATTCTTGCCATAATTTATTAAAGTGCTAATTCTTTTTCAAATTCTAATTGTGGGAAATGTTTTTTAGAGATGTTTCCATAATTTGAAATCAAAATATGGCTTGCTTCTGACTTAAATCTATTTCTAATGTTTACTGCATAAGATTTTCCATATTCATCAATAATCATATCTCCATATAATTTTTCAGTTAATGGTGTTCTACCAATAACCATAAGTGCTTTACATTTAAGCTGTTTATAATGATTGGCTAATTCAATGTGATTTCTTTCATTGAATCCATCTTTGTGTTCAATATTACCATAGTCAGAAAAAACACAATCATACGGTGGGTCTAAAAACATAAAATCGTCTTTATCTGCCATTCTGAATATTTCTGAATAATCAAGATTGTAAATTTCAGTATTGGTAAGTAAGTTGTTATGTGCTTTCGTAACCAAAGAAGTGTTTAAATTAGTATATCTTCCATACGGTACGTTAAATTCTCCTTTTGAGTTATATCGAATCATTCCCGAATAAGCTGTTTTATTGATGAAGAAATAAAGCAAAGCTTCCGAATATTTTTTTTCTGACAAATCGTTGAACATATTTCTGATTTGGTAATAAAGATGCTCATTTTCATCATCTACACGCTCGTCGGGTGTTTTGCTTTTTAATTCTTCAAACTTTTTGCGATTTATCGCATAAAGTTTTTCTATTTCGGATAATTCAGTTTTGAGTAGTTCAAAATTGTCTTTTACGCCTAAATAAAATGAAATTAGCTTTGAGTTAATATCGTTAATGATTGCTTTCTTTGGTTCTAAATGAAAGAATAACGCACCACCGCCAAAAAAAGGCTCAATATATCTTCCGTTAAACTGCGGAATATGTTTAATCAAGTGAGGAATTTCTTTTGATTTTCCTCCTCTGTATTTTACAAGTGGTTTCATAATTTGGCAGTTTTTCGTTTATATTCAACAATACTTTCTGCAACAACATTTAAGATTTGTGTTGCTTCTTCTTCTTCAGCAATAATGTCATAAACTTTGTCTGCCGACCACAAACGAATTAACTCTTTTGAGTCAACTTCAAGCAATTCAGCAAGTACGTTTACTTGTTCTCGTTTTGCTCGTCTGTCGCCTTTTTCAATCTTACAGTATGTTGCTGTGTCTATTTCTAACACAGAAGCTAACTGTCGTTGAGGGATTTGTTTTTCCTCTCGAAGTGTCTTTATTTTATTTCCAAAAATTGTTGACATAATTTAGTCTTGACGTTATTTGGCAAATATAATTATTTTTTTCTTTGGTCGTCATTTTATTTTTAGCACGGTCGTCTTTTAGGGTGAGGCATAACGTTCCGCGCACAGGCGCATACCCTTTTCGGGTTGCGCTTGTGCGCTGTTATGCCCAGTATTAAATTGATTTATTATACAATTCTTTCCATCGAAGATCCGTTTGTTGTTCAACCCATTGTTTTGATTTATAGCCTCCGTTTCTTAAACTTTGATTTATTATTTTCCCGATTCCAATTGAATAATTTATACTGTTGTCTTTTGCTAATTCTATGTAAATACCATCAGACACCTTAAAAACACCATCTAAACCTTTAATTGTAAAACCATCAATTGAATTACTAGGTATTTGACCGGGTAGTAATTCAGTCACGCCAGAATTCTCACCTAAAACAAAAAATATAGAGGCTGAGTTATTTCGAGTTATTCTGCCACCCTTTTTTATGTCTAATAACTGCAGAAAAGATGCAATGCCAATTCCAACTCCAATACTTCTATTTATTTGATTGTTGGAAATTGACAACCCCAAAGCTGCTAATATTCCAATAGAAGCCCTTGTATAAGGATCTATGGAATGATCTAATAATTTTAGTCCTGTGAATGATAGAGCTCCAGACGCTGTTGTAATTAAGTTTTTGTTTTTCATGTTCGATTGATTTATTTTTTTGACGTCCATATACCCTGCCGAAATTAAAAAGCTGACATTATGACATTTTGTTGATTGTTTATTGTTTTAGGATACTAATACTTCATATGACTCATAATAATATTGGGCATAACGGTTCTCGGCTTTGCGAAGTGGCGGAAATCGAAGAGCAAATTTTCAATTTAGCACAAAAGTTCAATCGAAGAACTAAACTTGAGTTTAGCACTGAACCGCCACTTTTGCCAAACCCGTGTTATGCCTTCGCCCTTTATTTTTCGGTTATTTTGTCTATTTCGTTATGTCTAAAACTTCGTTTACTTTATACAAGTTTGGTAAATTCTGTGACTTAATTCTGAACTGACTTCGTTTTTTAATTTTCGGCTTTGTTGAAGCATTTTCCATTTTTATACCTGGGTCGTAATAAATGTTACCGTTCGCCATTTGTCCGAGAAAAAGTTGAAAATCTGTTCCTGTTCCTAAAATTATATTGTTTCCGTATTTGTATTTTCTTTCGTTAACCGTTTCAGAAAGTGAAGGAACGTAACAAGCTTGATTGTGCTTTCTGTTCCAATGTAAAAGCATTGATGCAAAGCTCCAAGTTGCCGTTTCATTTCCTTTTATGTCAACCAATGAAATGCGTCCATTTGTGTTTCTGATTTTACCACTTTCTGCGTCAAAACCAATTAATTGCATTTCTAAATTTGTCAATGGGTGTCGAATACCTGTTTTGTGAACACCACCAAAATTTATTCGGTCTTCTCTTCCTGTTCTATCTGCATAACCATATTGCCTTAAAAAGGCTTCAGCTCCTTCAGTTCGATAAATTCCGTCAGTTGGTTCGGGTGTCATTAAAGTTATAATTGCAGAGTTCACTCTTGCAAAATTGGCAACGCCAAATTGTTTTACTTCCCATCCTAAAAAGTCAGGCTCTGAATATCCATTTGGTGTAATTCCTAATTCAGCTTCTAAAGTGTAACCGCCACAATTTGGTGCTTCACAATCCATAATATTTCCAAGTCGGTCAAGTCGTTTTGATTTTATCCAACCCAATTGATGAATGCGAAGCAATTCATTAATTAAATCAGCTTTATTGTTTGCTATTTGTGGCAATTCAATAATTTCAAAAACTCCGTGTTTTGTTATATTTTGTTGGTTTGCAAATTCATTTGCAATTTCAGAATTTGGGTCTGCAACGTAACCTAAAATAGTTCCGTTTTTTGCTACTGAAAAGAATAAAAGCCTGTCAGCAAGTCTGTGTGTCATTAATGCTGACGGTGGATTTTGGCATCTCGCCAAAAATCCTGAAAATCTAACTTCGGGATATTTAGGGTATAGTATAAGTTGTGCATTTGGTGCAGGAAACAAATTTCCATCTTCTGCAATCCAAGAAAAATTTATTGAAGCTTTGAACCGTTCTTTATTCCAATCTCCAGCTTCTTCATTTTTGATTTCAGAAATCGGTAAAATGTTTAAAATTTCAAAGCTGCCACCGAAGTAAACTTGATTTTTCGAATTGTCGTTTGGCGAAAGTTTTTTGATGTAAATTTTTGTACAACCGTTATCAATGAACAGCGACTTTAGATTTTTTAGGTTCATTGATTTTCAAAATTTCTTTTATAATATTCTTTCCAACTGCTTGAATTAATGGTGTTACAACAGAATTTCCAAATTGTTTATAGGCTTGATTGTCAGAAACTGGAATGATAAAACTATCAGAAAATCCTTGAAGTCTTGCACATTCTCTTGGTGTCAATCTTCTTGGGTTTAATCCGTCTTGCGGTATTAAAATTTCTGCTCCGTCTTTGTAATATCTTGCACTCATTGTTCTTGAAATACCATCTAAATTGGTTAATCCAAAACCAAAACCGTTACCTTTGGCTTTGTGCTTTTTCGCATATTCTTGCAAGTAATTCCAAAGTTTGTCCGACAAGGTGTATTTTGGGTCAACTTCTTCTTCTAAAATATCTCGAATGGCAAATTTTGTATCTCCCATTTTCGGAAATTCAAAAGTTTCTTCGCCTTTAAAAACTTTGTTGTTAAAACCAACAATGATTATTCTTTCTCGGTGTTGTGGTACAAAATGTTGTCCGTCCAAAACCTTGAAATGAATTGAATAACCTAATTCTTTTAAAGTTTCTTTTATGACTGTAAAAGTTTTTCCTTTATCGTGAGAAACAAGATTTTTTACATTTTCCAACATAAATGCCTTTGGCATTTTATGTTTTATAATTCTTGCAACGTCAAAAAATAATGTTCCTTGAGTTTCGTCTAAAAAGCCGTGGGCTCTGCCCAAGGCGTTTTTCTTTGAAACTCCTGCAATTGAAAACGGCTGACAAGGAAAACCTCCTAATAAAATGTCGTGGTCTGGAATTTCGTTTTCGTTTATTTTAGTAATGTCTCCAAAAGGTACTTCTCCGAAATTAGTATCATAAGTTTTTTTTGAATAAGTGTCCCACTCGCTTGTAAAAACGCATTTACCACCAAGATTTTGAAAAGCCAATCTTATGCCGCCAATACCTGCAAACAAGTCAATAAATTTAAACTTTGGTGTCGTTGGTGGTGGAAATGGAATGTCCCATTTTATTGGTAAATAATATTGAAAGTCTGGTTCCTCGACAATGTTCAATTTATCGTGTAAATCTGTCAAATAAGTTGTTGCAGTTGGTTTGTAGTATTGAGAAACTCCATTTTTGTGGTTCTGAAAAAAGTGCGTCAAATGAGCCAAGTCGTTATTTTCCGTCTTGGTAATCTCTAATTTGAGTTTAATTTTTATGTCTGAATACTTTTTGCTCATTGTGTTGCAAGTTCGTCATTTTTTTGCAATTGTGTTTGGAAATCAAGGTAAAATTTTTAACAAATTTCAGCTCTTTTTTTGTCAGTAGTTGTTTAGCACGGTCGTCTTTTAGGGTGAGGCATAACGTTTACGCGCTACACGCAGGCTGGGATTAAAGATGCGTAATCTTTCGGTTAAAAACAAATGCATCAAATACAAACTATTTTCAAATTAAGCCAATTGCCCAGCTTGCTTGTAGCGTGTGTTATGCCTTCGCCCTTTTTTTCGTCACATTTGCGATATGATATTATTCCATTCTTTTTTGTGTTCATACTTCAATGCTGTGTCAATTTCAATGCTATTTACATAGTTCTCGATAAATTCAGATGTATCAGAGAGTAGTCGTAAATAGTATTTTAAAGAATTTGTCAATCCGTTTGCAATAACGTGGCAACCGTGAATGTTTTTTATTCTCTCTATTTCTTTGTTAATTTCGTCAGCTTGTGTGGTGTCAATATTTGCGGTTGAAAGCAAGTAGTAGCGGTTTACTTGTGTTGTTTTGAATTTCTCAAATGCGTCTTTTACAAGTTGTGCGGTAATTTGAATTCCGTGTTTTACTTCGACTGCTTCAAAAGCTCGTTCCTTTTCATCAACAATGTCAATGTCGCCAATACGCCCGCTTCGACTGTCAGCCGAAGTATGGCTTTCCATTGGCAACAAAACTTTACCTTCAAATCTCTTGGTTTCATTGATTAAGCATTGGTAAGCTGCATATAGTGCCAATACGGGTAAGCGTGAAGCACCTTCTGCTGAATACTTCGTGTCAAAGTGTTTGCTCAATAAATCAATTATTGTTGCAATTGGTAAGTTTAAAGGCTTTGCTAAGTCTATTTGTTGTGCATTTCGTTGAATAATTAAGCCTTGAAAAAGGAAACTCAAAAGTTTGTCAATTTCCTTTCCTTTCTGAATAAAATCAACTGTTTCAAGAAATGCTGTTTTTAATGAGTCTGGTCTTATTGCTCCTGAATAATTTGAATCGTAGGGTACTTTCTGCTCTAATGAACGAGTTAGCCAACCGCTTTCTGCCATTGCAGGAAACTTTATGCCTTTAAGAAAAGGAGTTATGTATTTTGAATCAAATGTTCTTCCCGAATAACCATTTGGAATACTTGTTTGATGATTTCGAATATCTTGAGCAGGGTTTAATTTTTTGTAAACTGCACTTGTTAGTACAACTGTGATTACTGCTTTTGCAGATTCAGACCTACTTAAAATTTCAAGTAAATAATTCACAATCGCCTTATCTAAATCAGATTTGATTTTATCATCTGAACCAACAAGTTCCATTGATTCAGTATATATTTTTTCTAGAAATTCTGTTGGCTCCATCTATTTTTCAATTTTAAAAAGTTGTATTTTAATCTGCTCTCCAACGGCTTTAATCATTGGAATGGCAACAGAGTTGCCAACTTGTTTGTATAGTTCTGCTTTATTGTTTAGCAATTTAAATTTTTTCGGAAACCCCATAATTTTATAGCATTCTTGAATTGTAAGTTTTCTTACTATTCCTTTATGCCAAATCCAAAATCTACCCGATGATTCTTGCGATGGTAAAGCTGGATGCACGCCTTCTGTTGAGTAAATTCTGTTTGGTTGTTTATGGACTCTTGATAAATGTTCTGTGCCTGGTCTTACACCTGCTTTTCTAATAGTTTTGTTTCTATAACCTGCGAAAACCAATCCTGAATCTTGTGTTTTTTGTTCTTCTAAAATTGTAAATGGTTCATCCAAATATTCAAAATCATTTTCTTTGTCCAAAAAGTCTTTGAGGGCTGGTTTTGGCATCTTTTTGATTTTTGTAAAATCAAACTTGGTTTCTTTATGCCCAATAATGATTATTCTTTCTCGATTCTGTGGTAAGCCAAAGTCTGATGCGTTCAAAACCTTTTTGGAAACTACATAACCCATTTCTTCTAAGTGCTGAACAATTGTCGATAGTGTTCTTTTACTGTCGTGATAAACCAAATGTTTTACATTTTCAAGAAGAACAACTTTTGGTTGTCGTTTCTCAATTAATTCAAAGACGTGATAAATCAATGTTCCCCTTGTGTCTTCAAATCCTTTCATTTTACCGGAAATACTAAATGGTTGGCAAGGAAAACCTGCACAAAGAATATCGTGTTTTGGAACTATATCTAAATTAAGTTTTGTGATGTCACCAAAAGGAACTTCGCCAAAATTAAATTCATAGGCACGCTGTGCGTGATAATTAAACTCAGAAGAAAAAACACACTTACCGCCAAGTTCTTGTAATGGAATTCTAAAACCCCCAATTCCCGCAAAAAGGTCAATAAATGTAAACTCGGGATTTTCTGGTGCAGGAAATGGAATATCCCATTTTATGGGAAGCATTGCTTGTAATTCTGGTTCTGCTACAACATTCAATTCTTCATTTATTGTAGAATAATACTCTTTTGCTCTTTTCTCAAATGATTTTGATACTCCGTTTGTATGGTTATGAAGATAGTGGGTAAAAAAAGCTAAATCTTCTGCATTACCATTTAAGGTTTCAACTTTTAGCTTGTCCCGAAGTTTTGAATATTTTATCATAGCTTAAAAGTTTGTTTTTCCTTGTTGTTGATTCTTGATTCGCATATATTTTGCCTTTTCTTCAGCTGCTTTTAAAAGTTCTCTTGGCTCTTCTTGCGGATAAATGATTTCAGCAATTTTCTCACTAAAATATTCGTGTTCCAATTGTTTAAGGTCAAGATTGAAAATTTTTGAGAGCTTTGGTAAAACGTCAACAGGAACATTTCTTTTCCCATTCTCAATTTTAGAAAGAGTAGATTGGTCTATGTCTAATGCAGCAGCAAGTTTAGTTAACGTCAAGCTGTTGTCCGACCTAAGTTTGTGTATGTATTCTCCAAATGTTTCTTTCATCTTATTGAATATTTCGCCTTGACAATTTTGGCAAATTTACAAATAAGTTTGAGTCTTTGGTGACAAAGTCTGAAAAAATTTGGTCAGTTAATTTTTAGCACGGTCGTCTTTTAGGGTGAGGCATAACGGTTTGCGCATTGGCGATGGCAGGGCTTTAAATCACCAAAGTTTATTGCTAGCACAAATTTACAAAAAAGGGCAGAAGTTCAATGAAGCACTTCCGCCCTGCTATTGCTAATGCGCTGTTATGGGAATGGGCTAATTACCGACTACCCTTAACCTAAAAGTAAATCTTGCATGCCTGTCCCTTTGCAAGTAGAACAAGTTTTACCTGCAATTTTACCTGTGCCGTTGCAGTTTTTACATTTTACTTTTTTCGGCTCTTTAGTTTTTTCAATTATTTTACCCATTTTATAAAATTTATTGTAAAACAATTTTTCTAATGTCAATCGTATTCCCTTGTGGGTCTATAATGTGAACAAAATAAAGCCCGTTACCACCCCATGTAACTAGACTTAAGTAATTACTTTGTTGAGTAATATTTGTTTGAAATACCTGCTGCCCAATTGAGTTCTCAATTACTAATTGATAACCATTCATCGTGGCAAAGTTGCCATAATCGATCGTTATATGATCATTCGCTGGATTTGGAAACACTTTAATTGTATTAATGTTGCTTGGCGGATTAATTCCTGTAATATTTGTATTGATAATAAGCGTATCTGTGACAGTTATAAATGTTGTGTCATTTATTGTATTAATGCAAGTATCCGCTATAGTGATTGTCGCAACATTCGATGTATCAATGCAATTGCCAGATAATGTAATTACTCTAATTGGTTGCGTATGATTTGACAATTGAATATTTGAAATTGTAAGCGCGTTAGTATTTGTTCCAGAATAATTTCCAAAATTATTTAAAGTCTGAAAGCCCTGCCCAAAATCACTCTGCCATAAATAGCTTGGATTAGGGTCTGATGTTGATGCTGTAAATGTTGCCGTATTTCCAATTGATAATGAGTTATTTTGTGGTGTAATTGCTGTATTATTGAAACAATTGGAAGCATTGTATAAAGTAGATATTTCTTGTTGAGTTAATGCTCTGCTCCACATGCCTATATCATCAATCTTACCATCCGTATAAGTCCAATATCCATTTGCTTGATTTGATTCCCCAATTGAAATTCCAGAATTCCCTGAAGTATTCATCGCGCCATTATATGGCTGTGTTGCACTTAATACCCCATCTACAAATAGTTTAATATTCGATAAATCATAAGTCATTACTATATGGTGCCATTGATTCAATGTTAATGCTGTATTTGAAACTGCTGAAGATCCACCTGTCCCATTAGTTCCGACGATACCCCCTGTAACAGAGGTTGCATTAAACCCTATACCCCATGCCTGACCATTTGGATTAGAATAACCATATTGAAGTCTGTTTAAAATGGTTGAATTAGGATTATTTGGATCACCTGGCCAAAAATAAGATCTTGGATATATCCAAACTGATACCGTAATTTGATTAACATCTAATAAGGGCGAATCTGGAATGTAAACCTCATTATTTTGACTTCCCCATCCGGCATTTAAAAAGCTAAAATCATATGATGCATTATTAATGTTATTTCTGTCTGAAGTTAAATTAGCTCCAAGGACGCTTCCGTTTAAATTATTCCCACTCTCATCGTTTGCATTTCCGTTAAACGGCCACCAACCAACTAGACTATTAGTCGGCACATAATTCGGCACATTTTGCGCCATAGTTGCAGCAGTCAATCCTAGCGTTGCTACTGCGGTCAGAAGTAAACTTTTCTTTTTCATTTTTTTTTGAAGTTTAAATTTTGTTTTGTTCTACTTTGTCCCGCAGTAGAGTTAGTATAAAAAATCAGCGTGGGACAGTTACCAATCCAATGGTGAGGTACTAGGATACCTACAAACGGGAAATGATAAAGCCCACGCCTTGCGTGAGCGTTTATGCACTTACCCCCGTTTGTTTGAAGATTCCTAGTTTTCACCATTGAGAGTTGCTAAACGCAATATTGTATGTCAGCCATCTAGACTGTTATTTGTTCTATCTCATTCGTTTTATTTTTGTTGGTTCAAAATTAGTGTTTTATTCTGTTCTTTTATTGTGTCGTTCAAATAGCCTTTCCCATAACGTTTTCGGGCTTGGCGAAGGTGGCGATTTTCACCACAAATGTTGATGCGGAGAACCAAACTTTGATTAACCACAAATGTGTCTGCGTAGCACTGAACCGCCACTTTTGCCAAACCCGTGTTATCTGCTGCCCTTCTGTCGGTCTTGCTTGTCTTTTCGTTTTAGGTTGTGTCTTGGTGCGTTGGCTTGGTAGCTCTTTTGCATTTTTTAGCGTTGGTTTGTGCGTTGGAAAAAAATGCAAATGTGCTACCAAAAGCGTTGGCTTATTCCTCTGTTGTGTGTCTTTTCGGATAGTTAAAAAACATACTTGTCAAAATAGGAATAAAGAAAATTGCAACTGTCAAAACTGAAATACCAATGTCAGCTGTGTGGCTTGATAGAAATTTACTAACTGCACTTTCAGGATAAAAATGTTCGTATAAAGAAAGTGTCAATTTAATACCAAGTATTGCAATTACGATAAAAGCGGCTGTCTCAAGAAATGGATATTTACCCATAAGTTTCACAAACCATTGTGCGATAAATCTCATTGCTAAAATTCCAATAAATACGCCAATACAAACGAGAATAATGTTTGGTGTAAAAGCGACTGCCGCAAATACATTGTCAATTGAAAATGCCATATCCATTAATTCAACTAAACAAACTGTCGCCCAAAAACTCCCAAGTGAACCTACTGTCGCTTTGTAAAGCCAATTACTTTTTTTGTCAATTAAATCGTCTTCTGTAGTTTCTGTTTGTTTGCCTTTCCAATAGTCATAAACCAAGTATAGTAAGTAAAGTCCGCCCAAAGGTTTAAGCCACCAAATTTGAATTAAAAAGGCTGCAAAAATCATTGCCAAGCCTCTAAAGAAATATGCACCCCAAATGCCATATTTTAAAGCTTTGTCTCGTTGCTTTTCGGGCAAATCCATTACCATAGTTGCTAATACTGCCGCATTATCAACTGAAAGTAAACTTTCTATGATAATTAAATTTCCGATGATTGCTAATGAAGCACCTGGATTGTCTAAAATTTGTTGTACTAATTCTTGCATATTTATTTTGATTTATTGTTTGTTTAGTTGTTTGCTATTGTAATTATGGCAACTCTTCCACCATCTTCCTTTGAAAATAAAAGTTTCTTGCCGTTTGTAATTTCTACCATTGAACCTATTGGAATTTGTTTGTCTTCGGTAACATCTTTTAATGAAGTTAGTTTTTGGTTTACAAAAACCCATTTGTTATTATGAAAAGCGAAATACCCATCACTTACTTTTTCCTTGTCAGTTAATTTTTCATTTCTAACAATATTTCTGTTTGAATGCCATTGATGTAAAGTAGCATTATTATAAACTACAATTCTTTGGTTTTCTGGTTTCCAAACATTTGGTTTAAATTGATAAAACAAATCCAAAACTGGAATTGTATTGTTGTATTTTGTGTTACAAAAAGGACATTTTGTATT
>Ga0247833_1006703_pt1 | contig 12643 bp, 9 predicted proteins | sample LaCruzMarch2015__7_FD_187117 | JGI IMG/M metagenome (GOLD analysis project Ga0247833, IMG submission 187117) | Freshwater microbial communities from meromictic Lake La Cruz, Castile-La Mancha, Spain - LaCruzMarch2015_8m | ecosystem: Environmental > Aquatic > Freshwater > Lake | place: Spain...
AGATTGATGGGGGACCGCCGCACTAATCACGTTACCCGCACTCCACGCGTGTCGCACAGAACTGCAAGCGAAGCCAAAGAGGGAGTAGTTGTTACTAGCAGCACTACTCGTAAGACTAGATGATGATGACAAATGGAGGACCGGACTCCACGAAGAAGACTCATTGTTGTTTGGGTGATTTTCCTTGAGACTGTAGGCGCGATCGCTTTCCTCCATCTTGGACCAACTCTCCAATGACAACGCCACGCCGGACGACGAGGATGAGAATTGAGGCGATGATGGCGTTTTCATTCGCTTATTGTTCGGTGGATGTTCGTCATCCTCCGCATCATCACGATGACTCCCCTTGTCGTCAATGTTGTCACTCGTCCCCGCCCCCGCCTCCGCCTCTCCCCGCCAGCTACTCCCATCAAAGTCGAAGACATCGTCATCCTCGTCTTCATACTCCAGCGAGCAGTCCGTGGTCATGACATGAGCGGGAGGAGGAGGCTGGAGCATTAGGAGACCACTACGACGAACCTCGACCTTCATCATAATATCGTTGGGTTGTGAGAGTGCGGAGGAGCGCGTCGTTGTGAAGGCCTCGGACCTTTCTCGGTTGTTGTTTCGCGTCGCTATTTTTGGTGGTGTGAAGAGAGTTTTCCGCCCGCCAAACAATTTGGCGGCACAAGTCAAGTTACAATACATACACATACCTACAGTATGAACAACAACAGCTAGCACCATGATGCTTGATACAGGCCATGATTCGTCCTCGCCGCCGCATCCTGATAGCATCCTACGATTGCTATCGGCGGTCCATCGTTTTTCAATTGTAAGTTCCATTATTATATCGAATATTATTTGATGATGAGGCCTGAAGAATATTATCCTAACTTTGTCGTCATCTTTTTACGCGTCCGAAAATATTTCACTTCTCCACTCTCTCTTTTTAATCTGTATATTTTATATATTTAAATATTATAGCCATACATCAATCCAGAAGATCAACTGTCGTTTACTGCCAGCTTCAAAACATGCTCCTCCGGTCATCAGAGTACATTAAATGTGTTACATCAAGCGGACGAACGACGGCAAGAAATTAAGAAGAATATGGCCGATGGAAAAATAAGTCATGCTGCATTATCACACGCATTGGCAGAGTACATGTAAGGTTTTGTTTGTTGGCACACACATTCATTCATTTTACTCTCCTTTCCATTACAGCAGTATTATGTTTAGTTTTCCAAGCTCATGCGCAACTCTTTTCGTGTATCTGCACACGCTCACACACACACAATCACACACACACACGCACACACAATCGCAACCACCCAGACCATTGATTAATCAAATTCTCCTCTCGTGTAAATTCCAATCGGACAGAGCACAATTGGACATACGATTAATATTTAGTTGGTATTCCGGCATTGAATATCAAATCAAAAATAATACAACGAAGAAAAAGCATTACTTTGATTCCGAGGCACTGACGTATGAACTAGTATTAGCCATTGCGACGTATGCACTATCCGAATCGAATGTGGGGTGCGATGCATGCCAGTCTGGTAAATTCCCCGAGGCATCGCGTCATTTTACTAAAACTGCTAGTATATTCCGATTGCTCGGGAATGATATAGTGCCTAATTGGATGGCGAATAGTAAGCAGTATGCCGAGATGGAGTCGGATTGTTTGGCCGAAACCCGCGTGGGGGTATGTGTTGCATTTACGTCATTATATGAAGCCATGTCACAACAAATGGCCGTGGCGGTTATATTGGCCAAGCCGGGTATACCTAACTATGTACTCGTGGGTAAATTATGCTTGGGTATTGCCGAGGAGTTGGATACCTTCGTATCAACTATGCGTTCGAAGAGTCCAGTACAAATGTCACGATTAGAGCCATCATTCCTAACAATGATTACATTCGCAATCAACATCCAACGTGCGGCGAGTTTATACTTTTTAGCACGCAGTTTATGGACTGAATCTGATTATGGTGTTGCTATCTCAGCCTTGAGTGAGGCGACGGTGGCTATGCGTACACGATCCTCAATCAATGGACGAGGTTTGCCTAAGATTGATCCAAATGGACCATTGAAACTATTATTCATGGAATCGAATAAATTCCGACAGCACATGACTGACTTATTATCAGCGTGGGAGAAAGATAATCAACTTGTTTACTTTGAAAAGGTACCACCGTCTGTCCCTGCCAATAAAGGGTTGAAAGCAATTCAATTGAAAAAGTCAGATCAATATATCTTAGAAATACGTGATATAGTGCCATTGGGCACATTACCCGATGAGGAAACATCATCAATGAATAGTAGTATGATTGCGGCATCAGATGCTTCTCACTTTTGTAGAGATGATGGTCCACCAAGCTATGATGCTGCCATTTCGGGACTTCAAAGATCAGATAGTGAGTTAGCTCGTGAACTACAAGAAAAATGGAACACAGAATGATACCAACATCAACGCACATTATATTTACGTTGTTCGATATTAGCTTGCTTGTAGTAGTACCTCTCTCTAGAGTTATAATTATTGTCGTCAGGGTGCAGCATTATTCTCTCAATGTATACAAATTTAAATAATATAAGAGAAATAATGATTCCCCCCCCACGTACCATAATATTTTTCCAATTACCAATCATTACCAATCTATGCGATTGTCTTCGTTGTCCGTCTTTCCACTATCATTAGTTTCACTTTTGTGGATAAGCCGTGCTGGACCAATCCTTCAGGGCGCACATCGCACAATTTTCGTTTTGGCGGGACCAAACGATTGAGATTGGCCCTTTTTATTGTACTATCCGAAAGGAGTTGTACGGGTGTATTAGGTGAATGGACGAGTCGGTCGATTTTGTGCCTAATAAAAACGCCATGGTACGCAAAGAATGCTCCTAAGCACCCTTCAATGAACCACCCAATACCCTACGAACTACGTCTACAACTCCTTTCGGATAATACAATAAGTGTTGCTAAAAAAATGAAATAGGTAAACAGATGTGCACTTTAGTGGATGGGAAAGAAACTGACTCGTGACTCCGAAAAGGAAAAGGAACAAAGGGCCACACAAACACGTGACTCAAAAACTTCACACTGTGTGTGAAGAAATAATCATTGGAGATGTCCACTCGCATTCCTGAATGGGTTGCAACAGCAGTAAGGAAGCCGGAGGCGTAGCAGCAGCACAACAAAGGTCCGGTCCGACGGCGCATAAAAGCTACTCATCGTCATTCCCTCCATCGCCAACAACAAAGCAGACGAAGTCGGACGAAGATAGCAACGGTATCATGGTGAGTGCCAATGATTGTGGACCGCTGTTTTTTTATCTCAATTGTTGTTAGCAGCGGTGTATTATAATTTTGTATGTTCTCTCCTTTTCCACCCCGCTCGTTCGCTAACACGCATTCTATTCATACGCAAACACATTGCTCACTCCAACCAACAACCTACGCGTTGTAAATTAATTCAGTCGAATGTCGAGTCGCGAGAGAAGACCATCGCCACCCATAGCAAGGCGAGGGCACAACGTGCGAAGAATGTCTTCGCTGAGCCCCTGGATATGGATATGGACTTTGACATCCCCAGCTATCCCAAGTCAGCCGACGCGATCAAGTTCATTGATGACTCCCTGGCCGATAACTTCATCTTTGCGTCATTAACAAAAGAGGAACGTCGTTTACTCATCGATGCCATGAAGGCAGATACTGTCCCGGCTGGGGCAGTTATTATTAATCAGGGAGAGGTGGGGGATTACTTTTACGTTGTCGAGGATGGTAGCATCTCCTTCGCCGTGGATGGGAACCATGTGGGGGCATGTGCACGGGGGGCATCCTTTGGAGAGCTAGCACTCCTGTATAACTGTCCTCGTGCGGCGACCTGTATTGCCAATTCCGACTGCAAGTTGTGGAAGGTCGATCAACGTACCTTCCGGTACATGCTCGCAAATAATAATGTTAGTCATCAAAAGGGCGTCCTCGATATATTAAAGAAGGTACAATTCCTTGCCGACCTTGATGAGCGGACGCTCATCAAGATTGCAGATGCCCTCACGACTGTGACCTTCCAGGTGGGGGATCGTATTATCAACAAGGGAGATGCGGGGGAGGTATTTTACATCCTCAAGGAGGGGAATGTAAAGGTCCATGACATTGGTTTTGGTGATTCCACGTTTGTGGATCAGGTGATGGGACCGGGAGATTTCTTCGGGGAACGTGCCCTCCTCACGGGTGAACCACGCGTTGCCAACATCACCTCTGAAACTGCCAGTGTCACATTATGCTTGTCACGAGAGACGTTCGAGAAGACGTTGGGTCCACTTCAGGACCTTATTGATCATGCAAGCAAGAAGCGTGTATTGATGGGCGTGCCCATCTTTGCAAACTCCCTCTTCAACTCCTTCGAGATGGCAAGACTAACGGATCTACTAAATTATGCTACCTTTAATAAGGGGGAGGTATTAGCCAAGATTGGCCAACCATCAAGGCAGAATCTGTACATCGTCCAGGAAGGTAAAATCACTGTCGCAACTGCTACCGGTATGATGAAAATATTGGGCGCCGGGGATTACTTTGGTGAACAATTAATCCAGGCCAATGATGGGGCAGTAAGTCAAGAAACTATCACCGCCGTCGAGAAGACAACGTGTAGGGTACTAACGAAGAGCGCCATTGAGGGTGTAATTGGGGATATTTCCCGTCTTGGTAAGGCCACGTCTGCCCCAGCACTAAGGATTGATCGATCGGTCGATTTTAAGGACCTCATGAAGTTCCGTATATTAGGCGTGGGGACTTTTGGTAAAGTGTGGCTTGTGAGTAATAAGAGTACAGGCAAACCCTATGCGCTCAAAATGTTGAATAAGCGTGAGATCATTGGACATCATCAAGTCGAGGGGGTAATCCGGGAGAAGAATATTATGTCATCGATCGACCATCCGTTCATCATAAGCTTAATCCGTACATTCCAGGATGATAAGCATCTATATATGCTCCTTGAACTCGTGCAGGGAGGCGAGCTATTCTCGGTCATTCATACCGATTCGCGCGATGGCATTCCCAATGCTAACTCACGGTTCTACTCCGCTTGCATCCTTGAGTCACTGGCACACCTGCATCAGAGGCACATTACCTACCGTGATTTGAAGCCGGAGAACATATTGATCGACGCGCTTGGGTACTGTGTCTTGGTAGATTTGGGCTTTGCTAAAATTGTAATTGACAAGACGTATACTCTCTGTGGTACGCCAGAATATCTAGCACCAGAAATTATCTTGTCAAAGGGGCATGATAAGGGTGTGGATTACTGGGCGTTTGGGGTATTGATTTATGAAATGCTTGTTGGTCGTTCGCCATTCTACGCGTATGGGACTGATCAGGTCAGTCTCTTTAAACGTATTGTACAGGTGAAGTATTCCTTCCCCCCCGGATCGGTCGTTCATGAAATCACTCAGGATCTTATCCAGCGTCTTATCGTACGTCGGCAGTCCAATCGCTTTGGCTGTCTAGCACGTGCCGACAGGGACATTCGTGATCATGCCTGGTTCAGTGTCATTACGACTGATAAGTTGCTGAAAAAACAAATCCCAGCACCGTGGGTACCACAGATTAAGGACCCACTCGATGCGTCCCACTTTGACTCGTACAAGCATGTTGAGAATGAGGTACCTGCGAATAAGCCAGCTCTCAGCTCTGGTCAACAGGATTTATTCCGGGACTTTTAATTGCATAGTGCTCGAAATTGATGTATTTTTGTTATACTGCTTATTTAGGAGTACTTGGTCGGTAGTGATGACTTGCTAGTTTACGGTCTCAAAGGGGTGGGGTTACTACTTGATTATAATACAACTATTTAGGTAGTTATTCCTCTAACGACTTTTGTCTTCCTAATCCTAGTCAATATTTGGTCAAGCTTATCTCTCCATCCCACTAAACTTGTATTGCCAGCATGCAAAATCAGTACTAGAAACACTTTCTCGAAGGGGTGGGGGTTAGCAGAGCAACGCATGTATTCATTGTAATGGATGCTGCCCTCGGGAGCACTGTTGCATCATAGAGATATTATGGAGAAATGATTTAACGAGAGTGTGAGGTACTATAGTCGTATGGTCGCACCAGACTGTATATGCTCAAGAGAACAGAAGGTGTTAAGTATTGACAAGAGGATGACGGCGAGTGGTATGTACGTTGAGATTGGCAACAAGTTTTCCTGCACAGTCTCTGACCGCTTTACAATCTAACGGGTGCTATGTGACACCAGTGGTCTGCAGACCGACATGACAGTAGATTCGAATGATTACTTACACCGCCACAAGCCACATTACGTCCCTTGGTGGCCATTGTGTGAAATTAATTTGTTGTGGCTAGCAACAACGAAGCTGCTTTGGGGTTGCAGCCTCTGCTCTTGAGTAACGTATCCCCACTCAATACCCCATCACCAAACCTATTCTCAATGATTTCTTGGAGTTCAGAACTATGTCGACATTGACGATAGTATTTGCTCTTGTTCGACGTGCAGTCCCTCCAAACATGCTTTTGGATAGGTGATTGTTTGATGTTTGTTTGTGAATCTGCTGTTGTTGTAGTTAATAATGTATTGACGGATTAGTGGCGGTGGCTCTCTTACTGAGTTATATGTTCATAATTTCCATCGCATTCTCCCTCATGGACGATCAAAACTCATCCTTGCTGAACGTGGACGCATCCCATCGGTATCTCTCTACAGGCTTGCGATGCAATGGAGTCGGTTGTGATTTCACCAGACGACGATGACTGACGATTCCTTATTCATCCTTGTCAATTTCCTTATCGTTCATATCTTCAAAGAGTTTATATCTTCAAAGATAAGCTTTGACGATTGCTGACTTCTTAAGACGTGCTTGACTGATACTAAACACGATTGCGGTGAGTGTGAGCATGCTATGGACGACAACTGACGACGCGGAAACTGTAGAAATGGTGTAAAACCATTAATTCGCACAAAGTCACTCCAACTAGATAAATCGAAATCATCTTGGTAGACAAAGAACAAGTTCGCCCGAGGGATGGTTTTGGATTATTCCACCCTTTAACACCTGCATTCCCCCCCACTCACTCGCTGCTGTGAAAGTGCTATCTCTGGAAACATGGGTACTATACACAATTAAATGATGAAATGAATCCAATAGTATCAGGAGACTGACAGACTCTTTATAGCAACGTTCGCCAGCCCTTTATCAATTTCATCCATCTCATCATCCTTCTTCTCCTCTTCCTTTTGCTCCTGTTTATTCATCTCCTCAGCTCCTCCTCCCACGTCATCAGTAGCAATATCTTCATCGTTGTCATCGCCGTTATCGTCGTCATCATCATCATGATTCCGAAGTGGTGGCAAGTCTGCTTCGTCATAAATAATTTCAATTCGTAAAGTACAGCTTGGACAAGTGGCAATATCTTCACCCTCATATAGCGCCTCTAATGATATAGTAAACTTATCTCCGCAGGGACAAGGATACGTATATATCTGTGTTATCGGATCGAAGTCTAGATCTTCAATCTCAACTTCCTCATAGATGGACATTGTCGTTCTTTGTTTGTGAGTATTGTTGTTGTTGTTACATACGTAAAGTGGAAGTATATAAATAGCGCTGTCTCCCACTGTGCTCTCCTCTCGCTTGCTCGCTCCTCAAGTGGTGCGGCGACTGAACGACAGCAACCCCTGCTGACCCACTATTTTTTGGTGGCTGGGATTGCCTGTTGTGACAGTGAGGGGAATTTGTGTCAAGCAAGGAGCGGGACCATTCCCGCTCTAGACATAGCGTCCACTCCTCCCCTACACGGTACTCCGTTACGGCTCCTTTTTTCATCAGCCACGTGCCAACGAACGAACCATGTCCGACACTGAGTACGCCATCGAAAGTGCCGACGCTGGGGCGTCAGATACTATTCCCATGGAAGCTGGCGCAATCAAGAAGGGGGGGTAAGTAGCGCCGAGGAAGATTTTGTATTTTGATCATTGGAAGTATCTCGTTGCATCATTTTATTGTTTATATTGCGAATTGATTCGTTTAGAGGAATCGTCCATCTGTCCTGCTTTCCTTATTCGAATGGCTGGATACGGAGAGGAGGAGGGAGGCTGAGGGGGGGGGGATGATGTGTTGGGGAGTCTCACTAAATTTGAATAATGCAGATTCGCTGTAAATCACTCACACGTCACACCATCCTGTCATTGTTATCATACCCTCTACTTCTCTTCGTCCTTCATTATATTTCTTCGACTCAAAAACACTACCCACGTTCCAAACGAAACAATCATATCCGACACATTTCATGTCACATTCAAAAACGTCGCAAAACAACTCATGTCGTCTGTTGATGCTGTGTGTGCATTATTTTTGGTCCGTCGTCACAGCTACATTATGATCAAGGGCAAGCCATGCAAGGTACTAAGTATCTCTGTCTCAAAGACTGGGAAGCATGGACATGCCAAGTGTAACTTCACGGCTACTGATATCTTCACTGGGAAAAAACTTGAAGATATGGTCCCCTCGTCGCATGGTACTACTGTCCCTATTGTGAATCGTGTCGAATGGGATATTATGGATATTGGCGAGGATGGCGAGGTTACCCTTATGGATGAAAATGGGAATGAAAAGACGGATGTTAATCTACCCAACTTCCCTGAGACTATGGCAGAGGAAATTCGTGCTGCCTGGGATAATGGAGAGAATCAGGTTAGTGTCACTGTCCAGTCTGCCGTGGGTATTGAGCAGATTGTTGCTTTCAAGAAGAATTAAAGCAAAAATATATTGATTTTTTGTTGGTAGGGTGGGAAGAAGTGGGGGGGATGAGTGGTGGGATTATAATTAAATTCGGGATAGTTGTTGTTTGGAGAGAGATATCTTCTTCGAATGCTTCTGGACCTTCACACATATACACACAATCATATCATAAATTTGGAGGGGGGACGTTGCTGGCGGAGAACGAAAGAATGAGGGGTGAGAGGGGGCGAAGTTATCATCGGACGATTAAGTATATTTGTCACCGGGGGTCGATTGTTTGTTGATATCAATTATCAATTGTTGCATTCCCGGTGGAATGGCACCGTTCAAGGATTTAGTTTGCAAATCAGTTACTCAAAGTAAAATAAATTCTTGTTTGCCATATTTACTGCTATTTATGTCAAGTAGATCTCATAAAAGAATTCAGTATTAGGTAACCTTATTTGCGTTCGGATGGTAGAAAGCGAGTAGTCGTGAGTGTTCTTTAAGCTCCATTGTAGTAGTAATGATATTTCCTAGGAGTATTAAATAGAGGAATATATGTCATCTCCACCCTTGTTTAACAAAGTCGAAATAATCAACAATTATATAGAACATTCCTCGCTCTCAGCTTATGAGTTAGACTCCACCTCACAGCTCTCCAATCCATCATCAGTAAAGCTACACCATTGAAAGATTATTTCCTTGCTAGCGTTATCTACGCCGATCTTTAAGATAGAGTCTAATCTAGATACAGTGCCAGTTTTTGTAATGCTTTCAATTGCTCGTAATAACGAATTTTGATCCAAGGCAACGGCGCCACGGGTTGAGAAAGTAAATGATCTGCCATTTTCGTCTTCGATGTCAACTGACATGTCATGGATGGCAAGTAGGTCTGAATACTCAACATAGTCTGATCCTACAAAGTATCGGATGGTGGCAAGCGAAACCTCCAGTCGCATCCAACAAACTCCTTGATATTGCAGATTCAACTTTTGGACTTTGCTGTGTAACAGGCCAAGTAAGTCTTCCTCTTGAAACGGCGTAATAGGAGCAATTGTTGCGTGCTGAAAATATGTAGGAGTAAGCAACAACAAAAACAAAAATGGCGACACTTGAATATAGAATCAGTAAACTTTTCCGCCAGCACTTACACTAGCGAGTTTGGACGAGTACTCAAAAGGATAATCATTCAACTCTCTCCGAACAGATTCTACTAGCAATTCTTTATTCAGATGCTTCAAACCGTGATTTTGTTTTATGCTTTGAAGTATACTTCTGGCACCAATCTGCAAAGATGTCAGTACAAACAATGTTCCATTGCATGATGTCGAGATATTAGTACCATTGGATGCTTGATAGGATAACGTGTTATGATTGCCACTGAGTACATTTGCAATGTCTGTCATTATTGATATGGGTATTAATTCAATATGATGGATGATGATTACTGATCCGTGTTCCTCTCGTTGGTATATGTAATTGACGATTGTTTCAGTAACAGAGGTTTGCAATCGATCAACATTATCTCTGGTATCAACATTAATCTCAAGTACACCACCACCATCGCCACTCAAAACTTTGTCCTCCAAGCTATTATTCCCGGGGAGTAAATAATTTGCCAGTCGTCTAGCGGTGCGTAATTTCCCCACCCCTTCTGGCCCGACAATGAGTATGCCAATGGCAGGCGGTAGATTAAATTTCGACGTTATATTGGTGTCATTATGAATGTAGCTATTATCAACATCATCGGATCTGGATACAATTACCCAGGCATCTATTCGCTCAGAAATGATTTTCAATGCCAAATTTTGTGGTGACAATGATGTACCAATTGTTTGACGTAGATAATCTTCAGTTGACCAGGCAGTAGTGCCCATTATTATATTATTACTATCGGCAGTTTCTCGTTGAGTCCTTCGATAACCGTGAGCGGCAGGCACTCTTGATAAAATCTTTGAGATTTCTTCGTCGATTAATTTTACGTGATTCTTTTGTTGCTGCAACTCGTCTGTTGCTGCTGTGTGCAATCTGCTCATCGCTTGCATCCGCAGTAAATGAGACTCAACCGAAGTTATTATTGCCAATAATGATTCCCTCATCTTTGATGATGACCAAACAAGTTGTATTTCATACCAAAATGTCATATATCCGAGTCTACTCTCATCCCATGCATATCTAAATGAGTTTGATAGTGCATACCACGCGACGGACGATACATATCTCATCAGTTGATGTGAAAAGCTTGCCCACGACTCGTGATGATTGGCAGTAGCTCCAGCCGAATAATCTGCTGAGCTATTATGGTCCGCAGAGTGAATATAACCTGCATAGTCACAAACTGTGGTCGCGTCATCATTGGTACAACGAGATGTCGTTGATGTTCTAAATGGCGACTGGTTCAACATTATAGCAGCAGGAGGTGGTGGTGCGTAACGCTGCAACACAAATAATGATGTGATCATCGCCAACGCTGCCACGACTGTGATGAGTGTTCGTCTCCTTTGCAAATTAGAATAATGCATCGTCGTTTCACTCCGCTCGTTCTCCAGTAGCAGGAAGGAATGACGACAGCGAATTAGTTTGCGATTATTCATGTGAGAATACTCCTCCTCCTCGTCGGCGTTGTCGTCCTGGCCTTCGCCTTCTTGCCATCCTATCCTCGTATTACTACTGGCGACAGCCAAACAACACGCAGTAGCAGAGTCATACGTAGCGTGCCAGTCCATAGCAGTTGCTTCCTCCTGCTGTTGTCCATCATCGTCGTCAGGAGGGGCACGATATCGACCCATCGCTCGTTCAACAACACAACATGAGCAATTTTAACGTGCAGGCATCCAGATAACATCCCACTATGCACCGTCCGGCGTCCCGCACTCTGACAGGACATAACCTCATCATATCGGCATCAGCTTTGGTCGAATATCAACGATGAATGATGCCCTACGCCAGCGCAACCCCAATAGCAGTAGTGGCGTTGGTGAAGGCGCTGTTGGTGGTGGAAGAATAATAAAGGCGAGTTTTCGAACAAGACATCGACAACGACCACACCCAACGTCAATGCAACACTGCGGCAATGTTTGCGGTGGAATTACAAAGAAAGCAGGAATTCGACTTCGAATTATTATAACTTCCATGATTATAACGTTAATAACAATCGCCAGCACGTTGGTCGTACGTCGTGACAAAATCGGTACGAGCAGTAGCCAAGGTTTAAGAATGATGTCATTGTTACGACGTCAACAACAACAACAACAACAACAACAACAACAACAACAACAACAACAACAACAACAACAACAACAACAACAGCAATTGAAGAAGGAGAACGAAATTATTCCAATGGCACCCCACACAACTTATCAATCCATTGTTTGTACATCACATCCACAAATTAAGGGCTTACTGAATGATGATTACTGTGATTGTCCAGATGGGAGCGATGAAACATTAACGTCGGCATGCAGTCATATCACTGTGGGTAAGCGCACTTTTTCATGTAATGATCTTGATAAGACTATAATATTTGCATCAAGAGTTGGTGATGGTATCATAGACTGTCCCGATGAGTCAGATGAGAAGAAGAGGGAGTGATTAGTTGATAGTACATCACATACTACTTATCTGTAGTGCTGAACATGTTTTGGGGGGAGCGGAAGACATCATGGAGTGGGTGGGAGTGATTTCAACATACATTTGATTCTGTGATACTGATTTCGTTGTATTTGTATGATTGATTGATTGATTAGTATCCTTATTTCACGACTCTTAGTCTATAACCTAATATAGATGCGCATTTCAAGGGCGGTTACGTCACTTTAATTTCCTCTGTATGCTTAAATTGAAAGAAAGGTCCAAGTGGGTCTCCTCTTCAGACAACCTCCCTCTCTTCCCTATTCCCCTTTGCTAGAAAACTC
>Ga0247833_1006705_pt1 | contig 12642 bp, 13 predicted proteins | sample LaCruzMarch2015__7_FD_187117 | JGI IMG/M metagenome (GOLD analysis project Ga0247833, IMG submission 187117) | Freshwater microbial communities from meromictic Lake La Cruz, Castile-La Mancha, Spain - LaCruzMarch2015_8m | ecosystem: Environmental > Aquatic > Freshwater > Lake | place: Spain...
TATATCTGAAGCAAACACCTCATCAAGTTTCTTGAACTTCTTGTGATAATCAACATTAATTGCCTTCGCTCGTCTTTCTGCTGCCGTTGTATCACTATTTCTGTTTTCATTGGGTTTTTTCATTTTTCCATCTATCCCGAGGGAAAACGCATTGGCGTTTGGCGGGACGCAGCAAGGAACCTTAAACAAATGATTAGAATTTGATGGTGTTGTTAATCTAAAACAGAAATAAATTGCAAAGCTCCTTAAAAAATTAATGGTTGATTTCTAAAAATGTTATGTCAAGGAAGGAATAGGGACTGAACTAGTACACAAGTCCTGATAACTCCTCTCTAAGCACCATGCAACATCTGCAAAACTAACAACCATTACATTCTTACCATCCCGTGATACCAAGACAATTTTTTCATCATCGGCAGCATCAAGCTTGTTCAATGATGATATAACATGACCAAGGTCCATGATTGGTTTACCATTAATATCTGCTTGATGAAAGACTGGGGATGCAATAGGATAATAAAATGTTAGTAGCATTTTAATCATGCAAAGCCACAGGGCCTTGGAATATATAAAAATATGTATACACACCATAATCTCGAAATAGCTTGAGTATATAACAATCGCCCGATTCACTCCAACTAGTATCAATACCAAATTCTGGTCTTTCATTGACAAATGCCAATTTTAATAGTAATCGTAATGCTCTACCCGACTCGTATATTCCTGACAGTGAAGTATGTCGTTCATCAATGCACATGTATGCATCGTCTAACTCATCAAATGCACGCATTGCCATAGTTGATGCCACTACTTGAATTTTAGCCGGTGGTGAATTCGGATGTAACAGTGATTGGACAATCATATACAATTCACGACTGTAATTCTGTTGTACAAATTTCGTATATTCGTACAATATTTGTTCCTGTTGCTGGTGCTGTTGTCCTCCATTATTATACAAGTCAATACTATTAATTTCTGTCCCAGTTGTCATGGAAAGTAATATACATCCCAACGAACGCATATCCATTACCTGTAATTCCTCAAGACCCTTCCGTGATTCGAATTCAAGTATATCTACAATACCAATACAATTAATTCGTAATCGTAGTTTTGGTAGTCCGTACGGACCAGCAGAGGAAGTTTGAGACATGGTATTATTCTCCTGTGTGCACAGTATATGATTGAGCTGTAATGTTCGTACGGCTAAACTATTACCATGTACTGCACGTATTGCAGACACAAGCTGTGTCAAACAGCTCCAAATTAGTGGTTCTGGGAGTGGTACACCACCCCCACCACCCACACCACTAGTAGCCAGCTGGCCGCCGTGCTGATGATGACTGAAGAAACGTTCGCGCAATGTTACAGCACCGGCATGATAATGATGTATGAAGAATACAGCACGTTGACTAATAAAACATTTGTACCACCGCACTATACCCGGATGATCGAATCCGCCTCCAATAATATTGTTATTGTTGTTATTATACGCCGTTGTATCATCATCACGTCCATTAATATTCGATAACCATTGATGCATAACCGTTTGTGCAATTTTATGTGACACACATCGTACCGAGTCTATACGACGTAAGACATATAATTTCCCATCGGACATGGATGTGACGCGAAATAAGGACGTGGGATACCCAAACGATGAACGTTGTTGTTGTTGTTGATGATGCCGTTTATTGTTGTTGGATGGTGGCGTAGTATCATCATCCAAACAGTAGGCATGACAGAATGATGGAGGTACGGCCTTATGTCGTGTATCATTCGGGTCCATTTCTTGTGCCGATTGGTTGGATAGTAATCGATAATGATGATATTCTTCCAATGGTAGAGAAAGTGAATTATTGCTACTACTACTCAATAATAATGCTGCTGTTCTACTGCTAGTATGCAATAGAGTTCTATGGTTATTTTGTGGATGATGTCGAGAGGGCATGGTTGTGTTAATATTCACGGTGGTGTGGTTTTTGTTATCATTATTCAACCCTCCTCCTCGTTGTTCCCATGAATTGTTGGATATGGCATTGCTACCAAAATAATGTGTCCCGTTCTTATCAATCACTTGCGACGATAATGATGTTGTTGCTGTTGCATCTTCTGATGCCGCCACAGCAGCTCCCCATGATCCGTCATTGCCTATTATGCTTGATTGCGATACTACTGCGACATGTTGTTGTTTTGTAGAATTTTCATTAGTAATCCCTTGTCCTCCTCCCGGTCGCCATTCTTTGGCATTCAGTGATAGTCCACCGACGTTGTCTACTATTTCGTCCATCGATGTTCTCCCATCTCCGGCGTCCGTCAAAGCATGGTCAGAGGAGTTACGATAGCTGATTCAATCTGGTTACTTTCCCAATAGACTTGTGTGACGTTGCTGCTGACTCTATGTCACTTCAACGAGAAAGCGATAAACAGCATTCGCCGCCCGGCGCGTAGTGCTCGCTCGTCGCCGAGTGGGGCACGGATCTGCACGGATACCCTTCGAGGGCTGGTGACGAGAGAAGAATGTTCAGCAGCAACAATGCTAAAGGAGGAGGAGGAGGCGGTAGCAATTACAAACCTATTACTAATGGCGGCTACCGCGACGATGATTCCGATAGCAGTGATGATGATGATCTTGGTAACGCGGCCCAAGATGACTTTGTATCACGTGAGATACGTCAACAAAAACTCATGTTGAAACAGCAGGATGTGGGACTTGAATTACTAAGTGAATCGGCCGATAGATTGGCACAAATATCCATGGGGATACATGAGGAATTGGGACATCAGAATAAGTGAGTTTTTTTTTTAGGACGTAGAAGCCAGCGTTCGTGTTTTTTTTCATGTTTTAGGGAATGTAGGGATTACTACATTTGTGTACTGTGTGCAATATATTTGGTTCTTGGATTTAGTGTGAACGGAGAATTATTTGGTGAGAGGGGGAAATGCTTCAATCGAAAATGTACAACAATGTTGTGTTTATAACAAGAGCTAAGGAAAACAACAGTCTGGAATCAATGATATGTATTTCGAAAAACAGGCACGCAAAGGGCGAGAGGATCATATTATACGAAACCAGTACACAGACACATGCTCAGTATCGTATCTCACCCACCCCCCCCCCAATATTGTGTATATTTTTTTTCTACCTAACATCCCAGAATGCTTGACGAAATGGAAGATGATTTAGACACAGCCACTAACAATTTAAGTTTAGTCACACAGAAAACGAAGGAACTTATACAAAAATCGGGTGGGAAACGTAATTGTATACTCATTGTGGTGCTCACAGTCGTTGTTATTATACTTTTGTTCCTAATAATATATACATAACACAACATTAGAGTGTTTTTTTCTGCCCAACTCTTTTCTTTTGTATAATATGCATCTCGTGACGGAGTGCTGCACGACCGAGTTAGTTGTAAAGATCACACAAGGAAGATTCTGATAAGTCGTGGTCAGCTGACACATCAGATGGACGAGATGGACAAAATGATAAATGATACAGGAGATAATACAGGGGATTATTAGTAATGACAGTGCTAAGATTAATGTATGATTCATCACTTGTGAAATAGTTAAGGAGGACATATGATTTTATACTGCCTATCACTGGGATTTATTTGAAATGGTTCACCACACTTACGCTGCAGAGAAAGTTCAAGTTTTGTTTTTACAATCTTTCTTTCATCATCGGTGCTCTTCGAACTATCTTCCATCCATATGTTACCATTGGCACGGACACGGAGAAAAATAAGACTGCAATCTTCCATTACCTCCACGTCTACTTCGTTTCGTATTGCCGGTATGATCGAATATTTTACCATCCGTTCATCATGCAATCCGGCACCTGCTTCTGACTTGATTGTAGGTAACACAGTAAATACGTGATGCTGGTATCGCTCCCATCGTTCTGCGGCCCATATCTTAACAGCTACATATGGTCCATATATCATTCGATCATTCACTGGAAATGAAGCAAAGGCAGGAATCACGGCGTGGCAATTCTGTACATCATAAAAGTAGTGATCGGTGGTATTATTCGTTGGAATCCACCGTGGTTTAGAACCTTGCTGTGCAGCAGGCTCATTGGGCACTTTATAAATATCAATGGGTGTGATGTATACAACATCTGACCGAAACATTGCCACTCGTGAATAAAATGGCTGTCGAAGGTGTTGTTGATGCTGTCGGGAATGATTTGCTGCTATTGCTGCATATTGTTCCATCAGATGCCATACTATTGTTTGAGAGTGCCACATTTTTAATATGTTTATCAAAACGTTTTTCCCTTTCATAGTCTTTTCTTTTGGATGTGTAATAAAATATGGATTAATAGTGGTGTTATCCATACTACTTTGATTTGTTCCTCTCGTGTTGTACTCAAAGATGGTTTGTAAGTGTTCCATTTGTTCGCGTTCAAAGTCCTCATCGGTATCAGCTATAAATTGGACAGTAATAGGTGACTGTCCACGACGATGTCGCAAAGATGAATTAGTATTGTGCACGTCTTCTATTGCAGGTTTTAATAAAAGTACATCTTCAGGATATATTTTCCCTCCCTGTCCTGATCGCCCCCCTGATTCAAACGTTTTGTTGTAATAATGAACGAAGTAATCACAGTGATAATGACGATTCACTCGAACAACATTAGCAATGAAGCTTGGCAAGACATGGTGTTTGAAACTCCTTGGTAGCCCATATAGATTGATGGCACACCGCCGTTGTTGCTGTTGGAGAGGAGATGGTCCAGCAAATACAGCATCCCATTGACCAACGTTGTTGGAGCGGTGAAAGGATGATGACGGTGATAATTGGCTTCTGTCCTCTGCTGGCATGTCTCCCATTGGATCAACTACGGTAGCAAGCATGGTCATCATGTGCGTACGATACAGAATGATCAGCATTGTCACTAGTAGCAAGTATAACATAATCACCAGTTTTGTTTGTAACGATAAAGGTGTCCTCATCATCTTCTATTTATTTATTTTCATTTTCATTGTGTGCATAGTTACCGGTTTTAGTTGTCTGAAGATAAAAGTTGAGATAGACACGCTAGGAATCACCCACGTCCACGTAGCTTGCATCGTCATTTGACCAAAAAATCAACGCCAAGCTTCTCTTCCGATTTTTACTTAGCGCACCTCCCCGGGTTGCTCACCAACACGCACGGACATCGCCGCACGCTCGCATTGAGCTATTTTCATTTATCATCACATCTTCTTTTACGATAGTCCCCTCTCTCATGAGCACACCACCTACTCAACGACTATCACCAAACCAAAATCATGTCAAGACCTGCCTGATTATTGTGATATGGTACATCCTAACGGCCACATCTAGCATCTCCCTAAAACAGGCAATGTCCTCGCGAATAATCACACCGTTGTGGGCGTCAATCCTTGTATCGGTACCGCCCTCTCTCATGTGGTTGCTATCACCATCCATCAGACGGAGGGCCTCTACCGGCGACATATCTACTAGAGTGATTGGCCTTCTGGGAATGATACAGGCCCTCTACGTCTTGACACTATTCATATCCTTCAACATTGAGGGTGTAGCACTCACCTACACTATCAAGGCACTTGAACCGGTTGGAAACATGTGGATTAACTCATGTAACCCGGATCTCTCTCATGGGTTTATGCATCCTACCTTTTGGGATATTCCTCACTCAAATATCTTCAAGCGTTAACTTATCAGGATTAGTTTATGCGTTGGTCAATGTCATCCTCACATGTGTTCGATCGGTCTTAGTTAAACACTACACGCACGATCCAAGTGTATCCTACTTCCAAATCAGTGCCTATGGTCTACTTGCTTTAATGCCTGGAGCCCTACTAGCCATACACGACTTTTCGCCACAGATATGGATGGCAGATACAAATTTACAATTTGGTGTTGCAAGTTTCATTGGTTACAACTGTGCCAGCTTCTTTGTTTTAAGCATGGTCGAACCCATACTGCATGGTGCATTGAATGTGTTCAAACGATGCATCACAGTAACACTTTCAATCTTTATGGTTTCGCAGGAACAGGCACTATTGTCACAGAGGCAGCTACTTGGGATTCTCATTACATTCATTGGTCTTGGATTATATGCTTCCGGACGTTCGATCTTGTCGATTAATCCTTGTGCTGTTTGCCAAGGCATCATCAAAAAGTTTATTAGTAGTGGGGGAAAGACGCCGTGGCGGCGTACTCGAATTGGCCTGACTGCTAGTTTGCTTGTCATTTGGGAACTACATACAACAAGCCGATCTACCTTCTTAATCACCCCCCATACTATTCGACATACTAATGGAAAAGTTGTTTTGTTCGGACCTCACGATCGTTTCAATTTTGGTGACTTACTCTTTGAGAAGGTCGTTTCGCACTTACTCGTTCATAGGGCTGGAATTGATCCCAAGCAACTGGTAGTAGCAGGGTTGGTGAACAGGTCAATGTCTGTCTTCGGAGGACATCCCAACATAATCAACATCAAAACTGTTACCAAAATGTCACATGATAATGTAAGAAATGGCGGAGATCCGTATGACATAGTTTTTTTAGGTGGTGAGAGTCTTAAATTTAATCTTAAAGTCGGCATCGAAATGCTAGAGACTAAGGAATTAAAACAACAAGCAAATAGTAGCAGGGTTGGTGCAGACATTGATTGGGATTGTGCCTATCTGATACCAAAATATTTGTTGGTACCTATCAATTTCCATTCAAGCGTCAAGCCGGTTGCTGTAATCAACAGTGTTGGGAAGGATTATATAGGTGGCCCTTGTGAAAAAGCTGTTGAACATGCAGACTATGTTGCATTTCGTGATTTAGTACCAAATACTACCTTTCCAGGCCTCGCGATGGCAGAAGGTCGACCCGATTGTGCAGTCATGACTAACATCTTATTTCGCAACACTATCACAGAGCAAACTATCAAGGGTGAGCTTGAGCAGATTCTCAAAGGAACAAACATAACTGGCTACTTGGCTGTGCAATTGAACCATAAAAGTGTGGTCAAGGCTGGGCCTCAAGCGATTGCATCTATCTTGGACAAAGCTTGGCAGGCAACGAACATGATTACTGTTTTCTTTCGTGCAGGTTCTGTCCATTACCATGATTTGCTCTCAGATTACCAACAGATTGCAGATCTGATGCATGGCCCATCTCTCATATACACAGAGGAAAATGTATGGGGTATCGTAGGAGTAATTCGGGAAGCCCAAGCTGTCTTAAGTACAAGTTTGCATGTTCGGATTATGGCATTTGTTCACAATCGACCTCGATTTACTCTTTGTAGACACAACAAACTTACCAGTTTCATCAAAATCTGGGATCGAACATATCCGTGTGTTAAGTTGTCTGAATTAGCCATGTTGGTGCATAAAGCGTTGGACACACAAGAGGCTGGATCAATAGCAACACAAATAGACATTGATCATGCAATTGCATCATACTTAGAGGGCTTTGACAGATGGTCAAAGATATTGCTGTAACAACTACCGTAAACTATATGTTTAAGTTTAAATTCATTTCTTTGGGCACAATAGTGACACTGTGTAGAATGGAATTCGCCATCGCCAATGTCCAGATCATCTTTTCACCTCACCGTAGCCCTGCTCCTGAACGTTAGTTGAGTGACCATGGAAATATTAATAATACTTCTGCATTGGATGTAACACTATTATTACTCAAAAAGCTGCTATTTTGGTACAGCACAATCATTCTTTTTAATTAGTACTTACATTCGACACAACGACACTTCACTACAACTGTCGCTCTGAACTCTTTGCCTGTGCGCTCTTCATCCAACCTATTGCATACAATATTTTTTTCCCACTGATAACCACAAAAGACTCTAAAAAGTTGGCTTTTGTCTGGTGATTGCTTTTCTAGGTCTCTGCGTGTTCTCTAAGCGTGAGTAAATACTCCCTAATGAATCTATTCAGTTTGACTTTGTCGGTGAATATCGTGCCCGTTGTCATATTCCCATTGGATTGCTAAATAGGCTTTACCCAGCCGCTCCACCAATGTATGTTGGTAGTGGTTATATAGGTAGAGCAGCTGGGTAAAGCCTATTTAGCAAGAGTAAGAGACTGGCCTACAGGTTCAAGTCCCACTAAAGCAAAAATCTTATGTGTTACAGCACCCAATTGCGGGCACTCACAATTTGGGGGAGTGGCCAGAATAAGCCTTACGTATATTGGTAGAGTGGCTGGGTAAAGCCTATTTAGCATGGATACCCCAACAGAAAACCTAGAACTTCTCCATGTGTGTGTCAGTTGTATCTATGAGGGAGGGGTCCAAGTTGGCAATGTGCTCCATGTAAGCCTCCCTAACCTTGAAAATGAGTTCGAGGGGACAAGACGACCCACTTTGGAAGACTGCTCATTTGCACAAACGGGGCTGCGACGAAGACATTCCCCTCGTAGCTTCCAGTGGTGACTCCAGGCTGGTAATTCACCCCCCGTGGGTGTGTCGTATGTGATTATTGTGTTGACAAGGCCAACAAATGGGACACCGTTCATCCCAGTATGACCACCTACTTTACTGTCAGGACGGATTATGGTGTTCCCAAAGTCCGTCAACCCATGGAAATGGATGATCTTTAGCTTCTTATCTGGACCTGCAAAGAAGATTGTCCAGTCTGCATTGTTGAAAGCCTTCACGGCCTCGCGAGGTCGACTCTTCAGCATTTGAGTTGCAAGTTGCAAATTGAGTGGGCCTCATTCATCTTCTCTGGACTAAGACCCGTTCTGTCACAAGGTTTTCGGCGCAAGATTTTTGTGCAAGATTTGGACCATTTTGAGCGGGAAGAAATCTTGCACCGATTTCTTGGTTTCTTGCAAGAATTCGGTGCAAGATTTTGTGCAAGATTCCTTCCCGTCTCCCCCTCCCTTCTTCTCCCCTACCCTTGCCTCTCTCGGCGCCTGTATCTACTTGGTGGAGTCAAAACAATTTCCCCTAGTCCACAATGGAAGGAGATCAGCCGGACAAATTTCTACGCGCAGTAATTGATAATGGAAGTTGCTATATGGATCCGGCGGAGTATTTCCGGCTTTTACAGGACGGCGGGGAGAAAATGAATGATGCACAAAAGATTAAATTTTCGGGTTGTAGCAGGGGTCGAGTCACAAGAAAGATTGTTCACGTCGACAGATTGTATCCCCTCCTCTACGCACTATCTAGCAAATTTTATGATATTATGGAATAAGTACACACAGGGGCTGGTGGAGGATCAGGAGATGATGCACATTCACATCTTGGATAAATCATCCCAGCTCTTTCTCTGACACCACCTCCTGTCCTGGCTCGCTTTCTTCCGTAAACTTGATACTCTGTACCTCTGCATGAATGCCACACATGGCGAGTAACAATAATTAAAAGAACTGAGGTGGGGGTCGGGTGGTGGGGGAACCGCTCAATATAAATACTACATTTATGTATAGAAAATCTTACACCGAAAAAATTTGCTTTCTGTCACAAAGGCCATTTTTGTGCAAGATTTGTCTTCCCGCTCAGAAATCTTGCACAAAATCTTGCACCGAAATCTTGACCTCTTGATTTGTGACAGAACGGGTCTAAGTCTCTCTCTGAACCACCAATCGCTTGAATTCGGAACGTTTGTCCTTCCCCCCCTTTCACTACCCTATTAATTCCCACGAGGAGGGGTGTCATCTCCTTGACCAAAGACTATCTACCCGGGTAGAATTTACCCCGGTCACTAGCTTCACCTAACAAAGCCCGAAAAAGTTCTACCCCAGTAGAGTTGCAAGCGCCCTTCGGCGGTCGGTCTTTCCACCAGGGTTTTTTCCCTATATTATTAAATAGGTCACTGTGTATACATAAATATATAGTGACGTTGGTAAGACTTTCACTTTATTTCTCAATGATTACTGCACCCCACACACTTCATACTCATAGCAGGTCAACTTCATAAATATATAATGTGTTTCAGCACCTTCTACAGCAGCTGGCAGCTGGCAGTCAAATGGATGCAACCTCAACCTGATATATGCTGGGTCTCACACTCAAAGTGGCCTTAGCTGGGAATGTCGCCGACATGTCGCCGAAATGTTGCCGACATTGCCAAATGTCGGCTAATTTTTCCGGAAATGGCATGTCGCCGCGACACAAGACATGAAAAAAGAGCCCCGACATACCCAATTCATATCAAATATCAATGACAGGCGACAAGTTCAAGTCAGCCCAAACGTACGAGTACCTTAGCTCATAGAGTTTTCGTGTTTGAGCTCAAATAGCAATCACATTATTGCAGACATTTGAAGACATGTCGCGACATGTCTTCAAATGTCATGTGTTTCGACCCCCTGGCCGACACAACATTTTCGCAACATGACCAAAGACATGTCGCCGACATGTCGCCGACACGACACGCCATGTCTGCAATTGAAGGCTTGGGAAGACACGACAGAATAAGACATTCCCTGCTAAGAAAGTGGCAGTACTAGGAACTAGGACTAGGAGATTCTTTCGGGCTCTCACTTGCAGCATGATGTCAGTTATGATTGCTGCACCCCACCCACTTCATACTCATAGCATGTCCTCAGCATACATATATAATGTTTTTCAGCACCCTCTACTGCGGCTAGTGGTCATAAGGATGCAAACTCAACCTGATATGCTTTGGCTCACACTCAAAGTGGCACTAGGAGATTCTCTCGGGCTCTCACTTGCAGCATGATGTCGGTTATGATAAGAACACCCCACCCACTTCATACTCATAGCAGGTCTTAATCATGCACATATAAAGTGTTTCAGCACATTCTACTGCGGCTGGCAGTCTTATGAATGCGACCTCAGCCTGATACTGATACTGATCTGATATGCTTTGGCTCACAGTCACAGTGTAGCTTTGGTATTTGATGATTGGGGCCCCTCCCCCAGTTCATACTCATATCACATTATAACAGGTGTTTGGTATACTTTATATGTGGTTAGTGGTCATATGGTTGTAGCTAAACACAGTTCCACCTTGTTTATATCACATATCACAGCACTAAAAGCACCCATCAGACCACCACGACCACCATGTCATGGTTAAGGCGGGGGATCACTGTAAGTGTAGAGTGGACAGCACTTCTGTATTATATATATATGAAGTGTTTAAAGACTTTCTACTGTGATGGGCAGTCATAAGGATGTTCCCCGCCCTATGATGGCCAAGGCCATTGACTGCCATACAGCAGACAGATCCTGGTCTAGGTTAAGGGCTGGATAGAAATAATGACAACATGGCATTATTTGGGATGTAACCCACATAAGAATGGGAGTGGACTATGGTTACATCTTATATGTATAGAAAGAGTTTAAGCACCAGCTACTGTGATGACAAGGCATAAGGATGTAATCCCAACTTCTTGGCCATGGCATGGGCAGGTTAAGGTCACAGAAATAAACGTCATCGACCACCTCAAGTATGGAGGAAAGCATGGCATTGTTAGATGACACACTGCAAAAAAATTTCATGGTAGAAATCAGCGACATGACCAAAGCAATACGAATTCTCCCAAAATTTCTCCAGCCCCGCACCAATGCCACCCAAACCTACATCCCACTATGCAACCGCACACATGCTCACCGCAATTAAGCAAGCCAAAAGTAATGAAGAATAAGAAGTCAGAAGAATCCGATGACAACAACATCAAGCGCGACCACGATATATACGACAAACTTGATGAGACCCAAGACTTCAAAGTAGCAGACGGCATTGTCTTTTTCACGCGCACATTTCGATACTTGGGATCACTCATCAGCTACAATCTACGCAACAAGGAAGACATCAAAGCCCGCATCGCAGCAGCAAACGCATCTATATGTGCACTCAAAGAAATATGGAGCAATCCCCACCTCGATACCTACAACTGAAGAAGAGCAATATTGGTGGTAAAAAGTATCTGGTTAATTTGTGAGGAGGCTTATTGCCGAAGTCTGGTTTGATGCAGGACTGGGAAAATAGTATTAGGTAATGTGAGGTCCAGAGCATTCGCGGTCTGGCCTAAGTCCTAAGTAACACACCCTTGCAGTCCTGTCATTTGACAGTTAACCTAGATATTGAATTTGAATTTGAAAAAATAAAAAAATCGATTTGATTTGTGATTCAACCAGCATGTGTTGGTCGATGTGCAATGTGATACGCCGGCGGGTGGCGTTTGGTGTGGTAGTCGGCGTTGTTGTTTGGACCTTTGTCCCAATAAATTCGAAATTGGCCTTGGGCCTCACGACATCATAGCCAGTCAATTCTCATGTCGGCTGATTTGAGTCGTTTGACGACAATGGTGTTGTTGACATATCCGTTTGCTGTAGAATTGTCCGTTTGTATTGGGGAACGCGGTTGGGGCCACCCCATCTCATTGAGCATGTTGCGTAGGGGTACCATGTCTTGCGCGACCATGAATAATGCTCCAATTTTGGCCTCTGCGCTGAGGGGCAGACATATTTGATGATACGGGAGATTGATAATATAGGTCCGTTGTTGCGTGGGATTGGGTCGTCTTCCGAGAGGAATATGTGTCCACCCGCGCGGCTTCACGAGTTGGGTTCACTGTTGAAACTTGCATCCAAGTGACCAGCTAGGACCATGCTGCTTGCTCTGTACGTGATTCCGTCGTTGGGTTATGTTGCACAGTAGTTGAGGAGTTT
>Ga0247833_1006711_pt1 | contig 12637 bp, 8 predicted proteins | sample LaCruzMarch2015__7_FD_187117 | JGI IMG/M metagenome (GOLD analysis project Ga0247833, IMG submission 187117) | Freshwater microbial communities from meromictic Lake La Cruz, Castile-La Mancha, Spain - LaCruzMarch2015_8m | ecosystem: Environmental > Aquatic > Freshwater > Lake | place: Spain...
AAAAAAGAAGATAATGAGTTTAGTTTTGAAGAAGAGCCAAAATTACGATTTGTCAACGAATTTGAAACTCCAAAAGTGGTTGAATCTGCACCTGCATTGAAAATCGAACCAATCAAAGAACTCAACACCGCAGTTCATGAAGATACCTCAAGTATTGACGAAGGCGAGGTTCAGATTGTTGAAATTGAAGACGAGGCTCAATTTGTTGGAAGTGACGAGATGGTAAAAATTGCTAGTTATTTCTCTGTTTGGGATACAGGATTGGTTGACCCTTACGGCATTGATGCCAAAGAATTTGACGATGTAGTTCCAATTCAATTATATGATATTTCTCAAGGAAGATACTGGGCTGGGCCATTAAGTAAAGGCGTTACTAACTCTCCTTTTGGATGGAGATGGAAACGCTGGCATACAGGACAAGACCTTGACTTAGATACTGGCGAGCCAGTTTATGCCGCTTTTGATGGAATTATTAGAGTAGCAAGTACTCGAGGTGCTTATGGCAGATGTGTGGTGATTCGACATTATAATGGACTTGAGACACTTTACGGCCACTTATCAAAAATCAATTTCGAACCAAATACAATCGTAAAAGCTGGTGATGAAATTGGCAAAGGCGGAAGTACTGGACGCAGCTCTGGTCCGCACCTTCATTTTGAAACACGCTACGAAGGAAATCCATTTGACCCAAGAAATATTTTTAATTTTAGCCCAAGTCAGATAAATATCGTTGCCCAAGATTTCTTAATGACTTCAAGAGTGTACGATTATTTGAGAGGCGGTGCAAATAAAGGCGATTTTGAATATGATGAGCCTGTTGCCATAAATAGAAAGGTTTGGTATAGGGTTCGCTCAGGAGAAAATCTTAGCGAAATAGCGGCAAAGTTTAAAACTACTGTTGCCACAATTTGCAAATTGAATAAAATTCGTCCTTCTTCACGACTACGTATTGGATATCGTCTTCGTGTGAAATAAATATTTAAATAAAATACATTGAAAAAAAGCGACGTAAAACTTTTTCCGTCGCTTTTTTTATATTAAAATAGTTCTATATAATATCAAGTAGCAAATGAAATTAGACTTAGTTGTAATGGCGGCACACCCCGACGATGCCGAAATGTCTTGTGGAGGAACAATTGCCTCAGCCATAGCACAAGGGAAGAAAGTTGGCATTATAGATTTTACCAGAGGAGAACTCGGAACTCGTGGTACACCCGAAATCAGAGCTACGGAATCTGCAGCAACTACTAAAATCCTGCATCTATCAGCTAGAGAAAATCTTGGTTTTAGAGACGGTTTCTTTAAAAATGATGAAGAACATCAGATGAAATTAATTGCAGCCATTCGCCGTTATCAACCCGAGATAGTATTGGCCAATGCTATAGAAGACCGTCACCCAGACCATGGTAAAGGTGCAGCATTGGCAGTCGATGCTTGTTTTTGTTCTGGTTTAAGAATGATTCAAACATTCGATTTTGATGGTAAACCCCAAAACGCATGGCGTCCGAAGGCACTTTACCATTATATCCAAGATAGATTCATAAAGCCTGATTTGGTAGTTGATATATCAAGTTTTTGGGATATAAAAGAAGCTTCAATCAGAGCTTATAAAAGTCAGTTTCATGACCCAAATAGCACAGAACCAGAATCGTATTTGACAAGCCCCGAATTCTTAGAATTTTTAAAAGCACGTTCTCAGGAAATGGGACACATGATTGGTTCAAAGTATGGCGAAGGATATACCAAAACCAAAACAATTGGTATCAAAGATTTATTCAATTTGATATAAATTTTTTTATATTTTGTTCCAGAAATAAAATTTTAAATTGGAATAAAATATTTGTTAGCTTAGTAAATAAATTTAAGACAAATGATATTTTAGAATAAAAAGGCATATTTAAAGTGAATTTTAGCAAATTAAGTGGATTAAAAATAAATCTTACAAAGTTATTTGTATTATATAGGTTACATTTATTAAATTTGCACTTTATTTAGAACTCAAAAATATTTATTTCGATATTTAAAATATATGAAAAGAGCATTAGTTTGTGGAGCAGGTGGTTTTATTGGTGGTCATTTGGTAAACCGCTTAAAAAGTGAAGGATATTGGGTTAGAGGAGTTGATTTAAAATATAATGAGTACGGTAACGGAGATTCAGATGAATTTGTAATTGGTGATTTAACAGACCCGGTTATTTGTCGTCAAGTTGCAGTAGGTGGTTTTGATGAAGTATATCAATTAGCTGCTGATATGGGTGGTGCTGGTTATATTTTCACTGGTGAAAATGATGCGGCAGTAATGCACAATTCAGCTCTTTGTAATCTAAATATGCTACATGCTGCTCAACAAGCTGGGGTTAAGAAAATATTCTATTCTTCATCAGCATGTATGTATCCTGAATATAACCAACTTGACCCAAATAACCCTAAATGTTCTGAAGAATCAGCCTATCCTGCTGCTCCTGATAGTGAATACGGTTGGGAAAAATTATTTAGTGAGCGTTTGTATCTGACTTATCAACGTAACCTAGGAATTACCGTAAAGGTAGCACGTTTCCACAACATTTTTGGTCCACAGGGTACTTGGAGAGGAGGAAAAGAGAAGGCTCCGGCCGCAATCTGTCGTAAAGTAATTGAAGCAGGTGATGGTGGAACAATTGAAATTTGGGGAGATGGAAAACAAACTCGTTCATTTTTATATGTTGACGAATGTGTTGAAGGTATCCGTCGTTTGATGGAATCTGATTTTTCTGGACCCGTAAATATTGGTTCAGAAGAAATGATTTCAATCAATGATTTTGCCAAATTAATTGCTGAAATTTCTGGTAATAACATCAAAATCAATAATATAAAAGGCCCAGAAGGTGTGCGTGGAAGAAATTCTGATAACGCTTTGATTCAAGAAAAATTGGGTTGGGCTCCATCACATACATTGAGAGAAGGAATTACCAAAACATATCATTGGATTGCTGAACAAGCAGCCAAAGAAGTTGAATTAGCTTAATCCAACTTAAGTAAAATCTTAATAAAATTATCACTACGGTGGTTTTGTACGAAAACGCTTGCTCTTTCAGGGTAAGCGTTTTCTGTTTTTAAGAAAGTCAAAATGGCCTGATTTATTTCTTCAGGATTAAATCCATCAACTGTTATTCCTAAATTATATTCACGAGTGAGGTCTCCTACAACTCCAAATTTTGTTGCCAAAACAGGTTTATTATGTCTTGCTGCCAAACCTATAACACCACTCGATGAAAAGAAATTGATATAAGCAACCGAGACCACATCACTCTGCCCAACATAAGCTTCCATTTCATCATCATCAACAAACCTACTTTCAAACTCTACCTGCAGTTCAGGTCGAATATTCTTGGCTTCCTCGAAAGCTTCCATTAATGGACCTTTATATTCGCCATGAATTTTACCAACCACTAATAAACAAATATTTGCAGCATCCTCGGCACTTAATTGTTGTAAAGCTTTAAGCAAATTGACAACATTCTTTTTGGCATCAATAAAACCAAAGGCTAAAAGTATTTTTTTGTGCAAAGCAACTGCGTATTTTTCTCTAATAATCAACCCTTCGCGAGTTGGATAGTCATAAACAGGATCAGGTAGATAGGTAAAAATATTTGTACCCAAAGTTTCATTCATATTTTTGATAGTTTCTCTATCATTAAATATGAAAATCTTCTTTAACTGAGTATTTCTACACATCCACCAAGATGTAAAAAGTTTTCTTGTCTTCGTAATTGCAGATTTTTGTTTAGATTTTAAAGTAGTATCTTGAGCAATTATCCGTGTGTATGGATTGATCATGATACCCGATAGCTGGCAAGGAAAACGACTACTTCCGATTGTATGCTGAAACATATCAAGCATCATCATAATTACTTTATCTGCTCGATAGTCAATTGCGTAACGCTTGATATGCTTCCAAATTACCTGAGTAGATTTAATGATAGTCATATCAGAGTTGAATGGTGCAAACTCTTCTTCGGTAAAGAAAATTATCTTCACATTGGCAGCCGTTGTTTTTACTGAAGGTATCGTTTGGGCGTCGGGATTTAGCAAAAATACATATTCAACGTCGGTTGGATGACTTTCTAAAAATCGTAAAATATTCTGAATATGACCTAAATTATGACCAACTAATCTGACGTATATATCACAAATAAAAATTCGCATATTATAAGTTTTTGGGGCTTTTAGCTTAAGCTATTTGAACATTTACACAACACTTTTATAGACTTCGAGGGTTTTTTGAGCAGTGATAGTTGGTGAAAAATCTTGTAAACGCTTTTTACCTTTTTGAATTAATTCTGATCGTAAATCATTATTTTCAATAATTTTTTCAATCTGAAAGGCAATATTTTCTTTATCATCAGGATTAAAATACAATGCAGCATATTGGCCAACTTCAGGAAAACATGAACGATCGCTCAAAATAACTGGACAGTCACAAGCAAACGCTTCAATGACTGGAATTCCAAAACCTTCATATAAAGAAGGATAAACAAAAGCAATGGCATTTTTATATAATTGATAAAGCACATCATCACTATCAATTTGATGATGAAGAATCTGCTTTTCTACTTTCAGATTGGCAAATAATTGTTGCTCGGCTACAGTAAATTTGCCATTTCCTGCACATATTAAATATAAATCATCTTGTTTTTGCAAAATTGGAGCAATCGCTTCTGTATAAACATTAAAATTTTTGTAGTTATCGCGGTTTCCTACATAGAGCAAATATCTTTTCGGGGTCGAAATCTTAACATTTGGGTTTGGTAGAAAAGTCGCAAAATGAGTTGAGTGATAAATCACTTCTACTTTTTCAGAGGCAATATTAAAAATATCCAAAATATCCTGTTTAGTATTTTCTGAAACAGCAATTATTTTTGAAGCTTTATCTAAGATTTTCTTTTTTTGGTCTTTATCAAAACCATCCAAACCAGCATATTGAGTAGAGAATTTTTCAGGAATTAGATCGTGATGTGTAATCACAAATGGCTTTTTTCCGAGAAAAGGCAGAAAGTAATCTTTGAAATAAGTCGGGTGAAAAACATCGTAACTCTGCTGAGCAATGTGAATTGCACTATTCAGGCGATTTACATGGGAAAAAAGCATATTGGTCTTCGCATAACCCAAGAAAAAACCGAATTGAGTTACCTTCTTTATATCACCATTTATAAGGTAATCATTATTCGAGAATTTAAGGGCGAGATCAACATCTATACCTTGTTCGTATTTTAAATTATACATCAAGTCATAGAAATATCTTGCTACTCCGCCATATTTTGCACCCGAAAACGATTGATGGTCGTAAAGAACTTTCATAAAATAGAAAAAGTAGGACGTATCGGGCTCGAACCGATGACCTTCGCCTTGTCGAGGCGACACTCTAAACCAACTGAGCTAACATCCTGTTTTTGAATACGTTATAGTACATTTTCTAAAAAAAAACTGTTTGATATTCAAGACTAATATCAAAACCCTGATACTATTTTAACTGTACTGCAAAAATTGTATCACAAATATATGCCTAAATCTGTTTGGTAACAATTTTTAATGATAAACTTTCTTTGAAGGAACTCGCATTAAAAGTACGAATCCGACGATAAAAAATACTAAAATCGTCAGAACTGAGTTTCGCATATTTCCAGTAAATTGCCCAACGAAGCCAAAAATAAAAGTACCCAGTGTGATGGCAATTTTTTCTACAATATCATAAAAACCAAAATAGGATGCTGTATCGGCCGTATTATCAGGAATTAATTTCGCAAATGTTGAGCGAGAAAGTGATTGAATTCCGCCCATAACTAAGCCAACTACTGCCGCAATTACATAAAATTCGTTTTGAGTAGTAGTGAAATATGCAGCTAGAGGCATAAACGACCAAATGAAGATAAATATCAAAAGACCTTTCGTATTTCCGAGTTTACTCGACAACCACGAAGCCAAATAAGAGCCTGGAATTGCAATTAACTGAATCAATAAAAGCGTAATAATGAGTCCTTGTTTCTCGATGTGCAATTCTTTATCTGCAAAAATTGTGGCTACGTAAATAACCGTCATTACGCCCATATCGTAAAATAAGAAAGCCATCAAAAACTTCGTGATGAGTTTATTTTTTCTGACTTCTCTGATAACTTTTACTAATTCTTGCACTCCAGTTGTCAATCGTCCAGTTTTGAATGATTTTGGCTCATCTTTAGGTAAATAATAAAACGGAATTTGAGCAAATAACACCCACCAAACACCAACTGTTAGGAATGAAATACGAGCAGTAAAACCCGAATCAGAATCAGCTTGAGTTAAACCAAAAAGGGTTGGCTGCATTATCATTAAAAGATTGACTATCAATAAGATAACACTACCAATATAACCCATAGTGAAGCCTTTTGCACTCAAGCTATCGAAACGGTCTTCGGTAGCAATTACGGGCAAAAATGAGTTATAGAAAACAATACTTCCACCCCAGCCTACAATTGAAAGTCCGAAAGCAATGACGATAGGATTAATATTTCCTTTTGTAAAAAAGAAAAAATAAGCACAACTTGCCGCTCCAAGATAGCAGAAAATCTTCATAAAAAACTTCCGACGACCGCTTGAATCGGCCAATGGCGTTAGAATTGGGTTAAGAATAACAAGAAGGAGCGTTGCAACCGAAATTGTGTATGAATACAAAATTGAATTTTGAATCTGAATCCCGAAGAAATCTACAATATCGTTTACGACTTTCCCATTGGCATCTTTTTCGGAAGTTGTTGCCAAAAAATACATAGGAAAAACAACAGTCGTAATTACGAGGTTGTGCACCGAATTTGCCCAGTCATACATTGTCCAAGCATTCAGCACTTTCTTTTGGTTTTTTTCAAACATGGCAGTTTAGGGTTAATTTGTTTATTAATTAGTCGTTTATATTTAATCGTCAAATTTGTATTTCATAAAAAACTGATAGACAGTATTTTATGTTAGTGTGGACTGCAGACTATTAACTGTGGACTAATTAACTTATGGTTTAGGCCTTTCTTTTAAAGCAATAAATTCTTTTTCGTAATTTTTATCAAGTGTTCCCATTGCTCTATCCCAAAAACTAAAATACAATCCGTAATTATTTTTGAAATAATGATGGTGCTGATTGTGCATTACCGAGCTGTTGAGCCATTTCCAAAACCAATGTTTATGGGCATCTTTTGGAAGCCATTCCCAGCCCAAATGCCCATAAACATTATAAGTTGTCATAAAAACCAGAAATGAAAGCATAATAATTGGGTGCAAAGGTAGTACAAAAGCGAAAACGACAAAAATTCCAGCCTCCACAAAGCCTTCGAGCGGTTGAAATGAAAAAGAAGTCCAAGGACTTGGGTTAGTTGACTGATGATGTACTTTATGAAAATACTTATATAGTTTTTGGTGATGCATTAATCGATGCATCCAATAAAAATAGGTATCATGAATGAGTAAAGTCAGAAAAAAAGATAGTATAAAATAGCCCCAACCGTAATCAGAAATCTTTCGATAAATCAAGGTATATGGCCTTATTGTCGGGTTGAAAAGCAAAACAGCAACTATACCAAATATCAAAAATGTTAATACTGAATAAAGTATTTCTCGCTGATAATCAGTGTTTTTAGGAAACTTTAATTGTATTTTCTTGTACGAAAGTTTGTTTTTAAGACCAATGTAGTATGTCAAAAAAGCTATTCCTCCAATAATAAAGTAGCGAATTAAGCTTGCTGTGAAAGCAAAAGTAAATAATTGATAAATTTTTTCTGGAAAAAGCATAACTTAAAGAATGGTTTCAATAAAAATATTCCTGTTTAATAATGTATTTCTCAACTCTTCTGCAAACTGTACTGCGTGATTTCCATCGCCATGAATACAAACTGTATCAGCTTTCAGTGGAACTTCCTTTCCGTCGGTTGAAATTACGCATTGTTTTTCAATCATCATAATTACTTGATTAACAGCTTCTTGTGTACTTTCAATCAAGGCATTCGATTGTGTACGTGGAGTTAGAGTTCCATCATTTTGATATGTACGGTCCGCAAAAACTTCTGAGGCAGTGCGTAAACCTATTTTTTCTGCTTCCGAAATTAAAAAACTTCCAGATAAACCGTAAAAAATCAAATCTGGATCAATGGCTTTTGTAGCTTCGGCAATGGCTTTAGCTAAAGCAGCATCTTTAGCGGCCATATTATATAATGCACCGTGTGGCTTTACATGGTGAAGTTTGCCGCCTAAGGCTTTGACAGTACCAAACATCGCACCAATCTGATAAACACAGATATCATAAATTTCTTGATTTGAAAGCTGCATATTTCGGCGACCAAAACCTTGTAGGTCTGGAAATGCAGGGTGAGCACCAATGGCTACGCTGTATTTAATAGCCATCTGAGAAGTTTTTCGCATGATGGTTGCATCGCCGGAATGAAAACCACAAGCTATATTTGCCGACGAAATCAGTTCCATTAGAACATTGTCATTTCCCATTGGCCAGCCACTGAATGCTTCGCCCATGTCGCAGTTGAGGTCAATTGTTTTGTTTATCATTAAAAAATCTAATACTAGCTTTTAGTTTTTGAAGTTCGAGTTCCTGCTTTATCAATAAATCTTCAGCTGCTTCAATCGATATCTTTTTAAATAAAATTGTATCATTCATGCTACTTTGAGCCAATTTTGGTAAATCAACTGAAACAACATTGCCAAGTCTTGGATATCCTCCGCTGGTTTGGTGATCGGCCATTAAAATAATTATCTGTCCGCTTGGAAGAAGTTGAACGGTTCCAAAATCTACTGCTGAAGACACCAATTCTTTTTTTGTGCCAACTTCTAAAGGTTCTGCATTCATTCGGTAGCCCATTCTATTTGAAGCATTTGAAATTGAAAATACTTGATTTTCAAACGCTTCTTTACTTTTTTCGGTCAATAATTCAAATTCGTTACCTTCAGTGAAGTGGATTGTTTTTTTGTGCGACAGGTTGCAAACTTGTCCTACATAGGGCAAAAAAGTAAATTTGCCTTCTTTTATTGCCAAATATGCTCGGCTACCAGCAATTAATTTCTTAAATCTAAGAACACTACCCGTTTTAACCAAAACTGTTTTCCAGTTTATGATTGGTTCGTTATCAATCGTTGGAAAAAAATCTGCTCCACCGATGATTATCGTACAATCTTCTTCAAATAGAATTTCTGGAGCAGGAAAGTGCATTTCCAGCACTGGTTGATTCTCTTTGTTTTGCAAAGCAATATTGAGTATTCTTACCGATAGTCTATCCATAACTCCACTCGGATTTACGCCCAAATGTCTAAGTCCATTTTTTCCTAAATCATGATAATTTGACAGTATCCCGCTCTTTATAAATTTCACTTTTGTGTTGGTTTACCTAAAATTAATAGGTTCGTAATTGTAATCAAAATAAAGTTATGATAACAAGTTTATTAAAATAGTTCAAAGCTAAATAATTGAGTTTTTTTAGAAAATTGTACAGAAAACTAAACTTAATTTGTCATAATTAGTGAAATATAAACAACCTTAATTTTCTATCTTTTTAACTCTCTTTAATCACCTCTTTATTTTTTAAAAATATAACTTTTACAATATTTAAATTATTAAATTTAAATATTGTAAAAAAATGTTTTTGTATGTTCAAAATAAATGTAAATTTTAGATGACTAATTATGAATATTGTATTCTATTTTTGTTAAATTATTTTGTTTTTATCGCCTCATTTACGGTAATTGCAAATTTGTACAAGCATTTTTATATTATTTCTTTGTTAAATAATATAATAGCATTATGTTTATACACAATAATAATTCAGACTATGTAATGGTCAATTAAATCAACTTTTTTAAGAATAAAAAAAATATTTATTGCACTTTTCCAATAACCTTAATCTGTAAGCCGATGACTAAAATCCACCTTAAAAAGTATTATTTTGCGTATTATTGCTTTTGTCTTTCATAGACTTTTAAAACACAAAACCCTAAAAAACAAAAATAAATTATTTTAAAATTTAACTATTTACCAACTTAACAAAAACTACTTATCAACAATTATTCAAATTTAATTCTCTTATGAAAAAAAATCTACTGTTCAATCAGTTAATGGATAGGGCTACCAAAATCAGACTTATTTGTACTGTTTTTACTCTACTCTGCTTGATAAGCGGCTATGCAAACGCTGCTGACATCACGATTACTGGAAAAGTAAGCGATGCCGAGAAAGGTGAATTCTTACCAGGGGTAAGCATTACTATCAAAGGTACATCTCGAGGTGCAACTACTGATGGAAAAGGCGACTACTCTATAAAAGTTCCAAACAAAAATTCAGTCTTGGTATTTAGTTTCTTGGGATTCGAAAGCCAAGAAATTGAAGTTGGAAACCAAACAATTATTAGTGTAAGCATGGCGGCCGATGCCAAATCGCTTGAAGAAGTAGTGGTAGTTGGTTATGGAACTCAAAAAAAGGTTAACTTGACAGGTGCAGTTTCTACAATCGACTCAAAAGCCATCGAAAATCGTCCGTCGAGCAATTTGGCCAATGCTTTGCAAGGCACAAGCCCTGGGCTTATCGTCACTCGCTCAAATGGCCAACCGGGTAGCGAGGGAATTAGTATTCAGATACGTGGTGCATCGTCGGCCAATGGAAACATTGAACCTTTGGTCGTACTTGATGGGGTAACTGTACCAGGAAATACACTTCAAACAATGAACCCTAATGATGTAGAAAGCATTAGTGTGCTAAAAGATGCAGCTGCTGCCTCAATTTATGGAGCTCAAGCTGCTGGTGGGGTAATTTTGATTACAACTAAAAAAGCCAAATCGGGTAAAGTGAAATTTAATTATTTAGCTCAACAAGGTACAGATTGGTCGATAAATATTCCAAGCCGAATGACACTTTTGGAAGAAGCCGAATTTTCAAATTTAGCCAAGAAAAATTCAGGAGCTGGCCCTGAATATACCGATGTAGACATTCAAAGAATCAAAGATGGTGTGCCGTATGTAGTAAATCCCGCCGATACTACCACTTATTTGTTTTATAATCAAGAACCATTAACCGACCAAATTTTGAAAAAATATTCGTCGATGACTACCCAAAATTTGAGTATGTCAGGCGGAACAGATAAGCTAAACTTCTTATTATCAGGTGGTTATTATGGAAAAGACGGAATCTTCAAAGTTGGTCCAGATAATTATAAACGTTATAATGTCCGTCTAAATATGGGGGCTCAATTGAGCAAAATATTTTCGATTGATACCAGATTATCTTACACTAAAGACCAACAAGATGCTGTTTCGGGTGGTTTGAATGGTCAAGGAGTTATCTATGAGCTTTATCGTTTACGCACAAGGTCACCATTTTTCACTCCTGATGGACAGTATAATGGTGCTGGCTCGGCTGCAACGGCGTATGCTCGCCTTGAATCAGGTGGATATAATATTTTGAAAAGAGACTTTTTTGATGGAACTGCTACTTTACGGGCAAATAATATTGTCAAAGGTCTAAGACTTACGGCTGTTGCAGGTACGCAATATCGTCTTGCAGATAGAAAAAACTTTGCACGAACAGTGCCACTTTGGGGACGAGGAAAGGTATTAAACTACGTAAATCAGGTAAATAGTTACAATATTACCGAAGATTTGATAAACAATACAAACTTACAGTTATTGGCAAATTATGATTATGCTATTGCTAAAAAGCATAATTTAGGAATCTTGTTGGGTTATAACTACGAAAATTTTAGACAAGAAAGTGTCAGTGCAGGAGCAACTAACTTGGTAAGCAACGATTTGCCGACCCTCAATTTGGGCGATGATAAAACAAAAACTAACAGTCAGTTTATCGGAACAAATGCTTCGCAATCAGTTTTCAGTAGATTCAATTATAATTATGATGGAAAATATCTAATAGAAGCAACTATCCGACGCGATGACAACTCAAAACTTGCGCCAGGCTTGCGAGTAAAGTATTTTCCATCTGCTTCAGCGGGTTGGAATCTACACCGTGAGACTTTTATGAAGGATGTAAACTTCCTTTCTGAATTTAAACTTCGTGCCTCTTGGGGACGCTTGGGCGGTGCTTTGGGCGGAGGTATCCTAGGCAATTATGACTACCTTAGTCAGTTGAGTCGTGGTTCTACCTTAGTTTTGGGCGATTCTCGTGCTTCGTATCTATTTCAAGGCTCTATACCATCACAGTCGCTTTCTTGGGAAACAATCGAAACAACTAACTTTGGTATTGACTTAGGTTTATTCAAAAACAAACTCACTATCAACGGTGATTATTACGTAAAATATAATCGTAATATGCTTACTCCACAAAACTTGCCAGCAGTGATAGGAATTGGTACTCCAAGAAAAAACAACGGTGAATTGAAATCGTGGGGTTGGGAATTAGAAGCACGCTATAGAGGACAAGTCGGTAAAGACTTCTCTTATACAATCGCCGCCAACCTTTCGGATAACCAAAATGAGTTGATAAATTTTTCAGCAAGAAATATTGTTGGAGCAGGAACAAATGGTATTGTAGAAGGTTATCCGCTAAGTAGTGTTTTTGGCTATAAAACCGATGGTTATTTTACAACTGCCGACGAGGTAAAAGCATGGGCATTTCAAGATAACAGAACTG
>Ga0247833_1006720_pt1 | contig 12617 bp, 9 predicted proteins | sample LaCruzMarch2015__7_FD_187117 | JGI IMG/M metagenome (GOLD analysis project Ga0247833, IMG submission 187117) | Freshwater microbial communities from meromictic Lake La Cruz, Castile-La Mancha, Spain - LaCruzMarch2015_8m | ecosystem: Environmental > Aquatic > Freshwater > Lake | place: Spain...
CCAGCAAAGTTAAGTAATGCCTCCTCTAACGAACGTAAAGTTTCAACATCCAAATCATTCGTCGGTTCATCGAGGATGATAAGATTGGCACCAGATTTTAGTAATTTAGCAAGTTGGACACGATTGCGTTCTCCACCACTTAAATTTCTATTGAATATGTTAGAGAAGAAAATGTTTGCCAGTAAGAAGTGAAGTCAGCATTAATATGTTTGTGTACAGATAAATAAGATTGCAAAAAAAGGGGGATGATAATCATAACAGTCGTTGTTTCAGTGTGCCGATATGAAAAGTTACTTGGGCATGCGATTATCAGTCATGTCTTTTTAAGGTCAGACAGGGATAACAGTACTTTCTTCACAAACAACAATGCATATGATTTTTGTTCAGTATATAATTCCAAAATGAAAACAAAGACTTACCCTACAAGTTGTTGCTGCTGTGCTGATTTGAAACCAAACCAACTAACATATGCTCTACTATTAACATAGTTGCCACCCAATTCGATCTCATCCCGACCACCACATATTTCTTCATACACAGTCTTAGTCGAGTCAAGTTGATCCATCCGATCTTGACCCACCGCGATCATTGATACAGTTTCACCGACCTGTATATGCCCAGCATCTGGGACATCCTTCCCGGTAATCATATTAATCAACGTACTTTTACCAGCCCCATTCGGGCCAATGACACCCACAATCCCTGCCTTGGGTAAATTGAATTCCAATCCATCAATTAGTAAACGTTCACCAAAGGCTTTTCGTACACCATGCATGTCAATAACAACATCACCGAGCCTTGGTCCTGGTGGGATATATATTTGTCCTTCAGTCCTCATTTCGGTAGGTGCCGCGGCGAGTAGTAGCTCGTCATAACGTTTCAATCGTGCCTTAGACTTGGTACCCTTTGCCTTGGGGTTCGAGCGGACCCATTCCAATTCAGCACTTACTGCCTTGGCAGCAGCTGTATTACTCTTCTTCTCACCCTCCAATCGTGCATTCTTGGCACTGAGCCAGTCGGAATAATTGCCTTCAAAGGGTATACCTTGTCCACGATCAAGTTCTAATATCCATTTGGCAACATTCTCTAAAAAGTATCTGTCATGTGTAATACATACTACTGTGCCCTTGAATTGATCAAGGAATTGTTCTAACCATGATATACTCTCGGCATCTAAATGATTCGTTGGTTCATCAAGAAGTAACATGTCATGACTTGCAAGCAGTAGTTGACAAAGTGATACACGACGCTTTTCTCCACCACTCAATACTGCCGTTTTAGCATCCCCCGGTGGGACACGTAATGAATCCATGGCACGTTCCACAGTCCGATCCAATTCCCATAAATTCTCGGCCTCAATCTTATCACCAATCCTTTCCATTTCATTCATTAGACTTGTCATTTCCTCGTCGGATATATCCGGTTCAGCCATTTTTAGCCCAAGTTCGGTATACTTGTCAAGTATGGCGCGTGATGATGCTACAGTAGCATCAATGCATTCCTTAACAGTTTCATACTCTAATATAGGTTCCTGGGATAGATACCCGATTGATGCACCTGGTAATGGTCGGGCAATGCCATCAAACTCGGTCTCTAGTCCAGCCATAATCTTTAGTAATGTGGATTTACCCGATCCATTCAATCCCACGACGCCAATTTTGGCACCGGGGTAGAATGACAAATTGATATTCTTCAATATGTCCTTACTTTTATCTGGGAGCGTTTTTGTTAATCCCACGAGCGTGAACATGAACTGACGTGTTGCCGCATCGAATCGAGCCTCCTTGACCGATGCCTTCTCCTGCTTTTGCTGTTGTCCACCACCTCCACTGGTCTTTTTGTAATTGGGACCGGGCGTACCACCTTTCTTCTTGCCAAAGAGAGTCGTCGTCGTGGAGGTGTGGTGCCGTATCAACGAACTACGACGACTACTTATGGTTGCTGTAAATGAAAATGATTCACATAGACTGCTTGACAAAGTCATGATCAGCAGCAGCATGGCTGATGTCCCGGGTACGAGCTTCGTCATGTTACATATATATATATTGTCTCTTAATTTAGTAGAGATATCCACCTACTCACCCGAAGCTGGGCGTGTGAGAGGGTGAACAGGGGATTGGCGGGACATAAGAACCCTTTGGGGGCATCCGCCGACGCAGCAATGGAAACAGACGCAGTAATCAAGGCCGCGAAGAAGGTCCTCAAACGTAAAGAGGATTCTGGTTCGTCTTCTTCTTCGATCAAACTTAAGCACCTGATCAAAACAGTCGTCGAGAAGTTGGAGCCGCTATCAATTGACAAAATCACAGTCCGTCGGTGCATCGAGGAATGTGAATCGTTCGTTGTCGATGGTAAGGTTGTCTTGTTGAACAAAGAGTCAAGTGACATTAAAAGTAGTGACAAGAAACGAAAATTATCATCATCTATTGAAAAAGAAGAGAGTATTGTTGATGACGATGGGAGGAGCATGAGCAAGGACGAGGAAAGAAAGGCCGCGAAGAAGGCAGCAAAGAGGGCCAAGAAGGATAAGAAGAGTGAAAAGAAGTCTTCATCGTCCTCTGGAGGAGAACCATCGTCGACAGCAGTAGCAGTGGCAGGAGTGGTGTCATCGGGTGATGATATTCCGACATGGCGGACACAAAACAAAATCGTCCTCCGTTCTCCTCGCGTAGGTGAGGAGGGGATGGCCGCAACGAAATCCATATCATCTAACCAGGATTACTTCCCGTATCAAACGTTCGATGCATCAGGGTGTAAAGAGAATTTATTACCTGAGCTTATTAAGCAATGCACCGTAGTTAATGGGTTCACAAAGCCAAGTCCTATCCAAGCCCAATGTTGGCCTGTACTACTATCATACGATACAAAGACTAAACGATATCGTGATGCCGTGGGTATTGCCGAGACTGGTTCTGGTAAGACATTGGCATTCTCCATGCCTGCATTATCTGTCATGTCCAAGGACAATTCTCAAACGAATAAGTCTGGTCGAGCACCACGCATGCTGGTCCTGGCGCCCACGCGTGAATTGGCAATGCAGTCACAAAAAGTCCTTGAGGAGTTTGGTAAGGTTGTGCAGATTACATCTATATGTATCTATGGAGGTGTGCCAAAACCACCACAGAAGGATGTCTTGCGTAAGGGTGTAGATTGTATAGTTTGTACTCCTGGTAGGCTCAAGGATCTTATTAACGAGGGGGTATGCAATCTGAGTAAAGTTCAGCACCTTGTCCTTGATGAGGCTGATCGGATGCTTGATATGGGATTCGAAGAGGATGTGCGATATATTATATCCAATTGTTCTAGTAAGGAAACACGTCAAACTGCCATGTTTAGTGCCACATGGCCTGCTGTCATACAACAACTAGCAATGGAGTTTATGATCGATCCTGTGTGTATATACGTCGGATTCGAAAGTATCTTGGGTAGTAATGGAGAGAACTCGATTGATGATGCATTATCAGCAAATAAGCGTGTTGCACAGTCTGTCGAGGTAATTGAGGACCGTGCACGAGAGCAGCGATTGTCAGAATTGTTAAAGAAGTATGCATCGGGTAAGCGTAGTAAGGATCGGATATTGGTCTTTGCATTATACAAGAAAGAGGCTGCAAGGTTAGAGGGGACGTTGAATCGATGGGGGTATTCCTGTGCCAGCATCCATGGTGATAAGACCCAGGATGCACGTAATCGTGCCTTGGCAGAGTTTAAGGATGGTTCCTGTCCTATACTTGTTGCCACAGACGTTGCTGCACGTGGATTAGACATACCTGATGTGGAGGTAGTGCTGAACTACACATTCCCATTAACAATTGAGGATTACGTGCATAGGATTGGACGGACTGGACGTGCGGGTAAGAGTGGTATATCTCACACGTTCTTCCAACCGGGGGATAAGAGTCACGCTGGTGAATTGCAGCAGGTGATGAGACAGGCCGGACAGGCAGTGCCCGATGAGCTGATGAAGTTTGGTAGCACAATAAAGAAGAAGGAGCATAAGTTGTATGGGGCACACTCTGGCCCCATGGGAGGGTTGCCGATGAAGAAGGCTGTGAAAATCACGTTTGATAGCGACGACGAGTAAGAGTAGAGAAAGTACGATAAACAATTTTAACACATATCCATTGATATTTTTAAGGGAATATAGTTTTTTGTATTTAATATGTCAACCTAACAATCCTCCTTCGAAATTTCTCACCTGTTTGTTGCTCCAATCTATCACCCTGGGGGTGCCTTGATGTCACCTGGTGTCTCGTGTCTCACCCGATAGCTAATTTTTGATGTCTGAGAATGAAAATCATTGGGAGGCAACCTATCTTACAAAAGATCAATGGCCGAGGCGGATTCATCTACTTTTCTCAAGAAGTGATCCTGCGTACCTCCACAGCACTGGAACCATGGTGGGCACACTGTTTAAGTACTCCCATGTCCAGGAAAGAGCTTTTAACAAATCCTTCTCTGCGCAGGTCACAAGGGTCATTGTGACTCAACCGTGACCTGAAAGCGGTCACAATCGTTCGACATCTCGGTCGTCATGCTTTGATCCTTGCTTTGATCGTATCAAACCCCATTGTACTTTATCTAAACATTATAATATAATCGAAAAGGCATTGACTACTACTACCAATGAAGACTAATGTCGATGCCAAGTATGACAAATTCCTAATTTTCCTACAAGCCATTAAGAGCGAAGAAAGCAGTATCATCATTCCTGCCACATCTTCCAGTAAAAAGCTGGACTCAGCGCAGTACACACCACACGCCAGTCGATCAACCGCGGCTTTCCCAGCTGATATGCACCAAGCGAACTCACGTAAGAGTAAGGCGCTAGAACCGCAGGCACCACACAGGTCATCACTGCGATGCAAAGACGATCCGCGCGAATTCAGAGGATCAATAAGCTTCTCGACTGTCCACACAAGACTATTCGAACTAATAGATGATGATGAAACATCCGAAATGATTTTGACAAACTCGTATAGATTCTCTGACAGTATGGGTGAGGGTCTCGAGAAGCATCAATCGGAATGGGAGGAGAGGACAAAATCAATGAAGACGCGTGCGATAAAAGATCGTACAAAATTAGCCAAGCAACATAGGAAAGAAAAGCAAGAGCGTGATAAGCTGCCTTCAAGTGCACTGGTTGTGAGCGAAGACAGTAACAGCACTGCTCGTGAGAGGAAAGAGAATGAGGGTCAGGAGACGAAAGTGTTACAGTCTGAATCGAAGAGGCGTAAAAATACATGGTTCCCATTGCGGAAGAAGGGACAAGTTGCATGTGCTATTTAGAGATAGTTAAAAAGGAGTTATCTATTAGAATTAGCTATGAATAGAATTAATAAACCCCCATTGTATCACCACATAAAAATCACTACCTTTCATAATGATATGCGTACAAGAGCACATTCAATGCATTCTCTAATAGCACCCACACTTGCGCTGTTCTATTTCTTGCGACCGATCTGTTTGGCAGCACGTCGTCTAGCACTTGCACCCGATGACGCTGCTCCTCCTTGAGTAGGATTGAAAGTGTTTGTTGGAGCAACACCAAAGTTGGGTGCCACCAAGACTGAGGGTGTTCCTCCGGTAGCAGTCGCGGTGCCAAAAGAGAATGTCGACGACTGAGCAGTAGTAGCAGATCCAGCTAGCTGAGTTGATCCAAATGCAAAACCAGTCGACGAGGGCCGTATTACTGTCGCTCCATGAGCAGGTACAGGCGACGTTGCACCTGTTCCAAACGATAGTGATACTCCGTGACTATTATTAGGGACTGAAGGTGTAGATACAAAAGAATACGCTGCAGGAGTTGGTGCCACTGAAGTTGATGCCGTCAAGGAAGTCGTCGGGCCTGCCCCAAATGAGAAACCAGCACCAGAAGACAATGATGCAGGAGCAGTTGCAACTGGACCAGATGCTGCAGGAGTCGTCGTCTCACTAGTTTTAGCCATATCAAATGAGAATAATGATGGATTGCTCGACTTATCAGCAATACTAGTGGAAGTAGGCTGAGGTGTAGAACCGAACATGACTGCTTTCGCAGTGAATGTTCCACCAGCTTGGTTCTCACCAAATGCGAATTTGGCAGTATTAGCCACATTATTAGCCGCATCGGTGCTCTTTCCGAATGCACCAACCATCCCACCATCGTCTGCTTTTGCTCTCGTAGCCGTATCAAAAGAAAAGTTTGTTGCCGCGGCGGCAGTAGATGTTGTTGCGGATGTAGTAGTTGCCGTGGTGAAAGAAAATCCGGTCTTCGCTATTCCACCATCACTCGTCGTGTCATCAGATGGCTTGACTGGAGTTGCATCAGTGGAATTCTTTACTGCTGTTCCAAAAGCAAAAGTGATCTTCGCAGATTCTTCGTCGTCATCATAATTAATGCTTGTCTTTCGTATTGCAGGAGTCGCTGGTGCATTAATTCCAGCTTTACTCGGGAACGGAGTGTTGGGCGGTGTCAATACACGATCAACCACTGGGTTGGCAATAACATTCTTAGGTGGTGGAGTGCCAACCAAAAATCCTCGATCGTTGCCACTACTACCACCGGTGTTATTCTGTCCAGCAACTTGTTGCTCGGCATCATTGGAAACAGGACGATCGAATTTGCCTCGCTTCGCGACACTGCCAGGTTCTCCATTTGCATTATTTTCCTTCTCTCCTCCACCAATATTATTCATCGCTCGCCACACCCACTCGTTGGCTCGTGTTTCCTCCTCCCGACCACGCTTGGGTGTTCGTCTCCTGTCAAAAAGGAATGTTGATTGGGTGGTAAGTCTCGCGCGTCTATCTCGGCCAAGACGAGATGCCACACCAAGTAGGTCACCACGGCGTTTGCGATTGTTGATACCGGGTTTATTCATGTTTGTTGTTGCTAAACTGGCGGTGGCATTCGAGGAACTTTGTTGCTGACGTTTCATCCGTCCGTATCGTTTCGACAAAGGAGTGATCGAAGGCAATAAGCCATACCTTTGGATGTACTCTTGCTTCCTCATCTCTTCGTCCGTTGAAATGTCTTTGTCGTTTCTCATCTCAACAGATACTTTGGACTGCATGTTTTGATTCGATAAAGAAATCGGTACCGAAGACGGCGACATCGATGCTGATGAAGCAGCGACCACCACGTCCCCCCCCTGAGAAGGTGCAACTTGTTCAACTCTTTCAATACGATTGTCCACAGATGAGCCATCTGTCACTCCCCTTTTCGCTGTTGGTGACGGTGGCGGAGCCTTTCGTGCACTAGCTGGCAATTCTTTATCATATCGAAATCGCTCAGTGTGCACGTCTCCGGTCTCAGTCGTCGTGAATAGAACTCTACGCATATTCCTGTTCCCAGAAGACGAAGATAACGATGGTGGAGTCGAATCGGTGGTTGTTGAACGCTTTGTTTGTCCCCCGGACCGTAGAACCCCTGATGGGGTTCTCTCGGTAGACGTCACTGCCGATGTCCCCGAGCAAATGGTAGATGACGCCATTTCAACCCGCGGTATGGAGGATGACGAGGACGAAGATGAATTGCCGACACTTTCCACTCGGACATTATCAACATTTGGTGATTGTGAGAATGGATTCGCAAAGCCAGAGAACGGTAACTTCCCCTTGATGTGCGGACTATTCAGTACCTTATCCCTCAGGGCCTTAATTGCCGAGAATGGCGAGCCAACGCCAACACCTGCATCCTCTGCCAGACATCCACGTAATCCTCTTCCAGCACCGAGGTGTTTAATTAAACGGAATACTTTACCAGAAAATAAAGCACAAATCTGAATCGTGGATGCCACACGTGGCACTATGAATCGCAGCACTTGTATAATGTAGTCTAGAACAACTTCTATTGCCTCAATGATAGATTCGATAATGTCCATTAGCAGCGGTGGAGTATTATCGCGTATATAACTGTTCCATAGAGAGGCAAAGAAATAATTCCAAATAAAGGCAACCACCCTAACTAGGAAATTTGTATGTGTCCCTAACTCACTACCCCACGTTGATCTAATGACTGGACCCCCAGCCGCAGGAGTGGTAAACACTGAAGTAGTCATAGTCGATTGATGGTGGATGTGTCGTCTTTGTTTGACCGCAAATGGCGTCCATGATGGAGTCTTGGCACTCAATCGTCCCCATCGTGACGACTGCGGCGTAGTCTGGTGGGATGACGACGACGACTTTGAACGACGTTGTGGTGACATTGAATTATTATCAGACGACGACGACGACCGTGGAGGTAGGATTGGGACGTAACGCCCTCCATGGACCCATCCGTCGTCGTCATCGTCGCTGCCATCGCGTGACGACATTATCCTGCTGAACGCCGAAAGTAAGAAGTAAACGGCAAGGGACGATAGGAGCTTCGACAGAGAATACTAGCTAAAAATGACCCGAAATTCGCCCAAGATTCCCTTGATTCGCCACTTATGAAACCAGTCTCTAATAGTACTCTGAAATGGACCCGCCCAACCCAAAGACACTATTCACGTGTAAGCTCCGTTCCACATGCACCACTAGCAAGGTGTAGCGTTTGCCCATATCACACGACCGAAACGGTGTCGTTGGTCCACCATTATTTTTCTTGGTATCGCGGTGGATATCGTGCTAATAATATTGGATGACGACAGCCGCTATTGCAACTGAAGATGTGCCACCCAAGAGGGCGCTGAAAGAAGTGTTCAACAGCATGTTCGCGGATTGTAAAATTGATGAAGCGCAAGATGCAACTACTGATTGGGCTGGTATGGTGCATACTATTTTAGCGGGGGACGAGAGCTCTGTCGGTAGTGATGAAATTAATAAAGCGTTTGAGAATTGGGAATGCAACAGAAAAGATGAAGATGAACAGACTGAGTTCGCACACATTGAAGCCTTCATATCAAAGGAAATAAAGCTAGGTATCGGTAGGAGGAAAAAGGCCAGAGATCTACAAGCGGGGGAAGAATTAACGTGAGTAATTAAGATTGTCTTTGGGATATAATCGCTCATATTGACCTGTGTTATGACTAATCTTCCATTTTTATTTGATTAGAATGGCGGTTGAGATAGCTGAACTTAAGCGCTATCGATCACGGATCAGTTTGTCGGAACGGGAGATGCTATTGAATAACAAGATTTCTGACACTGAGCGAGCATATTTCCGACGTAAGATGATCGCTGCAAAGGCTGCACAGCTTGCAAATGCTGATTGTCGGGCGCAGTACGGTCGTGTTCGTGCCTTCTTTGAATCGTTACATATCTCCCGGCAGTTGACGTTGCGTGCAAGCTATGAGCGGTCACTCAAAGTAATGGCCATCAAACATCGTATCTTCAAGACTGATCCAAGGGTGATTGCTCTCGAAGAGGCAAGTGCACTCAAAATTTGGAAGAAGAATGAGGCGAACATGAATGAGCTACACATGGCGCAAAACTTGGAAGAGACTGCATACATTGAAAAAATGATTGCATTGCTTGAAATGGTTCAATTGGCGAAAGAAGATGCGGCAAAGGATTTGTTTTTCCTTACATCGAAACATCTCAAGGACAGTTTAGAAGCGGAGCAAAAGAGAGATGAGCAAGTGTTCGAACTAAGGGAACAGGCTACGCTGGAGATGGCAAAGCTGGTAGCCCACTACGTCACAGAGCAGGCGCAAAACTTTGAGGATGATCAGGCACACATTCAAGATGTTAACACAACGGAACGGAGCAAAGATTTCAGTGGACGCAATACCGGATCAATCTCAAACGTGGTGAGAGGTCAGTGGAGGGGGGCTCAATTTTCTTGACCCAATTTACTCATTTCAAACGTTACTCTTTCTTACACAGATAAACTCTATCTCGGAGTTGTATGACACTATCATTTGGTCAGTCGCCATAAGTCCACTTGGCTTTTCGACGACTGGGAGTACCGAGTACTCTACAAGTGAAGATGACGACTTTGTTATCAAAGAGGAAGAAGATAAAGTACCGAACGCTAAAAGCTTTGATGATAACGACGACCTTGAAGAAGACCATCATCTCGGAGAAGATGTTTTCAAACCAGATGGGTCTAATGGAAGTGGGAGCACTGCCAAGTCCACTGTTGAAGATGACTCCCTCTCCACCATCGGTAAAATGCACGTCAAGCAGCTACAAAGGCGTATGCGGGAGGAAGAACTTTCTTTGCTGAACATTCACAAGGAAGAGATTAAACAGGAACGCCGACAATATAGGATAGATGTTCGCCAGCTAAAGAGTAAGCATGCAAATATCGTCGAATTACTCTTAAAACAATGTGTCGACGAAAGGTATCGCATGCGGGAAGTAATAACTCAACGCATGCAAACCCTTACTGAGGAACAGGAATTGTCAACCAAAAGTATGCAAGAATCGATACAGCATGAGATTAATGTGATGAAGGAAGCATGGGATGAGCACAAGCGTCTTGAGGATGCCGAGAAGAAGAGTTTTGATAAGGCACAGGCCCTAATCTCAGCTCAAGTATTCCACGAAGTCCGAAACGCTCTATCGTCTGTCGTTGCCATGTCGGAGATGACTAATACACTTCAGGATGACAGTAACATTACGCCTCAAGCGCTTGTGGCTTCAGTCAACGAAATGCTTCAACAGAATAGTGAGGTTGTTAGATACAGTTTGCAGGTTTTGAACACGGTGCTTGATCTCAATAAGATCAAAACGAATGAGTTCTCATCACAGAGAAAATCATTTGATTTGAGTCAACTTATGCAGCGTGCAATCAAAATGCAAGCCGTTAAGGCTCAAGCGCGTGGGGTGAGAATGTCGTTTACCCCGCCAACTGAGACATGTGTTGCTTTCTCTGATGATGATATCATTTTAAGAGTTGTGACAAACTTCATAAGTGTGAGTTCACTGATAGCAGTAAAAATCACTTGCCAAATTTGTCTCATATCTCATATTATATCTACCTTATTCTTGTAGAATTCTGTTAAGTTTACTGCATCTGGAGCCATCCAGCCATTTATCCTCCCGGTTGACTCATTAATGCCCAACTCTTTGGAGGTAAGCCGGATCCGTAAGACAATATTGAGCAAGTTACCGCAAGGGGAGTACACGTTGGTTGCAGTTGGCGTTGCAGATACGGGGTGTGGTCTCAGTAAGGAAACTCTGAGTAGGGCAGAGGCGGGTCTCACGGATATTGATTCGAGCGGCGTTACAAATGGTGCAAAAAATTCTGGGTTTGGCCTGCATATGGCTCATCAGCTCGCCAGTACATTTGGTAGTAAAGTCTTCCTCAGAGACTTGGCTCATTGCCATAGTCTGTTGAATGATGATATCTCTGATGCCTTCCAAAAGCATCAGTTGAGCCTTGCAATTGCAAATGATAAAAGCAGCTCCCTCTTTGGGTCTGTTCTCTACATCGTTGTCCCAGTTTTTGTCAACGGAGATCGTGGCAATAAGAGATCCGAGTCAAACACATCGATTCCTGAAGAATCGTCTTTCAAATTTCAGCCTCAACCACCCAAATTGTCAAATGACTGTTTCCGTATTTTGATTGCAGATGACGTATTTATACTTCGAAAAGGACTAGTACACTCAGTGCTTCAAGTGTTTGAACACTCTAAGTGCCCAGTTTCAATTCACACTGCAAATACCGCGGAAGATGCTCTACGATTGATCAAGTCACAAACATTTGATATTGTGATTTCCGATAATCAATTCGTGCCACCGGCGAATCAGAGCAGTAATGATGGCAGTAGTCCACGTCCTTGTGTTGTCTTTGACGGAACAAGTGGTACGCGGCGGGCAACTAATGTTTCCACTTTCTTCTCCATGGAATCATTTACACTCGAGGAGGGAGATGGTGATTTATCTGGCCTCAAAGCACTTCTCCATTTGGTGGACTCAACTGAAATCTATCCGAAACCAATCCTCATTCTTCTCTCAGGGCATAAATTTGACCTAGATCCTGCTCTCGGTTTGATTGTTGCTCAAAAGCCGTTGAAAACGTCGGAAATTGTGCCACTCTTAGAGGCAAGTGCTCAGCAACTTATTGATGCAGATATGTGTTCTGAGGTGGAGGGTGAAAGTGGAGAGGAAATGTGGGTAGTGAACCAGCGGGGGAGTACTATCTTCCGAAGGAAATGTGTGTAGTGATTGATGTCACCCCAGCATTTATCTTCCACCTTGAGCCCGCACGTGAAGTACCCACCGGAGGATTGCTGCTGAAAGGCAATACAAAAGTTAAAGGGTATGAGTGATATAGTGAAGGAGTCTGGACTAGTTGAGTACGATTGTACCGTAAAATTAGATTATATAATTTGCAAAAGTCGGGCTTGAGACTGGTGTGCAGTTCAAATCTTTTTGCTTTTCTTTGGTATTTATCGGCTGCGTATCGTAGCTTCCTCTTCATGCTTCAAATTGTCCCGCGCACTCTCTCTTTTGTTCCCGCTAACTTTCGTTTAGCCTGAGTCATTGGTACAAAATGACAACAACTACTACTATGCAATATTGATAAATATTAAATGCAATATCAAATGATTAAATCTAGAGCCTATCATACCAATAGAAATCATTATACTCCAAAGTTTGATGTAGCATAAAACTCAATTCCGACACACACAGGACGATATGCGATATTGCATCAACGGTGGTCGAAATGAGAGCTCTACAACTTTTGTGTTCATGTTGTTCAACGG